>Ga0326734_1000016_pt1 | contig 58643 bp, 56 predicted proteins | sample 15_GP2_1315_FD_207944 | JGI IMG/M metagenome (GOLD analysis project Ga0326734, IMG submission 207944) | Glacier ice microbial communities from Ngari, Tibet, China - 15_GP2_131.5 | ecosystem: Environmental > Aquatic > Freshwater > Ice > Glacier | place: China: Ngari, Tibet | collected 2018-07-18 | reverse complement strand
GAGGATTGGGAGAAAAATAATGCACCCATGATAATTCCAAAATGTATTGTAGCAGCATTGTTGGAACAGGAAAGCCAACAGTATGAAGGCAGAGGAACTGGACGCGAAAAACAAATTAAAAAACAAATTCGCAATATACGTTACTTTATCTAATGGCAATTGAATTTAACATAGGAGATAATGTCCGTATTGTGAAATATGGGCATTTAATTTGGGAAAGCAAAACAATGCCAGGGCAAAGATCTAATCAAAAATCATATTATGAAGATGATAAAAGAGCTTGGATAGATATTGTTCCACACATAGTAGGCAAAGAAGGCAAGGTTTATCAAAAAATAAAAACTGATAACGGTTACAGATATTCTCTTTCAGGCATATCTGGAAAACATTCTTGGTATTATTTTGAACAATTAGAATTAATAAAAAAATAATTATGAAAGCATCAACCCAATTTGAAAAGAGTATCAGTTCTTATCTTGAACTTAGAGCAATCGAAGATACTCTATTCGCGAATACATTATTAAAGCCCAATAAAAGCTTATCTGAATGCGTCAACTACATAATGCAGACTGTTCAGAAAAGCGGATGTAATGGTTTTGAGGATGATGAAATATACAACATGGCAGTCCATTATTACGACGAGGACAATATTAAGAATATCAAAGCTGTAAAAGCCAAAGTAATTGTAAACCATACGGTAAAATTGACTGAAGCAGATTTGGAATCAGCTAAGAAGCAAGCAATGGAACGTGCTATTGAGGAAGCCAAGAAAAATGTCAAGCTTCCTGAAGTAGAACTCAATGAAATTGAAATGGCACAAGCCAAACAAAGAGCAATGGATAAAGCTATTGCTGATATACTAAGCAAAAAGGTAGTTAAGAAAACAGTTTTAGCAACAGAGCCAGAGCAAGGTTCTTTATTCTAACGATATGAAACCGAAAACAAAATTAGATTTTAGGGTAACAGAACTTAAACTTTCGTTACCCCTTTTGAATTTAAAGCAAAAAGAGTGGGCAATAGATACAATGTTCCAAGCTTATGCAGCGCAATCAAGAAAAACCGTTTACTGTTTGGATTGTGGCACCACATGGAAAACGGAAACCCAGTCATGGCATAATCAAATTACTGGAGCAAATTGTCCTGATTGCGGCAAAGAACTTAAAATGGTAAATCATAACGGTGATTTTAAAATAAGAGAACAATTTAGTCTGATTACTTACAAAGAAGATTTTCAAGTTCAGAGAATTTATGAAGTCACAAAATATATGAAGAAGAAAACCAAGCCGGAATATTATTTTCATGAGGTAATCCAGCACTGGATAAGAACTGATGGCAAAAAGAAAACGCTGAACAACAATTATGGAAACAGTTATTATGGCAGTGCTTTTAATTATAGTTCCGGCCTTGAGGTGAGAAGTGGAGAAAAACAAATTGGATATGGAGGGTATAACGGATATGCTAATGTAGACAATATGAATCCTGCTTTTACTTATCCCAAAAAAAGGTATCATCCAATCCTTAAGCGTAATGGAGTGAGAGAAGTTCACGATGTTATTCCTTATGTGTTATATCACTTTTTGTTTAAAGACAATTTTGCCGAAACATTGATAAAATTAAAACAAGATAAGTTCCTGTCTTTTTATGTCAACAAGGCTTTAAGAGGTGATGATTCTGATTATTTAAAAGACGCTATTCAAACTTGCCTTAAAAACAAATATCGTCCAGTATTATTCAGTGACTGGTATGATTTGGTTAAAGTTCAGCAATACTTTGGTCGTGATTTGAAAAATGCCAAATATGTTTGTCCTGATAATCTACGCGCTGAGCATGACAGGCTCATGGAAAGAAAACGCAACGTCGAAAGAAAACGTGCTGCATTAGAACTTATCAAAGCTATGGAAAAGAATGAAATTGAATATACCATTGAAAAAAGAAAATTCTTTGGACTTCATTTTGTCAGTGGAGATATTGAAATCAAAGTCTTAGAAAGCGTAGCTGATTTCAAAAAAGAAGCATCTGCACACCGCCATTGCATTTTTACCAATGAATATTACAAAAACAAAAATTCTTTATGTTTTTCGGCAACATACAAAGGAATCCAAAATGAGAGTATAGAAGTTGATCTGCGAACAATGAAAGTGGCACAAGCCAGAGGAATTAAAAACAGAGGTACGGCACAAAACAAAGAAATTCTTGCCTTAATGGATGCAAACCTGTATCAGATTAAAAAAGCACTTAAGCCTAAAAACAAAACCGTTAAAACCAAATTGTTATGTCAAATAGCATAGAGAATACCCGTAAAAGAATTGATATGTTTTTGAATCTTTACTCTCAAGAACAATTGGATTTAATAGAGCTTCTTATGGAAACTTACTGCGGAGGAATAGTAAACAAAGGAGATATGATGAACTTAGCTTTGTCAGAAGAAGTGAGAAAAAAATGTGATAGTGCTTTGCCATTTGAACAAACAAAAATTATTAAAGAAGTACTTCCTTCTTTTAATAATGGCAATTACGTTTATGATTATTCAAAAAATAGTCACGGAGAAATGTTAAACATTTTTGAAGCATTACATATTAAGCTTCACACTGTTTTGAATTCTAGCAATTTTGATAAAATTACAATTCCATCAAAAATTTAATTATGGTATCACAAAAAACAATTCAAGGATACGACTTTACAACAATAGAAGAATACTTCGCTTACATTGTTGAAAGCAAAATAAACGGGCAACACGCGCAAGTAGAAGATTTAATTACAAAATTGTCTAAAGATCAAAAAAAAGATTTTCTACAGTATTTAGAAAGTAATGGACTAGGAGAAGATGCTCGTTATTGCAAAGAAAAAACTCTTGAACTTTTATAGCCATGTTAACAGTAGACAAATTAAAAGCATTATCTCCCGGTGAAATATTTGATTCGGGAGAATGTGTAAATTCTACACAAGACATTTACATGACCAACACAAATATTAATGCTAAAATGATTTGGATAGCCAAACGTGGTGGTGCTAATGATTGGGTAATATACATTTGTTGGGCATGGCAAGGATGGGAGTTTTGCGAAAGAAACGGCCAGAAAGTATGCAACCTAGAAAACATAAAAAAATTGGTTCCATGCGACGATGAAGTAATTTTAAAATATAGATATTAGATTATGAAAACAGGAATAGAAATAATCGCCATTGAGCGTGAAAGACAAATTAAAGAATTAGGATTTGATTATACAAACGATTCTTTGTATGCTGAACAACAACTGGCAAAAGCCGCAGCCATTTACGCATTACCAACAGATTTAAGAGAACTTTGGTGGGGTAATTCATGGGTTTCTATAATTAATAGATTTTGGCCTTGGGATTTAAAATACTGGAAACCTACCCCAGAAAACAGAATTAAAGAACTTGCAAAAGCCGGCGCTTTAATCGCTGCTCAAATTGATTATATTATCAACAAAAAATAAAAAATTTTGATACTACAAGAAACGATTGACAAAGTATTCGCTTTGGACATTGTAGAGGTAATCGGGAAATACGTGGACTTAAAACGGGCGGGAAGCAATTACAAAGGCTTCTCCCCTTTTACCAACGAGCGTTCCCCTTCCTTTATGGTTTCGCCAACTAAAGGGATATTCAAATGTTTCAGTTCCAGCAAAGGTGGTGGTATAGCTACTTTTATCATGGAAAAGGAAATGATGAATTACCCCGAAGCGATAAGGCATTTGTGTAAGCTGTATAGCATTGAATTTTTAGAAACTGAAAGTACTAACGAAGAAAAGCTTTTAGCTCAACACAAAGAGTCCTTGTTTATAATAACCAAGACAGCCAATGAATATTACAAGGCTAATCTGAATTACTTTCAAGAAGTGCTGAACTATGTTTATGGAGAAAGGCAACTTACCGCAGAAACCATACAGAAGTTTGAGATAGGCTTTGGACCAGCAACCGTATCAGGATTAACCAATCAGTTAATCAATAACGGATTCAATTGGAAATTGGCAGTGGAAGCTTCGGTACTGGGTTACTTACCTGAAAAGAATAAGCTATACGACAAGTTCCGAAACAGGGTAATGTTTCCTATCAAAAATATAGCGGGAAACATCATTGGCTTTGGCGGTAGGATAATGGTGAAGGATGATAACATGGCGAAGTACGTAAACAGTTCGGACAGTATTATATACAACAAGTCCGAAGCGTTGTATGGCATATACGAAGCCAAGAAATCTATATCCGAAAAGAACCAATGTTTGCTTACTGAAGGGTATCTTGATGTAATTATGTTCCACCAAAAAGGAGTAGAAAATACGGTAGCTTCCGCTGGAACTGCATTGACTACTGAACAGGTAAAACTGATTAAACGTTTCACTAAAAATGTAGTGGTAATGTTTGATGGCGATTTGCCCGGACTAAAAGCAGCACTTCGAGGAATTGACGTATTGCTTCCAGAGGGAATGAATGTAAAAGTTTTGATACTTCCCGATGGACAGGATCCTGATGATTTTGCCAAAGCAAGGACTCAAGAGCAGATAGAGAATTATATTTCCGAGAATGCAGTGGACTTTGTACTGTTTAAGCTTCAGCACTTGCTTCGTATGGCAGCAGATAATATAGCCCTCAGAGGAGAAGCTATTGAAGATGTAGTAAGCAGTATTGCCAAGATGCCAAGTGCCATACAAAGGGAAATATACCTCAGCCAATGTGCCAATATCTCTAAGATAAATATTGAAATGCTACATACTACACTTAAGAAATACACAGCAGAGCAAGTAGTCTTTAATGTGGCAGCACCACAAAGCTTTTACGGGCAGTTTGTTTCAAGCAAGAACTTCATACAGAAGCAATGTGAACGCAAGATATTGCAGTACATATTAGCTTATGGTTCTTTAGAACTTACCTTCAAAGAGGTGCTACTGGACAAAGCCGGAATGATAGGGCAACAAACGTACAAGGAAGTAAACTTTGATGCCAAGCGAACAGTACTCGATAAAGTCATTTATGAATTGGAGAACGATGGCATTCACTTTTTAAATCTTACCTTTTCTTATATTTATGACAAAGCCAAATCCGTTGATTTAAGAGACTTTAATTCTTTGCGTAACGTTTTAAGCGAAGAGACGTTTTTATTAGCAAATGAAATGCGCAATGAAGAACTGAACGGTAATAAGAATGTTTTGACTGCGACAGGTGGAATTATAAAGCCGGGAGAAGTTCCAGAGCTTCATTTGATACTTCAAAATGCTATTCGACAGAATTTGCTTTTCTATAAGACAGTTTACATAGAATGTCTGATAGAGGAAGAAAGCAAGAAGGACAAACCTAACAAGCAGAATGTAAAGCATTACATTGACCTTATGATTAGAATTAAAAAAGAACTTAATACATAACGTCTCGCTGCTATACGCATTTTGTCCAGTTTATCACGGTAAAAACTGGACAAAAAAGAGTGTAAACCGTGTAACACTAATTGCTCACAAACAATCACCGATTGACAAATTGAGTATAGGTGCTGTTATATTCTATTTGCGGGTTTTAAACTAAAAATTATGATAAATATCAAATTGCCAATTATATTACTATTATTATCAAATGCTATTTTTAGCCAAACAAAAAATGTTAATTTGATTCTGGAAATAAAAGACACAACCGAAACCGCATACAATTATTATTATACAGGTAAATGGGTTCAAAAAGGTTTTGCGATAAATAAAGAAGAAAAAAAAGACAGTATCGGAATAAATAAGGTACGGATTAAAAGGCTTTTTTATAACACATTTGAATCAAACGGAACAATTAAAAAAGTATATTTAAAATACGAAGAAAAAGAATATCTAGAAAAAAAAAGCAATGATTACCCTAATAGTAGCAATTGAAGATAACGTATCGGTGCTTGTAGATGCCAGCCTACACACTAACCTTAATTCGGCTGGTATTTACAAACACTTGTTATCAGGAGTACGAATTAATTAAAACTAAATATGTTATGAAAACAATAACAATTAAACACATTGACGGAAAAACTAATGTGAAAGCAAAAGTTTTTACAATAGGGGAATCAATAAGTTTAGAATATAAATTTCAAGGAATGACTTATGAAAGAGAATTAACTTTAATTGAAGCTTATGAATTAGGCATCATAGAAAATGAACAACAAAAGTATTTAAACGAAATGTCTAGCGATTACAACAGAGGAATAGGTTTCTTATGAAACGGAAACGTAGTATTCCTGATAACGTTATCTCGCTTGCTTGTCGTTGCGGGCTTCGTAAAAATAAAATTTCTAACTTAAAATAAATATGATGCGAAACGAAAATATGATTGAACCACAAAACCCGCAATGCGTGCAAACGAGTGTTATGCAATCGGCTTTGTTGTCGAAAATTAAAATTGCATTAAGAAATAAAATAGGTAAATATTATAAACACTTTAATTTTTATTTTAAAGATGGTTGTTTTTGTTTTAAAGAAAAAACGCAATCAGAATTTATGGAAAGTGTGATGGTAAAAGGTGCTTTTGACCAAGAAAATGATTTTAATGAGTGTATCTACCAAATTTATTTTCGTTTAAAATACTCTTTTGGAAAATTTGATTTAGAAGAAAAATTTCAATTTAATAATAAACAATTAAAAGCAACACAAAAAAGAAAATTACGAAATCGAATTATACGCAATATACGGTAGCTGTTGCATAACTGTCAGCTAGTCGCCGTTTTTTCAATGGCTACTAGCGCAAGTTATAAATTTAATAAACAATACTTAATATATAAATTATGAAAAAACAAATATGGAAATTCCAAATGCCTAACATGGACGACAACATTATTGAAATGCCAATAGGAGCAGAAATACTAACAAATCAAATGCAAGGATACGTTCCTTGTATTTGGGCTTTGGTAGATGTAAATGCGAAAAAAGTATTCAGACATTTTAAAATATTTGGAACAGGGAATCCAATACCTGAAATAGAAAATGCAGAATTAAAACACATTGGAACTTTTCAAATGGCAGGAGGAGTTTTAGTGTTTCACACATTTGAAGTGATATTGATATAAATAATTAAAAAGGCGAGAAACATATACTGAATCTCGCCTTTTCTTTTTTACTTACCAGCATCAGTCTGACCACCATGTGTTATCATTTTTAGCACACTCATAGCAGAACGTACCGAAGGGGGTATCGTTTTAAGTCCAAGCCTGTCTAAGTCAAAGTGAATGTTTGCATCACTCATAACCCCACTGGCTACACTAGAGGCATCAGTTCCCGAAGTCATTTGACTTGCATCAGTAGAATGGCCCGCTATCATTCCAAGAGTAGTCATAAGTGCCATACCTCTCAGTCCAGCAAGCAACGCTTCTTTTTGATGCGGTTCCAAGTCAGCATAGTACTCTTTAAATTTGTCAGGAGTCATACGATTGTTGAAGATATCAACAGCTGTTTTACCCACTTGTCTCAATGAACCGATATATTTTTGTCCGTTCATATCAATATCCTCTTTAGCAAATCGCTCTCTGATTTGTACAGGTAAATGTCTTGAAAATTGCATGAACATTTTACCTACTGCATACCTATGGATTCTACTTTGGTCTGTAGGACTAAACCCCTTACCATGTGAGTTCTTAACTCGCTCTTCAAGTTTCTGAACACGCTCCATTTGAATTTGTGTTTCCCCCGTTTTGTATTGTCCTTTTTCATCAAACTTGTCAAACTCTTCATCGGTAAGCATTCCAAGCATATGACTTTTTTGAATCCAATTTTCAGTCACCGACATTGGCAGTAAAGCCATTTGTGTAAATACATTGTCGATACCTGATTTAGCTTCAATATCTACATCATCGTAGAAGTCAGCTTCCATATACCCTAAATTGGAAAGTATGTTTTTTGCTCTCCTACGTCTATCCAAAGTATCTAAGCTGATGCCTTTGTCCACTCCCCAATAGCGAGCCTCTCCAACAGCCCAAGACTTTCCACCTTCCCTTTTTATGTTCATGTACTTACCAACGGCTAAGTTACCAATGGCATATATCCCTTTCCCTATAAGCATACCCTTATATCCCAAAGCATACATCGTATTGCTTTTAACCAAGCCATTGATTACAGCATCAGTATTTTTGCTGAAAGTGATTTGGTCTTTTTTCATAATGAACCCTTCTTTTACCACTTCTTTTACATACTTGTACGCATTTTGGTATCCGTTTTTTTCATTGTAAGCCATCACTCCATCAATCATTGGCATCATAGCTTTGAACCCTTTGAAGCTTTCATTTCCATTAGTAAACATACTTGCGTTGACGTATTCCACTAATGCTTTATTTAAATCCATTGAGGGCATTATTTCGGCAGTATTAGAACGAGAACTTGCAAACCTACTCAATGGACTCATTCCAAGCAAAGTCTCATTTTGCATATTGCTATAAATCAAACGAGAACCATCTTCGTTCTTTCCTGTTTTTTGCAATTTTTTAGCAGTACGTTTCAACTTCTCAAAATTCAATAAATCTTTAGGCGTTTGTTGTTTGGAATAAGCCAAAGCATTGTAATGATTTTTGGCGTCTCTAAACGATATTAATTCTTTTTTGCCACCAATATCTGTATATACTTTTACGTCCTCAATTACACTGTCAATTCCCTTGCTATTAACCATTAATCCTAACAAACCTCTATTGGCGAACTGTTCAAAGTTACCCATAGCAGTATGTGGTATATAATCCTTACGGGTTTTATCGTTTCCATCAAATTGTTTTAAGTGATTAGTGGTTTTTCTAAATACAGTATAAAAGTCCATTTCAGCCTGACTGATTTTACCTGATTTGTGCAAAGCTTTTATAGTATCTTCACTTTTAAACTTCAAAGTTTTCTTTGTGGTTCCATTGGCATCAATAATTTCTTCCCTCTCTATCAAATTTCCGTATAGCTTCTCATAAACTTCAATTCTATTGTTCACCAAAGACTGTACTACTCTTTGCCCCATACGAACATATTTGTTTTTGCTAAGCCCAAATTTCTCTTGGTAAAGTGCATCGGTAGCCGTATTGATACTCTTAATATATTTCCCTCTTTCCAATACGAATTTTTTGTATTCTTCTCCAAGCTTCTTTACAAGGTTTTGGGTAACGGGATGATTGGAGGAGATGTTGTTGTTGTTTAGCCAACTGTCCATAAGACTAATATCCTTGCCATCTTCAAACTGTTCTGTTAAGGCACTTTGCTCCACGCCCATACGACTCGCTAGTTCCATGATAAGCGGTGTAGTAATAACAGAATAGGCATACATATCTTTTTGGGCAAATTTGCTATAGGCTTTGCTCAAATTATCATCAGTCATTTTGGAAAAAGTTTCTTGATTGTGGGTAGCCATTAAGTCATTGGCTTCTTTCTTTTCGTCGAGATAGGTTTTATAAACTAATTCTTTTTGCTCGTCGTCAATGGTTTGGTCGTATTCCATAACAACGTTAAACTCCCTTTGATTTAAGGGAGCAACGTCATTGTAGTTATGGTAATCAATAAGTGAAGCGTTACCTACGTTAGCTTTTTTTTTTATAGTAGATTCAAACTTAACAGTAGCTTCAGTCATGTGGCCCGCTTTAGTGGACTGCTCTGATTTTTTACTTTTGTAAGTGGGTCTGCTTCCATCAATATCAGGAATAGAAATAGCTTCCAGATTGATATCCTCTCCTTCAAAAACTTTGTATGGTTTTATTTTACCGAACAAAGCAGTAGTAAAAGCTTGTTGTTGTGTTTGAGCATCGCGATTTCCTTGGCGGATCATGTCCTTTTCTTCTTTGGAAATACCTTCGTAGATATAGGGCTTGCCATTTACTTTGAATATCATTCCATTACCTCTTTGCAATCCATCAGATACAATTTTGTTGTTGGTTCTGATGTAAGAGACTAAGTTATCTCCCGCTTTAAAAGATACAGTACCACTAACGTCTTGAATGCTTTTGCTAGTTTTGAATTCATTAGAGATAATAAGATTTTCTAATTTATCCATCACTTTTTTATCTATAGGATTGTTCTTGGTTTTGCTATCATGTGCAGCATAAGTAGAAATATCATGGTTAGTACCTTCATCAAAAATACTTGACAAAGATAATTTTCCTGTTAATCCATTTTTCATTAAATCCAAAGTAAGCAATCCATCTTTGATATTTTGAGGCAATGCTTTGTACTCTTGTTGTACAGCAATTCTATCTTCTTCTGTAATGCTTTCATTAAAGAATCTTGGATTTGCTGACACATAGCTTTTTTCGTCAAAAACTTTAGCTCCTTCAGTTTTGTTTTTTTGTCCAGGTGCATGTTTGATATTGATATTCAATGCTCTGTTGAACAATACGCTTTTGTCCAATTGCGTAAGTCCTCTGTTGCCCGGAAGCTTAGTTTCTTGCAACATTTTTTCATAAGCCTGAATGTTTTTAAACAATTGTCTTTTTACTTTAAGCTTCTCCGTAGAAGTAAGGTTGTTTAACCCTAACATTCTGGAAGTAGTAAATCTTTTGATGATATCTGAAGCACGTTCCTGTTGGCTTTTGCTAAGTTTTTTATCAAAACCTATTTTCTCGTCCAGTACAGCAATCAACTCAGAAGTTGATTTATTGTAAATGGTATTGGCTTTTTTCATAATCTCCAATATGCGAGAAGCATTATCGTGATAAGCACTAATGTCCGGATTATCTCTGAACGCTTTAGGGAACGTAAGCAAAGCATTGTTTTTATCAGAATTGATTACTTGATCAAATGCCGACAATTGTTTTTCCAATACAAACGGATCGTTTTCAATTCCTTTGTGGCCTGCCATAATTTTAGAGATATGTAAAATATCAGCGTTCATGGTTTCCAATGTCTCCATCATTTGAATAATGTGCTTCATTTGCTCTTTAGAATTTATCTTATCGGCACTAGTGTTAATACTGATTGCTTTCACTTTAGAATCGTCTATACCTAATTCCGTTAGTATGGCTTTCTTTACATCAGCATTTTTCATTTTGGTAGCGAACGGGTTTTGGTTATTGGCTTGGTGCTTGTTCCAAACCTTAACCGCTTTTGAGTTCATGATACCATTGATTTGCTTTAAAGAGAATCCCATGTTAGTAAGTAAAGAGTACTGGTTGATAGTTTGGTCATTTAATCCCAAAGCATCAGCGAAACCCCATTTGGTATTATCCAAAATGATATTGGCAAGCATAGCAGATTGATTGTTTCTACTCTCTTGTCCTACTTCCTTATCGCTAAAAGCATCAACTCTGGTTCCATCGATATTAATAGGGCTGTTCAATTTTACATTGTAAGCCGCCAAGTAATTTGCAATACGGTGGGTGTTGAAAATGATACCAATATTTCTTTTAGAAATCATGGTATTGTTGTACGCTTCTCGGTGGTAAGCCGGAGACATAGGCATTTGCTTTTCTACTTTCTGATCACCGATAACTGATTCAACTTCTTTTTCAAATTCAATCTTAGCTTTGATTTGGTTTTTCATTCCCGGAGAAGTCCATAAGTCAACTGTTTTTTCCAAAGCTTGGTTGAAGTTTGGCGTCTCTTTTCCTTTGCGTTGAATAAACAAGGAATCTCCATCGTAATCGGAACCGGCTATATCTGAAAATTCTTCTGATACAATAGTTTGGTTTCCTTCTCCTTCCAAATAATCTACTGCTTCAAAGACTCCTGTTGATGCTGGTCCATGCGAAGGAATACGAGTACCCATCACACTTTCTCCGCGAACAAACCAACCTTTAGCAACGCCATCTTCGTAAAACTCTCCGATATAATCATTTACATCATGCCCGTAAGAACCCTTTGTTCTTGCTTGTCCATGTCTGGAACGTGCAATCATTAAAGCCACTTGTTTCATTACATCAGATTTAGCTTGAGCATCATTTTCGGTAGTAGCTTTGGTAAACTTACCCATTAAGTCTGCATTTGCTTTTATGATACGCATAGCTTGAGGATCGTTTTCGTCCAAGTACTGTCTGAAGATAACTTTATCTTTCATGTGCTTAGGCAATACGATTTCATTAACCATAGTTCCTACACTACCATCGGCATTGTGTCTGTCTGTAAATCCAGCAAGTCCTGTTCTTCCATTAATAGAATAGTTCTTACCTCTACCGTATTTAAAATGTAATGATGGTTTTTGTTGTGCAACACTACCATTTGTTTTAAGCTTGTTTCCGGCTTGTTTTAATCTATTGGCTAATGTATTAGTTATAAAGTCAGATACAGCCGGATGGTTAAGATTAGTAAGGGATTCTTCAATCATAAGCCTTTGGGTTTGGTCCATATTCTCCAAATCCAAATTCTTTAAGATGAAAGCCTTGTACTTAGCCGGTTCCATGTTCCCCAATTCAGAGATAACCTCGTCCAAGTTATTCTTCATATCGGTACGGATAAGCTTTTGAATTTCTTCTCCCATTTCTAAGTTGTTGCCAACCATTCCGTTTACAATAACAGAGGACATAAACTGAACAGGCGTTACCGCTTCTTCAGTTTGTTTATCCATTATTTGTTGTGGCCCAAAATTATTGGTAGATAAGCCCATGAAACCATTATCGCCATAATAAAGAGCATCCAAAGCAGCATGCATTTTATCGTATTCAGTAACAGTTTCTTTGTCTCCTTGCAATCTGTTTTGGTGGTCTGATAAATTGGCTTCGAGTGCTTCATAAGTTATACCTGATAATGATTGTTGTTGCTCAGCAGAAAACAAATCGCTTTTAATGGCAGAATACGGAACGGCATAGTTGATGTAGTTTTCTTCCCCATTGGTAATATCTAAAGAAGGACTAACTCCATACTTATCGAAATATTCTCCGTTGTACTTTTCTTCACGTTCCGTAAGTAATTGGTAAATACCTTTTAGTCCAGGTTCAGTGATTAAAGTCTCCTCAGAGATTATAGTTGTGTACCCTTTGAAGTAAGCAGATACTCCTTTAAAATTTGGATTATCTCTCTCTACATGGTAGTTCAATAATTTTAATCCATGATTCAAATCAAAGACTCCAAGTCCGGCATCAATTATTTTTTGAGCCATAGCTTGAGTCATATACATACCAGAGTTAGAACCAAGTTCAGATTTAGTATCGTCAATTGGAATAGCTTCCATTTTAAGATTCTTGTTTCCGAAAGTGATTACAGGAGAACTGTTTCCTTTGTTACGTTTTACGATATCATTAAAAGGAATACCCGGATTGAATATTTCAGCCAATGCCATTCCATTAACGGTTTGGTTCAATACAAATTCACGTATCTTATTTTCTCCGTTGGCATTAAGCTTTCCGTTAGTAAAATAAGTAGGCTCAATTGTTTTGTTAGCTATCAGGTCTTTAGCATTCTCATTCCAACGAGCAATTTCCTTGCTTACGGACTGATCAAACTTGGTAAAGAATTCTCCTTGAGTTTGCATAGTCATTGCTTTCTTTTTTCCAGAAAGATTTTCATTGGATTTATCATAAATTTTCCAAGAGGATTCAAGCAAACGTTTTCCTTTTAAAGTCAATTCATTTTTAGAGTTGAAAGCATCTTTGTGCAAGATACGTTCAACTGTCATCATGAACTTTCTTGGACTGTCAGCCATAGCACTCAAAGTCTGAACATAGTTCTTAGAAGTATATTTGCTGAACAACATAAAATCCTCAATAGTCTGAGCAAAGTCAGTTGAGTTTTTATACAAAGAGTTAGCTCCGTTCTGCAAGTGCGTAAGTCCAGCATACTGAGTTAAAGAAGGTCTAGCAGTATTGCTTTTAGCATTATCGTAGATACCTCTTAAAACAGGGTTTTCATGCGTTCTGTTGGAAGCGTCAGACAAATGGGAATATCTTTCCTTAAATGATTTAAAGGTCGGGAAATTGCCTTTTGCGTCTTTGACAAGAAACTCATTCATAGCATTAATCTCTGACAATAAATGATTGTTGGTAATCTTGCTTGGTTCCATGTTCCCCTCAGCATTCTGGATTACAGAATACGAAGTGAATTTACGGTTACTGTCTACAATGGCTTCAATGAACGGTTTTAGTTTGTACACTGCAATTTTACCGTTTTCATTTTCGGCCACTTTGGATTTTACCATTTTATCAATAAGAACTCTCACATTGATATTGTGCCCTTTCATGTTGATAGTTTGGTTGTTGATCAAGGCCGAAAACTTAGTTCCTGTTGGAGCAATCATTCTTAGGATTCCTAAATAGCTTTCATCATTTTGATTACCTGATTTGATGTCATTGTAGGCATCAATAAAGTACTGATAATTCTGAACTGGAAGCGATGCATTTTCGTCCGTTTTATGGTTGTAATGTAAATTTTCATCACGTTCCATTTTAGCCATGTGGTTTTGAACCTTATGGTTTTCTGTTTCGGATAGAGCATTGACTGTTTCCCATTTCCCATCAGCGGTAACTACACTTTTGATAGCACTTATGGTTTGAGTGTTTGCCATTACGTGAGCCATAGAACTCAAGTACATATGTTTCTCTCCCGGGTGCATTTTCTCCATGTACTGATTGAACTGATACACTTCTTCCACTTGACTGGTTTCGATAGAATCTATAAATCCATTAGTGTTTCCTTTGTGTTCAAAGGCAAGACTATAGAACTCTGAAATTAACGCGTCTCTATCTAACAAATCATCTTCATTAAAATCAGAAGCGATACCATCGGCTGCTGCAAAACGTTGGCGTTTCACATAATTCAAACTTTTGGTAAAGCTGTTCAGTATTCTAGTTGCTCCCCTAAACTGAACAGACTTGGCTAATTCGTAATCATCGAAAGCCCCTTCTTCCAACATAGAGTTTTCCAGTTCTTCCAATTGGAATTCTGTTTCGTTTCTACGTTCCAACTCGGACATATCTTTCATGCTGATGTTAATATCCGCTTTGATTTTCTGAGCCAGTCTAGCATAGGTAGTTGCTCTGTTTTTTTTCTTAGCTTCTTCGGCATCGTAAGATTGTCTTTGCTCAATTTTAGAAGCAGTAATTCTTTGATGGTTTGCTATAGCATTAGCTTGTTGCATGTCCACAATAGAAGCATGCCCGGAAGCAGTAAACGCTGACTTTGGTTTTTTAGCCACTTCTTCTGAAAACTTACTCATAACGTGTTCAAACAAATCGTTACGGTTTATTGCAACTCCTTTGTTTAATTTTTCAGCAACATCCAAAGCAAATGGTTCAAAAGTAACTTGGTTTCCTTTTAACCAACTCCACCATTTTTTAGATTCTATTTTTCTACCTCTTTCACGAATAGGTTCTAAGGCTTGGTTGAAATTTTTAGCCATTGGGCCTTCAAGAGTATGAGTGAACAATTCCTCATTGATTACTGACTGTTCTGAATCAGGCGCTTTGGTGATACCAATATCTGCTAAAAACGCTTCCATTCCATGTTCATCTATTACGTCTTGATAAGCTTCTTGTCCGCCAATATCATTTAAGAATGTTTCAAGGGTAAATTTTTTACCTTCTGATTCATAGATTACTTTAGTAGCATATAAACGTTCTACTTTTTCCACCAATTTAGCATCCCTTCTAGCAAATTCTACTACTGCTTTTGTAGCCGGAGTATTTTGAGTAAGTTGGTAATGAATATGTGACATTTCATGCATAAATACAGCTGGTTGATTCCAAACCTTTTCATCAATATAAATAGTACTTGCCAATGCATAACCTACTGCATGGGTGCCTACTGCAGAAAATAGATTTTGGGCAATTACAACATTAACATCAATACCTTTTGCTTTTAAGATTCTATTGATAGTGTACTGTTCTTCGATGGCTCTTGGCCCCCATTTGAACGCCGCTATTTTAGTATCAAGGTAAGCATCTAATTCTTGTTTAGAAACAGCAGCATTAGGATTGTTGGCAATGTTTCTGGCAGAGGAACTGTAATAAGCATCATGCATGATTTTCTTACGCATGGCATCCTGATTGACGTTTTGCGTATTGGCTTTCTCTTTAGCTTTTTGGTCTAATGCATTTTGAATTTCTTCCTGAGTTTTTTCTATAATTTCGCCACCTTCTTTGGCAATTCCACGACCTGTTTTAGCAGCATACTTTAACCCTTTGCCCGCTAATTTAACAGCGCCTTTGGTTCCTGTCCAAGCACCTTTGACAACAGTGCCAACAACAGAAGCGTTACCCAAATCTTTTTTAGCAGATATAGAAGTAGTGTATGTTTTACCGTTAGGGTGCGGCTCGCCAGTTACCGTATCAACTAAAGAATACTTTCCGGTAACTTTGTCTTTAACAACACTGTAAGTCGGTTTTTGATTTAAATTTTCATCAATCTGAGAATCTTGAATTATATTTAAATATTCTCTGGTACCATTTGCTATAGCTCCATCAAGATTTATTCCTTCAAAAACTTTTTCTTCTGATTCACCGTTGGCCAAACGTTCTGCATATTCTTTCATTTTTTTTTGAGCACCTTCATCAGCGTTCATTCCTTTGAAAAAATCTTCAATTTGTTGTTCTTTAGTTTTAGGCTCTGTACTTTGTTTTTCTTTAAACTTAGCTTCTTCTTCAGCAATTTTTCTAGCCTCAGCTTCCTTAGCAGTTTCTAAACCACCTTCTTGATATGCTTTTTCATAAGCATTTTCTTCACCACTTGGAGAAATATTAGGATTGATAGGTTTTGTTGAAGTAGGAGTTGTTTCTGCAGTGTCCGGCTCCATAACAGGATTCCCTTCTTCATCAAGAACAGGGTTGCCATTAGCATCTAGTTTAGCTTTAACTTTTCCGACAAGCTCTTTGCCTTTGCCCATTATCTTGTCATAAATTTTAATAGTTTCTTTGCTTGCGTTTTTAAGCATGTTTTCGTGGTTGCGTTTAGCACTTTCAAAAACTTCTTCAGAACTCATGTTGACAAATTGTTCGTATTGTTTATCAGACAATCCAGCAAGAACATCACCTTCTGCTTGGAACGATTGCAAGTCACCCTCAGACATTGATTTTTTATCTTTTAAATTAGGATCGTTTTTATTTTCATTGGAATAACTAAATCCTTCTTCGTAATATTCTTTAGAATCCTCAGTAATAAAAACTTGTTCTACTCCATTTGAATTTTTCCAGAATTTAATATTCAAAGGCGTTGCCGATTTTCCTGAAATAAGATTCATTCTATTAGCATTAGCCATTGCTAAATTTAAACTCAACATTTCCACTTGTTGGTTGTGTTCCGATTCTAATTTAGCATACTGCGCTTGTACTGGAGAATTTTTATGCTCAGCAATACTTTCTTTGATGTGCTTTATTTTTTCAGCTGTAATAGGATTTTCTGCCTCGGCCATTGTATTTTCTAAATCAGCCAATTCTTGAAGTTGTTCCTGGTGCAAGACAGCGTTGTTTTCTTCTCCATCAAAATTTTCTTTAAGGGAAGCTTGCTTTTCAGCATAAGAAGCTTTTTCATTTTCGATAAATCGTGACAATGATTTTGCTTTAATGGTGTTCTCAGCCAAAGCATATTTACCGGCTACGTTCAAATTAGCAGCAGCATTATAATCAACACTTACTTCTTGAAATTCTTTGGTGTATTCATTAAGCTGTTCTTCATCAATAGTTCCTTTAGCTAATAACGATGACATAAAAGCATCAAAATGCTCAACCTTATCATCATGCAATAAGTCAATCATTTGATTTCTGATGTGATACGTTTTAGCATTTTGTCCACCTTTGTCATTAACATCAATAGTAGCTCTTAATACTTCGGAACGATCTCTGTAATTTAATCCTTCTTCGGCAGCTTTTTTGAAGTTAAGATTCATTGCTCCACCCATAAGAGCGCCCATAGCAAAAGAAGCTACTTTAGTATTTTTGTTTTCTTTAGAGAAATAAAAATCCCAATAGTCAGGAGCTTTTTCTCCTAAGTGTTTTTCTCTGGATTTTAGCCTTGCCCATTCTTCATAAGTTTCTTGGAAAGTTTCTTCTGCTCCTTCCATGAATCCATGACCTGCAGCACCCATAATTCCTTTTACTAATGGGAAAGTAGATTTAGTAAAAGAAGCGGCAGTTTGTTTGGCTATTTCTTCAGCAGGTTTTAAAACCATTTTTTTAGACATTCCCGCCATTAATTTTTCTCCGGCTTTGCCATAACTCAATCCCCAAGAAATCATATCCATTGGAGCATAAAGCATATTTCTTGTAAAAGTTCCTGTAGCAACTTGTGCCATTTCGTCTTCTGTATAGCGAGGTGCTATTCCTTTGGCTATATCTTGTTCATTTTGAGAAACCATTTCTCTATGAGCTTCCATTCCATTTACTGCACCTGTAAGTAAATTGTTTGCAGCACCCGCACCAGCAGCGCCCGCAAATTCTTTACTGAACTTTGACATTTCAAGAACGCCATCAACATTTCGGGTAAGATACTTGGCAAGACTAAAGTCTTTAATTCCTTTACCAGTTCCTATGATATCTTTTACAAGTCTACCGCTTCCGGCCAAACCTTCTGCAACATCAGTTGATGTTTGCATGGCTTTTAATAATCTAGCTTCAGTGCCTAATGATTTAACAAAAAATCCAGCTCCTTTTTTTGCAGCGGCTCCCGCACCAAAACCTGTTACCATAAACTCCAAAGCCATTGGAATCATTTCAGCTACGTTAGTACTCCAAAAATCAGGATCAGCTAAAGAACCCCAAGTAAGTTCTTGACCTTCTAATTTCTTTTTAAGAAATGTAGTATGCTCGTCAGCCATTTCATCTCCATATTCTCTTAAAGCATTACCAAGTATATTTCCTTCAAGCATAGTAAAACCATCTAGCGGAGCAGTAGCAAAATTTAGTAAATCACCTGTACTGCCAATAACAGTATCGCCAAGTCCTTTCATAAAAGACTCTCCTGTTTGCCCAAGCCAGTTTCTATGGATATCATCCATATTGTAGGCTTTAGGTAATTGGCTTTGGTCTTGATTCTGTATTGCAGTTTCAGTTCCAGCCATGCCTTGAAATTCTTCTTGCATGCCGGCCATTCCTGAATCTTGTGTAGCGGCATTGATATCACCGTACTGTTTCTTTTTTTCTTTAGCTAAATAGTCAGCCGTTTGCATGTCAATATTTTCTTGACTTTTGCTTTGCATATCTAAGAACTCTGCTTGATTTTGTTCTGCAGTAGGAATGTTTACTCCCGCAGGATCTAAATTGTTGCTTTTAAAAATCTTTCCCATTTTATTTTTTATTTAAGAGTTCGTACATTTTTGTCCAAGTCTGAGCAAATACTTCATTGTCTTGATGGTCTTCTCCTGTGTCTTTACCGGTATGGACCTTAGCAAATAATTTGATGTAATCTACGTCACTTATTTTACTTTTATTCAATAAAGCATCTTTAAGTTCTTGGGAGTACCCTACTCTGTTGCTAAAATTATTTTCATTACCTCTCAAATAAAACTTGTCTGCAAGCATCATTTTGTTGTCAACCATACCACTATTGTTCATTGCGGTAGCAGTCATGTAGTATGCTTTTTGCAAAGTAGTTCTGTTTGAACCATCAGCAACTTTAGCAGATTTGGCTTCCATCATGAATTCAGGAGAAGCAAATACTCCACCTGTTGTAGAAGCTCTGGCTACTTCTGTCTGAATCATTTTAGCATTAAGGCTTTTGGTTTGTTCTTGAACTGCTTTAGCAATAGTACGTTTTTGTCTTGTTTGAGCAACATGAGCAATATTGTCTCCGGCACCAATAGCAACAGCTAATGCACTCTCTCCTGACATTTGATTTGCATTAAGCCTTTTGTAGACTCTTTCCCCTTCGGAATTTGTTAGTACAGCAAACATATCGTGGGTAAGCTTACCGCTATATCCTTTCATGTGGTCTTTTTGTTCTTCGGTATAAACAACGTTTCCAGCTTTGTCTTTTTTGGTTAAAGAACCTCCTTTAGAATCTCTTATTTGAGTAACCATTTTTTGGTTACCATCAATGTAGCCATAAATTAAACCCCCAAAAGTCATGTTCTCATTTGTTTTGCCCTTGATAGATTCTTTTACAAAATCTTCTTTTAGTTTTTCACCATTAGGAGAATAATATTCGCTAGAGTTTAATCCAACATTTACTCCACCAGCAACAGGACTTCCCGGAAACAAAATATTTCTAACTCCTGATTGGTCCATCATAGGAACAACAACACTACTTGCCGGAGCATACTTAGTTTCCCAAATAGAACCTTTGATTATTGATTTCCCTAATTTATCCAATTGACCGGCAGAAGTATAATTAGAAACCGCATCATTGTATTCAGATGAAGAACCAAATAACGCCCCTAACTCTGGGTTTTTAGAAGACTGTTTTTTGATATAATTTTCATCGCCCATCATGTCATAAATAGTAGGCGGTGAAGATTCTTGCAATTGGTTCATTACAGAATTTGTAGCGGCCACAAGAGACAATGTTTTATCTTCTTCGGCAGTTCCAGCCTTAGCAATCTGTTCGCGATCTTCTTTTTGATTTTGTCTTGCTATATCATTATTGCGTTTGGTTTCATTGCTACCCATACCGCTATGATTTTTGTAAGTGTATTCTATAAGCTGAGCTTCTAGTTCTTCTCCTTGCAATCCTACCAACTTAGGATTTTCTATTGCCCAATTGCTATAGATCCCCATGTAGTTGTCTTTGTAATGCAAAATGTTTCCCGCTGGAATTTCTTGCTGATAATCAAAAAATTCAGTAGGCATACTGATTTCACTTTTCATTCCCGCATAAGTTATTTTACCATCACCGGTACCTTGCTGATAATTAGTCAAGCTTTGCAAATCAACACTACTAATCAAATGTCCTTTACCTGATTCTTTAAGCTTCATTAAACTTTCCATATTTTTTTTGTTATCACCGTAAGACATCGTTTCTTTTGATGATAACAAATCGTTTTTGTATTTACTTAATAAAGCTACTCCACCGTTTTCAAAAAATTTTTTACGAGAACCATACTCTTCAATTTTAGAACGAATATTGGCTTGGAGTTCCAAAGATTTTACCCTTATTTTATCTCTATCAGGTTCTAAGAGTTCGGCTGATTTTGCAGCAATATCTTCGTACTGTTTAGCTTCCATTTCTTGTGCTAACATGCTTTGCTCGTTGTCTTTGGCAATGCTTGTTTCCACTTCTTTTAAAGAAGCCATTTCTCTCTGGTTTTGTGAAACTCTATCTACTTGACTGGCAAGTCCTGTTAATCCGGCGATACCTCCTATACTCATGTCTGTTGGTTTATTTTGTTACTAAATCTAACTTGGCTTGGTTAGCGGCTTGTTGTTCGTTAAATATCAATTCACGCTCTGCAGAAGCTTTATTAATATTTTCTAATTCTAATAAATTGGATTGCGTTTTTTTGTCATTTTCATTTCTGACTTTTTTATCATTCTCAAGTTGATTAATTTCGCTAGGAGTTAATCCTTTACCTGTCAACGCTTGTTTATTAAGCCCTCCCAATATTATATCATCAGCTACTTTAGTGTCTGCGGTAGCGCCTGTTCCTACAATCATTCCATTTGGCTTTACTTTTTGAGCGACACCGTTAATTAAAGCATTTCCTTGAGCATCTACAAGCGGTGCATCTTCTCTAAGTTTTGCTGACTTTCCTTTCATTGTAGCCGGAACATTGGAAGTATCTCCCGTAGTATTATTAATTCCTTGAGTAACTATTGGCATTACATTCTGATCGTGAGTAGCGTGTTGTGGTTCAACAGGCGCTTCTGTTTTAGTAGTACCTTCTGCTTCCGCTTTTATTTTGCTTGTATCTTCTGCAACTGCATTGGTAGTCAAATCACTTATTCCTAAATATTTTTGGTACTCACTTTCGTATTGTTTGTCTCCTGTAACATCTTTGGTAAAAGTAATTAAATCATCTAAATTAGCATCTTTATTTGTAAGCGGATTCTTCTCAGGGTGTTTTAAAAGAATATTATTAATAACGTCTTTTTCTTCTCTGCCTTTAGTGGCAATCCAATCATTAAAAGTTCTTTTTCTTCCTTCTGAAAATTCATGTTTTAATTGAGTTGCGGCAAGATATTCAGGACTTCCTATTTCTCCGGGAGTGGCTCCTTTAATTAATCCTGTAATATTAAATTGCATTTTTTGTCTCAACATATCATTTGCAGAACCAGGACCGTTCTCTTTAGCATAGGCTATTCCTTTGACAAGGTTTTCCATTCCCGCTTTAGCTAATGTTGCTCCGGCCAATTGTGTTTTTTGGTCTTCGGCATATCTTCGTTCATTGTTGGCGATATCCCTTTTAGCATCAAACTCAGTAATTTTCTGTTGCACTTCTCCAAAGGCAGCCAAAGCTTTATCCCTTCTGTCCACATCCATTGCAGCGATTTCTACTATCCCCGACATTCTCGCTTGATCCAACTGTCCTTGATTTCCTAACACAAGGTTTCTGTTGCCGTTGGAGGAACGAACTATGTTAGTGATTCCCGTTTGGTAAGCAGAAGCAAGTTTTTGCTTTAAATCGCCTTCAATCTCAGGAGGCAATCCCATATCTTTTATTTTAGCTATATCCGCTGCATACTGAAGCATTCCTTCTCCAACTTTCTCGTCACGATATTTGATGTCTACATCAGCGGCGGCCATTCCTGTAATTCCTGTAGCAAATCCTAACAAGGCATCAAAAGGAATTTCTGCTTTGCCCGAAGTATATTTGAATTTAGGATCGGTGAATATTTCTTGAGTGTTAGCATTACTGAGTTCAGAAAATTCTGTAGGCGGTTTCTTTTTGGCGGCCAAAGCATCATCAGCTAGTTTCTTTGTTACAGCTTGGTCTGCTTTTATTTTAGCATCTTGCTCTGGAGTTGTCGCAGTAGCATCAGCAGTTCCCGATTCAATATCCGATTCTATACCTCCACCATCGGGAGCGTTTTTATTAACCTCAGCATCATATTCTTCTTTAGATTTACCATATTTAAGAAGTCCTTTTTCAGTTTGAATATATTCATGCGGATTGCGAACTTTTTTTATTTGAATTTTTAAATCATCTAAATCAAAATTGGAAGTGGTAAAAGTTCTGTCATTTTTTTTTAGCCCAAAAGCTTCATATTCGGCTTCAATTTCTTTAGCCAATTTCATAGGAACTCCTGACTTGCGTTTTACTTCAGTTGGCGTATCATTAAACTCTCTAACTTTAGCTTGTAGATTTTTAATTCGGTCATTGAACTCTACATTTTTTTTATTTTCAGATTGAAGATTATGTGCTATAGCTAACATAGAACCATCTTGATAATACTTTCTTTTTATACGATGTTTTTCTGCATTTTTTTCTTCTTCAGACATATTCAAATCAGAATTAACACTTCTTAATTCTTGAATAAAATTACCTGTTTTCTTTTTGTTAAGTTCTATTTGTTTAACATCATTAGAGGAAGCGTTTTTTTCGTTAAGGGTTTTATAACCATTATTTATTGCTGCTCTTGCTGATTCATTGGATTTAAAATACCCAAGTACCTTTGATAATGGTTGCGCTTTTTGGTGAGGAGCACCACTATCTCCTTTTTCATTAACAGGCAATCCCATCCATTTCTTTCCTGCAGAAAATATAGCGCCTTTGATATCTCCATCATCCAACTTTTTCAATGCTCCCGTTTCTTCAGCTAAAGACAAAGCAGCTACGTCCTGTTCTTCGGGAGTAAATCCAGTAAGTCCTAACTCTTGAACCTTGCCATCCCAAGTTTTATTCATAAATTGGTACTTACCATGGGCACTTGTTTTTTGACCGTTTTTACCAAATGGAATAGAGTCTCTGCTTTTACCATTTTTCCAATCCACTTTCTTTCCACCGTATTTAGTAGAATAAGCATCCTTACCCCAAGTACCTTCCGCTTTAGATATGGTGTCCAACATTAATTTATAATTAGGATTACTTTTCAATAATCCTAATAGTCTTTGATATTCTGCGTTTCCTACTGGCATAACTTATACGGTTTTAGATGGTGAGTAATTGGAACCTAACATTCCCATTTGCGCTTCTAACAGCGATTTATTTTTGGCTACAGCTTTTTTGCCTTCTTCCAATTTTTGCGATTTCATCCGTTTGTCCTTGATATCATCAAGCATAGCTACTCTTTCTATTTTGGCTTTGTTGTCCAATTCTTTTTGATCACCAATAGCCATGATACCTCCTGTTAGTAATCCTGCAGCAGCACCAATAGCCATTCCCGTTGGACCAAAAGCGGCACCTGCTTGAGCACCTTGAGAAGTTAAACTCATTATATTAGCACCTCTTTCTTTTGCGTTCATTGGTCCTTTTTGAGCCATTACAGTTCCAACCATTCCCAAAGCACCCATAGCAGCAGAACCCGCTTTTGCTCCACCACTTCCTGTTCCCCATTTACTATCAGCATTTTTAACTTCTCCACCATCCAATACTTTTGGGTCTATTGTTTTTACAGGATCAATTTCATTGTAATTTCCACCTGTAATAGCAGAATCTTTTTTATTTTGATAATCATTAGAAACTGTTGCTTTTTTATTCAAAGAAATTTCTTGGTTCAAATCTTCTACTGAAGGAGCTTCTTCAAGCTTGTCTTTAATAAATTTCTTTTTAATTTTAACAACAGTATCGTCTACCGTTTTGTAGTTTGAATTTAGCATAATTTTTTATTTATATGATTTTCTAAAAAAGTTCAATAATGAGAATATTTTAATTTGCTTGTTGTCTTTACTTTCAGCTTCAATTTCAATAGAACACCATTCTCCTCTGATATCATCTTCGTCTGTTGGATTCTTAGCGGGCAAGGTATGAACTCCTTCTCTAAGCTTATACCAATGATGAGTTCCGAGTATATTTCTAACATGTCCTAATGAGGTTATAAATGTAGTCTTTAACAGCGGATAATTAATATTCGCATAAACAGCAATTCCTTTATTTATTTTGGTATCATAAAAATTGGGAGTTGAAATTACTTTTAATTTCAAATTTTTCTGAACTCCAAAAAACAATAACTCTGCACCATGATTTAATTCTCCTATATTTTTTGAATTAGAATAAGGCGCTAGTATCTTATTTTGAAAAGAGAAATACAAATCATTGTCATAAGCAATTTTACCGTTAAAAGTTTTTAACAATTCATTGTAAGAAATCACAAAGTTATTATTGCCCACTGTTCGAAACCTAAGATTTGTTTCCTTGAATTCCTCGTCGTAATATCCTTCCACGCCAATCACCTTGTCGTTGCCAAACATTCTTTTTATCTCAAGGGCTAGACTGTTTGGCAGAAACAATGGATCTATAATTTTTACCATTTCATTTTTGGACTCGTCAAAAAACACAAATCCAAAAGGACTCTCAATTACAGCCCTTCTAAGACCCGTTCCGTAATCACTGAGAATCTCATGCCCGCTAATCGAAGTTCCTCCTCCTTGAGCAACCTGAATAGCCGCACCGCCCTTGTCGGGAGTAATGAAGTTTCTTTCATCTACTTGAATACGGGAAGTCTGCTTTTCTTGGATTACATAAATGGTATCTTTGTCTTTCACAATATTCAATGCAGAACCCATGTTCTTGTCCAGTTCATAGAATTCATTTGTCAAGAACTCAGTCCAAGCATCCACATAGTCTCCACTTGATTTAGGATTAGAAACCGCTATGATATTATTTAAAATTGGATCGTCCTTGAAGTTGTAAGGGATAGGAATTGATTTTTTCAAATCATTCTCTTGCAGATAAGCAGAATTATACAATTCATCATAATCAAAATTAATGGCTTTACTAAATTTATAGAACTCTTCAGAATTATTTAGCCTTGGTTCAACAGTGGATTCTAATACTACAGCATAACACCAAGCGTTGAATTTATTGTATTGATACTTTCTGTTTTCTTTAGTAGATGCTTGTGACCAATGAAACCCTATTTGTTCTGGAACTTCTGTGCCTTGATAAGAACTTTTGTTTCTCAAGTACAAACTGCAATAAGTGTCACCTTCCACATAAATCGTTTGAGAAACAATTCTATTGGCAACAATAGGAATAGCATCGCTAAGAGGAATGTATTCGTTAGATGCATAAGCAAACTCGGTACGGCCACCATAAATAGAATCTTCATTGTTTCTTTTTAAATTCGATACAATGTAAGCATCGTTTCCTTTTAAAACGTCTCTGCGCCCTGTTGCAGTTCCAAAGTTAACTTGTGAGTTAATTATGTACGGAGTCTGGGCAATGTTAGCAGTAGAAAAGAAATTCTCAACGGTCTTAATTAAAATAGTTTCCCTTCCTCCGGCAGTGTTAGCCACTCGGAACAAAGAAGCGGTATCAATATAAGTGGCTTGTCTTGCTCTTTGTTGAAAGAACCAACCCGGAGCCGCTAATGTAAAAGCATGATTGGCATAATCAAACTTATCATTCATTTTGTACCCTGAAAGAATCTCCCCTGGCAGAGCAGATTGAGATTTATGAATAAAATATTTATACTGATCAGAAATTTTATTCTGAAAAGAAGTATAAGTTCTTTGTCTCAATCGATTTGCAAATACACTTGCATTTACGTAAAACGGTCTTGTGATTTCACTACCTGAAAGCAAATTAGAAGGTATCTTTTGAGAAAATTTAGGCAACCCAAAAGGGGAAGGACCTTCGTTGTTTTTGCTTCCATTGGAAAAATAGCATTGGGTTCCGGGATTACCCGCATTACCTGGTTCTCCATTTTCTCCTCCCCATCCACAAGTATCTCTGTTGTATCCACCGATGATATTGTGTCTGTCATGATCAGTGGCAATTGTTTCTATATATTCCAATACACAAGACTCTACAAAATTACTTGAGATTTTTTCATATACAAAATCAGGACTGTCAAAGTAAAATGATTTTCTGTTGGTAACTACTCTGTTTTGTTCGTTGTCTACATCAGGGTTTACATCATAAGCACGTAATCCTGTTTCATCATACACTGGACCTCCGTTACTTGGAAGCATCCATTTTTTCACCATAGTTTCTTCCATAGACATAGCAGAATCTCCACCGCCTTGTTGAAAGTCAGCTATTCTTTCTAGTGGCGCTGATATTCCTTGAGCCAATATGGTTCTGTTGTTTTCACTTCTTTCTACATAAACAATCTGATAGGAATCTACTTCTTTGGAAAGTTCGCAATTGATTCTAATATCAAACTGCAGTTCTATTCTTTCGGCATACATTTCTTCTCCAACTACTTTCCAATTGTTATACTTTTCTGTTGAAGGAATTACTTTGCCTTCTACATCTAATTCTCTTTTAGGCTGACCGATATCAGGAATTTTTAAATCTCCTAAGACTGTAGTGAATAATTTGTTTCCGTTTTTGTACCATTGTATTCCAGTACGATATATCTCTCCTTTCATTACCCCTTTTTTAAGAGTAGGTTGTTTGATTTGCAAAGGCAAAGCAAGACCGTTCATCCAATTGATATTCTTGCTAATAACATTATCAGAAACACTGTGCATGGTAACGCGAACTCCGTTACCGCTGAACCATCCATTTGATACTCCTCCGTAAATCAATCGGCTTTCTTTTGCATAGTCAGTAGTCGGCCATGCAATAGTTTTATTTTCAGTATCATTATCTAAATCAATAATTACCTGACTGGTGCTAAAAGTTAAGTTGTAATTATGAAAATCTGTTTTTATCAATTCATTGATTGGTTCAAACAATATACTTGTTCCCGATCTCTTTATTCTAAGATTAGGGAATTTTGTGGCAAAGTCATTTATGGATTGTCTAGAGATTAAGAATCCGGCAATAATATTGGTTTGGTCCACATAATCATAAATAATTTCTGGAAAATTAAATTCGTAAAACTCTCCTGTCAGATTGTTATAAAGCTTCATAGTAAAATTCCCGAACACTTCAATTTTTCTGTATAACTTACGCTGTACATAGAAAAAAGATTCTGTAGCTAAAGCGTCAATCAAATTGTATTTGGAAGGTTCCGGATTAAGCAATGAAGCATGGGTATTCCCTGAAGCATCAAAACTAGACAAAGAAAAATCAAGAGCTACATTCTTTGAGTTCATAAACAACGGATCGTTACGAAGCCCTACAACCATGAGTTTATTATTTTTGGTAGCAAAATCAGAATTGTATCTCCAACTGATACTGTTCTTGAATAAATCAGCCAAAGTTATATTTTCGAGAAACTCCGGCTCTGAACCAAAATGCTCAAAACTCACAATGGCATTTACCAATTTAGTACCCACAAGTCTGATAGTAGTGGGAACATTGTTGGCCTCAAACTCAATGGCAATCAATTGTACTTCTTTGAAATTTTTATAGTCCGGAATATAGCAATCTACTTTTACAGATTTATCGGTAATTTCACTAACACTTCCTCCTGAGAATTCCCCCCCAGAACCTTTCCCAATTTTGATTGCTTTAGACAATGGAGAAAAATCAGAAACCTGTCCGTTCTCAGTGATTAATTTCATAGTATAAAAAACAGTCATTGCTTTTAACTGTCCATTTTTTAATATAGAAGTTACTCTTGGATTAAGCAGCATTCCTTTTGTTTTGATGTCAAATTCAAAAGAATTTCTAGTAGATAATTTTGGATCCTTTATATTTACTACTCTGGTAGAATTATAGTAATCGCTAAAATATACCCTTTTATAATAGGTGTTTTCTTCCACTCCTTCAGTAGTTATAACCGCGTTCAAAGGAATGTTCAAGTCCCCAACATAAATAATTTTACTGACAAGCAATCCTTGTTCGTTATAAGAAAAAGAAAATATAGCATCGTTGTAAGTTTTGTTGTTGATTGGTTTGTCTGAACTATTTAAAGCACATATAGTTGGTGACTGCGGCATATAAGTCAAAGTCTTAAACAAATTTCCATAAGAAACATCAATAGTGTTTACTGATTCTACTTCTGTCAGATTTTGTTTAAAATCAGCATCATCTATTGTAGGTATCGGAACGGTAATCTCTATTTGACTTTGTTGAAAATTAGAAGCGAAATCAATTCCATTAATTGCATTGGTATCACTGCTTATCGAAAAATTCTTTACAGTAACTTCAGTAATTATTTTAGTTTCTGTTTCTACAACACCAACAGGAAACAATCCTTTAGCAAAAACAATCAACTCGTCTTTGAAAGCAAATGATCCATTGTAACGAACAACCAATTCGTTATTGTAAACAAACTTAGAACCATTAATAGAAGTAAATGCAAGGGTTCCATCTGCGCTGTACAGTCTTCCATTCCAAGCATCCGAATAACTGTCGGACTTCTCTGCATGATTATCCAAGTCTGTAGTCCAGCCTTTTGAGAAGTTGTGGATTTCTACATCATTCAAATCAGGAGTATTATTTTGCTTTGCCATAATGTTATATTTTTAACAAATTTATATAAAAAAAAGACACTTTTGGGAAGTGTCTTACAATTGTGTTTTTAGGTAGTAATAGGCTAATAATCTTTCGTAGTGCGGAGCTGCAATATAAAGCTTGAAATGTTTTTGTCTTAAACTAAGATTCTCTTTTTGCAGCGCACTGTCCACTACTTTTATATGGGTATTGACAAATACTTCTTCATCAATAATAACTCCTATTCTTTCTACTTTTATAGGACTTTTGGTTTTAACTAATGCTAATACTTTCTGCTTGAGTTCGGGCCATGCTATTTTAGTCATTTTTTTTTTTTTCTATTTGAATTAATTGACTTATGCCACATTCACTTTTTATTATTGCAGTATCTTGTCTTTTTCCAAAGATTCGAGTACGAAACCAAAATAACTTCCATTGCCTTCTTTCCCAATAAGCCACCGCAGTAATTTTGTCTTTATATCTTTTGTCTTCAAAAGTAAAAGATAGTTTATCATTGATATATTTTACAGTTCCTTTTATAATAAGACATTGTGTAGAATCTATAACAGGAAGCTCAAAATCAGATCGGGTATTAATAGCAGCAAGAACCGGAGCTAAATCTACTTTTCTTTTTGTGGTATCACGATACTGCAGTTTTGCAATCATTATTTTTTCAATTCGATTAATGTCAATATTATTTTGTTTAGTTAATTCTTTTAAATCAGAAGTGTTATTAACGTACTTTTTAATTTGGTCTTGGCTATAAACAACATAAGCAGAATGAATGCTGTCTTGGCGTTCTAACTGCCTTGCATTTTCAACCTGTCTTTTATTTTCATACTTGTTATACTTCCAGTCCTGATAAAACCAAACTCCAAATACAAGAAGCATAGCTATAAACATTATTTTTAAATTAGTAGCTGTTAACATGTTTGTTTGATTTTTATAATAGATTTTGCAAAAATATTGTGATAGGATTCTATCAATTTTGCCTGATCTGTTCCGTTAATAATTTTACGAGCGCCAAGAGGGTTGTTGGTGGTTTTGTTGAAATACATTTCCAAACATTTTCCGGTAAAGTCTCCAAAGGAAGAAGAACCTTTGAACATACCTTCAAACATAATTTTAACGGCGACATCCATTTGCAAAGCCATGTCAGGATTGTTAAGTAAATCCAAGCCAAGCAACCTACCCATCATTAAGTAATTCTCGTACCAGGTTAATTGAACAAAGCCTCGTCCGTAGAAGATGTGTAGAGGAATAAGATATCTTAATCCGGAGTGTTTGATTTTTTTTCCGTAAGGTCTTTCACGACCTCTGCCGTATTCTTTTATTGGCTGCATAGTTTTAGCAGTCTCATGCCAAGAAGTCGCTAAGATATAAGCGAGCTGTCTTGTGTCGATGTATTCTAATGGATTGTTATCCCATTCGTTAAAAATGGCTTCAAATCCTTGTACTTGTTTGGGAGTAAGTTTTCCAAAATTAGCACGAATATTATTGTAGGTTGATATTTTGCAAATCATGGCTTAAGGATTAGAAAGTTTTAATAGAGCGCTACTATTTTCACTACTAAGTGTTTTGACTTCGTTGATCAGCGCTCGCTTTTCTAATTCTTTTTTTACTATTTTAGGATTCATAATAACAATAGCCGAACTATGTTGTTCGGGCTTATCTGTAAATAAATTGGCAATCATTATTATGATTCCAAAAAATACAATGGCTAAATAATTTTTCATTTTTTCATTTCTTTAATTCGGGACTGATTGTTAATTGCTATTTTTTTAAGTTCTTTAAATTCTTGTATATCTTCTTCAAGCTTTGACAAATAACGATACTCCAAGAAATTATTTTTTTTTTGCAATAATAGCTTGTCGCTATTATTTCGAGCATTATTAGCAATTTTATCATTTTCTGTTTGTATTTCTCTTAGTACACCAGTAGCAAGAAGTAATATTGTAAACCCTGTCCACCTCAAATGTATTCTTGTATATTCTTTTTTAGAAATCCACCAAGATTCTATATTTAAAAACATGACTCCAAGTTCTTTGAAAAAATAAATGAGGGGCTTGCTTATTTTTTCAAACATTAAGATTATACTCATTATTTTTTTTGGTTTAAATTGTCAAGTATTGACTTACGAAAAAATCAACACTGTAAAAATAATTAAACAATGTTGATTTTCGGTATTTAACTGTAAGTTTATTTTCCTGAAATTTATTCTTTTTTCAAAAATGTTTCTATTTTAGAAGGTTCAGGACCTCCTAAAAAAGTTACTACAATGTAAGATCCACCAGCCGCTAGTCCTACTCCAAGCATTGTTAACCAATCTTCTTTGCATTTAGGAATTCCATTTGCTTGATAAACACTATAAATGGCTGTAAAAAACACTCCTGCTATTGCTATAGCTGCGCCTTTAATTCTTTCTCTTAAATTTACGCTAAATAATCCGCTGACTTTTTTCATTTTTATTGATATTTTAATTGATTAATTATTAATGCGCTACCCAGTTTGTACCGTTAAAAAATACAGGTGTTACAACCGTTCCCCCGCCTGATATAATAGCTAAATAAGTAGGTGATAAAGCATCTGTCACATAAGCTGTTGCTCCTTGAACGCCTGTTGGTAATGTAGACACAGTGTAAGACTTCAATTTCAATAAACCTGTAGCTGTGATGTTATTTGAAATAAAAGCCCCTGATGATTCAATTCTAGTTGCTCCAAGTTCTGCAGATAGTAAATCTCCTGTACCTCCTTGATTTCTAAGTATTAATCCAATTCCTGTGGAAAATGTTTGAATATTAACAGCACTTCCAGTACCAATTGATTTAGCTATTATTCCATCTGCACCTCTATTATCTACGAGAATTCCAGATGTTCCTAAATTATCTATAAAAAGTCCAGATTGGTCAGAAGTTCCTGCTGTGGTTGTTGTTTTATTATTAACTATATTTAACCCTCCAACTGTTGTATTGTTAGATGTTAATGCTTTCCTGCCTGTTGCAATTTGGTCACCTGTTAATAATAATGCATTTGAAGCTCCATTAGCCAACACATAATCCTTATTAGCTATTTGTAAACCATTACTTTCCGCTGTAGCTGTAGGAACTGTTGGTGTTCCTGTGAATGTAGGGGAAGCTATAGGAGCATAAACAGTGCTATTCGAACCGCCATCAGCCATTAAAAATTGTGTAGCCAATCCTCCCGATTTTATAAAAGATGGTGCTGTAACATTACCTAAGTGATCTATTTTACCTGTTAAAACATCATTTTTATTAGTTTGAAATAAATCACCTGTAGAGGGTAAAGTAGAGTTTAAATAGTACCCAACCCCTGTACTAAAGTTATGCGTGGAGTAACCTCTACCTGAACTACTGTTAACTAAAGTTTGTCCTATACCTGTACCATTATTAAACATTCTACCACCCATACTAGTACCCGTATTGGTTATATCAATTCCTATTCCATTAGTGGTGTTGCCTATAATTATACCATAACCTCCTCCAGAATTAACAACTTCTATACCCGTAGTACCAGAATTAAGTATTTTTATAGCTTGACCTGTCCAAAGATTAGTACCCAATATACCTGTTTTATTTGATCCATCATTAGTAAAAGTAATACCTCCTACGCCACTAGCTGTACTATTAATAGAAAAGTTAATTCCTGAATCTAAAGTAGAATTAGAGAAATTTAGTATTCCTGTTTTAGTTACATTTCCTGCAATAGGTAAAAACCCTTTACTATCCAAGTATTCTTTTGTTATAGCTGCCTTACCTGTAGCGTCAGCAGTAATAATAGCGTTAGTAATTGAGGGAAGTAATAGTAACCCTTCGTTATTTATTCTAGCTCTTAGCACGTTAGTTTGAAGAATAGTTCCCGTACCCAATTTTTGACTAGTGTATATATCTACATTACTGGTACCTGTACCTTTTCCAATTCCTGAATACAAATTTAAAGTTCCTCCATTTATATTAGAAGGTCCCGAGTTAAAGGACAATCTATATTCAAATGTATTGCTTGCGTTATAACCGTTAGGAGTAAACTTATATCCTATATTCAACAATATGTCTCCATTAGAAGCTACTCTTGGGGAGGCTGCAAAATCTCCAGCAGGAACACTGGCTATTAAATTCTTAGTAAATGAAGCTTCTCCTAAAGCTTTTCGATAAACCTTATCAGCAGAAACAGCATATATATCTCCATTAAGAGCTTGAAGTCCATTATACCAAGCAGTAGCATTAATGCCTACGTCCGTAGTTAAATCATTTTGTAAAATAAAAGCTCCACCTGCAACACTCTTATATAACTGTCCACGAAGAGTAGGAGCAGGATTATTATAAAGTAAGTATAGGTCTCCATTGGTTCCAAAAAATATACTACGATCTTGGTATCCCACAGAAGCTTGATTTGTTACCGCCACAAATGATGTAGCATTATTAAGCTGCTTATATAAAGTAGTAGCAGTATAAGCGTAAATATCTCCATTAGGAGCAGTAGTAATGCCTCTATAGTTACCAGCAGCCATACCGCTTACAGCACCATAAACTCTAGTAGCTGGAAAGTATTTATGTATTACCCCTGTTCCTGTCTCAGTACCACTTAAAACTAGATAAGGTACATCTTGTAGAGATATAGCAAAGCTTCTAATATATTGCCCATTCTCATAATAAGAAGTTGCGTACCCATCACCCTCAAAAGATTGGTAAGTAAGAGAAGCATCTCCCCATTGAGGGTCGAAACTTGCCATGTAGACAACACCCGTAGGAGTTACAGTTCTCTGTTCATAAATAGCGTTAGTATTGTTTGTATTTACCCAACTGACAAGGGTAGCTCCAGCGGAAGTACTACCTGAAAGTAAGGTTAAATCCTTTCCGGAAACGGTAGAAGCGCTAGTCTCAATACCTATTGTTTTATTGTTTTGATTACCTAGAGTAACATCGTAAACAGGAGTTACAGAGGTACCAATTCCAAAATAGGTTCCGTTATCTGTCAATCTACTATCAGTAAAGCCACTTCCTGTAGATTTAGGAATTACATTGCCGTTGCCGTAAAAAGTTGGAGGTAACGTTTGCCAAGTTTTGTCACCTCTCCAATATTGAGAATTTAATCCAGTTGCAATAGTAGGCTCTTTTGTATTTAAAGCAGTTTGAGTAGCAGTGGATATAGGTTTGTTTAAATCCGTGGTATTGTCCACATTAGATAAACCGACAACCGTTTTGTTCAAAGTATTCCATGTCTTGTCTCCTCTCCAATATTCAAGAGTAGAACCCGCAACAATAACTGGTTCTTTTGTATTTAGTAAAGTGCTCAATCCGATTATAGTACTTACATCCTGAGTTCCTGTATGATTGGCTCTGGAAAGTAAATAAGCATCAGTCTGATTAGCGGTTGCTCCCGTAGCAATACCATTGAGTTTAGTTTTGTCAGATGGAGATTGAAGTCCAGAATTAACGATAGTCACCAAAGGGAGAACAACACTTGTTCCGTTACCGGGACTTATTGTAATATTAGTAGGAGTAATTGTTTGGCTCAAGTCTGTTTTTAAACTTGATTTTAAAATAAAAGCAGTTTTTTTAGTGATACTATCATGTACCATGATACGTGTAGCACTATTAGATTTGGCAAGTGCTTTTATGACAAGCTCGTTGACAACTGTAGTTTGTCCTTGTACTTGACTGGCAAAGAACGTTAATAATACGATAATCAATAATTGTAATTTTTTCATTTTAATTGGGGTTTGTTTAAAAATTAATAGTTAAATATTCCAGCATTCTGATTGTACCATCTGTATGGTGATCACGTCACCCGTTCCTGAGGTTAAACACAATCCAACAATAAGATTAGCGACAGTCGTGTCAAATCCGGCTGATACTGTATTGACACAGACTATTGGAATTAAAGCATGTCCGGCAGAAGCTTGATTGTGAATCATAGTGAATTCAGCTACAGCTACTCCTGAGATACCAATATTTCTAACAACGCAATCAATAACTACAAATCCTTCATCTGCTACGGCGGTTCCTGCAGGTTTTGCAAAAGACAACCTTGCTGTGTCTGCAGTTGTTCCCGCGATTCCAAAACAAATATCAATTGTAGATGCGGCAATTCCCGCTGCTGTCTTTGTCAAGTTAAATTTCCATCTAAAATTGGTTCCTGTCTGTATTTTAGTAGGAGGTATTGCTAAAGCAGAACCGGCGATGTAAGTACGTACAGCAGCAGTTGGAGATTGAGCAGTAATAGAAAAATTAGTTATACTTACTATTCCTATATTTTTTGAAGAAGATATTTGTCTCATTTGCCCTAAAGAATTAGGCGCTAGATTTTGTGAACCTGCTGCTGGAATAGTGGGTGTATCTGTATTTGCGGTTATTATTCCCATTTTAATTTGTTATTATTAAATTTCCGTTAATTGTCAGATCATAAATGCCTATATTGTAATCATTGTAAACTATTCTTTGACTACCTGAATTTATAGTACTGTTGGCTGTCAAAGTGGTTACAATGTCTCCCGAGGAAGCGCCCCCAGGAACAGTAACGTAAACACCTCTTTCATCAAGGTATTTACCTGTTCCCGTTGGATTAGCTTTGTTTATGACTTGTTTCCCATCCATTACACGTTGTAAGTAAAGGTTATTCTATCAGTTGCGGCCAATTGGTAACCAGCAATACTTCCGTTCCAATATAATTTATCGCCCGTTAAAACAGCTCCGAAAGCCCTTGCGGTAGTTCCTGAATCTCCACTAAAATAACAGTCTTTAGTTTTAATACCGTTGCCTAGTTCTGGAATGTCACCGTTGACATTTGCTCCAACATAACTTGATGCATTGGGTGTAGAAGTTACTACAGTCACGCAAGCTACATCTCCATCTGCAGTCGTGACACTTGCTACCATAAATTTGTTAGTGCTTACAGGATTGGCACTTGTAAAAGTCACAAAGCTTTGGATTGCTAAAACGGTAGTTCCTAAAACTATTGCTCCTGTAGTCGTAATTCTAAAAGACTTTCCAGCATCGCTGCCTTCTTCTACTGAAACAGCAGATTGAGAAGTTACTTCTGAATTAGCATCTGCGTCTAAAGATCTTGTCATTGGAACTGTTGGTCCATTCCAATTGTAAATCCAATTAGCGGCTCCTAAAGTTTGTCCATACAACACTACTCTATCTCCATTTACCATTGCAACTCCACCAATAGTTGCTCCTGGAGACGCTATAGTTACGTTAATGTTAGAAGAAGCTCTAACGGAATTTTTCCAATCTTGGTTGTTTACAGATTGAGCGAGTTGCGTATCTACGTATGCTCTACTCGTTGGGGCATTTGGTCCCGATGGAGTGTTTGGAAGCGGTGCGAATTTAGCTTCTGTAATTGTCGCGTCTTTAATTTGTTTTCCGTCTTGCATAGTTTCTAGTTTTTTCTAAATATTAGTAGGTCTGTTGTTTTTAATAAAAATTCATTTTTCCAAATTAATTTCCAATTTCCATCAATATTACTAATGTCATAACTTTTGGATTTAAAATAAATAGAGTCATTTATGTATAAATTAGATTGGTTTGGATTGCTAAATATGTTGAACATTGTTTGGTTGTCCTGTGTTACAATTAAATCGATATCTAAACTTGTTTCAGAAGCAACGACGTTTAAATTAAAAGTTTGAACTGCTCCTGTTTCATCGGGATAAAACAATTTTTTATCTTTTTGATTAATAGCAATTTGCCCATCTACCAAAGACGTTGGAACTCTTCCGGTTATTTTGCTCCAAAATATGCTTACGATATCCATTAAAATTGACTTAGTGGTAAATCATTATATACAGGAATTACTGGTGCAGTCATAAATTCTGCGTTAATTTGAAAAGTGTTTTCTTCATTAAAAAAAGAATTGACATTTCCAAACTTCCATTTCATAATATTATAAGCGTTTTGTGGGTGATATTCAGTAGCGGCAAACAGTAAAGAACTCAGCTGATAATAAAAGAAAGAATCTCCGACTTTTAAAGGAGAACTGTTATAGGTCCAACTTCCATAACCATTTATAGCAGTGATCAGTATTCTGTCAAAGTATCTGTTACCTATCACATAATCCGTAAAAAATAATGATTGGTAAAGGTCTAACGAACGCGCCTCATTTACTGTTTGAGGAGTCATTGTTTTATCCGTTTGAAAATTTATCGTTACAGTACTTTCATTTACAGGAGCAATGCCATCAACTATTATTTTATACTTAAAACTGTCTGCTGGTTCTGCAGGAAGTCCGCTGTCATTCAATACCATGACGCTACTTTGCAAGGCAATATCGTGTTCTTGGCCCACAACAGCAAGAACCCCATTGATTTTTAAGGAGGTTCTTTTAGTGGTTTCGGTTATTTTAAATTTGGTTGTTGGCATAATTATTTTTTGTTATAAACATTGAGTGCATCCTACAGAATATATAATTTGCCTAGCATAAAAAGTAACACAATCTCCATTCTCTGTATAAACATATATGTTTTGAGTATTTCCAAAGCCATCTTCATATGTAACAAAAGCTTGATTGTCGGTCATATTGCTAAACCCTACAGTAGAACCTCCACTAGGATTTGCAGGAGGTGAAGGAACTATAATAGGATCGTTAATATTAACTGTATTTGAATAAACTCCATCTTTAGTTAAATTTATAATCCACAATATTGGACCTGGAACTATAATACCTGCTCCTTCATATTGTACTTCTGCAATAACAAAGTTTTCTGTTACATTTTGAAAAGTAATAGGTAAAGCAAAGTTAGACAAATCAAAAAGTTCTAAAATAAAACTAGTAGGTAAAACAAAATTTGTATCAAAATAAATTTTAATTTGTCTAAGATTATTAACAACTGAAAGAGTAGTGACATTTGTAATAGTTATATAATGCACTACAGGAGGAGGTATAATTACCTGAGGTTTAAAACAAAGAGATAATATCATTTTTTTAAATGGATGCATAGCTTATATTTTAGTGTTTCCCATCAAAGGGTAGTTTTGTGTGTTGGCGTTTCTTTCGATATAAACCGGATCTCCTACTCTGGCAATTCTTTTTCCTGTAGGGTTTGTAACGGTTACTCCTACTGCTTCCGCAAAAGAAACTTCTCCGGCTCCCATACGTCTAAATCCACAATTGAACTTGCCACGAAGTCCTGTGTCCGGAACAGTAATTACAATATCAGCAACATTGAATAACTGAATGACAAAATTGTTATCAGTATCGGCTAATGTAAAACTAACCGAAGCATCACGCTGTAAATTATTAGAAGCATTAGAACCGGCATCCCCTTTTAATGAAGCTAGCCACGTTGCTTGAGTTCCTAAAAACCCATTAACCAAAGCCACTTCATAAGCGCTTAATCCAGCTGTTCCAACTAAGGAAAGAACCCACGCTGCTTGTGTTCCTTGAAATCCATTGGCAATAGCTATTTGATAAGCTGAAAGACCATTAGTTCCGTCCAACGAAAGAACCCACGCTGCTTGTGTTCCTTGAAATCCATTAGCTAAAGCTATTTGATAAGCTGAAAGACCATCAGTTCCTTTGGTAAGGAACAAACTCCAAAAAGTAGGTTGTAAAGAAGGAGCAGTTAAACCACTGTTTACAGGAACTTCTTGAATATTGATATATAAATTTCCATTTTCCCGAACAATACTGTTAGGAAGATATCCTTCAGTAGATACAAATCCACCTTTAAAATCAAAAGGATAAACCGTTGTTCCGTTAATTGGAGCACCCGTTTCATCAACAAAAGTGCCTTGATTATTTCCAAGCAATGTTTCTACCAAAGGAACATAATTGGCTCTGTTGGAAATACCTCCACCCATGTAAATAGCAGCATCCCAATAAGTGGTAGCATCTTTAAACCCTTCTACAATATCTCCGGCTTGTAATGTTTTAAGAGTATTCCCTTCTCCTTTGGCTTTAAGTTCTAAAGTCAGATATGGAATTGGATTTTGTCCAAATTTTATCTCAAAAAAATTATAAGACTTATTGGAATAGTTTATTCCTCCAACCACAATTCCTGCTGGATATTGAAAATGAGCAAGAAGCAATCCTGTTTCACTTTGTTTTGGTTCTCTCCATCGGTATGTTTTTCCTTCCAAAATACTATAGGCAATCATTCCATCAAAATAGGTAAATGCTAAATTGTTGTTGACTCCTAAATTTTTAAGAGCATCTTCATTTAGAAAATATCCTTTTGCATCTAAAGGCAACATGGTAGTTACCCTTAATCCGTTTATAATATCATTGCTGTTCATTAGTTATGGGGTTTTAAATTTGAAAAATATACTCGAGTAAGATTGGAAATTTTTAGAAACAAAAACATAAACCTTAAGTGTTGAATCGTAATAAATATCAAACGAATTTGTAATATTGTTACCCAAGATATCAAAAATAAGATACGCTTTTTCTTCGGTGTTGGCTACGGCAAAACAGATGCTTCCAATTTTAGAGTAATCAACTGTTAAGCCCTGTTCAAATTCAGATAAAAGTTTTGATTCTTTGTCTTGGAAATAAGTGTTTGAAAGCGCATTAATTACGCTGTCAATTTTATCGGATATATTGATTAATTGCCAGAAGTATATTTTTTTTGCAGTAGAAACGCTTCCGCTACCTGAACCACTACCATTGCCAAAACCACTGCCTTCGCCTTGGTACTGTCCATTGATAAATTCGCAAGCTTCTTCTTCATGTTCTTCTGCATAACTGTAAGAATGAGTACGTTCTTTAATAAGGATTCTGCGGTCTGTATAAGACAAAGCGCCCAAGTCATTCCATTCTTCCGTTGTAGGCATAGCATCGTCTCCTCTTGCTGCTAAACATTCAACAGTAAAGAAATCTTCGTACTCTTTAAAGTAATTAAAATTACCAATTCCTAAAAATATTCGAGAAGAGTACATTTTCCAAAGGATATAAGCAACAACTGCTTTTTCGTGGTTTCTTGTAACAATAGGATTTCCTTCGTTGTCCACTTTAATTCCCCAATACAACAAAACTATATTTTCATTTTGTAAAGAATTAAATCGAATTCCTTCTGATGTTTTGGTATAGTAAGAAGGGTGCAAAGCATTACCTTTAATTCCTATTCCCTCGTATTCTATAAAATCTTCTGGAAACTTAAAATATTTCCCGTTGTAACCGGAAGCTCTTTTGTAAGTGACTTTTTTAATATCCACTGTTCCACCGTACCCAATTTCTCTTTCGGCACGAAAAATAAATCTTCTTATTTTTTCATATAAGGGCCTCATGTTTTCAATACCTGTCTCGTCTTTGACAGACTGGACAATTTCCTCAAAAGGTACGATTCCTGATATCATAGTAGGTAGTTGTTATTGTTGTTTTTTTGTTCTTCGATGGCATCTTCAAAATTAACAATTAAATTCATATCAAAATTGTTTTTATATAATATTTCAATTTCAGGAAGTTTATTGGTTTTACCTGTTAGTTTTACTAGTTTACAACAAATGAAAAACAACTCTGAAGGACGTTGATACCACATAAATCCGATGCTTGGGTTTATGATTTTTTTAACTCCTTTGTTAACAATAATTCTTGGACGATACTTTACTTTTTCAAGCATTCCGGTATAAAGAAAATACGAAGGGCCATTAATAAAATAGATCTCTTTAAAATAAATATCAAGGTATTCCATGAGTATTTTTTTATAAAGAGATCTATTTATTTTTTTAGGTCTTATTCCTTTTTTTTCTCCCATCATCGTAGGAGGATATTTTTTATCAAATTGCTCAAGGAAGTAATTTAATCCATACACTTCCTTGAACTTTGAATTTGATTTAACTTTCTTGTTTTTGTCTGGCAATACTTTCTTCGTCGTTTCCATCAGTGGTTTTATCAGTCTTAATTTGCAAAATAAGATTAAACTCTTTGGCTAATATTTTTTCTTTGATTTCTGCTATCAATTCCGATGGGCAAGGATAGGTATCTACTGTCCAATCGTAACCAGGTGCGTTGTCTGGATTATCCAAAACCGCATAGACATCCAAACTTATTTTAAGTCCGGCAGTAAGGATCAGTTCGTCCTGAAAATCATTTAACACCAAATTGAAAGTTGGTTTAGGACCACAATGCGTATCATTTTTCTTTCCGATGAATACGGTAGCTTTAGAGGAAAGAAATTTTGCTTTAGGTAATTTGCCATTGATAAGGTTTTTAAGTCCAAGAGTGAACTCCTCTGAGTTCAAAACTGGAATGTTCTCTCCATTTTTTTCAAAGAACAATCCAAAATTGTTTCTAAGGCGAATTATTTTAGGCAAAGCTCTATCAAATTGTTTAGGTTTGGCATAACTGAATTCCAATTCTCCTAAGTGCTGGAAGCATTCGTCTCCGATGGTAAGTCCTTCCATAGAATATTTACTTAAAGCTACAGCCCTGTAAGTTCTAAGAAACGCGCGAACTATTCTTTCATCAATCTTAGCATCATCTGAGAAAGTACCTTTTTTAACAGTCTCCATAATGGAGTACACTACTTGTTCTTCTGTTTCCATTATTTCTGTCTGTAAGTTTGGTTTACTTGAAAGTTAGTTTGAGCTTGTTGCTCCCCTACATTTAATCGCAACGCATTAGCGGTCATGGCAAACAACAACTCACATACGGCATCACTTAATTCTACAACTGCATCGGTAGAAACTCTCCCAAAAGTAGGCTGTTTGATATACACCAAAAGTAATTTGGAAGGCTGTATAGTAGAACTAGAACTCAGTCCTGTAATCACATTGAAGTAGTTGGCAAACTGCTGTATTCTTGGGTACATACGGTCTGCTTTCTTGAATGGTGATATCTCGTTAGTATTGCTTTCCCCATGACGTTCTACCAAAGGCTTGCGTGCTTTAAGTCCATCAGTGTACATTACGTTTACCGATAGCTTAGTATGGTAGTTGTTGGGAAGCGTTGCCATTTTCTGCAAATTATCATCAGGATTGTTTATAAATGGAATAGACACCGGAACCAATAAAGGTCTGATGTCGTCTGTTACTTCCTGATTCAGTTCTGCTTCTTTGGCTCTTGCTCCAACGAAGTCCAGTGTTTCTTTCTTGAAAGCTTTTAAAACTTGAGGAAGCGTAAAGTAGTCTGAACCTAACTTATCTGCTTCCTCAAGTACTCTGTTATAGGCTTCCTGTACGGTATATGCCATAAGTGGTTATTTTATGTTTTAAAAGTGAATCCTTCTGATTTTAATCTAGGATAAAGTTCTCCTACCATTTCGGTATAGATCTCCAAGTTGTTTTTCATCCACAAGATAACACTATCAGCATTACTTCCCAACGGAACGTTGTTGAATTTATAAACACCATAAGCTTCTTTGATAATGCTGAAACGTAGCATTTCTTTTAGCTCATAAGTGTATTTTAAATCATCTAGTTCGCTAAGAACTTTATCTACTTTAGTGGCGTTAAGGCTTCCATCCCCGTTGATACCTCTGGCAAAAGTTTTGATTTTTTGTCTCAAATACTTTTTTTCAGTGGTTTTATTTTTGATATATCTGATATCAAAGTAAGGCAGATTGAAATGAGCTAACAAATATCTCAATCGTTCCAAAGAGATTCCTGTTTTTGCATTATCATCTGACAACTTACCAATGACAACATCAATAGTATCTTCATTGTCAATATTGCTCATTTCCTGTCTGTCCACATTTTTTACTGTGATAGAAGGATTTGAAGCTTTTTTATTTAGTACTCCATCTTTAAGCGTTACTCCTTCTACGCCTACTTCTGGGTGAGAGATTAACCAATCCACAATTCTTCTGTCCATAGGATTTTGGTCTGGATGAAAACGCATGGTAGGTCTGTCAATCATAAGCCCTAATTCTTCTTGGAAGTTTAAATTTACTAATGCCGTTCTCATTCCGGTTAAGGGATGATTGTATGTGCTTAATAATCTTCCTCCAAAGGCTTTAGTGCCTTGAGTGTTGGTGATCTCAATTTTAAGTTCCCATACACCTTCCATTCTTTTGGGATCCAAAACTATTGATTTTAAATACTCTGCCCTTCTGTCTTCTGTTGTTCCTTTTTCTGTTGTTTCCATTTTTTTTATTTAAATAATAAAAACTCCGAGAATTGAATCCCGGAGTTTTTGGTTAATACTAATACATGAATTTCGTCGCTTGATGCGTTCCATTCGCTACCGGTAAGGCTGATAAAGCACCACCGTTATATTTAGTTGTTGCCTTGATAATGGCGCAAGATCTTACGTCATATAAAATCGGCAATAACTCACTCAATGAGTGAACTGAACAACCATCAAATCCTGAAGAAGCTACGTCACCTTCGCTTGCTTCATTAAATGAATGCATTCCGTTCTCATACTTACGTTTCAATTCTCTACCAGAACGTGCAAGTAACTCAAAGTTAGATACACCATCAACAGTAGAAGCATTTAACACATAGATATGTCCTGTTCCTGTAACACCACCGCTTGTGTTGAACAACGCTGGGTTGTTGAACAAATCATCTTGAATAAACACGAAGTTGTTATCAAGGTAGTAGTAGTTTGTGATTTTGAAACCGATTTTATTGTCTTCACCAGTTTTGATGTTTACAATGTTTTCGTTCATAACGCCAGAAGCAGAATTAGCAATCATGTTACCGTACCCAATCAATTTCTTGAAAGCAGCATCAATTACACTTAAACCAATCACATCACCAACACCTACGAAAGTGTTCCCTGAAGAACCTACCGGAGAACGTTGTCCTAAAATCATCATCAATGATTCTAAAAGCAAGTGGCTCAATCCCGCATTTGGATCGTAGTCAATGGTTAAATTTTCTTGAATTTGTGGAATCCATCCATCTCCTAACATCGGAGCTGTCAGTCCTGATTCCGCTTTAAAGCCAGAAAGAGTTAACTTGTTGCGGCCGTAGTTTTCAAACCAAGAGTGGTTTGTAGCATCCATAGAGATACGAGAGTATCTTAAAGCAAGCTCATTTTGCATGTGAAAGATTTTGTCGTTTTTAAGGACTTCATCATACTCCCACATTTTTCCATTTGTTTCAGGATTCACAATCCAAGCGATTTTTTGTTTCTTAGCAGAACCAGTCATTGTCATAGACGCTCTATGAATAGAAGAATAGTTAATTCTCCATTTAGAACGGTTGTAACGTTGCCATCCTCTAAGAGAACCTTCCCCGAAGTAGTTACCACCTTCTGTCATAACTTCACCCGCAGCAAGGTATTCAGCCTTGAATGTACTTGCAGTACCTACGAATTTACCATCAAGAATGTAGTGGCTTCCATCAACGGCACGTCTTGGGTGCTGTTGGATAATAAATAAAATCCCTAAACCTTGTCCTAAAACAATCGAGTCATTTGGATTGAATTTGTCTCCGTAGATTTCATTTGCTGGATCATGCTCAATGGCAATACTTCCGGCAACATCCGTTACTACTGTACCAACAGTAATTCCGTTTGTGTAGGTAACTCCTACTACTGCTCCCATGTCCGGTTGGCTGTTTCCAGCGTCGAACCAAGAACCGATTTGTGCTGCTCCCATTGAATATGCAGGAAGCAATAAAGCTCCTTCATAAGCAATACGATACGCATTGTCCATCAATGTGTCTTTTGCGGACAATACTTTACCTGAGTTTGAACCTCCGTTGTAGCGGCCGGTAGCAAACATAAATGAAGTGAACTTTGTAAATCGAGAAAATAAGTCCATAGACTTTCTTCTTACTTCAAAGTGTTTCTGCATTTGAGAAGTCAATGAATTGGCTTCGGTGTGGATTTGTGGGTTGAAATTTTCTCTCGTCCCTCTCATTAGAATAGACATAAGCTTTTCTTGTTTTAAGATTTTTAAATAGGATTATTTTGCTCAAAACATCGTTGGTTTCTATCATTGACTAAAACCTTCTTTGTAAAAAATACTTCACCAAATTGAGTCTTTGACTTATTTAAGGAAGTTCATTGTATTATCGTTAGCACTACCTGATGATGCAGAGCCTTTGGCTGTTGCGATACTTCTCTGCTTTCCTTGGCCACTTTTGGCAAAGAAATCAAATGCAGATTTTGTTTTATCGCTGTGAGTTGGCGAATTTACTAGCTTTGAAATTTGAGCTTCGTGCTTAATAAACATTGCCACCTTTGCAATCATTTCCTGGTTATTGTTAATGCTTTCGAAAAATTTATTAGAACGGATATCCTCATATACCTGAGTGATATCTTCTTTGGTTACGGTAATTCCCATGAATTCTTTTTGATCAAAAATACCACTCAAGGCATTTTGCAAATCATCTACGTTTTTTCTGGCAGAAGCATTGCTTACTTCTGTTCTTTTGTTGTCAATAGAATCAATAGAACTCTGAGTTTTGTCTTTTTGAGACTGCAAATTGCTTCTCAAAGTTTCGGCCATTGTGTCCAATTGCTCCAAGTCATTAAGCCCTTCTATTTTTTCTTCAATCTCCGCGATCACATCAGGATCATTGATATCTTTTTTGGCAGCGGTAGCTTGTGAAAGCAATTGATTGCGGATTAAGTTCTCATTGTCCATTCCGATGTAACGGTCATACAAGGAAACTTTGTTGGTCATTACTTCGTATTCCGCATCTTCTTTGCTTTGCTCTGACTCAGTGTCTTTGGCCTGAAAACTGGCTTTTAAATCTTCTACCGATTTAAAGTCTGTTCCTAGCTTTTTATTGAAAGCTTCCAATTCAGTATCCGAAAAATCTTCGTTATCTTCATCTTCATCATCTTGGTCTTCATCGAATAGATTTTTTTCTTCTTCTTCCTGATCTTCATCATCTTCTTCTTCAGAGAAATTTTCTAAAGAAAAAGAATCTTCATCAAATCCTAAATCTGAATCATCATCTTCTTCTTCGTAGTTATGATTGTCATCAATAGTGTCAAATAAATTTGCTTCTGTGTCTAATTCGTTTTCTGTTGCCATGGGGTTTTCCTTTTAAATTATGTTTCTTTTAACAAATGTAGAAATTAATTTGAATTTTCCGACTTTTTTTGTTCGGCCAGCATCAAATCTTTTTCTATATCAGCAAGTTTCATAGTTCCTTTAGCTTCATTGTTCATGCTATTGTTCATAGCAGTGGCATTAGCTTGGATATTAGCAATCTCAATTTTATTGGCAAACTCTTCACGTTTAAGTTTAGATTCTTCGGCTAATTTAGCAGCATCGGATTCTAACTGTGCTTTTTGAGAATCAGCGGCGGCCTGTGCTTCCTGTGCTTTTAAAGCATTCATGGATTTAACTGCACGCTTGAATATAGCTTCACTTTCTCCGGCTGTATCGGCATTTAAAGTTTCAATAAGTGACAATATCAAATCAGGAGTAGCAGCATTGGATAAAGCTTGTTGCGCTGCCTGGTCCACCACTCCTTTTTTTCTTTGCTCTGCAAAATTGTCTGCAATATATACTCCAACATCTTCTTGGAAGTATTCCGGATATACGGTGAAAAATTTGGTTTTAAGATCTCCAAAGATATATTGAGTTACTTCGTTTTCTTCGTAGCAGTATTTTCCTTTCATTAATACTTTGTCTAAAAGATATTTTACAAAAGATTCAAAAGGCTTTACATACACTTCTGTTCTAGCAGTGGATTGCGTTACCGCACGCTCTGTTCCGGTAGCACTTTCGTATTGGTCAATCTGTCCTTCACGTTGTGGAGACAATCCCAAGAACTTTCCGGCTAATTCCTCAATCAGTCCAAGCACGTTAAATAAATCTTGCATCAATCCTTTGGTAGATAAATCTAATGAACTAAATTGATTAAACGCATGACGCGCCTGTTTGTCCATTGAATTGATAATTAAAAACTGGTCTTTTTTGGCGTGGTGCATTACTCTGTTAATGGCCGATTGATACCCACCTGTTTTAAGAAATTGTTTTGGCACTTGTGCTGCATCATAAACCAATACTCTTCCGTTGTTTCTACGCATAGCTAATCGGAGCTCAAACAAACACTCTGAAGCAAATTCCTGTAGTTGTAATAACTTGGAAGCAGCAGAACGTACATGATTCGCATTGATACTGTTGTTTCTTCTAATAGCTACCACCGAGATACAATCTTCTTTTGGATTGTCGATACGAGAATATCTTTCATTATCCACTCCCCATTCCAAACACAAATCAGGACCTACCATCACGCATTTTCTTTTTTGCTGAACCCAGATAGATTCTACGTCGTCTGATTTGCGAGACTTGTAGTCGTCAGTAACAGTTTTGTAGATTTTTTTACCTGATTTTTTGTTAATAGAAACTTTAACTGAAATTTTCTTTTGCGATATCCAAATCATTTCTACGCAACGAATCTGAAGGTTTTCTTTTTCTCCTGAAATCCAATCAGAATAATTACCATCGAATCCTGTTCCATCACCCAAGTCGCCATCGTTCATAGCGGCACTTCTGTTTAAAGTAGTGTAACTTTTTAGTATGGCTTCTTCTTCTTTGCTCAGGTCATATGAATTAATGATATTGTTATAACTTAATATTTTTGGAAATACAATGTATTGTGGGTTGTCTTGAATTTCTTTTGTTGGATCAAAGTCAAACTCTGTTTCAAAAATATTACAAACGCGAATGGAAGGTTGTCCATCTTCTGAATCTACATAACCAACGCACTCGTCAAACAAAAGGAATTGTAAGTACAAATCTTTTATTTTGTCAATCTGTTTTTTTCCGATTAATACCTGGTTGAGTATCGTATCGGAAACCTGTTCGGATATGGTTTTATATCCTTGCTCAAAAAACTCTTCAATATTTGGCGGGAGTTCTTTATCAGGCGATGCTGTCTCTGGATCAAATCCCAATTCAGCGCCAACTTCTTTGTTTACTTCTCTGAGGATTTCCTCTGAAAGCATATCAAACATTTCGTTAAGCTTGGCGGTCTGAGCCTTTTTGTTGATTACATAAGTCTTTCTTTTAATCCCACGAGTCATGTATTCACCTACCATTTGTTCCAGCTTGCTCTCCACAAGGGGATAAGCAATCCATTCCATTCCAAGACTTAAACCATATGGGCTAGTAATTGGCTTAGTATTTTTTTCATGCTGAGCATCGTTGTGACAAGTATATGCTTTCCAGCATTTCATTTGAATTGATCTTCTTTCTGATTCGGTTCGTTTAAAGTACAAACCCATAAACGACCTTACATGGTCTTTGTGCCATTCTTCATTCTTGTTTTTGTCTGCAATTTTCTGGTTGGTTAAGATGTAGCTCATGTCTGTTGTAGGTTATTTTATGTAAAAATATTCTTTTTTTATGTACGATTGATATTACGCATTATTTCTTCTTGAATTAAATCTTCAAAAGACGTTTTCTTTTTGATTTCAAAGGTTTTTTTAATTTCGTCCATTTCCTTTTTATGCTGCTCTTTCTTGATACGAATGTCGGCTCTGTCTGTTTCGGTAAGGTGAATGTCGGGGTTATACATTTCCATTTCGTCCGCTTCATTTCCTCCATAAGTTTTTACAACCACATTTCCTCTTGAGTCCACATCGTAGTAAGCCATGGAATCAAATATATTTCCTCCATCATCAAAATCATCATCGTCTTCGACTATGGTTTCAAATATCTCTAATTTGTACAATAGCACGATAAGGAACGCCATAGCAATATCGGTATTGACATCCCCAAAGTCGATAAGGTCAAGTAGTACATTTCTAAACCAGATATTATCACAATTGTCTTTGACTTCTGTTTTTAGCAGTTTGGTACCTAAAACTTTTACGTCATTGGTCATACGTTGCCCGTACTCGTTCTTGGCTTTAGTAGGCCCAAGTTCTTTACGTAAATCCGGTCTTTGTTTTAGTAAGTGTTCAGCGCCTACATCAATGAAGTAATTAATAATGGCAATTTTAGAGTATTCTACAAGAAGTTCGTAATTAAAGTAAACTGCCATTTTTACATTGTTTTCATAAAACACATCATCGGTGGAGGAATCACCACGTTCGGCAAGTACCGCAATTGGCATATTGTAATCTTTCGATGGACCGGCATAAGTTCTATAAACCAACGTTGCTCCATCGGAAGCTTTAGAAGCATCGGCAACTTCTTCGTCATAACTATCACAAGCGGCAATATCGGGTTTGTGGTCCATGCTATCATTGTTGATAGGATCGGCTAATCTCTGAATAGTTCCTTCTTCATCATCCACCCAACGAACTGTTGAATTTCGTTTGATACGAACTTTCACTTTTTCTTTGGTGTCCTTGCATTTGCCCAATGCTTTGATAGTTCCTTCGTTGTCCACCCATTCTAAACGACCTTTACGTATATCATAAGGACATAGCCCTTCTTCGATAACCATCAGCTGATTGTTCAGTTTGATACGGTCCAGAATACCTCCTTTAGTTTTAATGAATATCTCTGACTCTTTAATCGGGTAGGACTGTATGTGCTTGGTGATTCCTTCTTTAGATTTGGAAGCTTTTTTACGCTGTTCAATAATATGCTTGAGTGCTGCTTCCTGATTGGTACGTCCTGTTTTAATATCAAAGAAACTAGGGCCTTTGATTTTAGTTTTCTCGTCTATTTCTCCATCCCCAGGGTAATACTCATAGGCGGGAATAAATACTTTTTCTAAGTTGTAGGCAACGTGGTTCTCCCACATATCTAAATATCCTTTGGAACCTTTTTCGATTTGTCCACCCGTTCCGTAGATAAGAGGCGTTCCAAACTGAATGGCACCATCTTTAAAACAAGGTTCTGTAGATTTGTAAGACTGAACAAGGTTTGGGAATAAACCTGCTTCCTCAAAAATAACTACCGACATCGAAGCTCCCTCAAATCCAGCAGAATCAACAAACATCGTTCTGATCAACATTTCAGATTCTAATCCACATTCGATAGACTGCTTGTTTACGATATCGGTATAACCGAGTTTCATGGATTTGTCATTCTTGAACAACCTTGCCGAAGCATACTCTGGTCTTACGTGCTTTAGCAGTGATAGTACCTTATCGTAGAAACCATCTGCTTTGTCTTGCTTTCCGGCACATATTCCAACTCTGTTTTTGAGATGCATTAGCAGTTCGTACTGAAGCTGAACGGCTCCGAACTCCGAGAGTCCTACCCTTCTGGGTTTACCTACAATAATCCCGTAATGGTTTTTCTTGGCATCATAGGTAATTTTGAAAAGTCGGTTATCCAATTCCCGATAGTAAGGCGAATGTATTCTTTTACGGTTCTCGCCCTGGACAAGCATTTCAATCTGATTCATGTTCAAATGAAAGTAATGCTCTCCGGTAATATCATTCATTCCCTTTGGCTTGTGCCCGAACAAACATCGATCATCTTGTTCATCCCAAAAATCATCATAAGCCAAAGTGCCGGCTTTTAATGTTTGTGAATATTTGAGAACTTTTTCATCATATACCAAAGGGGAAAACCTTTTGGCATCGTAAGTGTGGTCAAGGATAGTAACTGCCATAATTTAGGGATTAAAGTAAAACAGCTTTCACAAATCAATGGAAAGCTGTTTTGGGAAAACAATAAAAAAAAGGATTCTTTATTTCGGATTGTAGGTAATCCGGAACTATTATTTTGAAACCTTTGTCGCTTCCAGTTCTTCTTGAAGGTCTGCCACTTGCTTTCTCAAGCTAGAGATAGTTTCCTTGTTGGATTTTACTATTTCTTCGTAATGCGCTTTTTCAGAAGCATGAACAGGTTTTTCAAAAACATGCTTTTTAGGTTTAAAATCAGGATTTTCTTGAACTCCTAAAGCGCCATTTTTATAACCTTTTGCTTCTTTTTCAGCAATGTCTTGATCTGCTATTGTTTCAATTGTACCACCAATTTTTTGTCTAGCAGTTTCTTCATCAACTTGTTCTTTACTTGGAATAGCATTTTTAGGATTATCTAAATCTGCATCAGCAAATCCTTTTTGTGTTCCCGGAATAAAATCATCTGAAAGTGTCACTCCTTCAACAAATGCAGGTTTTTCCTCAACAGGAGTTTCCGCTTTTTTTACTTCTTCAGCTTTAGCTGTTGGTACTGGCGTTAGCGTTGTCGCTACTGTTTTCTTTGGCGTTATTACGCTCTTCTTGGTCGGCTTCTCGTTTTTTTCGCTCATAATAAAAGGATTTTTTGTCTAAAATTTTAACTTCTAATCTTAATAATTTATATCCATTTCTAACAGGACTTTCAGCAAACATGTCTTTAGCACTATTTTTTCTATCAAAAGTTTCATGCAAATCATTGATGTTGGAAAGTTCTTTTAACATTCTTGTTTTCTCGTATGTAGATTCAGCGTTTTTGATCTCATTCAATTTGCTTATCCTCAGTTCGTCCAACAAACTTTTTTCCTCCAAAGCAGGATTGTATTGTAACTCTTTGTAATTAATACAGGCTAATTGTATTTCGTCACAGTTCCAAAGCATCGCTTTTCTGGTGTTAAAAACAATCTCCATTGCTTTCAAAGGTCTTTCTTTTTCGCTATAATTTTTAATAATCGAACCGTAATCCATAACTAATGCTACACAGGTTAAAGCTCTCATGCCATACCCTTTCTTGTTCACAAGCTCTTTGAATGATTCAATAGCTTTCCAGCTATCTAATTCATCATCTTCTTTAATCAATCCCGTAAACGGATCCAGTTGCATTAGGTACATCAAAAGTAGGTTTAATTTTTAATAAAAATAACATATTTTTTCTTACTATATTCACGAATCATATTTTGGTATTGTCTTTCGTCCACAAAAATATCAAATCTTGCTGTAACTTCTTTGAATATTTGTGTCTTGAGTAAGTCAGGATATACGATTGAATACAGTTCATTTAAGAACCCGGCCTTGTAATCCTTTTTATCTTTGTTGGTGACAATATGTTCCGGAACAGTAAAAGCATAAGGAAACCAATCTCTCAGCGAATGAATTTGATAATCACTCGCTAAGATTGGATCTTTTATGATTGTGTTATTCAGCGTCAGCATCTTCTTTGACTACTTTTAAATCGCTTGCCGTTTCAGCGGATATACGTTTAGCTTCCTCTTGTCTTTTTTCTTCAGCAAATCTACCTTGCTCATTTTTGGCAGCAACAAAAGCATCAAGTTCTTTAATTATAGATTGAGTGCGTCTGATTCCAAACTTCATTCCCAAATCTTTTTTGGCTCTAAGGTCCAATTCTTTTTGGATTCCAGCGTAAAGTTCATCGGCTTCGTCATGAGCGTTTACCGACTTCGTAAAAATGGGTTCAATCTCGTCTTTGGTGCAGAAGTTTTTTTCTACCGCCTCTTTGATTTCCCCTTGAATTTGGGTGTTAGTAGTGATGATATTCTCCATGATGGTAGAATAGCTTAATAATTCTTGTGCTCCTAATTTTGATAAATTCATAGTTATTGATTTGGTGTCTCCACGATTAAACATTCTGTTGATAAAACGGTAAGGGCAATACTTACTGCATTAGTAAGAGCATTGATTTGAACACTCACCGGATCTATAATCCCTGATTCATGCAAGTCTTCATATTCCCTGGTCTTGGCATTGTAACCATATCCCCATTTAATTTGCTTGGAAACATTTACACGATCATCGTCTTTGTGAAGCGAGTTTTTTAGAATAATATTGAAAGGTTCAAACATAGCTTTATAAAAAGCCATTTCATATTCCTCTTTTGGATTGTAATTTAAGGTGATCAGAACCAAGCTTTGCCCACCGCCCATAATTACATTGTCTTTCAATGCTGCCTTACAGGATTTATAAGCATCCTCTACTCGGTGTTTTTTTTCCTTGAGTTCAATATCAGAATCACCACCAACGTAAAAAGTGGTTACTCCATGGCGCATACGGGCAACTCTTTTGAGCATCATGGCTGAATAATGTCCTGATTTTTCTTGCTCCGAAGCTTGTTCTAACAAGGAAAGATAAGTGTCTAATACTTTTCTTTCGGTTTCTGGAATTTCTCCCATTACTGTATAGCCTTGTTTGACTACCAAGTCATAAGCTATTCCAAGTTCCGTATCGTACTCGCTATAAGAACTTGCCACTTCTGCATTTGTGTATTGTGCAATATCTTGCAACATGGTATTGTACTCGTCGTTACGCAACGGGTTCTTAATCAGACATATCTTGTTGCCTGTTCGGTCCATATTGTTAAACTCTACAATTCCCTGAACTTCTTTGGAATAGTCTTTTGCAATAATTAATATAGGCAAAGGATTTGTATAACCATTGTTTACGCGTATCAGCGCCATGATTTCTTTTTTGCTTGTGAATTCATTGTCATAAACAAGCACTGAACATTTGGGTGCTTCAAAGAAACCTGTCAGTGGATTATTGGCGTATGCTCTTTCCATATACCCCAATTCCACTACATAACCCTTTATGATATCGACGTAGCTTTTACCGGTAACGCTTTCCACGATGTTGATGTATCCTTCTGTTCCAGAGTTATTGAAAGCTTCTTGAAATAAGTTGGCAAGGAACTTGTCGTTGTTGGTGGAGGTAAGAGCTACTTTTCCGATATCTGCCAATAAAACTTCTCTTGAATGTTTTTTCAATTCATAAATGGTTCTGCCCAAACAAGTGTAAATAGTTTCTTTGAAAGCATGTTCGTCAAAGCCTTTTTTGGCTTTAAGTTCCAGCCCATGTTTTATGAGTGCCCGGCACAATACCGTTACCGTTGTGGTACCATCCCCTGAATCAAAATCCATTTTGCTTGCCACTTTCTTGATAAGCTGCATTCCCACATTTATAACAGGATCGCGACTGTTCATACAATTGGCTACCGTTACCCCATCTTTGGTGGCAAACGGTTCGTCACCTTCCTCGGCAATAATAACTGTTTTTCCCGAAGGACCTAATGTGCTTTGCACTGCATCAGCCAGTAAGTTGATGCCTTCCATAATCTTAGTTTGACTATCGCTTAAGTATATCTGCTTTGACATCTTCTTTTTTGATTTTAAATTGGATTTGACTTGGATCTATTACGCAGTATTCTTTTCCTTCAATCTGCTGAAGCTCTCTAAAGCGGTGGTTGAACTTTACCAAATCCCCTTCTTGAAACTTGTCGTTTCCGTTTACTACTTCAAAGAAAATGCCCGAAGTATCTTTCGGATCTATCTTTTTACTGGTTTCATATTCTACCTCTTGGGTAAGTATGTTTCCGTTTTGCATTTCTATTAGTTTTTCTAATCCCATAATTCCTTTATCTTTATCTATCTCTTCTTTTTTTCCCCCTATAATAATTATAAATAAACCTAATGCTAAAATCAAAACTGAACCCAAAATATAGTTCAATAAAACACTTACTTTTCTATTATTCCCCTTTGGTAAATTCTCCAGTTCTATAGGTTCTGTATTTGGGTTAAATATCTTAGCCATCACTCTCCACTTTTTTAGCGTTCTTGGTAGCCTTGATGGTATTGAACCAACCACTTACACTCCCTGAGTTTACCCCTTGAACAAATTCTTCTTTTGTGCAAGGCGAGTAGTCATACTTAGAACCTCTAATAAATTCAATTCTAATCACCCCTTCGCTATAACCAATAGCCTTAAGATTGCTGCTACTTACAGCAATCATGTCGAAATTCTCTACTGTATTTGCCATGATTACTCTGTAAAACTTGCTTCGATTGCCCACATTTTTGCTTCTTGATAAGCAGTTTGAGCAAGTGAAATTAAACGTTGTTTTTCCGGACTACCACCATTAGTGTTCTTATCACCTCTCATGGTTTCACACAAATCAATAAGCGATGCAGTATTTTTTCTGATTATTCCTTGAGTAGAATAAACATCACCGTTATCATTAACACCGCATCTTTTTTCCCCTAATGTTTTTACTTTATCTTCCATACGCATTGTAGCACTTTCCCTTGCAATCGGGTTTATAGTATTATAACATTGTTTTGGTGTAAGTGGATATTCATTTAAATATTCAAATAAAGGAATCGGTGGTGCTTCTCTTATAGACATTTTACGAACGATTTCTTCTTGAGGTAAATATTCACCTTTTTTAATACTTTCATTTATCTGCTCTATCATGCTTTTTCCAATGACAAGTTGTTTAATTGGAACAAATACATCTTGAAAATTAAAATCTCCTAGCATCATTTTTTTGTAATATTCTTGAGAAGGTAAATTATCTCCTGCCGTTCCAAAAATTATTGGAATACCAAAATTATTTCCTCTTCTAAGTTTTGGATAAGCACATTCCCACATTTTTTTTGATGCCTCGCAAAGCATTTTTGTATCTGGATCTACAGAACCATACAACGCTAAATTAATTGCTGCCATATTAAAACTCAATCCGCGTAACATTTTTCCATTTCCAATAACAGCAACTTTAATTATTTTCTTTTTGTCTCGCTTTGCCATGCTAAAGTTTATAAAGATTTTGTTAATACATGACAAATTTTAATACTATTCAAAAATTTTATAGCCTTGTCCACATCCTCAACACTATTAGTCGCAAATGTAATATTCATGATATTTGCTGAAACCCCGTCCATAGCCCTATTAACGCTTTTCATACTCCCAGAAACAACAGTCATCTTATCGCTTCCCGGCTTTACATACTCTATTTTCATAATTTTTGTTTTTTATATCCCGTAAAATCAATCTCTATATGCGCTTGCGCCAAACGCTCTTTGCAAACCTTTTTTTCATAATCACTAGGAGCAAGAACATAAATAGAAACAACCATCCAAACAAAATCAAGATAAAAATGAATTTCTAAAATATCAAAACCCTTACATTCCATCTTGTAAATTAATTCTCTTATCGTATTGTCCATACCAATTTTTAATTATGGCGATATCGCCGCTTTAAAAAAAAATAACCGCAAAGGGCTTAAAAAATAAAATACTTCGATCCCTCTCCGTTAAATTAAATTATTAACCCTTAACAATCATCTTGACAAACATACGCAATAATTACGTACCTACAAATAACGCCTACAAATAATTTTACAAATAATTTATGCGGATGTGTTGCTTATATACAAAACCCCCCCGCCTTTCTCGAAACTTCGAAGCCGGGGGGCCTAAAAACAAATTAAATAAAAAGTAGAATTAAATAAACTTCTACTTAAAACCATTCACTATGAATACAAATACAGTAGCTACAGCAGTAGCACCAACAGCAATCTCAAACAAAGACGTTGCAATCAACCTAGTTCAACAATCATTCGGCGTAGCTCACATGCTAGCAACAGGCTTAGCCGACATAATTATGTACAGCGAGGCACACATCGTCAACAAGATAGACAAGAGCATATCTGTCCAAGACAGCGTTAACTATCGCTCCGCTATCACCAACCAAAAGTTGGATAAACTACGTGTTAAGCTATCAGGCTACAAACCAAGCGTAGAGGTAAAATAAAAACAAATTCAATAACAAATAAGCAAGCTATCAATGTCCTCATAGCCCAAGAATAGGCAAACAAATATCATGTTAGTATTAGATCCACAAGAAGTATTGGTAGCGTTACAACAAGACGCATTAGAAGTGCATAATAGATTAGTATTCTTTAAAAACAACCTTCCGGAAGGGAAATGGTCAGAAGATGACTGCGAAACATTAATGGACTATAGCATAAAACTAGACTCCATCGAAGATCAAATCAATAACCTATTCAACTAAGCCATGAGAACACGTATCAAAACACAATCGGTAGATGTACGCATCATAAAAGTATTATCAGAGCTATATGAGATCAGCTACATGGTAGTTAGACATTACTACTATGCCTACAATCAAAACACAAGCGTGGTTAAACTCCACCTCAACAGAATATACACAGTCGGTAACGAACTATCAATAATCAACTAACATGAAAAACAGAACTAACAGCCTAGTAATTTACATAGGCATATTCATTGTTGCCATGATCATTGGCGGCAACATTATTGGCTACGCATTTACAGGACTAGTCACACTACTATCATTCGTATTCCTATGCGAAGCAGTACCGGCGGTAAAATGGATAGTAGCTAAGACATCACACCTAGTAGATATATTACTATTCTGCTTCGCAGTATATTCCAAAGTACACTTTGGTGTATCTATAGCTATGGCCTTGCTATTCGCAACCATTGGCTACACATTACTCTACGCACCATATGTTCGTGAAACCTACAATAAATAAAAACAAATTAAATAATAACTAAACCTATGCTCGGAGCGAAACCGAGGTAGGCTACAAATTGCATAAGCAATCAAACGGGCACAACCATAAGACCCAAAACACTGGCGAGTCACGCACTAATATTATGAAAAATTCTTCAAACAATTCAGTAAAAGTTCAAGCACAATCAATGGCAGTAGCAACAGTTAAAGCAGTAGTATGTATACCTCACATCATCCTGCAAACATCAGCAGACTTGCTATCATTAACAGAAGCCAACGTAATCAATATGATTGATGGAACACCAATAATTGAAACTGTAATGGCCCGCCAATCGTACACTCAAGAAAAAATGGCTAAAGCAGTAGGTTTCGCATTACAACAAAAAGACAAAGTTCAAGCTAAGCTTGACAGATACAGACAACAAGATATCGATAAAGCTAAAGCTAACGTAGAAAAACTAACAGCTAAAATTGACAAGCTTGAAGGTGTTGAGCACATCGCCGCACCAACAGTTGTAACACCAACAGTGGAAGTTCCACCTGTAGCTAAAAAAGTTATACTAACACCAAAGGAAACTGTAGTTCCGGCACCACCAGTTGTAAAAGAAGAAGTTCCATTTATTCCAATTAACAAGCGCAAAACTGCTACACCTGTAATGACTGTACCTGCTGCAGTATAATAACAATGGTCGGGCAAGTGGAAATAGGCTATCACTTCATTGCATTGCGGGTTCGATTCCCGCCTTGCCCTCTAACTAAGTCCTAAACAATAGGCAATAACAGTTCGTGGACTATAACTAACCACGCTATATTATGAAAGCAACGCTTCAAAACTCAGTACAATTGATTGGCAACGTAGTAAACAACCCAATCACCAAGACTCTTGAATCAGGCAGAGTAGCCAGCACATTCAGAGTAGCAACAAATAACACTTATACCGACAAACAAGGTAATAAAGTGGAGAACGCTACGTTCCACAGAGTCGTAGCATGGGGCAAGACAGCCGAAATTGTAAATAAGTATATCAAACAAGGCAAGCATGTCCTAATCAAAGGAGAGCTCTCCAATAGATCATACGATAAGAAAATCAAAGGCGTCAAAGAACCAATAACAATGTACACTACTGATATAATAGTAGAAGACATTCTATTCTTATAACGCAGTAAGCCAATTATCACAAAAAAACTGCACCCCAATTACGCAGTAAGCCAATTATCACAACCAAAATTGCAATCAAAACTATAACTAGAGCCAAATACGCCTAGTTTGGAATTTAAGAGCAACTATTTATTGTGTAAAGGCGTGTTAATGCTCGTAAACAGTACACCTCTTGCTTCGCCTCCTCATTCCAGATCATGTAATTTATCAGTGGTTTGGGCATAATGATGTGTGGCATTGTTCCTTAC
>Ga0326734_1000015_pt1 | contig 59363 bp, 53 predicted proteins | sample 15_GP2_1315_FD_207944 | JGI IMG/M metagenome (GOLD analysis project Ga0326734, IMG submission 207944) | Glacier ice microbial communities from Ngari, Tibet, China - 15_GP2_131.5 | ecosystem: Environmental > Aquatic > Freshwater > Ice > Glacier | place: China: Ngari, Tibet | collected 2018-07-18 | reverse complement strand
TTGTCGGTCTTGGCGGCGTAGCGGCCATCGAGCGGGGACAGGGCGGAAAGCGTGGAGTACGGGGCGGTAGAGGTCATGGGAGGCGGGGGTGTGCAAAACCGTGATTTTACCACCGGCGGCATGGCGTGGCCGCGTGTTGGCGCTGTGGCGGCGCGAACATCGCGCCACCACCCGGACATCGGGCTGCGGGCCGATGTTATACTGACCGCAAATCATCTTTTAAAGCGTTTATGAAACTCATCGGTTCAATTGCCAGTCCTTATGTCCGCAAAGTGCGCGTCGTGCTGGCGGAAAAAAAGCTCGACTACGATTTCGAGCTCGACAATGTCTGGGGCGCCGACACCGCGATTCACCTGTCCAACCCGCTGGGCAAGGTGCCCTGTCTGATCATGGACGACGGCAGTTCGATGTACGACTCGCGCGTGATCGCCGAATACCTCGACACGTTGACGCCGGTGTGCAAACTGCTGCCGCCGAACGGGCGCGACCGCGCCGACGTCAAGGTGTGGGAAGCGCTGTCCGATGGCGTCGCCGACGCCGCCATCCTGGCGCGCCTCGAAACAACCCAGCGCCCGGTCGAGCAGCAAAACGCCGCCTGGATCGAGCGCCAGATGTCCAGGGTTCACGCCGGCCTGGCCGTCATGTCGGCCAACCTTGGCGAATCGCCTTTCTGCAAGGGCAACCATTACACGCTGGCCGACGTCGCCGTCGGCTGTACCCTCGGCTGGCTGCTGTTCCGCTTTCCCGAGATCGACTGGCGCGGCGACTACGCCAACCTCGCGCGGCTGTTCGACAAGCTGTCCGAGCGGGCTTCGTTCAAGGATTCGGTGCCGCAGTAATTTGCAGTAATCCGCAATAATCGCGCCCGGCACGCCGTCGGGCGCGCCGGGTGCCAGACTTACTCGCCTATCTGGCTCTGCAGATAATTCTGGATGCCGATTTTTACAATCAAGTCGAGCTGGGTTTCAAGCCATTCGATATGCTCTTCGGTGTCCTCGAGGATCAGCACGAACAGTTCGCGCGAGACGTAGTCGCCGGCCTGTTCGGCGGCCAGCACGCCTTCCTTGACTGTCACCTGCGCCGCCGTCTCGAGCTGCAAATCGCATTCGAGCATTTCCTGGGTGTTCTCGCCGATCAGCAGCTTGTGCAGCGCCTGCAGGTTGGGCAGGCCGTCGAGCATCAAAATGCGGTCGATCAGCTTGTCGGCGTGCTTCATTTCGCCGATCGATTCCTCGTATTCCTTCTTGCCCAGCTTGTCGAGACCCCAGTGCCGGTACATGCGCGCATGCAGGAAGTACTGGTTGACTGCAGTCAGTTCGTTGGTCAGCTGTGCATTGAGCAGCCGGAGGATGTTCGGATCGCCCTTCATGGGGTGCTTTCGAGGAGTTGGACAGCAGCTATGATAGCAAACCGCCGGCTTGGCGCAGATAAATATGCAGCGTGTACAGCGCCGCCCTGCCGCACGCTTCAGGCAGCCTGGCGCGAACGGAACGACAATTCGGTGACGGCGACGCTGGCGCTCACGCCGGCGCCGATGCGGTCGATGTGGGTGGCGAGCACTTCGGCGGCATAACTTGCGCACTGGCCGCAGCAGGTGGCCACGCCGAGGTCGCGGCGCAGTTCGTCCATCGACGCCAAGCCGAGGTCAACCGCCTGGCGGATTTCACGGTCAGAGATGTTGTTGCAGACACAAACGATCATTTTTTGCACCTTCTGTCAGGTGAACAGGTCGACAGTTGCCGACTTGTCCAGAATGAGAATCATTATCATTAAGATTGTGATTCTGGCGGAACTCGTTGGCCAAAGCAAGCGATTTATGATCGTGCCGTGTGCGTCATCTCACACGCGGCAGGGTAAATGAGGGGAAATCATGGCGGATTTTGTTGCAGCCGTATTCAACCCGGCCGTCCAATGCTAGAATCGTAAATAGCAATAATTCGCATTCCCGTTTATGCATGCGCGTTTAAGATGCTAGTATCTGTCACATGGCCCTGGCTGGCTCTTGCTGTTACTGTCTTCCCTGTCTTCCCTGTCTTCTCAGTGCGACAACCCAACCGACCAAAGCGCATCATGACTCTTGCTTCGACATTGACCACACTCGACACCCTGGCGGCAGGGCAAGGCGGCACCGTGATCCACCTGACACCGGCCGCGCTGCAGGGCGGCGCCGGCATCAACGGCGTTGACGTCGCGCGCCGCCTGATGGAACTCGGCTTCGTGCCAGGCGAGCGCATCCGCATGCTGCGGCGCGGCTTGCAGGGCGGGCCGCTGGCGATCAAGGTCGGCCAGTCCACCTTCGCGCTGCGTCGTTTCGAAGCGGCGCTGGTATCGGTCAAGCCGGAATAAATCATGGGTGCTGTAGAACGGCCGGTACAAGCCGGCGCGCGCGCGCCGCTGATCGCACTGCTGGGCAATCCGAACTGCGGCAAGACCGCCTTGTTCAACCGCCTTACCGGCGCGCGCCAGAAGGTCGCCAATTACGCCGGCGTCACCATCGAGCGCAAGGAAGGCAGCTTCATCTCGCCAGCCGGGCGCGCCTTCCGCCTGCTCGATTTGCCGGGCGCCTACAGCCTGGCCGCCCACACCCCCGATGAAGCCATCACGCGCGACGTCGTCGCCGGCCTGCGCGCCGGCGAACAGGCGCCCGACGCCGTTGTCTGCGTCGTCAACGCCACCAATTTGCGCCTGAACCTGCGGCTGGTGCTCGAAGTACAGCGCCTCGGCCTGCCGATGGTGCTGGCGCTGAACATGGTCGACGTTGCGCAAAGGCGCGGCATCGTCATCGACGCCGACAAGCTCGCCGCCGAACTGGGCATGCCGGTGGTGGAAACGGTCGCGGTGCAAAGCGGCGGCGAAAAATCCCTGCTGCGCGCGCTCGACCTGATGCCCGATACAGCGCCGCGCGGCGCCAACGCGCTGTCGGCGATCGATTGCGTCTCGGTCGAGGAGACCCAGCGCGAAGTGCGGCGCATCCTGGCCGCCTGCACCAGCCACGCCAACGACAGCGGCAATCTCACCGAGCAAATCGACCAGGTGGTGCTGCACCCGGTCGTCGGGCCGATCCTGCTGGCCGCCTTGATGTTTCTGGTGTTCCAAGCCGTGTTCAGCTGGGCCGCGCTGCCGATGGAGATGATCAAGGGTGGCGTCGACGGCGCCGGCCAGTGGTTGGGCGCCCAGATGGGCGACGGCATGCTGCGCAGTCTGCTGGTCGAAGGCATTTTGGGCGGCGTCGGCAGCGTGCTGGTGTTCCTGCCGCAAATTCTGATCCTGTTCTTCTTCATCCTGGCGCTGGAAGACTGCGGCTACCTGCCGCGCGCCGCCTTCCTGCTCGACCGCCTGATGGGCGGTGTCGGGCTGTCGGGGCGCGCCTTCATTCCGCTGCTGTCCAGTTTCGCCTGCGCCATCCCCGGCATCATGGCCGCCCGCACCATCCAGAACCCGCGCGACCGCTTGGTGACCATCATGATCGCGCCCCTGATGACGTGTTCGGCGCGCCTGCCGGTGTACGCGCTGATTATCGCCGCCTTCATCCCGGAGCGCGCAGTGGGCGGCTTCATGAGCCTGCAGGGGCTGGTGCTGTTCATTCTGTATTTTGCCGGCATCGCCAGCGCGATGGCGGTGGCCTGGGTATTCAAGCGCACGCTGGGTGCCAACGCCCAGCAGCCGCTGATGATGGAGCTGCCAAGCTACCATTGGCCGCATCTGCAGAACCTCGCGCTGGGATTGTGGGAGCGCGCACGCATTTTCCTGACCCGGGTCGGCACCATCATCCTGACGCTGATGGTGCTGGTGTGGTTCCTGTCGAGTTTTCCCGGCGCGCCGCAGGGCGCCACCCATCCGGCCATCTATTACAGCATCGCCGGCATGATCGGGCGCGCCATGGCGGTGGTGTTCGAGCCGATCGGCTTCGGCTGGCAGATCTGCATCGCGCTGGTGCCGGGCATGGCCGCGCGCGAAGTGGCGGTCGGCGCCCTCGGCACGGTGTATGCGCTGTCGCAGAGCGGCGAAGCGCTGGCCAGTTCGCTTACCCCCATCATCGCCCGATCGTGGACGCTGGCGACTGCGCTGTCGCTGCTGGCGTGGTACGTGTTCGCGCCGCAGTGCCTGTCGACGCTGTCGGTGGTCAAGCGCGAAACCGGTGGCATGCGCTGGCCGCTGATCATGGCCGGCTACATGTTCGCGCTGGCGTATGTCGCCTCGTTCATTACTTACCGGATCGCACTGTCGATGGGTGCCTGAGATGATCCAGAATGCGATCGCAGCGGTCATCGTGGTGCTGGCGGCGCTCCACGTGGCGCGCAAATACCTGCCGGCGCGCTGGCGCATCAAAATCGTCTATTTTTTTACCGCGCACGGCGCCAGCCAGGTAACCATGGCGCGCTGGCTGGGGACCGGGTCGAGTTGCGGCAGCGGCAGCGGCTGTGGCAGTGGCAACGACGGCTGCAAGGCATGCGCGCAGCCGGCGCCGACCGAGCACGTGATCAAGATCGTGCGCCGCTGACAAAGCGGTTGCGCTACAACGCCGCCTTTACTGCCGCCGTTCCCACCACCGGCAATTCGATCGTCGACGCCATGCCAGGCGCGTGATAGACGCGCTGGGTGGCTTTGCGGTAGTCGCCCGGCCTGGCATGGAAAATATTCGGCACGAACGTTTGCGGGTTGCGGTCGTACAGCGGGAACCAGCTCGACTGGATCTGCACCATCACGCGGTGGCCGGGCAAGAACACATGGTCGGCGTTCGGCAGCGCGAAGCGGTAGTTCTCGACCTTGCCGGGGAAAATGGCGACCGGCTGGTCGAGCCGCTGGCGGTAGCGGCCGCGGAAGATCTCCATCGCGATGCCGAGCTGGTAGCCGCCCATCTCCGGCTGCGACGCCACTTCGTCCGGATAGACGTCGATCAGCTTGACGACCCAGTCGGCATCGGTGCCGCTGGTCGAGGCGAACAGGTTGACCATCGGCTGGCCGGAAATCTGCAGCGGCGCGCGCAGCGGCCCGGTGACGTAGGTCAGCACGTCGGTGCGGTCGGAGTAGCCGCGCTGGTCGGCCACCAGCCACGGCTTCCACACCGCGCCGTCGGCCATGCGCACCGGGCGCTGCACGAACGGCACCGGTTTGGCCGGGTCGGCGACGTATTCGTCGTATTCGGTGTGTTTGTCGAACTGGTCCAACCGAGCGCCTGCGGCCGGCTTGTCGAAGCCGAGGCCGAAACCGTCCTTCAGATACAGCGGCGTGCTGGCCGCGGCCAGCGGCCAGTTGGCCAGGCGCTGCCACTTGTTGGTGCCGGTCTGGTACGACAGCACCGGCGCCGTGTCGGCCGGCGGCGCGCCGTCCTGCAAATACTGGTCGAAGAACGGCTGCATGACGTCGCGGCGAAATTCGGCCGCGGTGTCGCCGCCAAATTTCAGCGCGCCCAGGCTCGCACCGTTGTAATTGACGCCGCTGTGGCGCCACGGCCCGACCACCAGGAAATTCAGCGTGTTGTCCTTGTCCTTCGGCTCGGTGGCGGCGTAACTTGCGTAGGCGCCGTAAATGTCTTCCTGGTCCCAGCGGCCGACCACCGTCATGGTCGGCACCGTCAACGGCCGGCTACCCAGGATGCGGTCGAGCGCCTGTTCCTGCCAGAAGCTGTCGTAGGCCGGATGCTCGAAAATCTTCTTCGCAAAATTGAGCTGGTCGACGCCGAACCGGCTGGCGAAGTCTGCCATCGAGCCGGCCTTGAGCATCGACTCGTAATCGTCGTAGACACCGGTGGCAAGCGGGGCGCCTTCGCCGCGCGCGCCGGTCTGGCCGCCGATGTAGTCGAAACTGTTGGTGCGAAAAGCGCCGTTGTGAAACCAGTCGTCGCCACGCCAGCCGTCGACCATCGGACTCATCGGCACGGCCGCTTTCAGCGCCGGGTGCGGCGCGGCCAGCGCCATCAGCACCGTGAAGCCTTCGTAGGACGAGCCAACCATGCCGACCTTGCCATTGGTGTGTGCGACGTTCTTGACCAGCCAGTCGATGGTGTCGTAGGCGTCGGTGGCATGGTCGATTGCGGTGTCGTTGAGCGGGCCGCGGATCGGTCGCGTCATCACGTAGTCGCCCTCGGAGCCGTGCTTGCCGCGCACGTCCTGGAACACGCGGATGTAGCCGGCGGCGACGAAGTTGTCGTCGCCTTCCGGCAACATCGACGCCATGCGCGCACTGACGTTGCGCGCGGCGCGCTTGGCGGCGTTGTAGGGTGTGCGGGTGAGCATCATCGGCGCGCGCGTGGCGCCGTTCGGCACCACGATCACGGTGTAGAGCTTGACGCCGTCGCGCATCGGGATCATTGCGACCTGCTTGACGTAGTCGGCGCCCGGCATGCGTGCTTCGAACTTGGCCAGCGGGATATCGGCTGCCATCGCCGCGGTCCGGGCCTGGGTCTGGGTCTGGGTCTGGGAGTGCGCGGGCGCATGCAGCACCATCAGCAGCGGAAAAAGCGGGTACAGCGAAGACAGCGGAAGCGTGATTCGGCGGGACATAAATTTCTCCACGGAAAGCGATCGGTTTGCTTGCATGGTAGCGGAGGCGGCCGCCGCGTGCAATTGCCGTGCGCGCGCGCCTGACGATTCTGGCTGACCTGATCTGACCCTGGGCGAAACGGTGTCAACAATGCTAAGCTGACGGCCATTCCCCCGGCGAGAGCAGACGATGATCGTTGTCCACCACCTCAACAATTCGCGCTCCCAGCGCATCCTCTGGCTGCTCGAAGAGCTGGGCCTGGATTACGAGATCCGAAAGTATCAGCGCGACCCGGCAACGATGCTGGCGCCGCCCGAACTGCGCACCGTGCACCCGCTCGGCAAGTCGCCCGTGATCACCGATGGCGAGGCGACGGTGGCCGAATCGGGCGCCATCATCGACTACCTGCTCGAGCGTTACGGCAATGGGCGCCTGTTGCCGGCCGCCGGCACCCCAAGCAGGCTGCGCTACACCTATTTTTTGCATTACGCCGAAGGCTCGGCGATGACGCCGCTGCTGTTGAAAATCGTGTTCGACCGGGTCGAGACGAGCCCGATGCCGTTTTTTGCCAAGCCGGTCGCGCGCGCCATCGCGAAGAACGTCAAGGACAGTTACGTCGCGCCGCAGATCCGCCAGCACCTCGAGTTCATGGAAGCGGAGCTGGGCAAGACGGAATGGTTCGCCGGCGACGCCTTCAGCGGCGCCGACATCCAGGTCAGCTTCGTGCTGGAAGCGGCGCGCGCGCGCGGCGGCCTCGACGACCGTTACCCGAAGCTGATCGCCTTCTTGGCGCGCATCCACGCGCGAGCGGCTTACGTGCGCGCGCTCGAGCGCGGCGGCAAGTACGATTTTGCCACGTAACCGACTTCGCCAACCAAGGGAAAAGGAAAACCGGATGGGCAAACTGCTCGCCATCGACGGCCTCAACATCGTGCGGCGCGTGTACGAAGCGTCGCCCGAACCCGATTCCGCCAACAAGGCCGACGTCGCGCTGCGCCATGCGCTGTCGTCGTTTCGCAAGCTGCTGGCCGCGCACCAGCCGAGCCACGTGCTGGCGGCCTTCGATTTTGGCGGCCTTACCTGGCGCCATGCGATCTATCCGCGCTACCGCGAACAACGCGCACCGATGCCGTCGTTCTTGCGCGAGGCGCTGCCGTCGTTTCATGCCAGGCTGGCAGGCGAAGGCGTGCACGTGCTGATGGTGCCCGGCGTCGAGGCCGACGACGTGATCGGCACTGGCGTGATGCGCTGGCTGTCCGAGGGCCGCGGCGGCGCCATCGTCGCCTCTACCGACAAGGACTTGCACGGCCTGATCGCCCACGGCGCGCTGGTGTGGGACCACTTCAAAAGCGAGTGGCACGACGACGCCTGGGTGCGCAACAAGTTCGGCGTTGCGCCCGAATTGCTGGTCGACCTGCTGGCCTTGATGGGCGACGTCACCGATGGCGTGCCGGGCGTGTCGAAGGTCGGCATGAAGACCGCGGCCAAGCTGCTCAATGCCTACGGCGACGTCGATGCCGTGATGGCCGGCGCCGGCATCCTGAAGACGCCACTGGGCGAGCGACTGCGCGCCGAGCGTGAAATACTGGCCTTGTCGCGCCAGCTGGTGCGGCTGAAGACCGACGTGCCGCTGGGCGTGACATGGAACATGCTGGCGTATGAAACGTTCCAGCCGGCGCCAGCCTTGACAGAGCGCCTTTGAGCGCTGCCGGAGCGCGTTCAGGCGCGGCAGGCAAGCGGACCTTGGGATGTAGCGGATTCAATTTTTTCAGTAAAAAATTCATGCTCAATACACGCGTAACGGGACAGGATATGGCATGTTAAAGGCAGTCATCGTCGACGCGAGCGCGCTGGCGCGCGACCTGTTGAATGCCGTGCTGACCGAAGGCGGCTACAGCGTGGTCGGGCAGACCCACACCAGCAGCCAGGGGTTGGCGCTGGTGCAGAAATTTTGTCCGCAGCTGGTCTGCATCGCGCAAGATCAGATTGAAGATGGACAGCAGATCGTCGAACAGATCCGCGCGACGCTGCCGAAGGCCATCATCGTCATGGTGTCCGGCGCGATCGATGCGCCGACCCTGCAGGCGGCGCTTGGACGGGGCGTAAACGGCTTCATCGTCAAGCCTTTCAAGGCCGACACGGTGCTCAAGACGATCCGCAATACCGTGCTGGCGATGATCAGGAAGCAGCAGGGTTAGAGCCCGTTCCAGTAGTGCGGAGTCGCTGTTAGCGCGCCTGACAAGCGGGTGCTGCGTTGCTTGTCGTTGCATGGCCCGCCATGCGGCCTTCTCGCGCCTTGCCCGCGCTTGCCAGGCTGCCACGGCACACCCGAAAACCGCCACCCACTGCACCATGGACGGCATCGGAAAGTTGACATGACATGACATGACATGACATGGCGGCGGCCCAGGCTGCCGAGCACACATCCCCATAACGGTGTGCAGGTGGCGCTGAATGGCCGCTTTCGCTACTTGACAACCGGACCATGCAGCGTTTGCGCCGGCAATACGAGAGCGGCAAGATCAGCAATGCAAACTCCTGCTGTCGAAAAACTTTACACAAGATCACAGCGCACGATGCTCGGCCAATGGCCGCTGCTGCCCGCTGAAAATAGAACTGCGCCGCGGTTTCGCCATCGATGTACACTAATAAATATAAAAAATACAATATTTCGACGTCGAAAAACTTTACACAAAATTGCATTTGTTTTATGCGGCGAGCATAACTTGTTGATTTATATTAATAAATATTTCTGGCACGATAATTGCTTATTGTAAATTACTATTGCTTAACCAAGATCATAAAAATGAATGCTCGATTGATTTTTAAAGTGCTTGCTCTGGCAACTGGCGTTGTCATGTCCGTCGCCGCGGCGCCGGCAATGGCAGGAGCCGTTCTGACGTCCGGAAACGGCAACGCCACTCTTGGCGTAAAAAACAATGGCGCGCTGGGTTTTGGCGGCGTTGGCATTTTCAAGGCGGCCCTTGGTGACGGCATCACGCCAGGCTGCTTGTGCGAAGGCTGGGGCGTGGCAGCCAATGGTGTCGCTGGCTGGTCGGCAAATCAAGCCGGCGAAGTGAATATCTCGAGCAGCGCCAGTACTGGTATGTTTGGCAGCACTTTCGTGTCCAATACGTTCCTGACCTCGCTGAGCGGTCTGACAATTTCACAGGGCTTATGGCCAGTCAGCCAGCGGCGCGCTCTTTAAAAACCACGTGACGATCATGAACACGACCGGTGCTGCCATGACCGACTTGCGTTATTCGCGTGCGATGGATTGGGATATTCCACCAACGGCGTTCTCTGAACTGATAACCATCGGTGGTGTTGGCGCCTCGGCATTGCTTTTTTCCAATGACAATAGTTTCGCCACGCCAAATCCGTTGGTGAATCCAGCCGCGCTCACGGCGGGCGCTACCAACGTTAATTTCGTCGATTCCGGTCCGGGCGACCATAGCGAATTTTTCACATTCGGCTTTGGCAACGTAGCTGCTGGCGCCAGCAAGGAATTCGATATTTTTTACGGCGCAACTGATAGCGAAACGGCTGCATTTGCGGCATTGACCAGCGTCGGTGCCGAAGTCTACTCGCTTGGCCAGTCCAGGGGCAACGGCAGCACCGGTATGCCAGGTACTTTCCTGTTTGGTTTCTCCGGCGTTGGCGGTGCACCAGTTGGCGCCGGCGTTCCAGAGCCAGCATCGCTGGCATTGTTCGGTGTGGGCCTGGCAGGTGTTGCAGCACTGCGTCGCCGCCGCAAGGCTGCCGAGTAATCAACAGCGCTGTTCGGAGCGAACAAAAAAACCGCGCCTTGAGCGCGGTTTTTCTTTGCCGGCGCCAGCGCGTCAGGCGTTGACTCGGGCCGGTTTCGGGCGTCGCTGTTGGTTCGTCACAGCGCAGTCGCGCTGTCGATGATGCCGCCGCCCAGGCACACGTCGCCGTCGTACAGCACCGCCGATTGTCCCGGCGTCACCGCCCACTGCGGGTCGGTGAAGCGCAACTCGAAACGTTCGTCGCCGTTCGGAATGACGCCGCATTCCACGTCCGCCTGGCGGTAACGCGTCTTGGCGGCGATCATGCGCGCCTCGGGCGCCGTGCCAGCCACCCAGCTGGCCTGGGCGGCGACCAGCGACGACGACAGCAGCCACGGGTGCGCATGCCCCTGCACGATGTACAAGGTGTTGTTGTCGATGTCCTTGCGGGCGACGAACCACGGTGCGCTGGTGCCGTCGGCGTTGCGGTGCGCTTTCAGGCCGCCGATGCCGATGCCCTTGCGCTGGCCCAGCGTGTAGAACGACAGGCCGACGTGCTGGCCGACCGTCTTGCCGTCGTCGGTCTTGATCGGCCCCGGCTGGTACGACAGGTAGCGGTTCAGAAAATCGCGGAACGGCCGCTCGCCGATGAAGCAGATGCCGGTCGAGTCCTTTTTTGCCGCGTTCGGCAAGGCCAGCTTTTCGGCCAGCTTGCGCACCTCGGTTTTCGCGATGTCGCCAAGCGGAAACAGCGTTTTCGACAACTGCGCCTGGTTCAGCCGGTGCAAAAAGTAGCTCTGGTCCTTGCTGGCGTCGACCGCTTTGAGCAATTCGAACTTGCCGCCACCGGGTTGCTGGCGCACGCGGGCGTAGTGGCCGGTGGCGATCAGGTCCGCCCCCAGGTGCATCGCATGGTCGAGGAAGGCCTTGAACTTGATCTCGGCATTGCACAGCACATCCGGATTGGGCGTGCGGCCGGCCTGGTACTCGCGCAGGAACTCGGCAAACACGCGGTCCTTGTATTGGGCGGCGAAATTGACCGCCTCGATGTCGACCCCGACGACGTCGGCCACGCTGGCGGCGTCGATCCAGTCCTGGCGCGACGAGCAGAATTCGGCGTCGTCGTCGTCTTCCCAGTTTTTCATGAACAGGCCGATCACTTCATGGCCTTGCTCCTTGAGCATCCACGCCGCGACCGACGAGTCGACGCCGCCCGACATTCCGATCACGACTTTTTTGCGGCTCATGTCGCTGCCGTATTCATCGTCAGCATCGTCAGAGCGCTGTCGAACACCGAGGCGTGCGTGTGCAGCAAGGCGAGGGGGGCGCGCGCGCCGGCCAGGTAATCGTCGACGCAGCGCAGCACGGTCGGGCTGCGGTGGCGCTGCTGGCAAGCGGCCATCTCGTCGCGCGTCATCCACAGGGTGCGGATGATGCCATCGTCGAGCGGCTGGTCATGCTTCTGGCCGGCGCTGCCGCAGAAGGTGAAGCGCAGGTACGTCACGTCGATGCCGCGCCGCTTGGAGTTGTAGCACGACATGTACATGCCGACCAGCGCGCTTGGGGTGAAGTCGTGGGCGGTCTCTTCGAGCACTTCGCGCACCACTGCCTGCTCGAGCGACTCGTGCGGGTCGAGATGGCCGGCCGGCTGGTTCAGGCGCACGCCGTCGCTGGTTTCTTCTTCAATCAGCAGAAAGTGGCCGTCGCGCTCGATGACGGCGGCGACAGTGACCGATGGTTTCCAGATATTGGGCATGGGCGCTTTCAAATAGAGCCACCATTCTACCTTGGCCCAGAGCGCCGTGCCCGCCTGTGTAATCTGCTGACGCCAGAACCTGGCAATTTTTGATTGACCTGCGACAGCTGATTTACAATTCGGGTCGACAGTACAACATGGCCTGTTGCGCTGCCGTTTATTTGACAGAAATAGGAGGGCAGGCCCGGCCAGGCGAATTTTCCGTGTAATATCGTGATCAGTTTATCAATCCAGGAGGCAATTCATGAGAATAGGCATACCGGCCGAAACGCGGCCGGGGGAAACCCGCGTCGCTGCAACGCCAGAGACAGTCAAAAAGCTGGCCGCCAAACACCAGGTCATCGTGCAATCCGGCGCTGGCCTGCACGCGTCGATCATCGACGACGCCTACGCGGCAGCGGGCGCCACCATCGGCAGCGCCGCCGACGCATTCGGCTGCGACATTGTGCTCAAGGTGCGCGCCCCCGACGACGCTGAACGCGCGCTGATGAAGAGCGCAGCGGTCCTGATCGGCATGCTCGATCCGTTCAACGCACCAAATATCGCCGCGATGGCAGCCGCCAACCTGCAGGCGTTCGCGCTGGAAGCGGTGCCGCGCATCACGCGCGCGCAGTCGATGGACGTGCTGTCGTCGCAAGCCAACATCGCCGGCTACAAGGCGGTGATGGTGGCGGCCAATACCTATCAGCGCTTCATGCCGATGCTGATGACCGCGGCCGGCACCGTCAAGGCGGCGCGCGTGCTGGTGATGGGCGTCGGCGTGGCCGGCCTGCAGGCCATCGCCACCGCAAAAAGGCTGGGCGCGGTGATCGAAGCGTCCGACGTGCGCCCGCCGGTAAAAGAGCAGGTCGAGTCGCTCGGCGCCAAGTTCATCGACGTACCGTTCATCACCGATGAGGAGCGCGACATCGCCAAGGGCGCGGGCGGCTACGCGCGCGCCATGCCGGCCGACTGGATGCGGCGCCAGGCCGAACTGGTGCACGAGCGCGCCAAGCTGGCCGACATCATCATCACCACCGCCTTGATCCCGGGTCGCCCGGCGCCGGTACTGATCTCCGAAGAGACGGTCAAGGCCATGAAGCCCGGCTCGGTGATCGTCGATCTGGCCGTCTCGCAAGGCGGCAACTGCCCGCTGTCGGAAATGAACAAGACGGTGCTCAAGCACGGCGTCTACATCGTTGGCGAGCCCGATCTTGCCACCCTGGTGGCGGCCGACGCGTCGGCGTTGTACGCGCGCAACGTGCTCGATTTTCTGAAGCTGATCATCGACAAGGACGACATGCTGGTGATCGACCGCGGCGACGAGATCCTGAAAGCGTCGCTGGTCTGCGCCGGCGGCGAAGTGCTGCGCAAATAAGCGAACGCAAAAGCAAACGCAAGTAATTCAAACGTAATAATTCAAACGCACATAATTAGAAACACAGGGAGGCAAACGTGGAAATCAGTCACACCGTCATCAATCTCATCATCTTCGTGCTGGCCATTTACGTCGGCTACCACGTGGTATGGACCGTCACCCCGGCGCTGCACACGCCGCTGATGGCGGTCACCAACGCCATTTCGGCAATCATCATCGTCGGCGCCATGCTGGCGGCGGGCCTGACCGAAGGTTTGGTCGGCCAGGTCGCCGGCACGCTGGCGGTGGCGCTGGCGGCAGTCAATGTCTTCGGCGGCTTTTTGGTCACCCAGCGCATGCTGGAAATGTTCAAGAAGAAGGAACCGAGGGCCAAGCCGGTCGCGGTTGTCGCGGGAGAGCAGGCATGAACGAGTCGATCATGAATTTGGTGAGCATGAATATGGTCACGATGATGTACCTGATCGCGTCGGTCTGCTTCATCCAGGCGTTGAAGGGCCTGTCGTCGCCATCGACGGCGCGCACCGGCAACGCCTTCGGCATGAGCGGGATGGCGATTGCCGCCGTCACCACGGTGGCGCTGATCTTCAAGCTCAAGTCGCAGGCAAGCACCGGTGGCATGGGTTTTGGCCTGGTCATCCTTGGCGTCGTGGTCGGCGGCGCGATCGGCACCTATGCGGCGAAAAAAGTCGAGATGACGAAGATGCCGGAACTGGTCGCGGCGATGCACTCGCTGATCGGCCTGGCGGCGGTTTGCATTGCCGTTGCCGCGGTGTCCGAACCGTGGGCGTTCAATATCGCCACGCGCGAGGCGGCGCTGCCGTTCGGTAACCGGCTCGAGCTGTTCATCGGCACGTTTGTCGGCGCGCTGACGTTCTCCGGCTCCGTCATCGCCTTCGGCAAGCTGTCGGGCAAGTACAAGTTCCGCCTGTTCCAGGGCGCGCCCGTCAGTTTTCCCGGCCAGCACATGATCAACCTGGCGGTGGCGATCGCCATCGTCGCGCTCGGCCTGGTATTTTGCTTCGCCGACGGCGTGGCGCCGGCCTGGACCCCGTTCATCATCATGACGGTGCTCGCTTTTATCCTGGGCGTGCTGATCATTATCCCGATCGGCGGCGCCGACATGCCGGTGGTGGTGTCGATGCTCAACAGTTACTCGGGCTGGGCGGCGGCCGGCATCGGCTTTTCGCTGAATAACTCGATGCTGATCATCGCCGGTTCGCTCGTGGGGTCAAGCGGCGCGATCCTGTCGTACATCATGTGCAAGGCGATGAACCGCTCGTTCTTCAACGTGATTCTGGGCGGCTTCGGCGGCGCCCCGGCGGAAGCTGTAGCCGGCGGGCAGGAACAGAAGCCGCACAAGGCCGGCTCGGCCGAAGACGCCGCCTTCATCATGAGCAACGCCGAAACCGTGATCATCGTTCCCGGCTACGGCCTGGCGGTGGCGCGCGCCCAGCACGCACTGAAGGAACTGGTCGAAAAACTGACCCACAAGGGCGTCATCGTCAAGTACGCGATCCACCCGGTGGCCGGGCGCATGCCGGGCCACATGAACGTGCTGCTGGCCGAAGCCGAGGTGCCGTACGACCAGGTGTTCGAGATGGAGGACATCAACGGCGAGTTCGGCCAGACCGACGTGGTGCTGGTGCTGGGCGCCAACGACGTCGTCAATCCGGCGGCCAAGGATCCGAAGTCGGTCATTGCCGGCATGCCGATCCTGGAAGCCTACAAGGCAAAAAGCATCATCGTCAACAAGCGCTCGATGGCGTCCGGTTACGCCGGTCTCGACAACGACCTGTTTTACCAAGCCAACACGATGATGGTGTTTGGCGACGCCAAGAAGGTGATCGAGGCAATGGTCAAGGCGGTCGACTAACCAGCTAGCCAGCCCGCTGCCGGCACGGCAAAAAACGCGCCGCTCGACACGAGCGGCGCGTTTTTTCATGGGCGTCGCTGTTTCATGCGTCCTTGTGTCCGCGCCATCAGGCCTGACTGACGACGCGGTTGCGCCCCTGGTCCTTGGCCTGGTACAGCGCGCCATCGGCGCATGCCAGCGCGGCATCGGGCGCCGCCTCCGGCGCCAGCGGCGTCAGGCCGATGCTGATCGTCACCCGGATGCAGGCGCCGTCAGGCGCTGTCACGCACGTCGCTTCGACCGCCTGGCGCATGCGCTCGGCGACCAAGCCGGCCATCTCGATGGCGGTGTCGGGAAACAGCATGCCGAATTCCTCGCCGCCGGTGCGGGCAACGAAGTCGGTGCCGCGCGCGGCCCGTTCGATCGCCTTGCCGACCTCGCACAGTACCAGGTCGCCGACCGGGTGGCCGTAGGTGTCGTTGACGTGCTTGAAATGGTCGATGTCGGCCACGCCCACCGAGATGGGCGACCTGTTGCGGCGGCTGCGGGCGGCGACTCGCGCCAGTTCGGCGTCGTAGGCGCGCCGGTTCGGCAGCGCCGTCAGCGGATCGGTCATCGCTTCCAGTTCGAGCTGAGCCAGCAGCGCCGCGGTGTTCTCCTGCTCGGCGCGGCGCGCCCGCAAGTCGACCAGCCAGCCGCCAAGATAATGGACGCCGGCCTCGACACCGAGGTCAAGCGCTTTCAATTCGACCGGGATCAGCGCGCCGCCGCGCTCACGTAGCGCGCACTCGCGCACCTCGGCCGGCATGGTCGCGGTGGCGCCAAGCCCCGCGGGCAGCAGGCGGCCCAGTGGCTGGCCGATCAGCTCGTTTTGCGTGTGGCCGGACAGCGCCTGCATCGCCCCGTTCAGGTAGCCGATCGCGCCGTCCTGGTCGATGATGATGGCGGCGTCGGGCGCGCCGTCGAGCAGGCGGGCGAACAGCGTCAGTGGCAGAGTTTGTGGCAAAGTCATTGGCAAACCCTCGCGCATGACTGCCTTTCGGTTCCCAACATGGCTCCTCCGATGAAAAGAGCATTGTGCACTGGCACGCCGCCTTTGCTATGCTCCGTCTTCATGGTACCCATTTCCGGAGCCGATATGAAGATTTCCCGCACGCTGCTGGCGCTGGCGCTGGCGGTGACGGCACTGTGCACCGCCGCTGGCGCCTATGTTGTCGTCGCTGGCAGGCTCGAGCTGGCGCGCATCGCCATCGCGCTGCCATCGGCCACGGCCGCCGGCAGGCCGGCGTCGAAGGTCGACAGCGCGCGCCTGCTCGACGACGTGCGCTTGCTTGCCTCAAGCGACATGGGCGGGCGCCGCACCGGCAGCGACGGCAGCCGCAAGGCCCAGGCTTTCCTGCAAACCCGCTTCGAGGCCCTCGGGCTCAAGCCGTTCGGCGCCGCGTATGCCGCGCCGTTCAGCTTCACCCTGCGCAGCATCGGGGCGCTTGTCACGCCGGGGCAGCCGTACGCGACTACGTATCCGTCGGCGGTGAACTACACCGGCTACATCGCCGGCAGCGCCAAGCCGGAACGCTTCATGGTCGTCTCGGCGCACTACGACCATCTCGGCATCAAGGACGGCACACTGTATCCGGGCGCCGACGACAATGCGTCCGGCGTGGCGGCGATGCTGGCGATCGCGGCGTGGTTCAAGGACCATCCGCCGCGCCATTCGATCGTGTTCGCCGCGTTCGACGGCGAAGAGCTGGGACTGCAGGGGGCGCGCGCCTTTCTCGCCGCGCTGCCGTTCGCCAAAGCGCAGCTGGCGCTGAATCTGAACCTGGACATGGTCAGCCACAACGACGTCAACCAGATCTACGTGGCCGGCACCAGTTATTCGCCGCAATTGACGCCGCTGGTGGCGCAGGCCGCCGCCCGCAGCAGCGTCAAGGTCAAGCTCGGCCACGACCGCTCGCCACTGCTGGCCGGCGCCGTCGAGGACTGGACCGACGCCTCCGATCACGGCCCGTTCCACGACGCCGGCGTGCCGTTCCTGTATTTCGGCGTCGAGGACCACGCCGACTACCACGCGCCGAGCGACACGTTCGAGCATATCAATCAGCGGTTTTTTATCAGCGTGGCCAGCTTGCTGGTGGACGTGGCGGCCACGCTGGACGCCGAACTGGAGTAGGGACTAAATGCCGGCGTTTTTCTAGCGCCGGCCGAACATCATCAGCTCGGCCAGCAGCATGCGCGCCGGCTGGATGACGTCAAGTGCGCCGAGCGACAGGCCGAGCAGGGTTTGCGCCGGCCCGGCGCCGGCGAAGGCGCGCGCCATGGCGTCCGTCAGGCCGACGGTCGTCTTGCGGTCGGCGCGCCGCGCGGCGCCAAAGGCGAGCAGATTTTTCGGCGTGGCTTCCCGGGAAATTAAGCGGGCAAGCACAAAGGCGTCGCGCAGGCCGAGGTTCAGTCCCTGGCCGGCCACCGGATGCAGGGTCTGGGCGGCATTGCCGATCGCCACCGTGCGGCTGGTCGTGCGCGGTTCGGCGTTCAGGCCGAGCGGATACATGGCGCGGCCGGAGACATGCGTAAAACGCCCGAGCCGAGCGCCGAAGACGTCGCCCAGCCGCGCCAGGAAAGCGCTGTCGCCCAGCGCCAGCAGGCTGTTGGCGTTTTCCGTGCGCACGCACCACACCAGCGCGTACTGCAAGCCGTCGGCGCCGTCCTGCGGCAACAGCGCCAGCGGGCCTTCGTCGGTGAAGCGTTCGTAGGCGCGGTGGGCCACCGGCGCGCTCGCCGCCACCCGCGCGATCACGGCGCTTTGCTGATAATCGCGCTGCAGCGCGCGCCCCGGTTGAAGGCCGAACACGCCACCTTCGGCCTGCACCGCGATGGCGGCGCGCAGCAGGCGGTCGTCGCCGACGCCGAAGGTGACGCCGAGGTCGACGCCATCCTCGTCTTCGCGCATGGCGATTACGCGCGCCGGACGGATCGTCGCAACGCCGGCGCGCTCGCAGGCGTCTGACAGCGCCGATACCAGCGCGCCATAGCGGGTGACGTAGCCGAGCGCCGGCAGGTCATGATCGGCGCGATCCAGCATGCTGCGCCCGAAGCGGCCGCGGCGCGATACGTGGATCTGGTGGATGCTTGTTGCCGCCAGCGGCCAGGCGCCGGCTTCGTCGAGCAGCAGCCGGCTGCCGTGCGACAGCGCAATCGAGCGCGGGTCGGCTGCGGCCTGGTCGCGCGACTTGGCGTCGATCAGGGCGATGCGCGCCGGCGCCACGCCGCGCCTGGCCAGCAGGACCGCCAGCGCCATGCCGACCGGGCCGGCGCCGCAGATGGCGACGTCGTGCGAATTGACCGCCGCGCCGCTCATCGCTCGCCCATCACCGCTTCGATGTCGGCGGCCAGCCGCGGCGCGCCCTCCGACAGCATGCTGTAGCCGCCTGGCTTGACGAGCACGTCGTCTTCGATGCGGATGCCGATGTTCCAGAACTGTTCCGGCACACCGGCGGCGGGGCGCACGTAGATGCCCGGTTCGACCGTCAGCACCATGCCGGGCAACAGAGTGCGCGATGGCTTGCCTTCGGCGTGCAGGTCGCGGTAGGCGCCGACGTCGTGAACGTCGAGGCCGAGCCAGTGGCCGGTGCCGTGCATGTAGAACTGCTGGTGGGCGCGTTCGGCAATGGCGTTGTCGGCGTTGCCCCAGACCGCCTTGTCGAGCAGCCCGAGCTCGAGCATGCCTTGCGCCAGCACGGCCACGGCGCTGTCGTGGATGCCGCTGTAGCGCCGGCCCGGCTGCACCGCCGCCAGCGCGGCCGACTGCGCCGCCAGCACCAGCTCGTACAGCAGCCGCTGCGGTGTTGAAAACCGGCCGTTGATTGGATAGGTGCGGGTGATGTCGGCAGCGTAGCTGTCCAGTTCGCAGCCGGCGTCGATCAGCACCAGGTCGCCGTCGCGGCTTTGGGCGTTATTGGCGTTGTAGTGCAATATGCAGGCGTTGGCGCCGGCGGCGACGATCGGCGTATAGGCCGGATACTGGGCGCCGTTGCGGCGGAACTCGTGCAGCAGTTCGGCCTCGATTTCGTACTCGAACATGCCGGGCTTTGATGCGCGCATCGCCCGCAGGTGGGCGGCCGCGGAGACGGCGCCGGCGCGCAGCATCAGCGATTGTTCGGCGTCGTCCTTGAACAGGCGCATCTCGTCGAGCAGCGCCAGCAGGTCGTGCGCCACGGCCGGTGCATTCACGCCGCTGCGCGCCTGGCGCCGCACGGCCTGCAGCCAGGTCGTCATCTGCACATCGAGCGCGGCGCTGTGGCCCAGGGCGTAATACGCCGCCGGCGCATTGGCCAGCAGGCGCGCCATTTCTCTATCAAGTTCTTCGATGGGGAAGGCGCAGTCGAAGCCGAACGCCGCGCGCGCGCCGTCCGGGCCGTGGCGCACGCCATCCCAGACTTCGCGCTCGACGTTCTTCGGGCGGCAGAACAGGATCGCCTGATCGGCCTGGTCGGCGCGGGCGGCGACCAGCACCAGCACGCTGTCGGGCTCGGTAAAACCGGTCAGGTAATAAAAATAGCTGTCGTGGCGATAGGGATAATCGCTGTCGCTGTTGCGCATCGCTTCAGGCGCAGTGGGCAGAATCGCCACCGCGCCCGGCGCCATCTGCGCGCACAGGCGCGCGCGGCGCGCGCAATACGGCGTCATGCGCCGGCCCGCCCGGCTGGCGGTGCGTTGAGCGCGTCAAGCTGGGCGATGGTGCCGACGTTGACCCACTGGCCGTCATACACTTCGCCGCCCACCAGGCCGCGCTCGATGCAGGTGCGCAGCAGCGGGGAAAACGGCGCATGCGCGCCCGGCGCGATGTCGGCAAACATGGCGGGGCGGTAGACGCCGATGCCGGCGAAGTTCCATTTTGGCGCGCCGCCGTTGGACAGCGTGTACATGTCGAGCGCGAAGTCGCCCTCCGGATTGTGCCACGGGTTCGGCGTCAGGTACAGCCAGCAGAGGTCGCGCTTTTCAGGCGGGTACGGGTGGCCCAGGATGTCGTTGTCGTGCAAGACATTCTTGACCTGCTCGAAGTCGAAGTAGGGGCAGTAGATGTCGCCCGACACCGCCAGGAACGGTTTCTCGCCCAGCAGGTGCAGCGCGTTGGCGACGCCGCCGGCGGTTTCCAGCGCCACCGTTTCGCGCGAATAGGCAATGGTGGCGCCGTACTTGCTGCCGTCGCCCAGTTCCGCTTCGATCATGTGGCCCAGGTGGGCGTGGTTGATGACGATCTCGGTGATGCCGGCGCGTACCAGGTTCAGCACATGCCAGGTGATCAAAGGCCGGCCGCGCACTTTCAGCAGCGGCTTGGGGCAGCTGTCGGTCAGCGGCCGCATGCGCTCGCCGCGGCCGGCAGCAAAAATCATCGCTTTCATGGCACTGTCCGTCATCAGAACGTGTAGCCCACTTGCGGCGCCTTTTCCTCGAACGTGTCGAGCAGGCGCACCAGCGGCTTGAGGACGGTATAGCGGTTGCACGTCTTGCGCACGTAGTCGAGCACGGTTGGCAGATCGGCCATGTAGACCGGCTTGCCGTCGCGGTAGTTCAGGCGGCAGAAGATGCCGAGGATTTTCAAGTGGCGCTGCAGGGCCATGAATTCGAAGTCGCGGTAAAAGGCGTCGATGTCGGGATTGACCGGCAGGCCGGATTTTTTCGCCGCCTGCCAGTAGCGCACCACCCAGTCGAGCACGATTTCTTCGTCCCACTGGATGTAGGCGTCGCGCAGCAGCGAGCCGAGGTCGTAGGTGATGGGGCCGAACACGGCGTCCTGGAAGTCGAGCACGCCGGGATTGTTGTGCTCCATGAACATCAGGTTGCGCGAATGAAAATCGCGGTGCATGAACACCTGCTGCTGGGCCAGCACGTTGGCGGCGATCGCCTCGAACACGCCGTCCAGCTGGGCCGCTTGCTGCGCCGTCATGGTCACGCCGAGATGCTTGCCGACGAACCATTCAGGGAACAGGTGCAGTTCGCGCAGCACGAAGGCGCGGTCGAAGTCGGGCAGCACGCCGGGCTGGCTGTGCAGCTGGAACCGCACCAGCGCGTCGACTGCATCCGAATACATGCGCCCGGCATTGTCAAGCGTGAGCCGCTGCAAATAGGTGGTGGCGCCGAGGTCCGACAGCAGCAGAAAACCGTTGGCGACGTCGCGCGCGACGATCGCCGGCACGTTGACGCCGGCTGCCTGCAGCAAGCCGGCGACGTGAATGAAGGCTGCCACGTTTTCGCGCTCGGGCGGGGCATCCATCGCGATCAGGGTCGTCACCAGGCTGGGGCCAAGGCCGAGCTTGTCTTGCTGCGCGGCCAGCACGTCGAGGCGGAAATAGCGCCGGAAGCTGGCGTCGGACGACGCCGCGCGACGGCTGTCGATGGCGACCAGGCCGAGCGTGTCCAGCCAGGCGGTGAGCTGGGCCAGGCGGGCGTCGGGCGCGGGCAGAGTAGTTGATGATATTGATGACATTGATGACATGAAGCGACCTGTGGAATCCGAAGGGAGGTGGGGAGAGCAGCACCCCCGTTACTGGAAACTGTTCCCTGCACTTGGGCATGATAATTTGGATGCAATAATACGCCATTTTCAAGGCCGCCGGAGCCAGCCGCCACCAGCTGCCACCAGCTGCCGTCACCTGCCGCCTGATCGATCTGCCGATCCTGCCATCCGGTTGCCAACCTGTCAGTGATGCGCCAGGTCACCTGCCGCAACAACATCGACGTGCGCCAGGCTACTCTTCGAAAAAATCGACACGTCCATCATCGAGGTCATAGCGCGCGCCGACGATCATCAGTTTTTTTGTCCGCAACGGCTCCAGCAGCAGTGCCTGGGACAGGCGCAGCCGATTCGTCACGCGGGTCACGTTGGCGCGCACCGAGGCATCGAGCAGCGCTTCGTGCGTATAGGGTTTGCCCCCGAAACCGGCTTTTGCTTTCAAAACGGCCGGCACGATCGGCTCGATCATCTGGCCAATGCTGCCCGGAAAATTCGTTTGTTTCTCTACCACCGACACCGCCGCTTCGACCGCGCCGCAGCGTTGATGGCCCATGACGACAATGAGCGGCACGCCGAGCTCGGCAACCGCATATTCGATGCTGCCTTCCGCCACTGTATCGACGGTGTTGCCGGCATTGCGGACAATGAACAGTTCTCCGAGGCCGCGCCCGAACAGCAATTCCGGCGGCACCCGCGAGTCCGAGCAACCGACCAGGATCGCGATGGGTGTCTGGCCGCGGGCAATCTCGAGGCGGCGCTCCTTGTTCATCCTCGATGGTTGCGGATTTTCGTTGATGAATTTGGCGTTGCCTTCTTTCAGAAGGTTGAGCGCCTGCCGCGGCGTCAGATCGGTTTTTTTCGACACTGCGGCTTGCATGTTTCCTGAATAAAAAGTGGCCGCCAGGGCGCCGCCACAGCAGCTGACATGGCGAAGAAATTGCCGCTTGTGTTGATCATGCGTGGACATCGTCACTCCTTGGAAATACGTCGCCGTTGCGTATGAACGTCTGAACGTATGAACATATAAACGTCTGAGCAATACAGTTTCGAGCACACTCAATGTAGCAAAACGGGCAATTGTGCGGCGCGCGTCAGGCAATCGATCCAGGTCAGCGGGCAAGTGTGCGTGTGTTGCAACAACATTGACCTCGACACTGGCTGGTGGCAGGTTGGACAACGCGGGAAATCGAGTATTATTGCACCCTGTCTGCCATGCTCCAGTGCATGAGCTGAAAGCAACTGTCGTCGAGCCGGTTCCTGAAAAGGAACCTTTATTTTGCCCGGGCCGGGTGCGGTGCAAGTCGCACGCACGGTTCCACGGGCAAGGAGTCCAGCAATCGGCCACCTTGCCCTGCCACCAAAAAAATCGCCCTTCCAATGGTGTTCATACGCGTTTCATGAGCTGGTTTTCAGCCGCCCCTTCTTCGCCGCCCTGGGTCTACGCCCTTGGTGCGCTCGTTGCCGCCACCGCGGGGCCGCTGCATGGGCAGAACGCGCCCAAACGCAACAAAGTCGACGATCCGAACGCACCGGTCACCGTCCGTGCCGAGGAAATCACCGGCCGTCCCGACCGCATGCTCAACCTCGCGCGCGATGCCGAACTGATCAAGGGCCAGACCCGCATGACCGCCGACACTGCCTGCTACAAGGCGGTCGAGGATCAGGTGAGCGCCAGCGGCAACGTCAACATGTGGCGCTTCGGCGACCGCTACAAGGGCGACGCGCTGCAGTTGAATCTCGATTCGGGCAAGGGCTGGCTGCTGCGTCCGGAATACAAGATGGAACTGAACAATGCGCAGGGCAAGGCCAGCCGCATCGACTTCATCAACGCGGACGTGGCGCTGGTGAGCGATGGCACCTACAGCACCTGCGAGGGCCCCAATCCCGACTGGTACCTGAAAGCCGACACGCTGCGGCTAGACTCGGGGCGCGACGTCGGCACCGCCGGCAAGACGATCGTCTATTTCAAGGGCGTGCCGATCATCGGCACGCCGGCGATGTCGTTCTCGCTGTCGGGCGCGCGCCGTTCCGGCTGGCTGCCGCCGTCGATCGGCTTCGGCTCGAAAGGGTCGGGCGAGGTCATGGTGCCGTACTATGTCAACATTGCGCCGAACCGTGATCTGACGCTGTATCCGCGCATGATCTTGCGGCGTGGCCTGCAGCTGGGCGGCACCGCGCGCTACATCGGCGAAACCGGCGCCGGCCCGTACTCGGGCGAAACCCACGCCGAAGTGCTGGTCCACGACCGGGTCACCGCGACCGACCGCTGGCTGGTGCACTCCCAGCATGCCCAGGCGGTGGCTCCCGGCTGGTCGTACGGCTGGTTCGTGCACGCGGCGTCGGACAACGACTATCCGAGCGACTTTTCGAAGTCGGTCTCCAACAGCGCCGAGCGCCAGCTGCTGCGCGAACTGCGCACCGATTATCAGTCCCGCTACTGGAGCCTGGCGGCGCGGGTGCAAAACTACCAGGTGCTGCAAGACCCGGCGGCGGCGGCGGATCCGCGCCTGGCGGTGGCGCGCCCGTACGACCGCTTGCCGCAGATTAATTTTCATACCGGGCGCGACGACGTCGGCGGTGGCTTCGACTGGGCGCTCGACGCCGAGGCCACCCGCTTCTCGCACCCGACGCTGGTGCAGGGCAGCCGCGCGGTGGTGGTGCCGCAGCTGTCCTATCCGCTGGTGCGTCCGGGCTACTTCATCACGCCGAAAATCATGCTGCATGCGAGCAGATACGACATTGATGTCACCCCGGCCACCCCGGCCACCCCGGCCAATCTGGTTGCACCCGCCAATGCGCAGACCCGCGTGCTGCCCACTTTCTCGCTCGACAGCGGGATGGTGTTCGAGCGCCCCGGCAAGCTGTTCGGCCATGCCGTTACCCAGACGCTCGAGCCGCGCCTGTTCTACGTACACACGCCGTACCGCGACCAGAGCACCTTGCCCAACTTCGACAGCGCCGAGGCCGGCTTCAATTTTGCCCAGATCTTCACCGAGAACCGCTTCATCGGCGCCGACCGCATCGCCGACGCCAACCAGGTCACGGCGGCGCTGGTGTCGCGCTATCTGGAAGCGAACGGCGCCGAACGCTTGCGCCTGGCGCTGGGACAGCGGTTCTATTTCAGCGAGCAGCGCGTGCAGCTCGACCCCGCCGTCAAGCTGAATCAGAGCCGCTCGGACGTGCTGCTGGCAGCGAGCGGGCGCATCGTCGAAGACTGGCATTTCGACAGCGCGATACAATACAATGCGAGCAACCGCAGCGTGTTCAGTTCGAATTACGGCGTGCAGTGGCAGCCCGGCGCGAAAAAGGTGGTCAACGCCGAATACCGCTATGTGCGCGACAGCTTCAAGAACGTCGACCTGTCAAGCCAGTGGCCGCTGTCGCTGCGCTGGTTCGGCGTCGGGCGGGTCAGCTATTCGCTGCGCGACCGCAAGGTGCTCGAAAGCCTCATCGGCCTCGAATACAAGGCCGATTGCTGGGTGTTCCGGATGGGCGCGCAGCGCTTCGTGACGACGGCGCAGACCACCTCGACGCCGGTGTTTTTTCAGCTTGAACTCAATGGCCTGTCGAAACTCGGACTTGGCAACCCGCTCGAATCGTTTTACAAGAACATTCCCGGCTACGCCAGGCTCAATCCGGAAGGCGGCCGCTAGGCACCCAAGCCCAAGCGCGGCATGACCGATTTTTTTTGATTCACCTGAATATGAGTGTTTCCCAGATTATGCGTAATATCCGTCTGCACCAACTGAAGACCGCCGCTCTCCTGCTGTGTACGCTCGCCGCCGGCCAGGCCGCGGCGCAGGCGGCCAAGCCTGCCGCTGCTGCCGCCAGTCAACCTTCCAGCGGCTTCCTGCCGCCGGCGTCCAGCTCGGCCAACGTCATCGATTCGATCGCGGTGGTGGTCAACGACGACGTCATCACGAAAAATGAAATTGCCGCGCGGGTGCGCGCGATCGAAGCGCGCATGAAAACGGCCAGCGCGCCGGTTCCCGCCGCCGCCGACCTGCAGCGCCAGGTACTCGAGGCGATGATCGTCGAACGCGCGCAGCAGCAACTGGCCAAGGAAATGGGCGTCAAGGTCAGCGACCAGGAACTCGATCGCGCGATCGGCCGCATCGCCGAGCAGCAAAAGATGTCGCTGCAGGAAATGCGCAACCAGATGGAAAAGGAAGGCATGCCGTACGCCACGTTCCGCGAAGAGATCCGCAACGAAATGATGATGCAGCGCCTGCGCGAGCATGAAGTCGACAACAAGATCCAGATCTCCGACGCTGAAATTGACACCTATCTGGCCGCCGAGCAGGCCGCCGTGGCCGATCAGGTCGAATTGAACATTTCGCAGATTATGGTGCGGATTCCCGAAAACGCCTCGCCCGAGCAGATCGCGGCCCGCAAGGCGCGCGCCGACGAAGTGGCGCGCCAGCTGCGCACCGGCGCCGACTTCGCCAAGACCGCCGCCACCTATTCGGACGCGCCGGACGCGCTCAAGGGTGGCGAAATCGGCTGGCGCGACCCGAACCGCCTGCCGCCGCTGTTCGCCGAGGCGCTCGTCAAGCTGGCGCCCGGCCAGGTCACCCCTGTCATGCGCAGCAACACCGGCTTTCACCTGCTCAAGCTGGTTGGCAAGCGCAACGCCGTTGCGGCCGACAAGGAAGCCGCCGTGGCCCAGCAGCAAACGCGCGTGCGCCACATTCTGCTCAAGGTCAGCCCGACCATGACGGCGGCCGACGCCAGGCGCAAGCTGGGCGAACTGAAGGAACGGCTCAACAACAAGGCCGCCAAGTTCGAGGAACTGGCGCGGCTGTTCTCGAACGACGGCTCGGCAGCCAAGGGCGGCGAGCTCGGCTGGCTGTATCCGGGCGACTCGGTGCCCGAATTCGAAACCGCCGTGGCCGCCCTGGCGCCGGGCGAAGTGAGCGGCGTGGTGGAAACCCCGTTCGGCTTTCACCTGATCGAAGTGTTGGAGCGCAAGAGCGACGACGCCTCGAAAGAGCGCCAGCGCGCTGCGGCCCGCCAGGTGATCCGCGAGCGCAAGCTGCAGGAAGCGACCGAGGACTGGGCGCGCCAGGTGCGCGACCGCGCCTACGTCGAGTTCCGCGAGGAAAAGTAAGCATGACTGGTGCAAGCTCATGCGCGAAGTGACGGCAGCGCCAGCGCGCGGCGCCCGTCCGGCGATCGCCGTTACCACGGGCGAGCCGGCCGGCATCGGCCCGGAAATTGCGCTGCGCGCGGCGTGGGCGCTGCGGCGCCAGGTCAACTGCGTGCTGCTGGGCGACGCCGCTTTCCTGGCGCTCACCGCCAGCCTGTTCGATCCCGACATCAAGGTCGCCGCGCTGTCGACCATGGCATTGCGCCACGGCGGCCTGCCGCAGTTCGGCCCCGATCGGCTGACCGTGATCGACGTGCCGCTGGCCGCCCACGTCACGCCGGGCGTGCTCGATGCGGCCAACGGCCGCGCCGTGCTGGCCACGCTCGACCTCGCGCTCGAAGGTGTCAACGCCGGCTGGTTCGACGCGATGGTCACCGCGCCGCTGCAAAAAAGCACCATCAACGACGCCGGCGTGGCGTTTTCGGGCCATACCGAATACCTGGCCGAAAAGACACATACGCCGCAGGTGGTGATGATGCTGGCCGGTGAACTGAATCAAAGCGCCGCCGCCGGTGGCGCGCCGTTGCGGGTCGCCCTGGCCACCACCCACCTGCCGCTGCGCGCGGTGGCCGACGCCATCACGGGCGAAGGCCTGGCGCGCGTGCTCGACATCATCGATGCCGACCTGCGGCGCAAGTTCGGCATTGCCGCGCCGCGCATCCTGGTTGCCGGCCTCAATCCCCATGCGGGCGAAAACGGCTACCTCGGGCGCGAAGAGATCGACATCATCGCCCCGGCGCTGGCGGCGGCGCGCGCGCGCGGCATCGACGCCCGCGGCCCGTATCCGGCCGACACGTTGTTCCAGCCGAAATATTTGCAGGACGCTGACTGCGTGCTGGCGATGTACCATGACCAGGGCTTGCCGGTGCTGAAACACGCCACCTTCGGGCGCGGCGTCAACATCACCCTCGGTTTGCCGTTGATCCGCACCTCGGTCGACCATGGCACCGCGCTCGATCTGGCCGCCCAAGGTTTCGGCCTGGCCGATTGCGCCAGCATGGAGCAGGCGATCCGGAGTGCGCTTGACATGGTCGCCGCTCAGCGCCGCCCCGCATGACCCGGCCTGTAATGACCCAAGCCTTCCTGACCCATCAAGTAAAAAAGTAAAGTACACATCAATGAAACACGTTGCCCGCAAACGCTTCGGCCAGAATTTTTTGACCGACAGATTCGTCCTCGCCGACATCATCGACGCCATCGGCCCGCAAGCGGACCAGACGATGGTTGAAATCGGGCCCGGGTTGGCGGCGATGACGGCGCTGCTGCTCAAGCACCTGGGCCACATGCACGTCGTCGAACTGGACCGCGACCTGGTGGCGCGGCTCGAAAAGACGTTTTCGCGCGACAAGCTGACGATCCACTCGGGCGACGCCTTGCGGTTCGATTACGGCCAGATCCCGGTGCCGCCAGGGCAGAAGCTGCGGGTGGTCGGCAACCTGCCGTACAATATTTCCAGCCCGTTGCTGTTCCACTTGGCCGATTTTGCCCACCTGATCGAAGACCAGCATTTCATGCTGCAAAAGGAAGTCGTCGAGCGGATGGTGGCCGAACCGGGCGGCAAGGTGTACGGCCGGCTGTCGGTGATGCTGCAGTGGCGCTACGACATGAAGCTGATGTTCATCGTGCCGCCCACCGCCTTCGATCCGCCGCCCCAGGTCGAGTCGGCGATCGTGCGCATGGTGCCGGTGGCGCAGCGCCTGGCGTGCGACGGCCCGACGCTGGAGGCGGTGGTGCTGAAGGCGTTCTCGCAACGCCGCAAGGTCATCCGCAACTGCCTGGCCGGCATGTTTACCGAAGCGCAGATCGTCGACGCCGGCATCGACCCGACGGTGCGTCCGGAAGCGATCGGCCTGGCGCAGTACGTGGCGCTGGCCAATCTGCTCAAGAGCCCGGGCGCTACAGCGGCGGCTTGACCGACTTTTCGTCCAGCATCGCAATGGCCGACTGGTGCGCCGCGGCTTCGGCTTCGGCCGCGCTGGCGAACACGTGCTCGAGCGCCACCCGCTGCGCCGGGACGATGCTGTTGCGGTGCATCGGGTTGGGCGACGGCCCGTAGATCGTCACCCAGGCGGCCCAGCCGTCGACGTCCGGCAGCCTCAGTGCCGAGTAATCTATCTCGTACTGTCCAATGTGTTCGGTCGCCACAAGGCCTCCCGTGAATGACTGTGGCCCCATCATGCCAGCATTGGCCGCACTCGGTGGCGCGCCTGCAGTAAAAAAATAAAACTCAAAATAAAACGCAAAATAAAACGAAAAAAAGCCCGCTGGTTGGCGGGCTTGAATCCAATTCTTTTATGAGGAGACTTGGAGGAGACAGATGCATTATGTCTGCGGCACGGCATATAACGCCAATTTATTTTTCGCATATGGGATATTCGCCCGGCCAATATCTCGGTCAGGTTTTTTTAACGCAGGTCACTTCAATATTCACCGGGGCCGTATCGGTCATCTCGCCAGTACCGTTCGACACACTGCAGATCTGGTCGGCGGGCTCGGCCAGTACGGTGATGCCGTACGTCTTGCCGTAGGCAACCGAGGGCAGCGTGAATGTGAGGTCGGCGCCGGTGCCAACCGCCGTAACGATGCCACCATCGCTGCCGTTGATCAGCTGCAGGCTGGTGGTCGAAGCGAGGCCCTTGATCGTGCCGCTCAGCACCACGACGTTCGTTGTGCACAGTACGCCGATGTTGATGGCGCCGAACCGGCCAGCGGTGTCCGTCGGTCCGTTGTAGAGGACGCCGGTCCGGCCCTGGAAGGAGGCGACGCTGCAGGTTTGGTGCGCCGGCGGCGCCTTCGCAATTACGTTGTAGACCTCGCCGTACGACAGCGGATTGGGAAAGCTGAACGAGGTCGCATTGGCCGCCACCGGCAAGTCCATGCCGTTGGTGCTCAATACCAGGCCATCGTACTTCAAGCCTTCGATGGCGCCGGCAACCGGGAAGGTCGCCTTGCCGCCGCAAGCGGCCAGGGTGAGGGCGAGCGCCAGCGCCAGCGCCGGGCGCGTAAAGGTTAATGTCATGAGGTTCTCCAAAAAAGGGGGGGGCGGCCGGTCAGCACGCTATAACGACGTTTCCGATATCTGTCGTGCCCATGATGCCGCTGCCGTTCTGCACGCCGCAGGCGGGTCTGGTCGGCCGGGGCAACTCGGAAATGCCGTACGGCGCGCCGTCGGCTACCTTCCTCATCTCGAAACTGGTGGCGCCGGCTGGGACATCGAGGCGGTCTGATCCGTTCACCAGCACCAGGCCGTTGACGTTCAGGCCCGTAATCGTGCCGCCCAGCTTACGGGTTTGTGTAACGCAGGTGACGATCACCGACGTGATGTTGTACGCACCCGACTTCCCCTTGTTATTGGCCAGGACGCAGTCCGCGCCGGTCGGCTGGGTCGCGATCTTGACTTCGAAATCCTGGTCGTTGCCGATCAGTTCATGGAAAGCGAACGTGGTGGCGCCGGCGGCGACGGGAAGCAGCGGGCCGGTCCTGTTCTGCAGCACCAGCCCGGGCTTGGTCAGGCCGACAACGCTGCCGCCCAACAACAGATTGCCGCTGCTGCCGCCGCATGCGGCCAGGCTCAAGGCACACGCGAGCGCGACGCTTGCACGCAGGGTCAGATTTTTCATGTTTTCTCCAAAAACGGACAGGGTAGGGCGGGGATGGCTGGCGCCGATGCCGCGAAACAGACAATTTGGTCGCCATTTTAGTGCATTTGACAAGCGCGGCGCCATTCTGCGTGTATCACGTTGTAACGCCGCGCCGCCGATTTGATTTCTGGCCTGCGCCTCGCTATGCTGGAAGCACCGTCACTTGATTCCTGTTTCAATTCTAACCACTGCCACCGCCATGCCCGACTCCACACCTGCCATGCACGCCTCAACCCGCGCCACCTGGCCGAAAGCCGTCTTGTTCGACCTCGACGACACGCTGTGGCCGATCGCGCCCGTCATCGCCCAGGCCGAGTTGACCTTGTACGCCTGGCTCCTGGAGCATGCGCCGAGGGTGGCGGCGCTGCACTCGATCGACAGCCTGCGCCAGGCGCGGCTCGATTTGCTGGCGCGCCAGCCCCACTATCACCTCGACCTGGGCCAGTTGCGCCGCGCCGGCCTGCACGCGGCGTTCGAGCAAACCGGCGAGGACAGCGCCCGGGTCGAGGCGGCGATGGCGTGTTTCTTTGCCGCCCGCAACGCCGTCGCGCCGTACGACGACGTCTTGCCCGGCCTGGAGCTGCTCGGCCGGCAAGTGCTGGTCGGCTCGATCTCGAACGGCAATGCCGACCTGCGCGCGATCGGCCTGTCGCACCACTTCAAGGTATCGGTCGCGGCGCACGAGTTCGGCTGCGCCAAGCCGGACGCGGCGATCTTCCTGGCCGCCTGCCGCGCCCTCGACGTGGCGCCGCACGACGCGGTGTATGTCGGCGACGACGTGCTGCTCGACGTGCGCGGGGCCCAGCAGGCGGGCTTGCGCGCCGTCTGGCTGAACCGCACCGGCAGCACCCGCCACCTCGAGCACGGCGTGGTGCCGGACGCGATCTGCGCCGACTTCGGCGAATTGCTCGACTGGCTGCGCCCGGCCGCACAGGGGGCGGGCGAACGTGCATAATGAGGGTGCCGGCCTGGCCGCCAGGCCGGCACCGGACCGATCACCAGGCCGATCACCGCAGCACCATTGCACCGTCACCGCATCCTTACCGTAAAAATGCTACTCGATACCCGCGCTCAAACATTGCTGAAGACGCTCGTCGAGCGCTACATCGCCGACGGCTTGCCGGTCGGCTCGCGCGCGCTGTCGAAAATCTCCGGGCTCGACCTGTCGCCGGCGACCATCCGCAACATCATGGCCGACCTCGAGCACATGGGGTATGTTTCCAGTCCGCATACGTCGGCCGGCCGCATCCCGACCCCGCGCGGCTACCGCATCTTCGTCGACACCTTGCTCACGGTGCAGCACATCGACGAGCATGCGGTCGACGCCCGGATGCGCTTGCAGTCGCAGCACCAGCCGCAAAAAATCATCTCCAACGCAGCCCAGATGCTGTCGTCGCTATCGCAGTTCGCCGGCGTGGTGCTGTCGCCGCGGCGCGAATCGGTGTTCCAGCAAATCGAATTTTTGCGCCTGTCGGAAAAACGCATCTTGCTGGTGATCGTCGATCCGCGCGGCGACGTCCAGAACCGCTTGCTGCTCACCGACGTCGACTACACGCCGAGCCAGCTGGTGCAGTCGGCCAATTACATCAACCAGAATTACGGCGGCCTGTCGTTCGAGCAGGTGCGCGCGCGCGTCACGGGCGAGCTGCGCCAGCTGCGCGACGACATGAGCCGGCTGATGCAGGCGGCGGTGGAAGCGGGCAGCGAAGCGATGACGGACCACTCGGACGACATGGTGATCTCGGGCGAGCGCAACCTGCTGTCTGTATCGGACTTGTCGTCGAACATGACGTCGCTGCGCCAGATGTTCGACATGTTCGAGCAAAAAACCGGGCTGATGCAGCTGCTCGACTTTTCCAGCAAGGCCACCGGCGTGCAGATTTTCATTGGCGGCGAATCGAACCTGGTGCCGATGGACGAAATGAGCGTGGTCACCGCGCCCTACGAAGTGAATGGCCGCATCGTCGGCACCCTTGGCGTTATCGGCCCGACCCGGATGGCCTACGAACGGGTGATCCCGATCGTCGACATCACCGCCAAGCTGCTGTCGAACGCGCTGAGCCACAGTTGATTTTTGTCGCGCCCACGGCGTTTGCCGTGCCGTCGGGGGAACTGTGAGATTGCAGCCTGCATCTAACGTCTTTACCGGCCAATCCAGGCACCGGCAAGGAGATTCGATGAACACCATTCAGGCACTGTGGTCCGGCAGCGCCGGCATAATGATCTTGCTGGCAAGCGGTTGCGGCGGCAGACACCATGGCAAGGCCAATGTGCCGGCCGACCCGGCCACGATCGAGCAGGGCAAACAGATTTTTCGTTTCGACACCTTCGGCGACGAGGCGCAGTGGAGCGACGCTCTGCGGCTGCACGAGGTAATCCCGGCGGCGGTTGACCCGGTGACGGCGCTGGCCGTTGGCCTGAAGGTCGATGCCGAAGCGCTGCCGGCGGCAGTGGTGAAGGGTATCCAGGACGGCAGCGTCGACCTGAAAAACCCGGCAACGACGGTTGCTCTGCTCAAGCTCGGGGCAGTGGTCGGCATGGTTGGCAAGGTGGAAACAGTCAATGGCAAGGATACCCTGACGCGGGTCGGCGTGACGTGCGCGCTGTGCCACTCGACGGTGGACGATTCGTTCGCCCCGGGAATCGGCAAGCGGCTCGACGGCTGGCCCAACCGCGACCTCAATCCGGGCGCGATCATCGCGCTGTCGCCGGCCGTTGCTGACGCCGCCAAAGCGGTCTACAATTCCTGGGGCAAGGGCAAGTACGATCCGCGCTTCAACCTCGATGGCAAGAACGGCGCGCAGGTGATACCGCCCGCGTATGGGCTTGCGGGCATCCACAGCATCACCTCGACCGGCGACGGCGATGACGTTGCCTACTGGAACCGCTATGTCGCGGTGACCCAGATGGGCGGGCAGGGATCGTTTTCGGATCGCCGCACGGGCGTAAGCGTCACCCACGGCACGCTTGACCTGGTCAGCCCGAAACTGCCGGCGCTGCAGGCCTACCAGCTGTCGTTGCCGGCGCCGGCGGCGCCGGCGGGAAGCTTCGACGCCGCCGCCGCCGCCCGCGGCAAGCTGGTATTTTCGAACCGTGGGCAATGCATCAGCTGCCACAGCGGCGCCGAATTTACCGATGCCAACATCCGCCTGCATCCGGTGCAAGATGTCGTCAGCGAGCCGGAGCCTGACGGCGCGCCCAGCTATGCGTCACGCAGCGCCACCAAAATGTACCGCACCGCGCCGCTGCGTGCTCTGTGGCAGCACGCACCCTATTTCCACAACGGCAGCGCTGCCACGCTGGTCGATGTCGTGACGACCTACAACACGCGCAAATCGCTCGGCCTCTCCGCGGCTGAAATCGCCGACCTGGCCGAATACCTGAAGTCAATTTGACCTCGGGGTCGGACCGGATGTTCGGACAGCCAGCTTGTTAAATGTTCGAATGCCCTCAAGGGGAATCTGACGAATCTGCGCACCGGGGTCAGATTCCTAAAAGAACAACCGGGGTCTGACCCCTAACGCCGGACCCCTAACGCCGGTGCGGGCAGGCCGGCTTGACGCAGTTGCCGTAGATCGCCAGCGCGTGCTCGGCGATGCTGAAGCCGCGCTCGACGGCGATCTTGTGCTGGCGCGACTCGATTTCTTCGTCGAAAAACTCTTCGACCCGGCCGCAGTCCAGGCACACCAGGTGGTCGTGGTGGGAGCCGGCGTTGAGCTCGAAAATCGCCTTGCCGGTTTCGAAATGGTTACGGTTGAGCAAACCGGCCTGCTCGAACTGGGTCAGCACCCGGTACACGGTGGCCAGGCCGACGTCGAGGTTTTCAAGCAGCAAAATTTTGTAGACGTCTTCGGCCGTCAGGTGGCGTATTTCGCTGTTCTGGAAAATCTCGAGGATTTTCAGGCGCGGCAGGGTGGCCTTCAGGCCGCTGGCCTTGAGGTCGCCGGGATTGTTGCTCATGTTTGTTGTTCGTAGAGTGGCATAGTGCTTTATGATATAGCGTTTTGGAGCTAGCGCTCAAACGTTTTGAGGTTACCTATGCGCGTCAAGAGTGTTGTTCTGCACCGTTTTCATCGCCGCGCCCTGCTCGCGGCGGCCGCCATGTGCGCCGCGCTGACGCTGACCGGCTGCGCCGCATGGCGCAACCAGATCCGGCCCGCCGCGCCCGTCTCGACCGCGCCGGCGGCACTCGCCGCCGATGCCGACAAGGCTGCCGCCGCTGCCAACGCCGGCGCGCAGACCAGCACCGTGAGCCAGCTGCAAAAATTTTTGTGGGTGCTGTCGCCTTACCGCCCGGACATCCAGCAGGGCAATTTCATTTCCCAGGAAATGCTGGCCCAGCTGAAAGTCGGCCAGACCCGCGAACAGGTCAAGTTCATCCTCGGTACGCCGCTGCTCACCGACGTGTTCCACGCCCAGCGCTGGGACTATCCGTTCTATCTGGCGCGCGGCAACGGCGAACTGACCCAGGCCCGCGTGACGGTCTACTTCAAGGACGACACGGTGGAAAAATTTGATGGCGGCAATTTGCCGACCGAGAAGGAATACATCGCCCGCATCGCCGGCCCGGCCAAGGTCGTCGCCAAGGACGTGCCGAAAAGGGAAGAAGCCGGCTCGGCCAGTATCCAGATTAATAAATAAACAAATAAATAAACAATAAGCGGCGCACACCATGACGGATGTAAAAATAGCGGTTGCCGGCACCAGCGGGCGGATGGGCAAAATGCTGGTCGAGGCGATTGCCGCGGCCGCCGATGTGCAGCTGTGCGGCGCGCTCGACGTGGCCGCGTCGCCGGCGCTCGGCCAAGACGCCGGCGCCTTCCTCGGCCGGCCGGCCGGGGTGGCGATCACGTCGAACCTGGCCACGGCCTTGGCCGGGGCCGATTGCCTGATCGACTTTACCCGCCCCGAAGGCACGCTGGCGCACCTGGCGTACTGCGCCGAGCACGGCATCGCGATGGTCATCGGCACCACCGGTTTCGATGACGCCGGCAAGGCGGCGATCAGCAAAGCGGCCGAAAAAATTGCCATCGTGTTCGCGCCCAACATGAGCGTCGGCGTCAACGTCACCCTCAAGCTGCTTGAGATGGCTGCCAAAAGTTTCGCCGAAGGCTACGACATCGAGATCATCGAAGCGCACCACCGCCACAAGGTCGACGCGCCGTCCGGCACCGCCTTGATGATGGGCGAAGTGGTCGCCAGCGCGCTCGGGCGCGACTTGACCCAATGCGCCGTGTACGGGCGCGAAGGCGTCACCGGCGCGCGCGATCCGTCCAGCATCGGCTTTGCCACCATCCGCGGCGGCGACATCGTCGGCGACCATACGGTGCTGTTTGCCGGCGACGGCGAACGCATCGAAATCAGCCACAAGTCGAGCAGCCGCGTCACCTACGCCCACGGCGCCTTGCGCGCCGCGCGTTTTTTGGCCGACAAGACGAGCGGCTTGTACGACATGCAGGACGTGCTGGCGCTGCGGCGCTGAGCGGCCGGAACGGCACAGGAGAACACCATGGCAAGCGCCGCAATCAACGGGGCCGCGATCGACGGCTGGGACAGTTTTCACGCCGCCTGCAAGGCCGCCTTCGGCTTTCCGCCGTCGTACAGCAACACGATGGACGCCTGGGTCGATTGCCTGAGCTACCTGCGCGACGTTGACTCCATGAGCAAATTTCGCCTGAAACCAGGTGAAGTGCTGGAAATCGTCATCGACGACGCGGCGGCGCTGCGCGCCAATGCGCCCGAGCTGCTCGACGAAGTGACGTACTGCGTCGCCGGCATCAACGAACGGTATGCCGACTACGGCGAAAAGCCGGCGCTGGCGCTGGTGCTGCGCTAATGCATCAGGTCAGCGCGCCGTTCCTTGCGGGCCGCTGAGCGAGACGAACCAGTATAATGCTCGGTTCAACTCCACTTTCCTGGCCTTTTGACCATCATGCAAGATAAATATAGTCCCGCCGACGTCGAACAAGCCGCCCAATCGCACTGGAAGGCGATCGATGCCTACAAGGCGGTCGAACACGACCCGCGTTTCCCCAAGGGCAAGTACTACGCTTGCTCGATGCTGCCTTACCCGTCGGGCAAGCTGCACATGGGCCACGTGCGCAACTATACGATCAACGACGTGATGTACCGCTACCTGCGCATGAACGGCTACAACGTGCTGATGCCGATGGGCTGGGACGCGTTCGGCATGCCGGCGGAAAACGCCGCGATGGCCAACAACGTGCCGCCGGCGCAGTGGACCTACGCCAACATCGCCCACATGCGCGAGCAGATGGAATCGATGGGCCTGGCAATCGACTGGTCGCGCGAGATGACCGCCTGCAAGCCGGAATACTACAAGTGGAACCAGTGGATGTTCCTCAAGATGCTGGAAAAAGGCATCATCTACAAGAAGACCGGCACCGTCAACTGGGACCCGATCGACCAGACCGTGCTGGCCAACGAGCAAGTTGTCGATGGCCGCGGCTGGCGTTCCGGCGCGCCGATCGAAAAGCGCGAAATTCCGATGTACTACGCCCGCATCACCGACTACGCCGACGAGTTGCTCGACTATGTCGACAACAAGCTGCCGGGCTGGCCCGAGCGCGTGCGCGTGATGCAGGCGAACTGGATCGGCAAGTCGACCGGCGTGCGCTTCGCCTTTCCGCACACGGTCACCGACGCCGCAGGCAGCTTGATCGGCGACGGCAAGATGCACGTCTTTACCACCCGCGTCGACACCATCATGGGTGTGACGTTCTGCGCGGTGGCGCCGGAACACGCGCTGGCCGCGCACGCGGCGCGCACCAATCCGGCACTGGCCGAGTTCATCGCCGAGTGCAAGCTGGGCAGCGTGATCGAAGCGGACATGGCGACGATGGAAAAGAAGGGCATGCCGACCGGCCTGTTCGTCACCCATCCGCTCACCGGCGACCAGATTGAAGTGTGGGTTGGCAATTACGTCCTGATCACCTACGGCGACGGCGCCGTGATGGGCGTGCCGGCGCACGACGAGCGCGATTTCGCGTTTGCCACCAAGTACCGGCTGCCGATCAAACAGGTGGTGGCCGTCGCCGACAAAGCGTTTTCGCTGGCCGGCTGGCAGGAATGGTACGGCGACAAGGAACACGGCGCAATGGTCAACTCGGGCAAGTACGATGGCCTCGACCATATCGCCGCCGTCCACGCCATCGCCGGCGACCTGGCGGTGCTGGGCCTGGGCGAGAAGAAAGTCACTTTTCGCCTGCGCGACTGGGGCATCTCGCGCCAGCGCTACTGGGGCACGCCGATCCCGATGATCCACTGCCCTGATTGCGGCACCGTGCCGGTGCCTGAAAAAGATTTGCCGGTGGTGCTGCCCGAGCATTTGGTGCCGGACGGCAGCGGCAATCCGCTGGCCAAGGACGAAGCGTTTCTGGCCTGCGACTGCCCGCAATGCGGTCAACCCGCGCGGCGCGAGACCGACACCATGGACACCTTCGTCGATTCGTCGTGGTACTACATGCGCTACACCTCGCCCGGTTCGAACGAGACCATGGTCGACGCGCGCAACGATTACTGGATGCCGATGGACCAGTACATCGGCGGCATCGAACACGCCGTCATGCATTTGCTGTACGCACGCTTCTGGACCAGGATCATGCGCGACCTTGGCCTGGTCACCTTCGATGAGCCGTTCGTCAACCTGCTCACGCAAGGCATGGTGCTCAACGAGACGTACTTCCGCGAAGACGACGCCGGCAAGAAGACCTGGTTCAATCCGGCCGACATCGATTTGGCGCTGGATGACAAGGGCCGCCCGCACGCGGCGCTGTTGAAAAGCGATGGCCAGGCGGTACAGATCGGCGGCACCGAAAAGATGTCGAAGTCAAAAAACAACGGCATCGACCCGCAGGCGCAGATCGGCCAGTACGGCGCCGACACGGCGCGATTGTTCACCATGTTCGCCTCGCCCCCGGAGCAGACGCTCGAGTGGTCCGACAGCGGCGTCGAAGGCGCCAGCCGCTTCCTGCGCCGGGTCTGGGCGTTCGCCTACGCGCAGTCGCCGCGCATCGCCCTTGAGCTGGCCAACCCGTCAAAGGACGGCTTGAACGAGGTGCAGAAAACGCTGCGCCGCGAACTGCACAAGATCCTGCAGCAGGCCGACTATGACCTCAAGCGCATCCAGTACAACACCGTGGTGTCGGCCTGCATGAAAATGCTCAACACGATGGAGTCGGCCAAACTGGACGCAGGGGCGGCGTCGGCCGCGGTCGTGGCCGAAGGGGTGTCGATCTTCCTGCGCGTGCTCAACCCGGTGGCGCCGCACATCACCCACGTGCTGTGGGAAGAACTCGGGTTCAGCGCCGTGCATGGCGACATCCTCAACGCCGCGTGGCCGCAAGTGGACCCGCAGGCGCTAGAACAGGCGGAGATCGAGATGATGATCCAGGTGAACGGCAAGCTGCGCGGTTCGATCATGGTGGCCAAGGACGCTGGCAAGGCGGCGATCGAAGCGCAGGCGCTGGCCTGCGACGCGGTGCAGAAGTACCTCGAGACGGCGCCGAAAAAGGTGATCGTCGTGCCCGGCAAGTTGATCAGCATCGTGGTGTAAATGAAGACGATGACGATGACGAAGACGATGACGATCGTGCGACCTTCCATCGCGCGCGCCGGCGCCCCGCTGCTGGCGCCCCTTGCGCTGCTGCTGGCGCTGGTGCTGGCGGGCTGCGGCTTCCAGATGCGCGGCGCGAACGGCCAGTACAACATGCCGTTTCGCAGCATCTACCTGGGTTTTTCCGACACCTCGCAACTCGGCATCGAACTGCGGCGCAACCTGCGCGGCGGCGATGCGGTGCTGGTGGTGACCGATCCGGCCAAGGCCGACGCCAGGCTCGACGTGCTGTCGGAAACGCGCGGCAAATCGATCCTGTCGCTCAACAACCAAGGCCGGGTGCGCGAATACCTGCTGACCTATACGCTGGTGTTTCGCGTGCGCGACGCCAAGGACGCCGAGATGCTCGGCGCCACCGAGATCAGCCTGAAGCGCTCGATCGCCTTCAACGAGACCCAGGTGCTGGCAAAGGAATCCGAAGAAGCGCTGTTGTACCGTAACATGCAATCGGACCTGGTCCAGCAGATCCTGCGCCGCCTGGCAGCCATCAAGCGCACCTAGGGACGAGCGATGCAATTGCGCGTTGACGGCCTCGAAGCCCACCTTGCCAAGACGATCGCGCCGCTGTACGTGATCAGCAGCGACGAGCACCTGCTGGCGCTGGAGGCGGCCGACAAGATCCGCCGCGCCGCCCGCGCCAACGGCTACGCCGAGCGCGACGTCCTCACCGTCGAGCGCAATTTCAAGTGGGGCGAGCTGATGGCGGCGAACCAGGCGATGTCGCTGTTCGGCGACAAGAAACTGATCGAGTTGCGCATCCCGACCGGCAAGCCGGGCAAGGACGGCGGCGCCGCGCTGCAAAGCTACGCCAGGGACCTCTCCCCCGACAACCTGACCCTGATCACCTTGCCCAAGCTGGACTGGCAGACCGCCAAGGCGGCCTGGGTCGCCAGCCTGCAGCAAAGCGCGGTGTACATCGAGATTGCGAGCATCGAGCGCGCCGCGCTGCCGGCCTGGATCGGCGTGCGCCTGGCAGCCCAAGGCCAGAGCACCGACCGCCAGGGCCTCGACTTCATCGCCGACCGGGTCGAAGGCAACCTGCTGGCGGCGCACCAGGAAATCCTGAAACTGGGGCTGTTGCACGACGCCGGAAAACTGACTGCGCTGCAGGTCCGGGACGCCGTGCTGAACGTGGCGCGTTACGACGTCTTCAAGCTGTCCGAGGCGATGCTGGCGGGCGACTGCGTGCGCCTGGTGCGCATGCTCGAAGGCTTGAAGGGCGAGGGCGAGGCGCTGCCGCTGGTGCTGTGGGCGGTGGCCGAAGAAATCCGCACGCTGTTGAAACTGAAAGCGGCGACGGCAGGCGGTCGCCCGCTCGGCGAGGTGCTCAAGGAATACCGCATCTGGGGGCCGCGCGAACGGCTGATGGCGCCGGCGCTGCGCCGCATCGCCCAGGCGAGCCTGGAACAGGCGTTGCAGGACGCCGCCCAGGTCGACAAGATGATCAAGGGACTGCGCGCCAAGGCCTTTGCCGGCGACGCGTGGGACGCCATGCTGCAACTGGCGCTGAAAGTGGCGCGCTAGTGCCTCCGCCAGCTCGAAACAACTGAAAATGACCAACATGCCAATTTCCGCTACTGCCGATATTTCCGCTATTTCCACTCCTTCCGCTATTGCCGACTACATGCAACAGGTAGGCCGCCAGGCGCGCTTTGCGGCGCGCGCGATGGCGCGCGCCGACAGCGCCACCCGCAACCGCGCGCTGCTGTTGATCGCCGCCGCGGTGGAGCGCGATGCGGCCCTGCTGCGCGCGGCCAACCGGCTCGACGTCGATGCCGCCGTCGCAGCCGGCCTGGCGCCGGCGCTGGTCGAGCGCCTCGGCCTGTCCGATTCGGCCATCGCCAGCATGGTCGAGGGCCTGCGCCAGATGGTGGCGCTGCCCGACCCGATCGGCGAAATTTCGAACATGAAGTTTCGCCCGAGCGGCATCCAGGTCGGCCAGATGCGGGTGCCGCTGGGCGTCATCGGCATCATCTACGAAGCGCGGCCGAACGTCACGGTCGACGCGGCCGGCCTGTGCATCAAGAGCGGCAACGCCGCCATCCTGCGCGGCGGCTCGGAAGCGATCCACTGCAACCGCGCGCTCGCTGCCATCGTCGCCGAAGGATTGCTTGGCGCCGGCCTGCCGGCGCACGGCGTGCAGGTCGTCGACACGGTCGACCGCGCCGCCGTCGGCGCCATGATCACCATGCCGCACTACATCGACGTCATCGTGCCGCGCGGCGGCAAAGGCTTGATCGCGCGCCTGATGGAAGAGGGCACGGTGCCGATGATCAAGCACCTCGACGGCATCTGCCACGTCTACATCGACGCCAAGGCCGACCTGGCGAAAGCGCTGCCGATTGCCCTGAACGCCAAGTGTCACCGCTACGGCACCTGCAACACGATGGAAACGCTGCTGGTCGATGTCGCCATTGCCGCCACCGCGCTGCCGATGCTGGCCGCGCTGTACCTGGAGCAACAGGTCGAGCTGCGCGCCGACCCGCAAGCGTTCGCGCTGCTGCAAGGCTACCCGCACCTGGTCGCCGCCGTTGATGCCGACTGGAGCTGCGAATACCTGGCGCCGATCCTGGCGGTGAAGGTGGTGGCCGGCATCGACGCAGCGATCGAGCATATCAACACCTGGTCGTCGCACCACACCGACGCCATCGTCACCGAAGACTACAGCGACGCCTTGCGCTTTTTGCGCGAAGTCGATTCGGCCTCGGTGATGGTGAACGCCTCGACGCGCTTTGCCGACGGTTTCGAATATGGCCTGGGCGCCGAGATCGGCATCTCGAACGACAAGCTGCACGCGCGCGGCCCGGTCGGGCTGGAAGGGCTGACCTCGTTGAAATACGTCGTGTTCGGACACGGCGAGATACGTAGCTGATACTGCAACTGAACCAACCGGGAACCCTCATGCTCTGGATTAAAGCCTTTCACATCGTTTTCATCGCCTCCTGGTTTGCCGGCCTGTTTTACTTGCCGCGCATTTTTGTCAACCTGGCCCAGGAGACCGAGACCGCCGCCACTGCGCGCTTGCTGCTGATGGCGCGCAAACTCTACCGTTTCACCACGATACTGATGTTTCCGGCGCTCGTGTTCGGCCTGTGGCTATGGCTTGGCTACGGCTTCAAGGGCGGCTGGCTGCACGCCAAACTGGCGCTGGTGGTCCTTGCAGTCGGCTACCATCATGCGTGCGGCTCGCTGCTGAAAAAATTCGAGCACGGCGCCAACCGCCGTACCCATGGGTGGTACCGCTGGTTCAACGAAGTGCCGGTTGTGCTGTTGACCGCGATTACGATCCTCGTTGTCGTCAAACCTTTCTGACGCAGCCATTTTTGAGCAAATCCATATGAGCAAAACCATTCAGTACTTTCTGGCCCCGCATTCGCCCTGGACCTACCTCGGCCACGAGCGCTTTGCCGCGCTGGCAAAGGCGGGGGGCGACCATGTCGACATCAAGCCGTTCGACCTTGGCCGGGTGTTTGGCGCTTCCGGCGGGCTGCCGCTGGCCAGGCGCGCGCCGCAGCGCCAGGCTTACCGCCTGCTCGAACTGGCGCGCTGGGCGGAGCAGCTCGGCGTGCCGCTGAACCTGCAACCGACTTTTTTCCCGACGCCGCCGGATGGCGCGGCCAAATTGATCATCGCCGCCCGCACCAGTCTCGGCGTGGAGGCCGCGTTACAGGTCGCCGGCGCCGTCATGCGCGCGCTGTGGGCCGAAGACAAGAACATCGCCGACGACGACATCCTGGCGCAGATCGCCAGCGGCTGCGGCTTCGACGGGCGCATGCTGGTGAAATCGGCGCAGACCGCCGGCGTGCAGGAACAATACGAACGCAACACCGACGAGGCGATGGCTGCCAACGTCTTCGGCGCGCCGTGGTACGTTGTCGACGGCGTCGGCTTCTGGGGCCAGGACCGGCTCGATTTCGTCGAACGCGCGCTGGCCAAGGCATCCTAATTTTTCTGCTGCAACCGCCTCGGACGGACGCTGGCGTCCACCCATACGACTCATTTTTTTAACGGATAAAAGGTACACCTGATGGCATCCTATTTCTGTCCCTGCCCGCGCGGCATGGAAGCGGCGCTGGCCGAAGAGCTGGGCGAAATCGCCCTGCAATCGACGACCATGAAAGTGCACAACCAGGTGCCGGGCGGGGTGCACTGCTCCGGCCACCTGCTTGACTCCTACCTCGTCAACCTGCATTCGCGCATCGCCTCGCGCGTGCTGATGCGCATTGCCCATGCCAGCTACGCCAACGAGAACGACATCTACGACCTGACGCTGGCGCAGCCGTGGGAAGACTGGTTCGGCGTCGACCATACGATCCGGGTCGACGTCACCGCCATCAAGTCGCCGCTGCGCAGCCTCGAGTTCACCACGCTGAAAATCAAGGACGCGGTGTGTGACCGTTTCCGCGACCTGGTCGGCAAGCGGCCATCGGTCAACACGGGCGAACCGGACATCCGCATCGTCGGCTTTCTCGATCAGCGCAACTTCACGGTCTACCTCGACACCTCCGGCGAAGCGCTGTTCAAGCGCGGCTGGCGCGAGGAAACCGGCGACGCACCGCTGCGCGAGAACCTTGCCGCCGGCATGTTGCGGGTGGCGGGCTGGAAACCGGGCACGGTGCTGTTCGACCCGATGTGCGGCTCCGGCACCATCCTGATCGAAGCGGCCCAGATCGTCCAGGGCATTGCGCCCGGCGCGCGGCGCAGCTTCGCCTTCGAAAAATTCAACGGCTTTGTCCCTGCCCCGTGGCAGGCGATGAAGGCCGCCGTCAAGCCGAATCCGCTGCCTCTTGAACCGACCATTTTCGGCAGCGACATTTCGGGCGACATGATCGAAATGACGCGCCACAACCTGCGCATTGCCGGCATCACGTTCGAAGTGCCGCTCAAGCAGATCGAAGCGCAGGAAGTCAAGCCGCCGAGCGCGCTGCCGGGCATCCTGCTGACCAATCCGCCGTACGGCGAGCGGATCGGCGTGCGCGGCGACTCCACCATGCCGGCCGACGAGATGAGCGTGTCGTTCTACGCCGCCCTCGGCACCACGCTCAAGCAGCGCTTCGCCGGCTGGACCGTGTTCCTGTTCACCGCCGACCTGACGCTGCCCAAATTGCTGCGCTTAAAAGAAGCGCGCAAGACGCCGTTCTTCAACGGCGCGCTGGAGTGCCGGCTGTTCCGCTTTGACATGGTGGCCGGCTACAACCGCCGCGACGAAGCCAAGCCCAAGCAGGCGTAAGCCGATGTTCCCGCAAGCGCCGCCCGACCCGGTCGATGCGGTACCGCCGCCCCCAAGCCACCGGATCGCGCTGCTCGGCACCGGGGCGCTGGCGGCGCTGCTTGCCTCGCTGTCGATGCTGGGACCGTTCTCGATCGACGCCTACCTGCCGGCCTTCCCCAACATCCAGGCCGACCTGCACGCCAGCGCGATCGAGGTGCAGCAGACCCTGAGCGCCTACATGCTCGCTTTTGCCGGCATGGTGCTGTGGCACGGCGCGCTGTCGGACGCGTTCGGGCGCCGCAACATCGTGCTGTGCGCGCTGGTGGTGTTCGCGGTCGGCACCTTCGGCTGCGCCGCTTCGCACTCGGTGCACTACCTGTGGGTATTTCGCATCCTGCAAGGGATGTCGGCCGGCGCCGGCATGGTGGTCGGGCGCGCCATCATCCGCGACCTGTATTCGGATGCGCCGGCGGCGCGCCTGCTGTCGATGGTGACGATGATCTTTTCGATCGCGCCGGCGATTGCCCCGGTGCTGGGCGGCTGGATCGTCAAGTTGTTCGACTGGCGCACCATCTTCCTGTTCCTGCTGGTGTACAGCGTGGTGCTGTTTGCAGTCTGCTACCGGTATCTGCCGGAGACGCTGGCGGTTGATAAACGCCAGCCGTTCAACCCCGGCTACCTGGCCAAGAATTACGGCGCCATCTTCCGCTCGCCGCTGTTCCACATGAAGGCGGGCATCGTCGCCTGCAACTTCGCCGGCCTGTTCCTGTTCATCGCGGCCGCGCCGGTGATGCTGCCGGTGCATCTGCAGCTTGGCCCCGACCAGTTCGCGTGGCTGTTCGTGCCGTGCGTCGCCGGCATCTTTCTCGGCGCGCTGGCGGCCAACCGCCTGGCCGGGCGGTTGACGTTCGCGCGCCAGATCGGCATCGGCTTCTGCTTTCTGATTGCCGCGGCGGCAAGCAATGTCGGGTACCACGTGGTGTTTTCGCCAGCGTTGCCGTACTCGGTGCTGCCGCTGTTTTTCTACACCTTCGGCATGTCGATCATCGCTCCCGGCGCCACCTTGCTCACGCTCGACCTGTTCCCGCATATCCGCGGCACCGTCGCCTCGTGCCAGTCGTTCGCCCAGACCCTGCTCGGCGCCTTGGTGGCCGGCGTGATCGCGCCTTTCCTGTCGCATTCGGTGCTGTGGCTGGCGCTCGGCCAGCTTGGCTTCGGCCTTGCCGCGCTGGCATTGTGGTTTGCATCGAGGTTGTATCGGCGCAGGTTGTCGGCGCAAGCGGCGTGACCGATCGGCGCCCCGGCCAACATGGCGCTGGCGGTGCCCGGGCGTCCCAATCGCGCGCCGCTCCCTCGTCAACGGTGTAATATACTGTATGGGCATACAGTCTGCAAATAACACACAGGCGACGCCAAGACGATGGAACTGACAGTCAAGCTCGAAATTCTCGCCGACGCCGCGAAATACGACGCCTCCTGCGCCAGCAGCGGCGCGCCCAAGCGCTCGTCCGAAGGCAAGGACGGCATCGGCGCCACCAGCGGCATGGGCATCTGCCACAGTTACACGCCGGACGGGCGCTGCGTTTCGCTGCTCAAGATTTTGCTGACCAACTTCTGCATTTACGATTGCCAGTATTGCGTCAACCGCCGCACCTCGAACGTGCCGCGCGCGCGATTTTCGGTCGACGAAGTCGTCAAGCTGACGCTCGATTTTTACCTGCGCAACTACATCGACGGCCTGTTCCTCAGTTCCGGCATCATCCGCTCGGCCGACTACACGATGGAGCAACTGGTGGCCATCGCGCGCCAGTTGCGCGAAGTGCACAATTTTCGTGGCTACATCCACCTGAAAACCATCCCCGACGCCGATCCGGACCTGATCACCGCCGCCGGCAACTACGCCGACCGCCTCAGCGTCAACATCGAGCTGCCGACGGCGGCCAGCGTGGCGCGGCTGGCGCCGGAAAAAAGCGTGCACACCATCAAGCTGGCGATGGGCGCGATCCGCCGCAAGCTCGACGAAAAGGCGCAAGGGCCGAAGGCGCCGCAGTTCGCGCCGGCCGGCCAGAGCACGCAGATGATCGTTGGCGCCGACGCCAGCGATGACCAGGTCATCCTGGCGACCGCCGAAACCCTGTACAACAGTTATAAATTGAAGCGTGTCTACTATTCGGCCTTCAGTCCGATCCCGCAAAGTCCCGCCAGCGTGCCGCTGGCGCCGCCGCCGATGCTGCGCGAGCACCGGCTCTACCAGGCCGATTTCCTGCTGCGCAGCTACGGCTTCCAGGCCAGCGAGCTGTTACCCGCCAGCGGCGGCAACCTCGCGCTCGACATCGATCCGAAACTGGCCTGGGCGCTGGCGCACCGCGAGCACTTTCCGCTCGACTTGAACCTGGCCGACGCCGGCATGATTGCGCGCGTGCCCGGCATTGGCCTGCGCAATGCCAGGCGGCTGGTCGAACTGCGCCAGTTGCGCCAGATCCGCTACGTCGACCTGTCCCGGCTGCGCTGCAGCATGAAAAAAATCGCGCCGTTCATCGTCACCGCCGACTATTCGCCGGCCAACGGGGCGGCGGCATCCGAGGTGTTGCGCCGTTCGCTGGCCACGGCGCCGCAGCAGATGAGCCTATGGACGGAACTGAAGGCCGCCGCGTAGACGCTGCCGGCACCGGTGCCGCCGCCGAGGTCAGCGCCGGCCAGCCCTTGCTGGTACAGGATTTTGCGCAGTGGCGCGCGGTCGCGCGCGAACTGCTCGCGGTCGACATTGCACCGCACACGGTCACGTGGATCGGGCACGCCGATGACGGCGACCTGTTTTCGACGGCGCCGGGCGAGGCGGCGCTGCCCGACGCGGCGCTGCCTGCGGCCGTCGCGCCCGGTCCTGCCCTGGCTGAAACGCCCGGTCAAGCCGGCGGTGCATTAACCGCTCAAACCGGGCCGCCAAAGCTCAATGCCAAGCCGACGCTGCGCCTGCCGCGCAAGCTGATGGAGATGCTTGAAACGGCCGCCTGCTGCCGGGTGGCCGACCGCTGGGCTTTCCTGTACCGCGTCGTGTGGCGCTGGCAGCATGGCGAACAGGTGGTGCTGTCGGCGGCCGACGAGGACGGCAGCCGGCTGCACGCGATGGTCAAGGCGGTGCAGCGCGAGGAGCATGACATGCATGCCTACGTTCGTTTCCGCGAGCGTCCCGAAGCCGACGGAGCGCCGCGCTTCGTGGCCTGGTTCGAGCCGGCCCATGACGTGCTGACGCACGTGGCGCAGCACTTCGTCGCCCGCATGGGCCGCGTGAGCTGGATGATCGCCACGCCCGACGCCAGCGTGGTGTGGGACGGCGAAACGCTGCACCACATCGGCCCGCTGTTGCGCAGCGCCCGCGAGCTCACTGACGCCGCCGGGCACGGCGACGCCGGCGAGGCGCTGTGGCTGACCTATTACCGCAGCATTTTCAACCCGGCGCGGCTGAACGCCAAGCTGCTTGCCAGCCATATCCCGGCGCGTTTCTGGAAGCATCTGCCGGAAGGCAACGTGGTACCGGAAATGGTGTCGCAGGCGGCGGCGGGGGCGCGCCGCACCGGCCAGTTCGAGGCCGTCGGCCAGCGCCGCGGCACCACCATCGTGATTGCCGCCGACAAGGCGCAGCCGCAGCGCGAGGCGCTCTCCACGCTCGACCAATGCCGGCGCTGCGACCTGTGGCAGCACGCCACCCAGGTCGTCGGCGGCGCCGGGCCGAAAGACGCGCGCCTGATGCTGGTCGGCGAGCAACCCGGCGACCAGGAAGACCTGGCGGGCGAGCCCTTCGTCGGCCCCGCCGGCCAGCTGCTGGACCGGATGATCCTTGACGCCGGCCTCGACCGCAAAACAATGTACCTCACCAATGCCGTCAAACATTTCAAGTGGGAGCCGCGCGGCAAGCGGCGGCTGCACAAGACACCGGCCCAGCGCGAAGTCGAGGCGTGCGGCTACTGGCTCGACCAGGAGCTGGCGCACGCGCAGCCGGACGTCGTCGTCGCGCTCGGCAGCACGGCGCTCAAGGCGGTGCTCGGCAACGCCGGCGCGGCCTTGAAGGATTACGTCGGCACGCCGATCCGGCACGACGGGCGCTGGGTGGTGACGGTCTATCACCCGTCGTACGTGCTGCGCCTGCCGGACGCGGCGGCAAAAGCGCAGGCCAGGGCGGTGATCGTCGACGGCCTGAAGCTGGCGCAACGCCTGATGGCGGGTGACGGCGGCAGCTGATCCGCGTCAGGCGGGCGCTGGCCGGCCCTGCGAGCGCAAAGGGCGCCTTGCCGGCGCCGCCGAAGCTTTGCGCTGCCCGCGGCCATGCGCTGCCCGCTGCCATGCACCGCAATTTACCGTCATTCACCGCCCGCCCGGCAGTCACGGCTTGCTTCCCTTCCCCGGTGGCCAAGCATGCGCTGATCGGGCTGACCTGTTCGCTCGGCATCAACTGCGCGGCGCGCGGCATCCGCGTCAATTCCGTCTTGCCCGGGCTGATCCTGACCGAGTCGACCGGGCGCTGGCTGGCCGCCTGCCCCGACCCGCAAGCGTAACGGGCGCGCCAGGCGCAGCTGCTGCCGTGCCGGCGTATCGGCCGCCCCGAGGAAGTCGCCTACACCGCGCTGTTCCTTGCCAGCGACGAGGCGCGCTTCGTCAATGCGAGCGACATCCTGATCGATGGCGCCCGCTCGCAGCTGTATCACGACTGATTGCGGCAGGCGGTCGCTCTGGCGTCCTGTCAACCTGCCCGGCAGCGAGGCCAAATGATGCATCGCCTGTTGTTGTTTGTACTCAGCACAAAGCAGTGCTGCAAGATCCGACCGACACTACCCATTCACCCGGTGTTGCACCTGGAACTAGAACCCGCCCAGTGTTGCGGCACCACCCAGGCAACACTGTTCATTCAACCAGTGTTGCGCTCGGTACCTGGAAACCGCGACCCGGATCACATGATGTCAAGAGCCCCCCATGAAAAGGTCATCGGCAACCACGGTGCGCTTTCGCGCGCCAACATCCGGCAGGGGCCGCTGGATACGGCTCGCCGCCTGCGTCGTCTGCATGGCCGCCACCGCCAACATCCAGTATGCCTGGACCTTGTTCGTCCCTGAAATCCAGCATGCCTTTGGCTGGCCGCGCGCCAGCATCCAGCTTTCTTTTACCATTTTCGTCATCGTCCAGACATGGCTGGCCCCGCTCGAAGGCTATTTCATCGACAAATTCGGGCCGCGCCTGATCGTTGCCTGCGGCGCCCTGTTCGTCGGGGCCGCATGGGTCATCAATTCGCAAGCGACGACGCTGACCGGCTTTTATGCGGGGGCCGCCGTCGGCGGCGTCGGCGTCGGCGCGATCTACGCCACCTGCATCAACAATGCGCTCAAGTGGTTCCCCGACCGGCGCGGGCTTGCCGTCGGCTTGACGGCCGGCGCTTACGGCGCCGGTTCGGCGGCCACGATCCTGCCGATCGCGTCGATGATTGCATCGTCCGGATTCCAGCACACCTTTCTGTATTTCGGCATCCTGCAAGGTGCAGTCGCCTTCGTTGCCGCCTGGTTTTTGCGCTCGCCGAAGGCAAGCGAAGTGAACGCGTCGCCGCAACTGGTGCAGGGCACACGCAACTACACGTTGACGGAAGCGTTAAAAACCCGGCTGTTCTGGCTCATGTTCATCATGTTCATCCTGGTCGTTACCGGCGGCATGATGGCAGTGGCCCAGCTCGGCGTCATCGCCAGCGATCTTGGCGTCAGGGAATTCAAGGTCGACCTCCATTTTTTCGTGATGGCCTCCTTGCCGCTCGCGCTGATGCTGGACCGCGTCATGAACGGCGTGTCGCGTCCGCTTTTCGGCTGGATCTCCGACCATATCGGCCGCCAGAAGACCATGGTGATCGCGTTCACGCTGGAAGGCTTTGGCATCATCGCGCTCGGCTGTTTCGGCAGCGACCCGTATGCGTTCCTGATCCTGTCCGGTGTCGTCTTCCTTGCCTGGGGCGAAGTCTATTCGCTGTTTTCGGCGCTGGCGGGCGACGCCTTCGGAACCAGGCACATCGGCAAAATCTACGGCGTGCTGTACATGGCCAAGGGGATCGGTGCGCTGTTGGTTCCCTTGGGCAATATAATAATGGAGAAGACCGGCACCTGGTCGACAGTCCTGTTCGCCGTTGCAGCGATGGACTTGATCGCCGTCTGTCTTGCAATCGTGCTGCTGCGCCCGGTGCTTGCAAGCCACGTCGCCCATTCTCAGCGCCTGTCCGCGAAAGAATCGCTTATCAGCAGCGGTGTTGCACCCGCATAGGTTTAACACAGCAATGCTTTCAGGGCGTCGATGGCGCCGGGAACAGGGGCATGGCGGCCGACGCACGCAGGTACTGCGTGCTTCTCCTCGCTTGGTACAATCTGAAGCGGCGGCATTTTTTGCGACGGCACAGCGACCATGTTCCAACGAATCCTTGCTGTCACCCCGCTGCTGATTACTGCATATAGTGAAAGCGAAATGGCCGCGCTGATTCGTTCGCGCGACTGGTCGAACACGCCATTGGGTCCTGTCGAACTCTGGCCGCAAAGTTTGCGCACGATCGTCAACCTCTGTCTTGCTTCTAATTTTTCGATCTGTATTATCTGGGGCCCGGAGTACACGCAAATCTACAATGATGGCTATCGCATCATTTGCGGCGCCAGGCATCCTGAAGCGATGGGAATGGATTACCGAAAATGTTGGGAGTCTGCCTGGCCAGCAATCGGACAACCATTCGACAACGCGCTCAATGGCGTCAGCGCTTTCCTTGAAAATCAACGCATGTTCCTTTTCAAGAACAATTATTTGGAAGAAACGTTTTTTACGTTTTCGCTGAGCCGCATTCAGGACGAAGCCGGCGGTATCGGCGGATTGTTTCACCCGGTAACCGAAACGACGATGACCATGGTCGGCGAACGGCGAACGGCGCACGCGTGCGGTCCTTGAACTCACCGCGCGCCTAGGCGATGCAGAAGTGACGGCCGAAGTTTTTGTGCGGACGATCGAGGCCCTGGCGCCGTTCGAATTCGACCTGCCGTTTCTGCTTCTCTACAAGCTTGACAAGGAAACCCGCATGTACCGCCTTGCCGGTTGTACCGGCATTGAAAAGGACACGTGCCTCACTCCCGCCATCCTGACCCTTGACGAGCCAACCATATGGCCGATCGAACAGTTGCTGCATCAGGCGTCACCCGTGCAGGTCTGCGGACTGCGCGCCCATATCGGCACAACACCGTGCGGCCCTTACGAGGAAGCACCTGAGGTCGCGTTTGCCGTGCCGATCCGGCAGCCTGGCATGGATGTGCCGGTTGCATTGGTGATCGCCGGCGCCAGTTCGAGACTGCCATTAACGGCCGTGTATCGCGGTTTTTACGACTTGCTGGCGGCGGCGTTTCGTGCGGCGCTCGGTCGCGCCACGGTGGCGGAAGAAGAGCGTGAACGCGCGCAGGCGCTGGCATCGATTGACCGTGCCAGGACGGTGTTTTTTTCCAACGTCAGTCATGAATTTCGCACGCCGCTGACCCTGATGCTCGCACCGCTTGAAGAAGTCCTGGAGGCAGAAGGCTTGCCGGTACAACAGCGGGAGTGCTTGCAGATCGCACGCCGCAATGCGCAGCGGCTGTTAAAACTGGTCAATTCGTTGCTCGATTTTTCGCGCATTGAAGCCGGACGCAATGACGCCAGTTTCAGGCCCACCGATCTGTCGGCCCTCACGATTGACCTGGCGAGCAACTTCCGCTCGGCATGCCAGCGGGCCGGATTGACACTTGCCGTTGCGTGCGCACCGTTGCGCGAACCGGCGTATGTCGATGCGGACATGTGGGAAAAAATCGTGCTCAACTTATTGTCCAACGCGTTCAAATTCACGCTGCATGGCGGCATAAACGTGTCGTTGTGCGAACGTGCCGATCGTATTGAGCTTGCGGTTGCCGATACCGGCGTCGGCATTCCAGCTGCAGAGTTGCCAAAGATATTCGAACGCTTTCATCGCGTCGAAGGCCAGCCCGGACGGTCAATGGAGGGCACCGGCATCGGGCTTTCGCTGGTGCAGGAGCTGATCCATCTGCATGGCGGCACCATCGTGGCGAACAGCACGGTGGGGCAAGGAACGATGTTCACCCTCAGTATTCCATTCGGGATGGCGCACTTGCCGGCGTCTCAGGTGCATGCGGGGCCCGGTGCTGCACGCTATTCGCCACACGCCCTGACGTATGTCGAGGAAGCGTTAAGCTGGCTTGCCGCCGGCGATACTGCCCTGGCCGAGCATGCAGGCATCAGGCGCGAAGCGGCGCCGGATATGCCATCCATGCCATCCGTGCCATCCGTGCCATCCGTGCCACCCCTGCCACGCAGGCCGCGGATCGTGCTCGCTGACGACAACGCCGACATGCGCACCTATGTCCAGCGCATTCTGGAGCAGGGTGGTTATGCGGTCGAGGCGGTGAGCAATGGCGCCGCGGCGCTGCTGGCAGTCAAAAACGGGCCGTTGCCCGATCTCGTGTTATCCGACGTGATGATGCCGAACATGGACGGCTTTGCGTTGTTGAGTGCGTTGCGCGCAGATCCGGCGACCAAGGGGATTGTCGTCATTTTGCTCTCCGCGCGCGCCGGCGCGGAAGCGCGGGTTGAAGGTCTCGCCGCCGGTGCGGATGATTATCTGGTCAAGCCTTTCGGCGCCCGCGAACTGAGGGCGCGCATCGACGGCGCCATTGCGCTGGAACGGCAGCGCAGCGCGGCTGCAGCACGCGAGCGCGCCTTGTTGATCGACATCGAAACCGAGCGCGGTCGCGCCGCCTTGCGCGAAAGCGAGGCGCATGCCGCAACCCTGTTCGAGCAGACTGCGGCCGGCATCGCAGAAATTGATCTTGCCGGCGTTTTGGTGCGGGTCAATGACCATTATTGCCAAATCGTCGGGCGCGACCGCGATCAAATCATCGGCATGAATATCCGCGCCCTGGTCCACCCGGATGACTGGAAACAGAATCAGCTGCTGCTGGAGCGTTTGATCCAGACCGAAAACCCGTTTGAAATTGAAAATCGTTATGTCCGCCCGGACGGTACTGCGCTGTGGGTGAGTAAGACTGTCAACATGATCCGTGTGAACGCGCTGACCAGGCCGGACAAAATCGTTACGGTCGTCATCGACATCAGCGCGCGGAAAAAAGCGGAAGAGAAACTGCGCGATACAGCGCGCCGTCTTGCGTTCACGCTGGATGCGGCACAGATCGGAGACTGGGACCTCGACGTGGTCAACGGCACATCCACGCGCTCGCTGCGCCATGATCAATGTTTTGGCTATACCGAGCCGGTGGCGCATTGGGGCTTTCAGGAAATGATTCAACACGTGCACGCCGACGATCAGGCGCATGTGAAACAACAATTCCAGGCATCACTGTCCGATCTGAAAGACTTGCATTTCGACTGCAGGGTGATCTGGCCAGACCGAAGTATCCATTGGATCCGGGTACATGGCAGCTTCCATCAGAAAGATACCAAGCCGAACCGCATGATTGGAACGATCGTTGACATCACGCAGCGCAAGGAAGCGGAAAAAAAAATTCAGAATCTGGCTTTTTTTGATGCGCTGACCCAATTGCCTAATCGTCGTCTGTTGCTGGACCGTCTGCAGCGGGCCCTGGTCGCCAGTGGCCGTAATCTCCACCGAGGGGCGTTGCTGTTCATCGATCTGGATAATTTCAAAACATTGAATGACACCCGTGGCCACCAGATCGGCGACCAGCTGTTGATCAAGGTTGCGGCATGCTTGAAGGCCTGCGTGCGCGAAGGTGACTCGGTGGCCCGTTTGGGGGGCGACGAGTTTGTCGTGATTCTGGAAAATTTGCACGAAGACCCGCAAGCATGTGCGACCCGGGTCGAGCACATCAGCGAAAAGATTCTGGCATCCCTGAATCAAATCGACAGGGTTGCCGGGTTCGATCACCATATGACCGCCAGTATCGGCATTACCCTGTTCAGCAATGACACCAGGACGGTGGACGAACTCATGAAGCGTGCCGACCTTGCCATGTACCAGGCCAAAGCCGCAGGTCGCAACACGCTGCGCTTTTTTGATCCTGAAATGCAGCTCGTGGTGGAAACACGGGCAACGCTGGAGACAGCGTTGCGGGAAGCACTTTCAAAAAGTGAGTTCATCCTCCATTTCCAGCCGCAAGTCGACGAAGTCGGCAAGTTGCTGGGTTTTGAAGCGTTGGCGCGATGGCAGCATCCAACGCGTGGCCTTGTCTTGCCGGGAGAATTCATGTCGGTGATCGAGCAAACCGCGCTCATTTTCCCCTTTGGCCGGTGGGTACTGGAAAGCGCCTGTGCCCAGCTGACAGCATGGGCTGCGAATCCGCGCGCCGCGCATCTGAGCCTGGCCATCAACGTCAGTGCCCGGGAATTCAGACAAGCCAGTTTCGTCAACCATGTCGTCGCTGCACTGCATGGCAGCGGGGCCAATCCACACAATCTCAAGCTGGAATTGACAGAAACCGTGCTGCTCGACGACGTCGAGGAAGCGGTCGTTAAAATGCATGCGCTGAAAAAGAACGGTGTGCGCTTTTCGCTCGACGATTTCGGCATCGGGTATGCCTCGCTGTCGTACCTGAAACGCCTGCCTTTTGCTCAACTTAAAATCGACCAGTCTTTCATTCAGAACTTGTTGACCGACCCCAACGATACCGCGATTGTTAAGATGGTCATCGAGTTAGCGCACAGTATGAATATCGAGGTCATTGCCGAGGGCGTGGAAACGCAGGAGCAGCACGGCTTTCTGGCCCATCATGGCTGTCGCGCGTATCAGGGTTATCTGTTCAGCTTGCCGTTGTCGCAGCATGCGCTCGATAAACTGTTGAGTGACACGGGCGTGCCGGGTAATCAAGGCAAGTGTGCACCGATTCTTGACATCAATCCAGGATGGCGTCTGATGTAAAACGGCTGCGGTGAAGCTCGATCGGCGCTGTTTGCCGCTGGCCCATCGCGGCCGATGCCGGTGCTGCTGATGGCGCCGGTGGTGCCGGTGCTGCCAATAACGCAAAAGGCCGACCCGGGAAACCGGGTCGGCCACAGCCGCGATCAGGCCGCTACAGCTTCTTCGGACGATTGGGACAATTCCGCAGGCACGGCCAGGGGCTGGCGGATCAGATAGTCGAACGCGCTCAGCGCAGCCTTGGAGCCTTCTCCCGCGGCAATGACGATCTGCTTGTACGGCACCGTCGTCACGTCGCCGGCCGCGAACACCCCGGGCAGGTTGGTGTGGCACTTGGCATCGACGATGATTTCACCGAATTTGCTCAACTCCAAAGTTCCTTTCAGGAACTCGGTATTCGGGATCAGGCCAATCTGCACGAACACGCCTTCCAGGGCCACATGGTGGATCTCGTCGCTCGCCCGGTCTTTGTAGCTGATGCCGTTGACCTTGTGGCCGTCGCCGGTAATTTCCGTGGTCTGGGCATTGACGTGGATGGCGACATTGGCCAGGCTTTTGAGCTTGTTGACCAGCACCGCGTCGGCCTTGAGCGTGTCGGCAAATTCGATCACCGTCACATGCTGCACCAGGCCTGCCAGGTCGATCGCCGCTTCGATGCCGGAGTTGCCGCCACCGATCACGGCCACGCGCTTGCCCTTGAACAGGGGACCGTCGCAGTGCGGGCAATACGCCACGCCCTTGTTTTTGTATTGCGCTTCGCCCGGCACGTTGACGTTGCGCCACCGTGCGCCGGTGGAGACGATCACGCTGCGCGACTGCAGCACGCCGCCGTTTTCCATGTGCACCGCGATCAGGCCGCCTGGCGTCGCCGCCGGCACGATGCGCTCGGCGCGCTGCAGGTTCATGATGTCGACGTTGTAGTGGCGCACCTGGGCTTCCAGCGCGAGGGCAAATTTCGGACCGTCCGTCTCCAGCACCGAGATGTAGTTTTCAATCGCCATGGTGTCGTTGGTCTGGCCGCCAAAGCGCTCCGCCGCGACGCCGACACGAATGCCCTTGCGCGCTGCATACACGGCAGCGGCGGCGCCGGCCGGGCCGCCACCAACGATGAGCACGTCGAACGGCGCTTTCTGATTGAGCTTGGCGGCTTCGCGGTCGCCCGAATTGACGTCCAGCTTGGCGACGATTTCTTCCAGCGTCATGTGACCGGCGCTGAACAGGGCGTCGTCTTTGAAGACCATCGGCACCGCCATCACCTGGCGGGTGTCGACTTCGGCCTGATACATGCCGCCGTCGATGATCACCGTATTGATATTCGGGTTGTAGATTGCCATCAGCGCGGCGGCCTGCACCACGTCGGGGCAGTTGTGGCAGGAGAGGGACATGTACACCTCGAAATTGCCACCGTCCAGCGACTTGATCTGGTCGAGTACGTCGGTTTCCACTTTTGGCGGGTGGCCGCCGGTCCACAGCAGGGCCAGCACCAGCGAGGTGAACTCGTGCCCGAGAGGAATGGCGGCAAAGCGCACGCCGCGCGTTTCGCCTTGCTTGGCGATCAGGAACGACGGTGCACGGAGGTCGGTGCCGGATTCGTCAACAGTGACTTTGTCGGACAGGCCGGCGATTTCGGCCAACAGCTCACGCAGCTCCGCACTCTTGGCGCCATCGTCCAGCGTGGCAATGAGTGTGATCGGGGTGCGCAGGTTCTGTAAATAGGCCTGCAATTGCGTTTTCAAGGTGGCGTCAAGCATGTCGGTATCCGTAAAAAAGTGTCTTCAGTTGAACTGCGGGAGCCCGTACAACCGGGTTACTCAGGCTCGGGCACAGAAGGGCGGTACATCAGCCCTTCTGTGCTGCAACTATTTAAATCTTGCCGACCAGGTCCAGCGATGGGGTCAGGGTCTTGGCGCCTTCGTTCCATTTTGCCGGGCACACTTCGTTCGGGTGTGCAGCAACGAACTGGGCAGCCTTGAGCTTGCGCAGGGTTTCCTTGACGTCGCGGGCGATGGCGTTGTCATGGATTTCCAGCGTCTTGATGACGCCGTCCGGGTTGACGATGAAGGTGCCGCGCAATGCCAGACCTGCTTCTTCGATGTGCACGCCGAAGCCGCGCGACAGCGTGTGGGTCGGGTCGCCGACCAGCGGGAAGCGGGCCTTGCCGACGGCTGGCGACGTCTCGTGCCAGACTTTGTGCGAGAAGTGGGTGTCGGTGGTGACGATGTATACCTCGGCGCCAACTTTTTCGAACTCGGCGTAGTTGTCAGCTGCGTCTTCGACTTCGGTCGGGCAGTTGAACGTGAACGCGGCAGGCATGAAAATGATGACCGACCACTTGCCTTTGAGGGTTTCGTTGGAAACTTCTACGAATTTGCCATTGTGGAAAGCTTGTGTTTTGAAAGTAGGAATTTGGGAATTGATCAGTGCCATGGAAAATCCTCGTGTGCTGGGTGTCGGTTAATAAAAACTATCAAATGAGAAGAACTCATTGATAATCATCATACCTGAAGATGAGCTAGTTCCTGATTGATTGTATCAATCGGCCTGATTGGGAACGCTATTGTCGCTCTGTCGCAGCCGGGCGCGACGTGGCTTCGGAGGTGAATTAGGCGATAATTTTTGCAGCGCGCCATCCTGTAGCCGAATAGCGTTGCGGCAATAAAGCGCCAACCGGCCGGTTGGCGTGGTGATGGGAGAGCCCAGCGGCGCGGGCCGATGGCCGCGCCGTGCCGGCTGGCAGTCTTTATGTCAGCGATGCCATGTCGATGACGAAGCGGTATTTCACATCGCCCTTGAGCATGCGTTCGTATGCTTCGTTGATGGCGTCGATGCGGATCATCTCGATGTCGGAAACGATGTTGTGTTCGGCGCAGAAATCGAGCATTTCCTGCGTTTCGGCGATGCCGCCGATCAGCGAGCCGGCAAGACGGCGGCGCTTGAAAATGAGATTGAACACGTCGGGTGACGGGTGCGGCTCGGCAGGCGCGCCCACCAGCGTCATGGTGCCGTCGCGCTTGAGCAGGCCAAGGTAGGCGTCGAGGTCGTGCGGCGCGGCAATGCAGTTGAGAATGAAGTCGAAACTGTTGGCGTGTGCCGACATCTCGTCCGCGTTCTTCGAGATCACCACGTCGTGGGCGCCAAGGCGCAGCGCATCGGCCTTCTTGTCAGGCGAGGTGGTAAACAGCACGACGTGCGCGCCCATCGCGCGCGCGATCTTGACCGCCATGTGTCCCAGGCCGCCGAGGCCGGCGACGCCGACTTTCTGCCCCGGGCCGACTTTCCACTGACGCAGCGGCGAGTAGGTCGTGATGCCTGCGCACAGTAGCGGCGCGACAGCTGCCAGGTTGTCTGCATGCGTAATGCGCAGCACGAACTGTTCGCTGACGACGATCTTGTCGGAATAGCCGCCGTACGTATTGTCGCCACCGAAGACCGGCCCGTTGTAGGTGCCCGTAAAACCATTGTCGCAATACTGTTCAAGGCCTTCTTCGCACGACGAACAATGGCGGCAGCTGTCGACCATGCAGCCCACGCCTGCCAGGTCGCCAACCTTGAATTTGGCCACGTGCGCGCCCACTGCGGTTACGCGGCCGACGATCTCGTGGCCGGGCACCGATGGGTACAGCGTGTTCTTCCACTCGTTGCGCGCAGTATGCAGGTCGGAGTGGCAAACGCCGCAGTACAGGATGTCGATCTGGACGTCGTGCGGGCCGACCTCGCGGCGTTCGAACTGAAATGGCGCCAGGCGGTCAGTGGCGGACAAGGCGGCATAGCCAATTGATTTTGTCATGGTGTGCTTTCCTGAAAATGGAGTGCGCTGGACCAAGCCAGCGCTCGGGTTCCGATCATACTCCACGTCCAAAAAAAGCATTCGCAAGCGAGGCGATATCTTTCAGGCAATGCTGTCAATTTGCTTGCTTGCGAGCCAGTGGTGAACCGCGACCAGATCAGCAAAGTTGGCTTAGCCTGAATTTTGCATAAAAAAGGGCAAGAATGCCGTAAGTGATTGATAAAATGTGAGTTATTGAGAAACACAATTTACAACACGAACGCCACCTTGCCCGACATGAATTCTACTCCAG
>Ga0326734_1000014_pt1 | contig 62708 bp, 48 predicted proteins | sample 15_GP2_1315_FD_207944 | JGI IMG/M metagenome (GOLD analysis project Ga0326734, IMG submission 207944) | Glacier ice microbial communities from Ngari, Tibet, China - 15_GP2_131.5 | ecosystem: Environmental > Aquatic > Freshwater > Ice > Glacier | place: China: Ngari, Tibet | collected 2018-07-18 | reverse complement strand
AACAACCACAACAACCACAACAACCACAACAACCACAACAACCACAACAACCACAACAACCACAACAACCACAACCGTTTAATGTTCAAGAAAGTTTTAATTTATTAAAATCAGAATTCATTAATAATGTTTTAAAAATTAACGAAAGAGACGAATTTGAAGAAGATATAGTAGAAGAAAGTGATGAATTAGATTCTTTATTTAAACCAAATTTCTAGAAGGCTCTTTCAAGCCTATTTACAAGGCCCTTTCGGACCTATTTAACCAGACATTTTATATTTTTAATTCAGCATCCCATGAATATTTTTCAGGAAATGGTTTACATGCTTGTATTTCATATCTTTCTTTGAGACTTTTTATAATATATATTTGTGGATTTTTAACTATAGAACCAACTTTTCTAGTAGCATCATGTGATGTAATTAATTCAAGTTCTTTTTCTTTTCTTTGTTGTAATAGTTTTTCAAATTCGTTTCTTTCATTTTTGTCCATTTTTACTTTATGTAACTTGTTGTTATCTTTTATTACTTGTAATATTTTTGATTTATTCAAATTTAAAAATGTTTTTAATTTTTTAGGACTAGTTATTATTTCTGTATCAAATTCACTTTGATAATTAGTTAATTTTATGATAAACTTATACATATCAAATGTAATTTTAAGATAATTTTTATCATTATTTTTAATTAACCATACTACTTCAAATGTAGTTAAACCATAATTTTTACAAATTTCTTTTGAAAGATATTTGATTATTTCATTTGATTTATTATATAAATCTTGTGATTTTTTAATGTACTCAAGTTCATCCTTGATTTCGTTTATATATACTCTTTCTGTTACATGTTTATCAACAAATTTAATATAAAATGAATCAATATCAATTAATTTAAGAGAATTATTCATAGTAAATTTACCTTTTTCATTAGTTAATATACATAAATCATCATTTTTGTTATAATAAACCCAGGAATATAAAACGACTTTTCCATTATAAGCGGAAGAGTGATTCAATTCAAATAATTGTTTTTCAATTTCAGTGTTAATTTGCGACATAGTAGTTAAAGTTTTCTTTTTTATTTAAAAATTCAATATTTTTTAATTAAATTTTGAGCCCAAAGGCTCTATATACAAAAACTTTACAATATTTACTTTTTATTGTTTAATTTACTGGTTCGCGTGGAGGTTTATCAAGAAGTTTAACAATATCAGTAATCCATTTACCATCATAATTAGATGTATCAATATTCCACTTATTAAGTACTAACTTTGTGATTTTTGATTTTTTTTTAACTAATTTTTCAATTTGTTGTTCGATAGTATTTTCAATTTGAAGATTATAGATATTTACTTGTCGTTTTTGACCAATACGATGAATACGATCTGCTACTTGAATCATTTTTGATTCATTCCACCAATTATCGACTAAAACAAGATGATTTGCTGCTACCAAATTTATACCTTCGGCACTTGACATAAGACTAATAAAACAAACTTTAGTTTCAGTATCAGTTTCAAATTGTTTTATGTATTTACTTCTTTCTTTTATTTGAATATCTCCTTGTAATGAAATAAACTTGATATTTGCGTCAATAAACGAATGTCTAATAATATTTAACATTGTTACCCATTGACTTACAATAATAATTTTCTCACCTTTTTTAACAATTTTATTAGTTAAATCAAGAAGGTAATTAATTTTAGTCGATTCGATACAAGTAATTTTGGTTTCAGTTTCAGAGCTGGTTTCATTTTCATTTTCATTTTCATTTTCATTTACATTTATAATTTCATGAATTTCACTACGACATTTTGGGCAATTTGTGATATTTAAATTTGACATACGATCCCAACAATCACCACAACACTTATGACCACATGGGTTTGCTATATAATTAGCAATTGTATCATAACAAATAGGACATTCTTCTTCTTTTTCTTGATTTTTTGATTCATTGAAAAATTTTAAAGTATCAATAGCATCTTTCATAGTATTTACATTTTTAAGACGCTTCATACTTTCAAGAATTAACGTAGGACTATCACAACACTGTTTCAATCTTAAAATATACACCATAACATTTGATCTTAATAACTTTTGCATAGTTTCTTTATCATCAATAAGAGTTTTATGTAAATTTTTAATACGTTTCATTAATGCTTTCATTCTAACAAGAGAATATTCTTTCAAAGCATTGTAAAATTCTTGTTCAGGTTCACTAAATTTTAATACAATTTTTTCATCATTTTTATTACTTAATTCTTCCTTTAATACATCTTCTTTTTTAAATGTAATAGCGTGTTTCTTGAACCATTCATTAACAATTTTTATCCCATTAATATCTTTACTGATTCTAGTAGTCCATTGACCGCGATCATCAATACTTTCCAATCCCAAAAAATTAAAATAAGCATAAGCATCGTTAATTTTGTTAAAAATCGGTGTAGCAGTTACTACCCAGCGATATCTAATAATATCTTGAACTTCAGATATTTTCATTACAGTTTCAAAATTATTTGACCGATGATTACGAATGTAATGAGCTTCATCAAGTATAATTCTTTCAAATTTTACTTTGTTAATCAAACTTTCACTTTCAAATTTCTTACCAGTAAATTCTCTTGATATAATAGAATAACTAGTTATATAGATTACTTGTTTTCCAATATTAATTGTATAATTTTGACGATTAGGTCCATAATACTTTAACACTAAAAGCGAATCAATACTAGTATGCTTTTCAATTTCGTTACACCAATTATCAATAATTCCAGCTGGACAAATAATCAAAGTATTTACAGGATTATTTACTATAGTGTTCAATACACAAATAGTTTTACCAGTACCTGCCGAGTTGAGTAACATACCGCCTCCTTCGACATTTTCTCTTTTCTCCATCCATTTCAAAGTAGCTTTTTGAAATGGTTTAAGTGTTGATTTCATAACATATTTTTTGCTTTGTTGATTTTTCATTGCGACCATGTGTGAATTTTTGTAGTTTTATTTTAAATTCAATTTATTTTTGCGGTCGATTTATCAGTTATTTATATATGTAAATATAAAGATAAAGATATGAGTTATACTACATCTGAGATAAATATGTTGTATAAACAAGCTGATAATGAAAATTTAGATAATGTATACACTGTTTTTTCAAAAATAACAGATAATGAAAATGTACCACATTTTACTTTATTAAAAAAAGCATTTAGATCAAAAAGTTCGGCATATGAATATGCTGTATCTAAAATTACGAGTATGTTGAATGAAATAAGTAATGACTATAAATTAAATGATGAACGACGTATATTACCAATACACGCTACAGTAATATTTACAGTATATAATATGAAAAATTGCGATGTAGATAAATATGAATATTTTTTATCAGAACATACAAAATTTTTTCATGGCATATCTTTTCCCAAAACAATGTTTTTTGTATCTGAACATAAATTAGTGTATTAAAACTAACATAATTTTTGTTAAAACTTTTTCTAAAAGTTTAAAGTAAATTTGTATGTTTTTTGTCATCAAGATACTTTACAAAATCTTGTGCTTTATCTTTTAAATGCATAATTAGCGATTGATCAAATAAAAATTGTATACAATCTTTTTCACCACTAATAATTTTAGATGTTCCATTTTCATAATCAATTAAAAATAATGTATTAGTGTCTTTTTTTTGTGGAAAAATGTTTTTTGGTACTAATTCTGTATAACCGCTATCTAAAAGATAAAATATTATATCAAAAATTTCTAAAGGCGTATTTAATGAATTATATAATAACATATACTTCATGACTAGCTTGTTTTATATTACATGTTTAATATAACAATTATTTTTAAACGAAAAACTTTTAACCAATTTTAAAAACTTAAGTTTTAAAAATCTATAAAAGTTAGCAAAACAATAAAATTTTAAATAAAAATACTTTTTTATTGAGATATATTAAGTATGATATCTAAATGTTCACCTAAAAGACGTCAAGAATTAAATTCAGTCGTAAAAAAGCGGAACCACCAAAGTTGTTATAATAATGATGAATTAAATACTTTAGTAAAAGCGTATAATGAAGCTATAACTAAAAATGGTTATATATGTAATAAATCAGAAAAAACTTGCTCAAAACCAAAATTAATAAAAATGTCAAATGACATCAATGAATTGTATAAAGAATTATCTGATAATTTAAGAGTATTAACAAAAGAAGGTGGTGAAGAAAACTGGTTATCATTAGATTTTATAAATAATATTAAAGATCGTAATTTAAAGGAATCATTACTACATTTTACATTTAAACCTATTGGACCAAAGAAAGAAAATGATTGGTTAAATACTACAAATATTAATGAAGTAGAGCAACAATACCTTGATTTATACAAGTCATCAAAGAATTTTACATTTTTAGGTGCTCAACCAAGTGATTATTCTAAAATAACACGTATTAATTACAGTAGTCTTAAAAAAAGTAATTATACAGGTATTATTTTTAATACAGATCCTCATAATAAACCGGGAATACATTGGGTATCTGTATTCATAGACAATCGAAATAAAATTGTTGATTATTTTGATTCCTTGGGTAATAATCCTAATAAAAATATCTGTTCTTTTTTAAAGCGTTTTAAAAATTATCATTTTAATTTTAATAAAGTTAAACATCAAAAAGCTGGTGCTCAATGCGGTGTTTATGCTTGTTTTTTCTTAAATCAAAGATTACAAGGAATAACAATGGCCGATATTAATAAACAAATTATATCAGATAAAATGATGATAGATTACCGAAAAGAAATATTCCGCTAAATTTAATTACGATAAAATATTGAATTTTAATTATTTTTTAATTATAATTAAAATGGATAAATTTAAACAATGTGTATCACCATATTCTAAATACGAAGTAAATAAATATGGTATAATAAGAAATGTTTCAACTAAACAAATTAAAAAAGCACATGAACAAAAACAAGGATATTTGCGTATTAATTTATACACAACTGATAATTTACAAACTCAAAAATTTGTCCATCAGATAGTAGTATTAACTTTTATAGGTGAAGCTCCTACTTTAGAACATACTATTGATCATATTGATAGAAATAAAGAAAATAATAATTTATCAAATCTTAGATGGGCTACACCGAATGAACAAACATTAAATAGAAATATACCAATAAATTCAGTTGGATATAGCAAACAAAAGATAATACAATATGATTTAGATAATAATTTTGTAAAAGAATTTGATAATATGTACCAAATAAAACAAGAGTTAAATATTGATAAAAAATATATAAGTAGAGTATGTTTAGGAAATCGTAAATCAACTAATGGATTTATATTTAAATATAAAGAAATATTAAATTACGATAATGAAATATGGAAAGATTTTGTTTTTAATGAAAGATCTATTGAAATATCATCTCATGGTAGAATAAAATTAAATAATAAATTAATAACTTATCAAGATGTTTCAGGATATGATAGGTGTATGATTAGTAGCAAAAATGCTATGGTACATAGATTAATAGCAATGTGTTTTTTAGAAAATAAAGATAAAACAAAAAAAATAGTTAATCATAAAGATGGTAATAAGAAAAATAATCATATTGATAATTTGGAATGGTGTACTTCATCTGAAAATACACAACACTATTATAAAACTGATGTAAAAGTATGTAAAAAAGTTAAACAATTAGATAAAGACAATAATATGATATTTGTATTTAATTCTTTATCATTAGCAGCAAAATCAATAAATGTTAGACCAGAAAATTTATCAAAAATAATAAAAAAAGGGACGATATTTCATGATTATTTTTGGACTTGGAATTAAAGATTATTTAAATATTCTGTCATTTTTTTATTTACTTTAATTTTTGCTGGATTAAAACTTTTAAGATAAACCCCATCTAAACTTCGAACTCTACTTAAAGCAACGTAAATCTGACCGTCACAAAAAGCGTCAGCTAAATCTAAAACAGCAGAATCAAGTGACAAACTTTGTGAACGATGTGACGTTATTGCATAAGCTAACATTAATGGAACTTGTATAGCAGAAGCTTTACATCCATCTAATTCTAATTCTATAGAAATTGGTGAAATAAGTTGTTTAATATTATTGTCAAACATAACAACTGGATATTGAGTATCTGACATTTTTACAGTATCATTTACAATTGAATCAAATGATTCGATCGTACCTAATGATCCATTAACTAAACCAATAGACACATCTAAATTTTTAGTTAACATAACCCTTGTACCTTTCTTAAGTTCTAAAGTATCAATACCTTTTTGTTTAAATTGAAATTTTAATTCTTTAATTAAAAGTTCATCAATTTCTGGTTCTTTACCAGAATCTTTATAAACAGCTGTATATTTATTAACTGGTTCTTTGATTTTTGATAAATTACATTCATTAATAATCTGAGCACTTTTATTGCTACTTACAATATGTACAGGATTTCCTTTTGGTTTAATATTTAACCTACTTTTTAAAACATTTATATCTTCTTCTGTGTGTTTACCTTCTCTAACTCTTAAAAGTAAATTAATAAATGTTGGATCGTTTTTTTGTCTAAAATTTTCTGTAAGAATAATAACATTACCATTTTTTTTATTAAATTCTTTTGTAAATTCAGGACTTTCAATAATTAAACGGGTATCTTGTTCTTCTCCTTTTGTAAATTCAATATTTCTATTAAATATTGGGCACATTTGGTTCAGATCACCTGTTAATATAATTTGTATACCGCCAAAAAATTGTTTACTTTTTCTAATTACTTGACAAATTCTATTTAATTTTTCAAATAGTTCAGCTGATAACATACTTACTTCATCAATAACTAAAATATCTGTTGAGATAATTCTATCACGATATTTTTTTTTTCTATTTACTTTACGAATTAAAGCTTCAACCGGAATATCTCCGGTTCCAATTCCCATGAAACTGTGAATAGTCATTCCGCCAATATTATATGCTGAAATTCCAGTTGTAGAACATAGATAAATTTTGCTTTCTCTTTTATTTGTTTTAATATATTCCTCAAATGTTTTAATAAGCATAGATTTGCCACATCCAGCTGATCCTAATACTACTAAATTTTTATTTTCTTTGAATAATGTAAAAGCAATCTTTTGTGATTCACTCAAATTATCTTCAAAATCAACAATTATATTATGTTCTTTTAAGAGGTCTTGGATAGAATCTGGTACTAATTTTTCAACTTGAACTTGATTATTTTTAAGAGTCATAATTTAAATAAACTTGTTCATTTATTTAAATTCAATTTGTTTTGTTTAAATTTTCTTTTATTCGTTGTTAACTTCTTCTAAATTCGATGTATATTTAGTTTTAATAGTATCAGTTAAAGAATAAAGAGTAGCACTTCCATTATATTCAAATAAATCAGGAATAAATGCATGAATAAAAAAGTAAAAAGATGCTTTAAAAGCTCGTCCTGAATAAGATAGTGATTCACCTAAATGTTGAAAATATGTTTGATTATTTTTCTTTAAATGATAACATTTTATACATTTTAATTCTTCATCTGAAAGTTCTTGTGAATTTATCGAATTATGTGAATTTATCGAATTAAGTGAATTAAGTGAATTAAGTGAATTAAGTGAATTTATAGAATGTTCGGTAATAATATCATCACTATAATCAACAAAATTTGTTGTATGTTGAACACTAAATCTAACAAATTTTTGCTTTTCAATTTGTGTTTGAGTTGGAATTTGTGTTATTTGTGTTGGAGTTGTTTCATTAAATTTTAATATACTTTTACAAGGTATAATAATAGTTTCATTAATAGGCTTAATTACATAATCATTTGTACTTTTAGCACAAACTTCACTAGCATTTAATGTTGGTTGAATTACATAGTCATTTGTAGATTCCATTATAAATTGAAAAGGAATTTTGATATAATTCATTTTATAATTAGTTAGTTAAATTTAATATTTAAAAATTACATAAATATTAATTTAATAATATAATATATATAAAAATGAGAAACTCTATTTTGATATTTTCAAAAATCGGATGTCCTTACTGTAAAAAAGCAAAAGATTTCTTTAATAGTTTAAATTTACCATATCAAGAAACTATATTAGATCCAAATGAACCTAATTATATATCAAAAAGAGATAATTTATTTAATAACGCTGATCATAGAAGTTATCCTATAATTTATATAGGAAATTATTTTGTAGGTGGCTATTCTGAATTAATTCATTCTTATAATACTTTAAAATTACATAAAATTTGCGCAAATATTGGATTATATGTACCATTTGATTTTTAAGTTATATACTACACAGGTATATTTTAATTTAAATTTTACTAAGACTTTTCTTAGTAAAATTGTCAATTTTGCGCCTTGAGGACCGTAGGTCCGATCAGCAATCAGATTAACTTTGTTAAAAATGCTAAGATGAAAGATAAAGGATATTATAAAGGATGATTTGTTTGGACAGCTGAAGATTTTTGTTATCTTATTACCCTAACAATAAAATAGTTGTAAACTTAAAGGTAAATTTTAATTTTTTGTTAACTTTTTATAAAATAAATCAATGGACATTTATAATTTAGAATAAACTATTATTTAAATTAAATTTTTTTAAATCTGCTTCAAACTAAATACAATTATGACAAATATGACATTTAACAAAACTAAAGTAATTAGTTTTGTTAAAATTTTTACAAGAAAATAACTATAATTTTGAATATAATAAGTCTTGTAAATATGAAATAAGAGTGATTTAAAAATTACTGGATTATTATAGAATGTGATGAAAAAGCACATAAAACTTACAACAAAGATGATGAAAAATACGTGAAACAATATATGTTTTGCTTTAGATTTACAATGTATATTTTTAAGATTTAATCCAGATAAAAAAAAAAAAAAAAAAGAAGAAAGTAAAGGAAAAAGTATTGAAAAGTTATATAGATTATTATATGAATAAAGATGTTAATGAAAATATAACAGAATATTTATTTTATTAAAAATAACTACCAATATACAAACCAGCATTTGCTTAATTTATCGTATAACAAATGTCCCTGTAATGTAATTCGGTATTCTAATTGTTTACTATCAGAAATAGAGCTAGGAGCTATCATATGATTAGTTTTACCATTATGACAAACAATATACCCTGGACGATAATCTACCTTTACTTTTTCATCTTCAAATACATATAATCCACCTCCTGTTTTAGGTAATTCTAGACAAAGTGTAAATGATCCTGTTTTATCTAAATCTATATCAACTGGTTCATCAAAATCTATATAACGATATTGTAAATCTTTATGTACAGATGCTACTGGTAAACTAAATAAACTATTACATTTAAATATATGAAATCCAGGTAAAGCAAATCTAAATTTCACATTTGATTCATCACCAACCCTTTTCTTAAAATAATCAAGAATTTTATCATACAATTTTGAATAATTTTTTAAAAGTATTTTATTTGTTTTCATATATTCTTTTTTATAAAAACTGTATCCTCCTTTAGCACCTTCAAGATAACTAGCTGTACCTAATATTGACATTAATATATTCTTTTTCTTCCATAAATTACAATCTTTTTTAACTTGTTTAGCAAAAAATTTAGCTTCACCTTTTGTTAATATTTTTTCCATACAAAATTCAGATAAATCATTTGTTTTAGATTTAAATACACTTATGTTTTTATTAATACTAAAAATTTCAAGTAACGGGTGAATATTCATTATATAAAAATATACAACTATAGCGATTAAAATTATTATAAAAAGATAATTCATTAATTTAAGTAGTTAAAATAATTTTGATATTTTAACTAAAATAACTTTATAATTGTTATTAATTCTTCTGGAATTTCTTTAATAGATTTCTTTAATTCTTTTTTTAATACTTTTATTCTCTTATTCCACTCGCCTTTGATTAGCTTACATTCTTTATCAAAACAACTTTTTTCTTCATAATTGTCGGGATTAAATCTTATTAATATCATTGGTCTATCAGCAAGATCAGTAAACGTCGCATTTAATTTATCTATTTCACAAGTTGTGTCATAATTGTTATGTCCATTTTCATCACATTCTACTATCACTGTATGAGTAAATACATCAAATAAAAAATCAGGACGTTTTTTTGAACATCCACCATTAACTTTTTTATCTTGGATAAAATCAACATCAAGTTCCATCTCTTTTAACGCTTCAGCTAATAAAAATTCTTTAGTTTTATATCTTCTTGAGATTTCAATATCTGGATTTAATACACAGTAAACAATATGGTTTGTATTTTTTGTTTTGAAATACATGTTTACAATTTTCACATCCAAGTTCTGGTTTACAATTTAAACAGTTTGATTTCTGTGTATTATGTTCACATATACCTTTACCATCACATTCTTTACAAGTATATTTATTATTATTATGCTCACAAATTTGACTTCCGTGACATTCTTTACAATGTTGTTTATATTTATTATGTTCACAAATTTGACTTCCGTGACATTCTTTACAATGATATCTTATTCTATTATGTTCACAAATTTGACTTCCACCACATTCTTTACATGTTGATTTTTGTTTATCATGTTCGCATATTTGAGATCCATCACATTCTTTACAAATAGATTTTACTCTATTGTGTTCACAAATTTGACTTCCATTACATTCTTTACAAATAGTTCTTCTTTTATCATGTTCACATATTTTAGACCCATTACATTCTTTACAAATAGTTTTATGTTTATTATGTTCACATAAAATAGTAGGTGTACATTCTATACAATTTTCTTTTATTTTATTGTGAGGGCATGGATTACATTGTTTACATCGTGATTTTCTTTTATCGTGTTCACAAAATTGAGAACAATTACATTCTCGACAATTCCGTTTATATTTTTCATGTTCGCATAAAATATTTGGATTACATTCTCTACAATTTTCTTTAATTTTCTTTAATTTTATTGTGAGGACAAGGTGAACATTGAATACATCTGGATTTTCTTTTGTTATGTTCACATTTGCTCATATTATTAAAAATATAGAAATAATTTAAATATTCAATTATTTTTTTTATTGTAATATATTAATAATGGATCTTTTAAAGCAAATTAAATCAACAAGAAAATTTCAAGATTTATATAAAATTCCTTTTAAAACACTTAATACTAATTTTGATTTAAAAAGAGATACAAAAGATATAAAGATATGTTTGCTCGTGAACAGTTGTTATGGGTCAGGCGATTTAGTATTTGCTTTAAAAATTTATAATTATATTAAAGAATGGTATAATATAGAAAGTGTTATATTAGCAAGTCAACCTGCATATTTTTTAAAAAATGGTGTAAAATTAGAAAATATATTTGGTATTAAAGTTCCAGGCATGAAAGGTCATTACGAATGTGCTGATACAAAATATATGAAAATTTATAAAGTTAGTGAATCTGGTAAATTTCTTAGACAAACAACTATAAGATATCAGTTTGATTTAATGGCTTTTGCACCTTTTATTGCTACCGATTTTGCCCCTAAACATTCAACAATTAAAAAGTTCTTTCCTTATGCTAATAGATTTAATAGTTTGTTGTTTTCAACTTATAATTCAACAAATCCAGAACTCTTTGATTTCCCAACAGGAATAGGTAAAAAATATCTAGGTGTATTATTAACTGAAACCGACTATAGTATTCCTCGTAATACAACATTATTACCGTATCCGTATGTAATGGTACATATTAGTTATTTTCATTCGGTTGATACAACTGGATGTTACACTAGTTTTGTAAAGATGATTTGTAAGAAATATAATGAAACTAATCCTAGAATAGATATAGTTACACCAACTGTCGTGTTAGATGATCTTCCTAAATTAGAACGTCTTGTTAAATATATTAAAAAAATGGATTATTATGATGAAGTAGAAATTATTACTAAAAAAGGAGAAGAAAAAGTCTGGGATTTAAACAAAAAAGTTTTACGTATAAGATGTGAAATTTTACCTTTACCATATAAAGAATATACAGCTTTATTTAATTATTGTTTACCAGATGTATTATTAACAGGAAATCAATCAGTAACTGATATCATTAGTTGTTGTAGAAACTATAATGTTTATTATCAAATTATGCCATGGGAATATTCATTTGCGACTAATTTAAATAATACGTTACAGCCACCTGGTAATTATTTAAGAAAGTGGAAAACTTCTTGTGGTTATGAAAAAATGGATTTAAAAATGAAAAGTAATTTACAACGAGTTCAAGAAAAATATGATTTTAGAATTTTAGGAAAAGAAAAATTTGATAGAATTATTAGTAATATCAAGGGAATAACAGAAAATGAAAACATTGCTAAATTTGTTAAAATTGTTGGTTCAACAAAAACAAAAACAAAAGTTGTTGAAAAATTCAAAACATTTTTAAAAGTGTAATCAAAAAATTTTTAATTTCAATAAATTAATTTATTGAAATATATTAGATGGAAACAAATTCTTTAAATAATAGAATAAAAGTTTATAAAAAATATAAAAAATTACTTAAAAATTTTACACATTCAGATCAAAAACATTTTGTTAAAGATATTGTTATAGGAGAAGGTTATCAAGGAAAAGTTTATAAATACAGTAAAACTGATATCAAAAGATTAAAATCTGATTCTATAGCTGTAAAAAAAATTTATTTAGATAAAAAACAATCAAAATTTGTAAATAATTATTTAGATAAAAAAGCATTAAAATACGGTGTTTTTATAGAATTGGCTGCTGCTCGTTTAACAAATCAATTATTATTACAAAATATTTCTCCAAATTTTGTTTTTAATTACGTCAGTTGTTTTAGTGAACGTACAGGATTATGTAACGATCGTTATCCTTATTCAAGTTATTATTATAATGAATTTATACAAAATTCAGAGACATATGATGATTGGGTATATAAAAAACATTCATCAAATGAATGGTATAACGTATATTTTCAAATAATAGTAAATATCTATATTTTACAAAAATATTTTAATATGATACATTTAGATTTACATTCCGGTAATATTTTAGTAAAAAAAATACCAAAGGGTGGATTTTGGGAATATATTATTGATGACAAGTCTTATAAATTACCAAATTTAGGTTATCAACTTTTTATAATAGATTTTGGTCAAGCATGGATACCTGATTTATTTAAAACTGGTTATGTTAAAAATCCACATAAAGCATATGATTTACAAAAATTATTTAGATCAACATTAAATTTTAGTAAATCTTCAAAAGACTTTAAAAACGAAATAAGAAATATTATTAAAAGAATAAAAAATGAAGAACTATTTGAGAATATTATAAATGATATTTGGGGTAAAATGTATAATAAAAATAATGTAAAAATTATAGAAAGATATAATACTGATATAATCCTTAAAATAGAAAGATTACCAAATATATTAAAAATGTATTTGAGAAATATCAGAAAAGTCCAATAAAAAATCTTTAAATCTAATATTATTTATTTAATATTATTATTTAATTAAATTAAATTATTAAACTATAATATCGATGAAGTTTTTCAAAGAGTTATTTAAAAAAAAAACTAAAAATGACTATCAAATTTTCTTTGATAATAATCAAGATCCATTATGTGTAACTAGTATTGATGGGTATTTTATTAAATTAAATAATAAACTAATAGAAAAACTCGGTTATTCTGAAAAAGAATTATATTCAAAAAAATTCTTAGATTTAATTCATAAAGATGATTTACAAGATACTATAGATAATGTATCAGAAATAACAAGTGGTATTAAAACATATGGTAATTGTACTAATAGATATATATCAAGTAAAAATGAATGTATAAGATTTAAATGGAGTTATTGGAAAAAAGATGGTAAATTATATTGTATTGCTAAAGATATAACTGAAGAATACGAACTACAATATAAAATTAATGAATATAAAGATATTTTAAATGAATCCGAAAATTTGGCATCAATTGGTTGTTGGAAATTAAATATAAATACTGATTCGTTAATTTGGACAGATGGTCTTAAAAAAATTTATAAAACCCAAGATGTTTCTTTTAAAAATTATATAAATATAAGTCATCCAGATGACAGAGAATCTATAAAAAGTAGTTTAGTTAAATGTATTCAAACAAAAAAAGATTACACTTTAACACATAGATTTATAATTAATGATATAATAAAATATTTATATGTTAAAGGTAAATATACTATTATAAATAATGAATCTTATATTATAGGTATAGTTCAAGATATAACTCGACAAAAATTTATAGAAATAGATCTTATTGATGCTAAAATCAAAGCTGAAAAAGCATCTCAAATGAAATCTGATTTTGTAGCTAATATATCGCATGAAATTAGAACACCTATAAATGGTATAATTGGTATGACTAATTTATTAAAAGATATGGATCTAGAACAAGAAGCAAAAGAATGTAATGATATTATATTTCATAGTTCAGGTGTTTTATTATCAATAATTAATAATGTTTTAGATTTTTCAAAGATTGAAGCTGGTAAAATTACATTGGATTATACAAATATATCTATTAGAGATCTTATAGAAAAGAAAAAATTAATATTTGGACCAAGAATACGCGAAAAAAATTTAACATTTAATATATATGTAAATAACACCGTGCCTGAATTAATTTATAGTGATGATTTAAAAATTACACAAATTTTAACAAATTTAATTAATAATGCTATAAAATTTACTAAATATGGAAGTATTTCTGTTATTATTTCAAGAATAAAATCTGATAAAGAATATATTGAATTTTCTGTAAAAGATACAGGTGTAGGTATTCCTGAAAATATACAAAAAAAACTATTTAATCCATTTGTTCAAGGTGACAACTCAACTACTAAAGTATATGGTGGTACTGGCTTAGGATTATCTATATGTAAAAGTTTAATTGATATTTTAAAAGGTAAAATTACAATGAAATCAACTGAAGATATAGGAACATCCGTAACATTTTATATTCCTTTAGAATTTAAAAAAGAAGAACTAAAACATGAAAAAGAACTTGTTACCACTATATTAGATTGTGTGCAAATTAAAGAAGAAATTATAATTCCTGTTAAACATGAAAAGTTAATTGTTATAATAGAGGATAACAAAATGAATCAAATTGTAACAAAAAAAACTTTAGAAAAATTAAATTTTAATAATTATAAAATATATGAAAATGGTGAAAAATTCATACAAGATATATTTAACATAGGAAAAATCGATTTAATATTAATGGATATTCATATGCCAATAATGGATGGATATACTTGTACCAAGAAAATAAGAGAATTAGGATTTAAAATGCCAATTATAGCATCAACTGCGAATGCTATGAGTGGTGAAAAAGAAAAATGTTTAAATATTGGTATGGATGACTTTTTATTAAAACCATCTCAATTAACTGAATTTAAAAATATTATATATAAATGGCTCAATTAGGGGTTGCGCACCCTAGACACTGACAGCGAAGCTTGCTTCGCTACTAGGCACAAAATAGTTTTTTTATATGAAGTTGTTCATATAAAATTTTTCAAAAAATGAGCAAGCCCTAGTATAGTTTAATAAAATCCATAAATTCATGAAATCTTTTTTCAATAGATTTTAAATTATTTCTTAATTCGACTTCATTTGGATGATGTTTATACCCACTATATTCATTATAATAGTTTTCTTCACATTCATTTAATATAATTTGATCAAGTGAATTTAAAATTGAACTGTCATCACATTTTGTTAAATCTTTCAAGAAATTAATCAATATAATTTCTTTATATTCTGTAATATCAATTTTGTGTTGATGGTGTGTATATTTAAACAATACACTCAAATTTTCACCCACGTATTCTAATTTTTCAATGTAATTTTTAAAGTTTATATCCATTTAATTCTTTTATTATTTTGTTTTTAAATTTCATTTTTTACCGAGTTCATTTTTAAAATTTAATGTTGATGCATAATCATAAATAACAATAACAATGTCACAAGAGTGGAAAAATAACCAAAAATACAAAAATGGTTCCGTAGTTACTTATAATAACAAGACATACACATACAATAGTGTTAATTTAGATACACCACCAGATCAACCCATATATATTTGGAAATTAAATCCAACACCAACACCAACACCAACACCAACACCAAACCCATCAACTCCATATGGATTAAGTTTTACAGGAATGTCTGAATCACAAATTCAAACTGTATTACAATTAACAAGTATTTTTGAGAACTCGGCACTCGATTTGCAATTTGATTACATAGAAGATATCAATGACGGTAGAGGTTACACATTTGGATTTGTTGGATTTTGTTCAGGAACAGGTGATGGTTCACAAATGTTAGACGAATATTCTAGATTAATTGGTAATAATGATGCAGAAACAATACGTTATCTTAATGCTCTGAAAGCTATTGATGCGCAAAATATAGATATGAATCCTAGTTTAGTTGGATTAGATAATTTTGTAAAATATGTTAAAAAAAATGGTAAAAAGCAAGAATGGATTCAAGCTAATTTAAATGTAGCAAATAAGTTATATGTAATTCCATCTCAAAATAAAGCAAAGGAATTAAATCTAACATCACCATTATCAAAAGGACAATTATACGATTGTTATCTTAACCAAGGTGAATCTGGAGGATTATCATTAATTAGAAAAGCAGGGAGTGTAAGTGCAGCTGGTAGCGAAACAACATGGTTACAAAAATTTTTACAACTCAGATATAATTTATTAGCAAAAGATAAAACATGGGCTGAATCCGTTGATAGAATTACAGTTTATCAAAAATTGTTAGCAGAAAATCCTGTTCTTAATAGACCTATCACGGTAACTTGTTATGGCGACACATTTACTCTTAAACCTAATCCAACACCAACGCCAACTCCTAATCCAACTCCTAATCCAACTCCTAATCCAACTCCTAATCCAACTCCTAATCCAACTCCTAATCCAACTCCTAATCCAACTCCTGATCCAACTCCTAATCCAACTCCTAATCCAACTCCTAATCCAACTCCTGGACCAACTCCTGGACAGATTGGTAATATTTTACCATTAAATGTTTCAGATTTAAGTGATTTTAAAAATTCAAAGAGTTGGAATATTATCAAGGTTGGTCATGGTGATAAAACTACTTTACATGGTATAGTAACAGATCCTTTAACAAAGAGGGGTTATGTGTTAAAGGTAAATTATTTAAAGGGTAGTTATAAACCAAGTGCTAATATAGATGGCGGTATAGGATTTTATGCCAGTCCTAGTATATTCCCAGCTAAAAGTGTTAGATTATCGTATGAATTATATTTTGCTGATAATTTTGATCCAGTAAATGGTGGTAAATTACCTGGCTTATTTATTGGACCACAAGGAGCATCAGGTGGTAATCATGATACTGATAATGCTTCTTGTAGAATAATGTGGAGAAAAGAAAAGAATAGTATGATTCAGGCAGAAGCATATGTGTATATGCCTTGTCCGCAAGACCCTAGTTACAACATGATACCAAATATTATTTTAAATTCAACTTATGGTGATTCTCTATGGAGAGGTATTTTTAATTTTAAAAGGGGTGTATGGAATAAAGTTGATATGATATTAACATTAAATTCTGTTGGTGATGCTAATGGTAAATTAGTATTAACTATTAATGATACAACACAAGAATTCGATAAATTCAAGTGGACAATTACAGATTCTATTATTAACGGTATAACTTTTGATACATTTTTTGGAGGTAGTTCACCTGATTGGGCAACACCAAAAGATACATGTATATATTATAAAAATTTTATATTAGAAAAGTTTGATTAAAGAATACAAAACATTTTTAAAATGAAGTTTGTGGATGAATAAATCAAATTGTTTTTGTACGAATAAATTTTCCTTTGTCAATTATTGTATAATAAGTACAATCATTGTCTAAAATAATTTTACGTTTAAGTTGATCTCTTGCCTTTTGTTTCTTTGAAACATTTGGTCCGTGATGGTAGTAGTATCCATCCCAAAGTATAGCAATTTTTAAACTTTTAATGTAGATGTCACAATCCCAAAAATTACCATTTTTATCTTTAAAAATTTGTTCATTACATTGTATATCATCTTCACCAAAATATTCAATACATAATTCAGCACAAATTATTTCATTTTTAGAACGTCTTTGTTGAGAAGCCGCTGATGCTTTTCCTGCTTTTGGTCCACTTATTTTACCATTATTTATATTTAATTGCTTCATACAAATTCTTGAACATGTTTTTCTTCTACCTCCATTAATAATAGTTTCACATATAACACAAATGTGACTTTTTTGTAAAGCTAATCTTGTTTTATTATTTGTTTCTTCACTTCTAATTCTAATTTTATTATTAAAGGACGCATTACAACTTCTTGAACAAAAATGATTTTCACTTTTTTTAATTTGATTAAATAATTTTGTAAATTCTTTTTTACAATGATTACAATTAACTTGTTGTGATTTATTAATATTTAATGGTATATTTGCTTCAATTAATGCTTTATTCCAAGTACCGAATTTATTACCTACTGTTTTATCAGAAAAAGGATGTTCTTTATCCTTAGATAAAGGTGTTTGCTTATTTTTTTTATAATATTCTTTTAAATATTCTAATATAAATTCTTTTGTAAATTTCTCTTTAGTCATTAATAATAACTTATAAAAATAAATTATTATTCAATTTTAAACGTTCTCTAAAAGAAAATGGAACTTTCGCTTTCATTAAAAAAAGCCCAAGACAATCTTCTCAGACTGCCTTGGGCTAATTGGTATATTTTATTGTCTGTACGGTACTCGAAACCGTCTGACTCGCGTATAAGACGAGCATAATAACCCCTATATGAACAGACATATCAACTATTCAAATTGATATGTTTGTTAATGATTCTCCGTCCGAGTGCTGCCCTCGGGATTCCGCTTTCCTTAAAATATTTATAAGAACGGTAGTATACTGTTTACTTAACGGAGATATCAACTGTTCAAAATTGATATCTCCATAAATATCAAATAGTTTAAAGTCTTATTTAGGACGGCGAATGGAAGGAGTGAGATTTGAACTCACGAAGCATTACGCAATAGTTCTTAAGACTATCCCCTTTGACCAGACTCGGGTATCCTTCCTATCATACAAATGATAGGAATAATAATTAAAATTAGCCGGGCTGCGATTTAAAAAGTTTAAAGTCTTATTTAGGACGGCGAATCGCTTCCAGGTGGGCTCGAACCACCAACCTCAAGATTAACAGTCTTGCGCGCTACCAATTGCGCCATAGAAGCGGGCGATTTAAATAGTTTAAAGTCTTATTTAGGACAGCGAATTGTTAACAAAAATCTTTACAAGAATGTTATTAAAGTAATAATCTTGTAAATCCGGTTAACAATATTTTCTACTTTTTATTAATATGTATTATTTTTTATCTTTAAGTAGTTTTTGGCCCAAAGGCCTATTTTTTGTTTTTTATTATTTTTTAATGTTTTTAATGTTTTTATTATTTTTTAATTTTTGATAAAACTTAGACCTTCTTTGCTCGTCCCTTCTTAACTGGTACTGGAGCTGGTTCAGGAGTATCATCTTCTTCGTCAAGGTCGTCATCAAGATCTTCATCAACTTCTTCGCCAACTTCTTCGCCAGTTTCACCAGTTTCAACTTCTTTGGTTTCCTCAACGGTTACCTTTGCTGTCTGAGCAGTAAGAGCTTCAACTGGAGTTTCCGAATCAAGATCAGGAGTTTCATCTTCATCATCAAGCATAGCATAACCAGTGATATTAGTTTGACTACGCTCAACCTTTGCTTGAACAAGCTTCCACTTTGCTGATACCTTTGTAGTGATAGTAAGATACACAAGCTCAAGAACAGCTACAACTTGACTGTTCTTTGGAACAACAGTCTCAAAGCTGCTTTCATCCATAGGAAGTTGTTCCTTGTTTTGATCGTACATAAGAATTTCAGTAGGAGGACGCTTACAAGATAAAAATCGTCCAGTAAAGTCATCACCAGAACGTTCACGATCAAGCTTAACTCGAACACGAGAAGGATAGTCAAGAACATTTCCTTCCTTGTCCATAGCCAATCTTACAACTGGTGTATGGAAAGCATTCTCAATGAGTTCCATAGTAACCTTTGGCTTACCCAAAAGTTCCTTTGAATGATCCTTGATGTGGTTCTTTACAAGGTCATCAAATCCAGACATCTTTTCGTGAAATGTCTTGATAGCTTGAGCATTCTTGTCCTGCTTGTCTTCTCCACCAAAAGACATTTCCATTTCAAAAGAATCATCCTTGTTATCAACAGCATCCTTCTTTCTCCAACGTTTAATACCATTTGGTACATACATTTTAGGAGTTTGTACAATTACTTTGCCTCCATTCAAATTTACAAAGACCATTTTACGTCCATTATTGTCGGTTTTTACCTCTGAGAAAGTGAGTTTAGAAAGGTCAAGATCGGTTGCTTTGATTACTGGCATTTTTAGATGATTTGTTATAAAGATATAATTCTTTTATCTTTAAATTAAAATTCAATTTTTTTTAACTAATACTTTTTTAGAAAAAAAGTAAGCAAAAATACAAAGTAATTTTATTAAGATAATTCTTAGTAAAATTGTTATTACACTATAATTTGGTTTAGTTTGTTTTGATTAAACTTTTTTAAAAGTTTTTAGATACCAACGACAGCAAGATAAGGGATAGCAGTATTAAGATTAACTAAGTTAAGACCAATACCGGCACCAACACCAAGACGTGCGTATTTAGAGATATCATCAGTAAAAGTATCTAATACCATGAATGTTAATCCTGATACAATAGAAATAACCAAGACTTCATGAACAGAAGTCTTTCTATTTGGGATAACATATGCAGCAATTGCGACAGCTAAACCTTGAATAAAGTATTTAAGTAAGTTATTAACAGTTAGTTTGGCAATAATCTTTTCAAAAACACCTTTACCTTGTGTTTGAATATCTGTGATAGCTCCGAAAGCGTCAGTTTGAATAGTTTGAAGAACGTCGCTCATTTTTTTTTTATACTATATATAATGAAAATAAATTTTTTAAATAAATTAATTAAATAAATAATTTAATGCGTTACTTTTTTTTTTTTATTTAAAGATTAAAATATAATTAAATTAATAATGAACGTCGACACAAAATTAAGTCTATTAATGAAAAGTTTATCAGAATTTTATAAAGAACAAAAATACATTGATGAGATTAAAAGTATAGTAGATCAAAACAGTGTAATTTCTTTACGTATTTTGGATTGGTTTATAACAAATTATTCAAAAAAATTTAGAACATTAATTAAAACAAAAGATAATCAAGGAAATGACAGAAATATAGATGTTTATATGAATTATAAATTAATGCTAAAAAGCTTCAGTAAAAGGCAATTTGACCCTTTTTGCCGTAAGAATAAAATATACTTTTGTTATGCTGAAAATGATCAAGGCGAAGAGAAATTTATAGAAACAAGTTGTGGTCAATTATGTTTCTTTAGATGGTGTTTTGAAAATGATATCCTTAATTATGTTAAAGAACACCTTAATATTATTGAACAAGATATGAAGAGTTCACTAAAAGTTAAAAAAGAACTCGGCGATCCAACATTGTCACCTTCCAAAAAACGACAACCACTCAGTATTCCAGCCGGTAGATCCATTTCAAAATTACATATGAAATACGTCCTCAAATTTGATTAAATATTAGTTTTGTCATTTTTTACAAATGTATTTTTTACAAATTTTAATTTAAAGTTAAAATGAAAATTTTGATATAGTTAATTTAATCGAACAAAATTGTAATATAAAGTTATCAAATAATTATCAAAATAAATTACTAAATAAAATACTAGAAAAATTTAAGGAAAGCGAACAACAAATACTTATATCAAGTTTTGTTGGATATTTAAATTATAATCAATATACGGATTTTGTAATTGAATTTGATAGTATTTGGAAATGGTTAGGATATTCAAGAAAAGATCATGCTAAAGTTGCATTAGAAAAACATTTTACTATAAATAATGATTATAAAATAGTTCTCCCGCGACCTCGGGAAAACCCTAACACTAATATAAATATAGGAGGAAGACCCAAAGAAAAGATCTTAATGAATATTAATACATTCAAGAAGTTTTGTCTTAAAAGTAATACTGTAAAAGCTGATGAAATTCATGATTATTTCATTAAATTAGAAGAATGTTTACAAGAAACAATGATTGAAGAATCATCAGAACTCAAGACACAATTAGAACAACATAAACAACTGCTTATTGAGCAAAAAGAACAAACAGAATTAGAAAAAGAAATTCTACTTGAAAAAACTTTATTACAACAATTTCCAGTTAATACTCAATGTATTTATATAGGAAAGATTGATAATAAAGATTCTAAAAATGGTAATTTAGTAAGTTTTGGTATGAGTAATGATCTTAATGAAAGAGTTAAAGTTCATAAAAAGACTTATACAAATTTTAGACTAATTTCAGTATTTAAAGTGAAAAATCATATTGAAATTGAAAATTGTATTAAAAAACATACTATTTTAAAACAAAAAATAAGATATTTAATGATTAATAATATAAATCATAGAGAACATTTATGTATAGATTCTGATAAAAAAGATCCAGAGTTTTCATTAAGTAAACTTTTTGATTATATTAAAGAAATTATAGAAGAATATGAATATAATATTGAAAATTATAACAAGTTATCATTAAAGTGTAGTACACTTGAACTTCAAGTTAAAAAATTAGAAACTGAAAATGTAAAACTTGTAAAAGAAATAGAAGAATTAAATAAATTTAAACCTGTTTCAAGTAATCAAGAAAAATTATTAAAAAAACATAATAAATCAGAAACATCAGGTGGATATATTCTTTATGCTTTTTTGACAAATATAAAAGATAGATACAAAATTGCTATGTGTAAAAAAGCAGGTATAGATAATAGAGAAATGATATTAAAATTATCAGATACTAATGGTTCGATGAAATTAAAACATGAAATTAAACATCCATTTCTTGAAAAGACATTAATGTATTTAGTTAAAAAACATCTTGTTATGTTAAATAATGATACATTTGATGGTTCTATTGAAGATATTAAATTAATTTTACATATTGTAAATGTTATGGAAAATTTATTAATTAATAATGATTTAGACAATATTCAAAAGATACTCGATGGACAAAAAATTGAATTTGTACAAAATGATCCAGAAATACCACATGTAAAAAAATCAAAAAGATCAATTGATCAAATAAATAAAGATTCTGGTGGAATTATAGCGACTTACCCTAGTATTGAAGAAGCTGGGCGAAAAATGAATTTAACTACGGGTACTGCCATTGGTATAGCAGTTAGAAATCGTAGTTTATCATGTGGATTTTTATGGCGGTATAGCGGTGTCTCAGCAGACGATCAAATGAAAGATCAAAAAGTTATACGTATAAATTGTGATACAGGTGAAAGAAAGAATTACCCAAATATAGCTTCGTCAGCAAGAGATGCGAAAGTAACAGCACCGTGTATCAGGAGTCGTGTGATAACTGATGTGCATATAAATGGTTATCATTGGATTTTTGATAAAACAGCAACTCATTATAATGCAGATAAATAAATATTTCTTTTTTTATTTTACTAACAAAATCGTTAGTAAAATATATAATTTCGCTCAGTAGCGAACTTTGTTCGCGATCAATAATTCAACTTTTTTAATAATCTAAATATAAATATAATGTATCATTATCATTAATTAGCTCATGAACGTATTTAGTAGAATCTAATATATTATTTCTAGACTTGAAGTTTTTTGTTAATTTAGGAAGTCTACCATCAATAATTTCTAAAAATGTTTTTTTATCAGAGTCTCTAATTCTAGTAATAATTAATTGAATATAAAGTATCTCAATAACAAAATTAATTTTCATATGTTTATGTATAAATATTGGATTAACTTTAGTTTCACTTTTTAATATTACATCACAATAAATAATGTCCTCAATATTATTATCATTAGGTCTAGTAAACATATACATTCTACGAACATGTAAAATTAGTAATACAAAATCAACTTTACTAGTATTTAAAATAATATCATTAAGTAATTTTATTTTATCGTCATTTAATATATTAAATATAATATCAAAATTATTTAATGATAAAGTTTGTAATGTCATATATAATAATGACATACTGTATTTAATTTTATAATCATCAAATTTATCTTTTAAAATATTATATATATTATTAACTATTTTTTGTTTTTCTAAAATAATGTTATCTAAAATTTCATCATCACTTTCTTCAATTTTTTTTTCTTTAACTTTATTTTTAATTTCTTCAATTTCATTTTCTTTAACTTCAATTTCATTAACTTCAATTTCTTCAGTGAAAATATCAAATTTATTTTGTGATATTTTGTAATTGTTTTTTAATGTAATTAACGATGACAATTTGTTAATAAATTGTAAAACATCATAATTATATTTTTTTGTAATATTAATAGCTATATCGTGACCAATATCTCTTTGTTCTTCATTAATACATAATTCTTTATATTCTTCTCTTAAAATATAACATTTTTTAGAATAATTATATAAAATTTTAAGTTTTAATAAATAATTTTGTAATTGTATATTTGACATGTTATCTATAGATTTTTCTATAAATTTTTTTGATAAAAAACTGGAATAATATTTATATAATAAATATTTTTGAAAATGTTCATATTTCATTTTTAAAAATAATATTTTTATTCTAAATTTCAATTTTTAATATGTATATCTAAGTAAGAATTTGTATACCCATTTTTTCAAATTGTACTTTAAAACAGAGTAATTTCTTGAAAGTTTTATCGATAGTTACTATAGAAATATTATATAATTCGGAAAATAATTTGATATCTATTTCTAATGAATTAAGTGATAATATATAATAAAAACAACTTACTCCAATAGAAAGAGGTGTATGATCTAATAAAATGTCATTATCTTCACATATATCAATTAAATTTGACACTTGAATTAAAATCAAAGAGTCAATTGACAAGTTATATTTTTCAATGATTTTATTAATATAATCCATAGGTTTTTCTGTTTTAAAAATAAAATCTTTAAATGATTCTTTGATTTTAAGTTTACCATTATTAATTAACAGAGTAATTGTTTTATTAGCACTTGAAATATATTTCATTTCTATTTTTAGTATTTTTGATATATCAATATAACTAATACGAGTTCCTTCATTACTTTTTAATATATAATAAATACACATGATAATTAATCCATCTTTAACTTTAGATCTTTTTGGTCCATTAAAATCATCTTTGATAGCTTTCATAACTTGAGATACAAATATAACAACTTGTTCAATGATATTTTCATTTAACATGATATTTTTTTTGATATCTGAAAATGAATTATTTAAATTATAACAAAATTCCTTAGTATATTTATTTAACTTGTATTCATTCTTTTCTTCACTTGTCCATGTAAACCATTCTTGAATTTTTGCTATTCTACTATTTTGAAACGATGATTTTTTATACGGTGTTTGTTCAACTTCTTCAAAATTATAACTTGAATATTCTACACCGCCAGTTTCTAATCCACAATTATAACATACGTTGTCGTTTGATTGTAAATCTTCATTACAATTTTTACATAATAGTGTACATATTCGTTGTTTTTCTTTTTCTTTTTCTTTTTCTTTAATTAATTCATCCATTATTTCTACATGTGACATTTTGTTATTTTAAACTTCATTTATTTAAAATTCATTTTGTTTCAACAAAAAATTTTAATCTTGTTTTGATTTAATTTAATTTATTGATACTATATATAATAATAAATAATTATGTCTGAACGCAATGGATGCAAGTATATTTTTAAAAAGGGTCCTAATAAAGGAAAAAGATGTAATGTAATTAATTGTAAATTACATAAAATTAAAAGTAGTAAAAGTAAAAATAAAAGTATAGATAAGCATATACAAACTAAAAATGAACAAGGACAAAGTCCATTACAAAATTCATTACAAGGACAAGTTGTTACTGTAAGTGTAAGTATCCCAGATAATAATAATAATAATAATAATAATAATAATAATAATTCGCAAAAAAAAGAACCTAAACAAGAAAATACAGCACGTATTGAAAAAGTTATTAAAAAAAGATTAGAAAATGAAGAAAATATTAAAGATAAAATTCTTCAATTGGATACATCAATTGAAAATAAAACTGTAATAATGAAACATTATCAATCTATAAAAAAATTAGATTATAACTCGAGTGAATATTATAAAAATCAATTGTTTATAGATCAAACACTAAGTATACCATGGAACAAGTTTTATAATATAAGAGATTTTATAGGTATCAACAACAACAATGAAAACGGAAATGTTAAAATTCATATTGAAAATAAAATTTTAATTAAAAATTTTATAGAAAAATTTAAACAAGAACTTGATAACGAAATATTTGGAATGAATAATGTCAAAAATGAAATTATAAATTATGTATGTAAATTTATTACTAATCCATTTAGTCAAAAAAACAACATTGCTTTATATGGAAGTGCCGGTGTATGTAAAACAAAGTTTGTAAAAATATTATCAAAAATTCTTGGATTAAAAATGAAAGTAATTTCTTTAGGTGGTATGAAAGATTCTAGTTATCTTTTAGGTCATCATTTTACTTATCAAGAATCACAATGTGGCGCTATAACACAAAGTATAATTGAAACTCAAATAATGAATCCTATACTTTATTTTGATGAATTGGATAAAGTATCACATTCTGATCACGGTCAAGATATTTATTCAGTTTTAGCAAATATTACAGATCCAACAGTTAATTGTAATTTTAAAGATCATTTTTTTAGTCATCTCAACATTGATTTATCAAAAGTATTTTATATTTTTACATTTAATGATATATCCAAAGTTAACAAAATTTTATTAGATCGCCTTAATGTAATTTATATAGAAAATCCATCAAAAAAAGATAAAATTATAATTCTTAAATCACATTGTTTATCAGAAATTATTCAAAATATTGGTCTAGGGGCTTTCGCACCCCAACGACGAACAACTAATGAAACGTGTGATAAACAATTAGATGAATCAAGTAAAAAACGAATAAATGTTAATTTTTCAGATTCTTGTTATAATAAAATTATAGAATATACTGATAAAAATATTGATTTAAAAGTATCAAGTGGTATACGTGAAAGTGTAAGAATATTAGAAAAAATATTATTAGAAATCAATAAAGAACTTCTATTAGGGGGTTTTGCCCCCCTACGACAAGATGAAGAAGAATTAATTATATCTGATACAAGTTTTAATAATTATTTTGAAAAATTAAAACCACAATTTTTATATTTATTAAATGATGATTCCCCACCATTACATATGTACATATAACTTTTTTAAAATAAACAATGTAATTTTGGACCCGAAGGTCCTATACATTTGTTTTTTTTATGTTTTTTTATTTCGTCGTAAGGGTGCGAAAGCCCTTTAGTCATCTAGTAGCATATTAGTTTCATACATCTTGTTATCAGGTTTAACACGTTCACCACTTGAACTTTGATTACTAGAAGGATCATTTTGAGTAAATCGCAGTTGCTTCAAGTTCCAAGTTGTTCCAAATTTAGGACCAGCTGGTGAATTATAATACCAAACATTCTTACATTCAATGATACTCTTGAAAATTTTACCTTTACATAAAACTTGTTCAACATTATTGTCATCGAGCTGAACTTTTTCTTTATTTTCATCAAAGATAACACATTCAAAGTTACCTTTAGTGTCTCTTGGTAAAGCAATCTTCATGAGCTTTGGATAAGTTTTATTCTCTCTCAAAATAGGAGAATAATAATTTTGAATATCATTAAAAAGATCTTGATGAGGTTTATTTTTATCATTTTCAAATAAATTTTCAGATGCACCAAGTAATTCAATAATACGTTGATCTAATGCTTCAAGAGAAGTACGATAAGCTACAGAAACTTCACTATTAGATTGATTCAATGAACAATCAATATTACAATTTGAAAAATTACCATACTTATTTTCATTAATACGTACTCCAAAAGGTGAATATAACTTTCCAGTAACAAGTTGAAGTGGTTCATTTGATTCACTATAAATTAATTTAACAGTTCGTCCAACTTTAACAATTCGCAATTTACTTAGATCAATTTCATTTAGGTTAATATGACTCATTTTAATTACTTTTATTACTTTCGTTTTAATTTTTATTAATTAAAAAAAATAATTCAATTTTTTTTAAAGAAAACTTTATAATTAATTTTATAATTTTTCGATAAACATCTTTTCCCATTCACCTCTATTATTATTGGTAAATGCAAATACATTATCGTCTCTTCTTTGGACTCTTTTTTGATCTCCGTTTTTATCGCTTCTAAGTGTAATAGAATCATTGTTTTTAATAAATGATGCTAGTGTTGCTCCATCTATACATGTTCCTTGTACACAAAGTTGACCTTGTACATTTAAATTACCACTTCCACCCCACTCTTTACCTATAATCATACCTTTTTTATTAAGTACATAAAGTTCATCTTCACTAAATATATGCATTCTAGCTTGACCAGCTGGTGCACCATCTGTATTTATAGTTATTCCATTACCATCATCTCGTACTTTAAATCGTGTACTTCCAGCCATACTTTCCCAACTTACAAAACCATTAGCGGGAGAAGCTCCACCAACAATACCTTTAAACCATCCAACTCCCATCAAATGAATTCTTCCTTTACGTCCTTGAACACGAATTCTGTTATATTTATTAACTTGTGGAATAGCAACTAAAGTAGCACCATCATGGTATCCTAATTTTTGATCATTTCTAGTATTTTGGAAAGCATTGACTCTAGTTACAAATTGCCATTCGGCTTCAGAACCTACTCGTCCCCAAATATCGAAATAATTACAATTATTCCAAGGTAAATGCATCAAGTGAGCTGTTCTCATACCAACTGGTACATCGTAATCAACGAACATCGCATTAGCATCAGAATTCATATTATTAATAGGATCTTCTGTATAAATTAAACCGGTTCTACCATCAGCACCTCTGATTTTGGAATCCCATGAAATATTATCAGGTTGAATATTCCAACCTTTACTAATATTAGGAGTAACTGACGGTTTAGTGAAAGCATCGTAATCTGTTATTTGAGTAGCTGCACTAGCACCAGTAAATGGTTTACCACCAATAGTAAAGCTAGCTGCATCAACGTTACCAGTTGCCCTAATAGCACCAGCTGGAACATCACTTCTCCAATCACCAACATTTAAACCTCTACCACCATCTGCTCCAATAGATAGTCCATTATATAATGCCGTACCAGATCCAGGTGTACCATAAATACGCATCCAATCTTGACCAGCAAGTGGTGCTATACCTGCACCACTTATTTGAGCTTGACCATCAACTTGTAAATTACCATGAACTTGAAGTCTATCCCAAACACCAACTTCTCTAGCACCACCACCTGATTTATTACCAACAATCATCAATTTTTTATAATCCATAGTATCATTAGAAATTTCAGATACATCTTTAACTGAATCTGGTGATCCACTCCATTTACTTGTAAAATTAATTTTAGCAGCAGAACCTAATGGACCTGAAGTATCAACTGATAATGGTTTACCCCCAATAGTAAATCCAGCAGCATCAACATTACCTGCTACTCTTAATCCAGGACCTTGAACATTTACACCACCTGTAAAATCACCGGCATAATTGATAGTAAGTGCCGAACCATTATCTCTAACTAAAGCTCTAGCAGCGCCAACCGCTCCACGTTCTGAAGCAGCAGCACCACCAAGTGTAAAATCAACCGCTTTAGTATAATCTGCTCCGCCAGAAGCACCCCCAGTAAATGGTTTACCGCCTACTGTAAAGCCAGCTGCATCAATTGTACCTTTAGATACAATATTTCCACCAAAAATACCTTGACCGGCAACATTAACATTTCCTGCTACTGATTCAGAACCACCGATATTTGAATTACCAGTTACACCTAAAATACCAGTTACATTTACACCACCTCGATTCCATTTTAATGTATCAACTGGTGTTTCACCCCTAGCATTTCCAGCAACTCTTAATTTACCACCATTATAACCAAACAAACTAGGACCATCAACATCTTCTGAAAAAACAAGCCCATGATATTGATCTCTAATATTAATTGGAACACCTGAATTTATATTAAATGGTTTAGATGGGTCAATGCTACCAGCAGCACCAGCAGCACCAGCAGCACCAGCAGCACCGGGAGCACCGGGAGCACCAGGAGCTCCATCTTTACCTTGAGCTCCCGGTGCTCCGTTGATACCAGGAGCACCTGTATTGGACGGTAATTGTACTTTCATAACTGATTTGTCACTCATTGTTAATATTAAATTATTACTAGCATCTACAGCTGCTGAATCAAGTTTAACTGCAGCTGCTGAATCAAGTTTAACTGCAGCTGTTGCTCCAAGTAAAGGAGCCGGAGCTTTAATAGTAGCTGATTGTGTACTGTTGTCAGTCATAGTAATTGTTAATATATCATTAGAGTAACTAACACTTTTAATACCTTTACCATCAACACCAGCTTTACCAGGAGCACCATCAACACCAGCTTTACCAGGAGCACCCATTACATTTAATGGTCCAATAGTAGTGTTATCGGTCATTGTTAAAAGTAAGTTACCGAGTTTATCAACTACTGCTGATTTTAAACTAACACCAGGTGTACCTTGGATACCTTGTTGACCTTGAACCATAAATGGTCCTAAATTAGTATTATTAGTCATTGCTAATGTTAAATTTCCTGTTTTTGAATCATAAGTAGCAGTTTTGATACCAACACCTACGGCACCAGCTAACCCTTGAAGACCAGTAGGACCAGCTAACCCTTGAAGACCAGTAGGACCAGCTGGACCAGGTGTTTTTTGAATTGTAGTTAAAATAGAATTTAAATCGTTTGTACCAGCTACTGGTTTAGCTGCATTAGGTCCTACATACACATTACCTTGAGCATCCCAGACAAGAGCAGTAGCACTGGAACTAATTAATCTACCACCAGCATTACCTGCAAGTTCGGGTCCATCTGAAGCAGCATTGTAACCAAGATAACTTGTCATTGGATTTTTACCAGGAGTTTCATCTCCAAAAATACGTAGTGAATTACCAGATCTGGTTTTACCTTTATTACCAAAATTAACAGCGTTTCCTAAATCCAATGGATAAGACATTTATTATAATATATAATAATAAAATAATTATTGACAATTAAATTAATTAAAAAAAAATGTTTGGGAAAAAAGATTTTCTTTGATTATATTAAACATGACACTTCAAGATTTAACAATCGATAATTTTAAAGTAATTAATAATAAAGTATTTATTAACCCACGAATAATGAATGGTAATCCTGGTATTATTTTAGTTCACGCGCATTGGTGTGGTCATTGTAAACGTTTTATGCCAACTTATCAAGGTATAGCAGCTCAATTAAATCAATCAGGTGATTCATTTGCATGTTTAGCAATTGAAAGCGAAGAACTTAAAAAAGATAATGGTGCTGTTTCTAATGCATTAAATATCGAAGGCTTCCCTACAATGTTTTGGGTCGCGCAAGATGGTAAAGTATTAGGGCAATATAAAGGCGATAGAGATCCAAATACTATTTTATCAAATGTATGCGATGTATATCATCATTGCATCCAGTATCATTCCTAATAAAATAAAAATACTAATTCGTTATTACATATTTTCATATTAGTATAATAGTCTATATAACTTTTCAAAATTTTTAATTTCTTTCGTTCTTTTTCTAATTGATTTAATAGGATTACAATACGAACATAAATAATTATTTTTATAATTAACAATATACAATTTACATTTATGACATAATGTTCTTTATTTATTTTTTTATACTCTTTATCGTATTCCTGTAATTTTTCAAAATTTTTTTTATGCCATTCTTTTTGATATTCAATATTATTTTCTCTCCATTCTTTCTGACTAATTCTAATTTTATCTTTGTTTTCTTCATAGTATTCTTTTTTATTATTTTTAATTTTATCTTTATTCTCTTCATTTTTTATTATTTTTAATAATTTCTTTATTTTCCTCACGGTATATTTTTAAGTATTCTAATCTTTTATTTCTATCTTTATATGGCATTTATTATAATATAAATAATAAAAAAATTCACTTTTTAATTTCGTTCATAAACAAATTAATTTTTGTTTATTAATTATAAAAACTAAAAAGTATGTTTGTTGTATCACAATATATATTAAACTTAAGTGGTATGTGTACTACTAGTCAACAAATTACTACATATTCCATCGCACTAGGATTAATTTTATATGGATCTGTTTATTTATACATTTTATTTTATAACAATGAATATTTAAATATTTTCAATAAATTTATAATTTACGTTATTGGGGTTGATTTACTACTTTCTGCGTTTTATTATTATAATATTCAATCGTCTTCTGACAAATTAGTTAAAGGAAATGAAGAAGTTGATTCAGAATCAGAATCAGAATCAGAAGATGACCTAGAATATGAAGAAAGTGAAGACGACCTTGATAAAGAAGAAGATGATAATGAAACTCAACAATATATACAAAATTTAATTAGACAAGCAAATTTATCTAACAAACCACTTGTACCTATTGTACAATTAGAAGAAAATGAATCCGTACCTTTACTTGTCGAACAACCACGACAAGAACTACCACGACAAGAACTACCACGACAAGAACTACCACGACCACGACAAGAACACCAAGAACAAATCCCTGTATTTAATCAAGAACGGGAACAACGGGAACAACGGGAACAAGAATTAGATCTTGAATCTGAACAACCTGAACAAACTGAAACAAATGTTGAAACAGATATAGATAATATTATCGAAGAAGTTGCATCAAAGAAAAAAAGTGGTAGAAAACCAAGAAAAACTCAAGCAACTGTTGTATAAAAAAAAACTTAAAAAAAAAGTTTAAAAAAATAATTTTTATATGAATTTTATATAAAAATTTTTAAAAATAAATGTTTAAATGTACATGTGTGGGGGTGGTTGGTCATTTTTATCAGAATCGCTAATAGATTCATCTAATAATGTTTCTATGTGTTCTTTTGGTACAATTACTGGTAAAGAACGGTAATTAGGATAAAGCTTCTTGTATTTAAGTTTAATAATGTTATCAGTTTCATTTGTTAAAAGCAAGTTATTAATTCTTGATATAATAATTTTAATTTTAGTTTTTATATCTCTCATACCAGTTTCTTTTTTAGAATCACGTACAATATGTTCAAGAGCATCATCTGTAAAAGTAATATCAGTATGATTAAATTTAAATTTATCTAAAAGATAACTAATGATATGTTTATTTGTTATTTCTAATTTCTCTTTAAAGTTATAATTATCAACATTAATTTTAATAAGACGATCTGCTAAAATTCTATCAACTTTAGTAGCATCATTATATGTAAATACAAAAAGTACTTTTGATAAATCGAATTCGATTCCTGAAAAATATTTATCTGAATTATACTGGTTATTTGTTGTTGAGTCAGTTAAATGAATCAAAGTACCAATAATTTCTTTACCATGATGTGTTTCTGAAACTTTATCTAATTCATCTACTAATACAATAGGATTCATTGTTTTTGAATCAATAAGAATATCAATTAGTCTACCAGGCATACTTCCTACATATGTAAAACCATGACCAGTTAAACTAGATGCATCTGATTCTCCACCTAAAGAAATCATACGAAATGGTCGATTTAATGCTTTAGCCATAGATTCAACGACGGCTGTTTTACCTACACCGGCGCTACCACATAATCCGATAGCATTAATATTAACATTAGGATTTCTAACCATTTGTGTTACAAGATTAATAATTTGATCTTTTGGTTTTTCTAGGAATGACAACTTTTCATCTAATATATTTCTAACATTTTTAATATAATTGCTGATATCATTTAATTCAGAATTAGTTGTAATACCAGAGTCATTATAAGTTCCAAAGGGGATGGATAACAAACTGTCCATCCAAGATTTATATTTAGCATATTCTGATGTATCTGTATCTTCATATGTTTCCATAATTTCTAGTTTTTTATAAGCAATGACTTTATTTTCAAAAGACATACTTGATTTCAAAATTTTCATTCTATAACTATCAGTCTTATTTAGTGAACTTTTAAGAATACGTTCTTCAAGAGCAAGTAATTCTGGATCATCGTTATTTGAAATATTAGCATGTAAAAATTTCATATTGGAATTGTATTCTGGAGTTAAAACTTCAGAATTAACTAAACAATGAACTCTTTCTAATAATTTTTGTTTCTGTTCTAATGAAATATTCATTTTAAGAATATCAATTACAGATGGACTAGAATTACGATAAGTATCATGTATCTGTTCCAATTGTTCTTTTAATTCTTTAATTTGTTCTGGTGTTATTTGTTCTTTAATAAACTTTTTACGATCTTCCAAAGGAACTCTTTCAAAGAATTCTCCATCATAAACTGATTCAATTAATTCATGAAAATCTTCATAAATTTGTTCATTTGGATTTTGATCTTGTTTACCATCTAAATTATGTATAAATTCTTTTCCTTCACGAGCATATCTTTTAAAAATATTCTTAATAGAATCCATAATAATTTCATTAATTTGTGTTTGGTTAAACTTTAACTTTTTAATTTTTTCTTCTAATGGAAGATCTGTTTCATCGTATTCGTTTTCTTCTGAATCGTCATTTTCATTTTCAATGTCTTCTTCAACATCCATTTCATTTTCTGATGTATCATTAGTATCATTAGTTGAAGTAGCTTCACTTTCAGAGTAAATTTCATCTGAATCTAGTTCTTTTTCTAATTCTTTTGCTTTATCAATTAAAGTTTTATTTGATGTTTTACGTTTTTTAATTTTAATATGAATATTTTCATTTTCATTTTCGGGAACAATTTCTTGTTCGTCGAGTTCTTCAATATTTCTTTTTTGACTTCTTGTTTGAACCATTATTTAATATTAACTTTATTAATATTAAATTTCATTTTATTTTAAAAATTAACCTTACTTTAAAAAGTTTACAAAGAATGTTGTTTTGTCTAAACTTTTAAAAAGTTTAAAAATGAAATCTTCTTTTGTAATCAGCAATCGATGCTCTTAAACTTGGTTTACCCCAAAGAATATAACGACTTAATGCGCCTGCTGAAGTTGGATCATTCCAATTTTCATTTTTACGATGTCTATCAATATAACGTTGTTTTCTAGCAGGGTCACGATGCAGTGTAAAATCCGACATTCCAAAAGATCCAAAGTGTACAGTTTTTTCCCGACCATTTTTTTCAAAAACAGCCATTAATTTTTTATCATGTTTTGTAGATTTAACAATTTTAATTAAACGCAATTTAGGGCTTGATTTACGTTTTGAATTCCGACGTTGTTTAGTTCCACCTAACATTATCAATGGGGCTAAGCATAATGGACCACATCCACCACGTTGACAATTACCCTTACATTCAATTTTAAATCTTTTTTTTTGATGAAGAAGACTAAGTGTTTTTGATTTCCCACAATGATCACATTTACCTTTATATTTTTTAACTAAATTTTCAATTAATCGTTTTTTCAATTTAGGATCACCATTGTATCCACCAGTTTGTTCACAATCACATCCTCCATGTTTAACATTTAAATTCTTCATTAAATTATCAAGATGATTTAAAGCATTTTTTAATTTTGGATCATCATTATATCTACCATAAACCGTTTTAGTTTTAGTTAATGGAATAAGTCTTTGCATTCTTTCAAAATGTTTTTGATTATGTTCATTTATACTTTCATCAGTTATAACTTTACCGTATTTTTGACAATTACGATCATTACAACTATGTAATACTTTTTTATTATGTAAAATCATTCTATTAAGTTCATCTTTTTTAGGAGAAATTCTTGGTTTTAATACTAATTTAAGTTTTTCATCATCAATAAAAGTATCACCTGAATCATCCGAATTATCCGAATCATCAGAATTATCAGAATCATTAGATTCAACTATAAATCTACCACGTGCTGTACCAGAATTACTTAATTTACTTTTTTGATATCCATTTGGATTATCATGTATTTTCTTACCATTTTTTACCCAATATCTTCTTCCTTGTCTATCACCACCAGATTGTTCACTAGCGTTTTTATTTAAAAATTCTAATATATTATCTACTGTACGTTCACCTTCATAAGGAATTTGTTTACCATTTTTAAATAATATAATAGTTGGAAAACCTTCAATGGTTATATCTTTAGGTAATGGTTTAGTACCATCAAAATTTGCTATAATTGTATCGGTTTTATTTTGATTGTAAAGTTTATTCCATTCAGGAACTAAATGAATACAGTGGCCACACCAAGGCGCGTAAAATTTCACTAATACATTATTTTGTGAAATCATTTTATTAAAATTATTGATATCAAGTGTTACCGAGACATCAGTTTCTTTTTCTTCAGAACCTCCATTTAATATATAACTTAATTTCATTTTAGGCGATGTTTTCTTTCTATTTTTAATATGTTTTAATATATGTAATGGATGTACTTCTTTAACAAATTTTTTGTTACAAAGTGAACATTTTACTGTTTTTTCTTGTGTATAATTTGATGTCGAACTACCACGACCTCCACCACTTTGAGAACCTTTATATTTATCAAAAATGTTATCATATTCTGAATCAGAATCTAAATCATATTTTATTTGATTATAATGGTCAGTCATAACTTCTTTTTTAGATTCTGCCGGTGAACTTACTTTTTCACATTTATCATTAATACATTTTTCAGCTTCTCTAGTTTTAGTACAATTGCCTTCACCGTTAGCATAATCACAAGATTTTATAAAAATATCGCGAAATTCATAACTTTTAGATTTCATTACTTTATTATAATATTACAATAAAATAACTTTTTTAAATTTAATTTTTTAATCAACTTTAAAGATGCATTGAGCAATTTTTTTCTTGGACTCGTACTTCATTAAAACTAGCGAAACGAGGACGATTGTCGGGTGAAGAGCGCATTATGTCTTACACAAGTTCCCAAAAAAATCCATTTAGTAATTTTTTTTCTTTAATAGCTTTATGTAAAGTTTTGTGATGAACTTTACAAAACTCGCGCGCATGTTGTAAAGATGGAAATATTTTTTCTTCTTTTGTTTCTGGATTGATACATTTTATTTTTATAGCACATTTTGGAACATATTTGAATACTTTTGTATGATATGTATCTAACAATTCAGGCAAAGCATCATCTAAATAAATATAATAATGATTATTGTACAATTTCTTAAGAGTAATCATTTTTTTAATAGAACTAGAACTCATTTTTAATTCTTGGGATGCTACATTAATAGAAATAAAATGTGTATTTATTATACTTTTATCATTGTTTAATTCTAATACAACACTACATCCTGATTTTTTAGATTGAACAGTTGGTTGAATATTATGAACAATTAATTGATTTATATTTGGGTCGTCATCTAAAATCATCCATCTGTATTTTTTATAAATAGTATTATTTTTTATAGCAGTACGAACACCTGTTTCTGAAAAGGAATCGTATTTTTTATCTTCCATTAAAGTTTCCATATTTTTATACAATTTTACAATACGAGTTAAATTATTTGGATCAATTTGCTGAATAGCTCTACCACGATTAGGTTTAAATGTAGTTATATTCATTAACGGTTTTGTTTCAATAACTTTTTGTTGTGTTTGATTGATTGTATTAATTGGATTAATTGGTGTATTAAGTAAATTGATAATATTAGATAACGATTCTCCATTATTTATTAAAGATTCAATAACATCTAATTTTCTTTTTTCAAGTATTTGTGATGGTGTAAAACTAACATTGTTTTTATTATTCATGTCAATATGTTTTTCAACTATATTTACCAATTGATTATATGTAAAATTATCTGATAATAATACAACTTCGTTAGATGTATGACCAGTTTCAAGTTTATTCTTATATTTATTTTCTTGAATAATTATATCGCGTAAAATATTTCTTTCTATATCTCTAAAGTCATCACATTCAAACACATCCAAGAAAATTCCTTCTCCACCAAATACCGCCTGAATTCTATCTTTTCTTATATCAATTTGACAAGAGGAACCTATTTTTATTAAATTAGCAGACAATTCAATAAGATAGATACATTTTTTATCTTTCAACATATTAACTAATATCATGTGTTTTTCTAATTTTTTGTCAGTTATTCTTTCAACTTGGATTTGTTCAATAACTTTATCTTTCATTTCTAATAATGTTTTAGTTGTTTCAATTTCCATTTTTACTATTTTATTATAAATATTTTCTAATTTTACGTAATAACGTCTTATCATTTTTCCTTGAGGTGTTTTTACTAACATACATAATGTTTTGTATGTATCAATATTTAACATTATTTCCTCTTCTGGTCTACCAGCATTTTGTTTCTTTTCCCTAGGGACAAGTATTATTTTATAGTCTAATTCCTTAGTGAAATTACTTTTAATGGTTTTCAACGCATTTCCTTTGTTTGCAAACCCTAAATCTCTAAACACGTGATAAAGACTAACTGGAAAGTCTGTTGTTGGATTGAAATTTAAAAACATGTATACATTTATAATATATCTTTTAAATTGTTCTTCTGTAAATTCTTTAGTAAGTAAATCAATCATATTAGATTGTGCATTTGGTGACAATTGTAATGTGTATTTTGTCTTACTAATTCTGTAAAGTTAATTGTTTTCATTTTAATAATTTGATTCATTTAGTATATTTTGTTTATATACTAAATAATTTTATGTTTATATACAATATTTTTAATTTAAGAGCTACACATTGTACATTCATCTTTATTTTCGATTGAACAAGCCAAAATAGCTTCGGCTTCTACTTCTTTCTTAGTTAAAGATTTTCCTTTTAACTTTTTATCTTTGATTTTTTTTTCTAATTTTGGATCAATAGTGAATTTGGCCGCACTACTTGACGATTTTGATCGCAAATAATACATTCCAGTTTTCAATCCTGCTTTCCATCCATAAAAATGCATATTAGTTAATTTCTTAATAGTAGGTGAGGCAGAAAACAAATTTAAGCTTTGTGTCATACAAATAAATGCCGCTCTACCAGCACTTTGATCGATAAAATCTTTCATTTTAATTTCCCAGACTGTTTTGTATAATTCCCGAATATTTTCAGGGATAGTTTCAATTTCTTGAATACTTCCATTATGAGCAATTATAAGATCTTTCATTTCTTTATTCCAAAGACCAAGATCAGTAAGATCTTGAACAAGATGTTTATTAGCTACTGTATATTCACCGGCTAAAACACGTCTTTTAAAGATACAACTATCAAATTGTTCAAATGATTCAGTATTACCCATGATTTGTGCAGAACTTGCAGTTGGCATACAAGTAGTGACTGTGCTATTTCTAATACCGTGTTCTTTAATTTCAGTTCTTAAAGATTCCCAATCCCAACGTCCTGAAAGGTAGTCTTTAAGATCAATACCATTGAATTCTGCTTGTAAATCAAACTGAAATTTACCTTCACTTATAGGGCTACCTTTAAATGAACTATAAGGACCATCTTTTTTTGCTAATTCCATAGATCCAGTAAGTAATCCAAAGTAAATAGTTTCAGATATTTCTTTATTTAATTTTTTTGCTTCTTCTGAATCAAATGGTAATCTCATTTTAATATACGTATCTGAAAGACCTTGAATTCCGCAGCCGATTGGCCTGTGTAATTTATTACTTAATTCTGTTTCTGGAACTGGGTAGTGATTAAAATCAATAATGTTATTCATAGGTAATATCACATGTTTAGCAGTTTCAAATAAAAGTTGATGATCGAATACAGGAACCTTACCAGTTCCTTCATACTTGATATATTTTGGTAAAGCAAACGACATGAGATTGCAAACTGCATATTCTTTTTCATCAGAATACAGCAAAATTTCAGAGCAAAGATTGCTTGATTTAATTGTACCAATATTCTTTTGATTAGACATTTTATTAGCTGGATCTTTATAAAGAATATAAGGAGTACCGGTTTCAATCTGTGATTCTAATATCCGCATCCAAATTTCTTGTGCTTTAACCTTACGTTTATATCTACCTTGGGATACATAATTCCAATACAACTTTTCATATTCTTCACCGTATGTATCAGAAAGACCGGGACAAGTGTCTGGATCCATAAGATACCAATCTGAATCAGCTTCAACTTGTTTCATAAATAAATCCGAAATCCACATTGCTAAAAATAGATCACGAGCACGAAGATCTTCACTACCTTGATTCTTTCTTAAATCTAAAAATTCAAAAATATCAGGGTGTTCTGGTGAAAGATAAATAGCAAATGAACCTTTACGTTTACCACTTTGATTTATATATTTACAAACTTCATTATATACTTTTAACATTGGAATAATACCATCACTATGACCATTTGTTCCTCTAATAACTGATCCTTTACTACGAATATTATTAATATGAATACCAATACCACCACCAACCTTACTAATATGAGCAACATCCGAAATCGTTTTAAAAATACCACCTACACTATCATCAGTTCCCAAAAGGAAGCAAGAGCTAAGATTTTGTAATCTACTCCCTGCGTTAAACATTGTAGGGCTCGCAAAAGTAAAATAATGTTGTGAAATAAGATTATAAGTTTTGATAACATTGATTATGTCATTCTTATGAACTTGTATCGAAACTCTCATATATAAATGCTGAGGTCTTTCAATTACTTTGCGATCGATTTTCATAAGATAACTTTTCTCTAAAGTTTTAAATCCGAAATAATCAAAAAGATAATCACGTGAATAGTCAATTGCTTCATTTAGTTGATCTTTATTTTCACGTATAATTGTAATTATGTCATCTGCTAAAATAGGTGCGGGTTTATCATTTAAATCTGTGTTATTATATAATTTTTCCATAACTTCACTGAAACATTCTGTAGTATTTTTATGAATATTTGAAATAATAATTCTAGATGCTAATTTACCAAATTCCAAGTTTTCAGTTATACTAATACTAATTCTAGCTGCTTCTTCATCTAATTCAGTTGAACTTACGCCATCATAAATTGTAGATATAACTTTTTGAGCAATCAGGTCAGTATCAATTGTTGATAATTTACCTAAAGATTTATCAGTAGCTAATTTTTTTAATCTGTAGCAAACTTTATCTAATGAAAGATTTTCTAATTTTCCATCTCGTTTTGTAATTTTCATTCTGTTAATAATTTTATAAAATAAATTAAATTTCAATTTTAATTTAAAAACAATTTAAATTAAATGTTAATAGAAAACTCTATGTTAAAAGTTAATATAAGAAAAAGACAAAATAGTGAAAATGAAAATGAAAATGAAAATGAAAATGAAAATAATGAAAGTTTTGAAGAAACTCGGAGTAATAAAGGTATCAAACATTTAGGTAAATTAGATATTTTAGCATTAAATAATGGATGGAATTCTAATAATGAAAAATTTATAGTAAGTATTGGTGAAAATTCAGCATCATATAAATATATGCATGAAAAAGTAGCATCAAGATACGTTATTTATGATAAAATTATTAAAATACTTATTACTATACTTACTGTAATAATAACAGCTGAATATTATATTGCTATATTTCAAACAAATCAAATATTAACTGTTGTACAAGCTATAATTAGTACTGTTTTAGCTATAATGACATTAATATATAATTTTTTGAATTATGTTGAATTATCAAAAGATCATACTAATACAGCTAGTTTATTTGGAGTATTATATCACGACATTAGGAACATAATGTGTTTATATAGAAAAGATCGTCCAAATGCTGTTAGATATATTCAACGTGCTATAAAAGAATATGATCATCTAGAAGTAAATGGTCCAAATATTCCAGATTGGCAATTGTCAGATTTTCAGAAAAAATTTGAAAAAGCTAATATATCAATGCCCGATGTAACTGATCGTATTCAAAAAATAGAAATTATACAAGAACTAGGAAATAATCTTAATATTAATGTTAATACAAGTAATAATGAAAGTAATAAAGAAAGTAATAAAGAAAATAATAAATCGACATTTAAATTAAATAATACTAATAACTTGACGCAAATTCAAGAATGTTTTAAAATTGATGGTGATTTATCAGAAAATGATAATTTAACATATTCCGACTTGCTAAAAAGAAAGGAAAACTTGAATAAAGAAAGTGATTATGAAATGAATAGATTTATGAGTCATATAGTAAATAATAATCCTGAAGAATTAGTTTAGGGCTTACGCTACAGAATCGCTAGTTCTGAAATTTTTATATGACAATGTTCATATAAAAATGTTAATTTTGTGGCAAGAAGCGAACATTAGTTCGAGATCACTTATTTTCATTATTAAGAATTGTATATTCTAAAGAACAAGCATTAGAATTCCACTTACTTAAATCAACGACACCACAACCTTCAATTTCATTCATTTCATTAATCATAATAGTTTTACAAGGAAGTAAAACGGGAGAACAATTACTGCTTGTTTCAGAAGAAGTAGGACTCTTTTTTTTAAGTTTATTCGCTGCCTTTTTAGTTTTTTTAACGATTGTACTATAAAGATCTTTTTTGAATTCACGAGTAACTTTATTTTGTAAAATTACTAGTTCGGTTGTATTCCAAGTTTCTTTTGTTCTAATCGCACCTTCAAAAGCACAGTAAATCTCATATAAAGATTCCCTATCAATTCCTTCAAGTACTTTATGATTAATTTCATTTGAAATATCAGGAAACAATCCACTAAGATCATTTAATTTAATATTATCAGATAAAGTTTTTAATAACACAGTTTCTTTTTTTTCATCAAATTTAAGATATCTTACACTAAATAATTTTTCAATTATTTGTTGATGTGTATTAAAAATATACCCTTTAATAATAACATTTGTCTTTTTAATTAAATAATAAATACCATTTTCAATTTCAACAAAAAATTTTTCATTATCAACTTTTTCCTTTTTTTCAATAATATTATCAAAATATATCTCTATCCACTTTTTAATGTAATCTTCATTATCACCATAGATAATATTTAAGACTATTTCTGAGGGTAAAGTGTTAGTAGATTTTTCAATTTTATTTTTAATAATAGTAAACATGTTATTATAATTTAGCTTTTTAAAATAAAATTTTAAAATTTGTTATCTTCAAAAAAATGTTCTTAATAAATTTATTAAGAAAATTTTTTAATAATAAAGATAATCGGATGACAACTTTAATTTTTGTTTTTGGATACTATAACTAACATTGTATGATGTAAAAACTTAAGTTTTTACACTTGGTCATATGAACCAATTTCAAAAACAATTTTTTGTTTTTGTTCTACTATTTCATAACTGTGTTCTTTAAATTCAGATGATATATGTTTTCGCGCACTTGGGTCTACACCTTTGCTGCACCAATTTGGTTCCCAAAACTTTACAGTAAGTTCACTTGTATTTGTATAAGAATGTTTATTAAATAATTCGCAAAATAGTTCTCTATACCATAATTGTTCTTTTGTATGTGGTTTATTATAACTATATTTTTCTCTCTTAATATGAAAACCTATAGCACCATATTTTTTTTCGCAAAATTCTATAATAGAATCTATCCAATTAACATTTTTGTTTTCATCAAATGTACTAATTCCATCGGAGAATGCTTCCTTACGTCTCATTAGTATATCTTTTGGTAAATATCTTTTACCATTTGTATCTAATACATTAAAAGCATCTCTTAACAATTGTTTTTCAATTACAATCTCCCCAGTTTTTTGTTTTCTTAAATTACCAAACGTTTTAAATCTAGCTGGAATTCTTAATATATATTTTACAAAAGTAGGATCTGTAAATGGTACCCTAGGTTCAATTGAATTTGCCATACATGTCTTATTTGCTCTTAAACAATCAAATAAATGTACTTGACTTACCAATTTAACAGTTTCTTCTTGAAAAGCATTTTCACTTGGAGCATTTGAACCATATAAATAACACATTAATTCATCAGATAATTCACCTGAAAATAATACTTTTAATTCTGGAAAGAGATCTTTAATCTTTTTTGTTAGTAAATACATAGCTGTACCTGCTCTAATTGTAGTTGTATCATATGTCTCCGTATAATAAATAGTATCTTTAATGGCAGATAATCCTTCTTCAATTGTAAAATAAAATTCATGATGATCCGAATCTAAAAATTTAGCTACTTTTCTTGAAGCCACAAGATCTACTGAATTTTTATTAACTCCAATACTAAATGTTTTAATTTTATGTAGAAATCCAAACGCCTTAGCTTTTTTATTAATAATACTCGCAACTAAACTACTATCTAAACCACCAGATAACAATACACCAAAATTTACATTTAAATTTAACAGGTCATCTAATTGATAATGAATACTTTTCTCAAATCTAGTTCTAATATTCTCTTTAATAATTGATATATCAGAATATTCAGGACCGTTTTTTTGTGTTAATTCATAATAATCTAAATAATATTCTGTTTTTGTTAAAGATGTATAAATTATTTCATTTACATTTAAATGAAGATAAGTTCTAGGTTGAAACACTTTAACTGTATCCAAAAAACTAAAGTTTATCTTATTTTTATAAAACGATTTTGATGGATTTTGATTAATATTTGGCATTGTTAAACATTTCATTTCAGAACAAAATACAATCTTTTTCTCATCGTATCCATAATACAATGGAGTAATTCCAATATGATCTCTTGATACTAAAATTGAATCCATAAGACTATCGTATAATACAAATGAATATTGACCATTTAATTTTTTGAAAAAAGTCTTGAAGTCACCCCTTTTTCGTATATATTCTTTATATAATGGAATTAATATTTCACAATCACTTTGTTTACAAGTGTAATCCAATTCTTTTGATAACTCTTTCCAATTAAAAATTTCACCATTAATTACTAAACTAATCTGATTATTAAGGTCCTCAATAGGTTGTGTCGTACTTTCACCTATAATATGTAAACGTGTATGTACCATAATAATTGTCTTTCCATTTATTGTTTTAATAACTTTAAAACCCGTTGAATCTGGGCCTCTATGATTTAATAATTTACTAACATTATCTATAACAGATTTAATATATTCTTCTGTACAATCTTTTGTGTCATGTATTGAGCAATATACACCACACATAAATTTTATATAATATATAAATTTAAAATAAAAAATCAATTTTAAACTAATAAAACAAATAACAAACTTCATTATCTAATTTTTCTTTACCAAGATAATAATCAATATAACTTTTTAACACTTTTTCTTTAACTTTCATTTTAATTTTCTTTTTGTCTGGATTAAAACGTATAAATACACATGGTAAGCCTAACGCAAAACAAATATTATTTTCACGTATTTTTTCACAATCTATAGGATAATTCTTATGAGCATCTTCATCGCATTCAATAATAATAAAGAACGTACCTTTATCAATAAGAAAATCTGGATAATAAGTCTGACAACTTTTGTTTAAATTACATTTTTTATTGTAAATAAATGTATAAATTTAAACTTGGTTTACTTTTGAATTTAAAATTAATAACATTAATTAATAAATGACAACTACATTAATTTATATACATATCGGTAAAACATTACCTGATTATATTTATGATTCAATTTATCAAACAATTTTAATTTCAAATGATACAAAAATTTATGTATTATTAGATGATACACTTATTACTTCATTTAACGAAATAGTAAATAAATTTAATAATAATATTTATACAAAAAACAAAGTAAATACTACTATAATTGGCATACCTTTATCAATATTGAAATTACCATATGAATATAATAATCTAATTAAAAATTTACCAGAACAAATTAAAACATTTAGAGATTCATTTTGGATTTATACGATTGCTAGATTTTTTTATTTACAAACTTTTATGAATTTATTTCATATTGATTCAGCTTTTCATATAGAAAATGATATTATGATATATGAAAATTTAACAACTTTAGAAAAATCTTTAAACTCCAAAAAACTTTATATGGTTAGAGATAGTAAAACTCCACCAAGAGTTATAGCATCTATTATGTATTTAAATAAAATAGAATTACAAAAGGTACTTGATTATATAAATGAACAATTAAAATTAAATCCAAGTTTAAATGATATGCAGTTATTAGGTAGTTATGTTTCAGAAAACGTTGAATATTTACCATTTGATTATGATTGGCTTTCGAGCCCAAACGATCCGGATTACTTAAAAGCCGTGATTTTTGATGGTGCTTCTATAGGCCAGTTTCTTGGTGGTATTGATCCCAGAAATATTCAAGGATACAATGATATTTCAGAAAACGAACGTCAATTACTAACTTTGAATAATCCATCAAAAGGTTTTATAAATGAAACGTGTACTTTTAAAGCAAACAAAGTTAAAATATTTCAACGTTCTTTATCAGTAAATAATTTTATAATTCCATTAAATTTATATTTTTCAACTGATAATAATCTTAATATGAAACAAATAGTTAATACTCATATTCATTCAAAACAATTATATCAATTTTCAAGTGTATTTAATTTAAATTACTCTGATATTATTACAGGAGACCGTATAATTACACTTTGTGATTTTGTAATAACTACTAATGAAATTTATAATTACCATAAAAACATTGAACATTTTATTAAACTAGATCGTATTATCAAAGTTCAAAATTTTAAAAATGTTAATATTAATGCTTTAAATGGTATATTCGAAGAAGAAATTGAATTACGTACTGAAAATAAACATAATATAAAACTATTTATTTACACACATATTCTTTCTGATTTTGTTGAAAATATTTTATTCAAATTATCAACTAAATTAAGTTATACAATTTATCTTCATAATTCAGACCACGGTCTTGAAAATGATATTAATTTTCAAAAATTATTAGATTGTAAACACATTGAAAAAGTATATGCTCAAAATATAAATTGTAATTTTAATTCTGAAAAGTTTTCTTTATTACCTATAGGTTTGGCAAATTCTATGTTTAATCACGGTGATATACTTTCACTTTACACTACAATGAAAAATAGTTATTATTTAAATAAAACTAAAAATTTATATGTAAACATTAACCCTAATACTTTTGCTTATAGGAAAGTTGTACTTGAACAAGTAAATAACGAAAGATTTAATGTAAGTTCTGGTAAACCTTTTAAAGACTACCTCAAAGAATTAAGTACACATCGTTTTAGTTTATGCGTTCGTGGAAATGGAATAGATTGTCATCGTAATTTTGAAAGTTTATATTTAGGAGTAATACCTGTAATTATCAATAATAAATTTACTAATATGAATAATCATGTATTTTATCTAAAATCATTGGGTTTGCCATTTTACGAAATTAAAAGTGAGTCACTTGATAAATATTCTGATGAATTTTTTAATGAAGACTTGTATAAAAAGATAATACAAAAATGTGGTTCAAGTATCTATAACTTACCACAGTTAAAATTATCTTATTATGATGGTAACAGTGATAACAATTAATATAGATGATATCTTTATCTTTATCTTTATCTTTATCTTTAACTTTATTTTTTAAGAATTATGTAAATTATACATAATTAAAATCTATGACTATATTAATAGTTGTATAATATGAGTGCAAATGAAGGAACATACGATGGTATGGAATTTAATGATAATGTATTAATAAAAAAAAATTGTAATAATTCAGGTGGATCTTTAGAAGTTGAAAATATAATTTATAGTGATAAATTTAGATCTTTTTCTCTAAATACACCTATTTTATTAGCTAATTCTATTTTTAATTCAGAAGGTTCTGTTATTATAACATCTAGTAGTCCAGTTAGTAGTTGTAGTACAACATCAGCTAGTTTAATTGTAAACGGTGGTATATTAGTAAATAAAGATTCTGTAATTAAAGGTATTTTACGTATATGTAATACTACTAATTCGTATGACAATTCTACAGGATCTTTAATTATTTCAGGTGGCGCTAGTATAAATCAACATTTAAGTGTAAATGGAATATTAAATGTGTTTAATAGTACAAGTTCAACTTCTACTTCTGGCTCTATTATAACTTTAGGTGGTATCACAATATCTAATTCGACAAATTCTACTAATGTAAGTAATGGGGGTGCTTTAACTGTAATTGGTGGTGCTAGTTTTTTAGGTGATATACGTTCAAATAATTTTTATAGTAATTTTTTAACTGTAACTAATGGAAATTTTTTAAGTGTTACATCAGATAATTTGTTAGTATCAAATGGTAATTTTATTAATATTTCAAGTAATAATTTAATTTCAACTAACATAAGTGGAAGTAATGTCTATATAAATAATTTGAATTCTTTAAATACAACAATTTCAAATTTGTATTCAGATTATGCTTCATTCGGTAATACAATTGTATTAAATGAAAATATAACTAATTTAAGTGTTTCGAATCTATATAATAATATAGGTTATATTGATACTTTTAATTCTACGATTGGTAATATTGATTTTTTAACAGTTGGTAATTTATATGTTATAAATAATATTGAATATAATGATATTGTTACTAATTTAAGTTCATCAAATATTATAAACAATTTTTCATCTATAGGTTCATTACAATTAACTATAGGGACATTTGGTTCTTTATACGGTATAATTGGTAGTTCTTTTATTTATTCAAATTCTATTTCTACAACAAATTTAAGTTCTGCTAATTTAACAGTTTCAAATGCTGTTATTAATCAATCAACTATTAGTAATTTACACGTAACTGGTTCAATACCTAGTTACAATTCTACTACAGGGACTTTAATATTAAATCAAGGCGGTATCTCTGTAAACTGTACAGTTAATAGTGTTAGTATAAGTTCCGGTGGTTCTGGTACATTTGCTGGTGGATTAGCTGTTAATAAAGATGTTTATATAGGAGGTAATACATTCCTAACAGGTTATCTTGACTTGAATCAAAATAATATATTTAATGTCACATCACCGTCATTTAATTTAATTTATAATACACAGGCGTCATTAGGACTTGTCGTAGCAAATAAATTTTATGTTGATCATCGTTTTAATTCATTTACAATAGGTAATATATCCGGTAATTTAACAGCTGGTCAAGTCGTCATAGCAAGTACAATGGGTAATATTAGAGGATATCCTACATTTACATTTGATGGAACAACTCTTACATTAAACAGTACTGTTGATGCAACTAGTTTAACTAATGGTGGAACTTTACAAGTTTATGGTGGTGCTTCAATTGAGAAAAATTTATTTATTGGAGGGAATGGACATATTCTTGGTTATCTTGATATGAATAATCAAAAAATTACTAGTGTAGCTAATTGTACCACACCTTATGATGCAGCTAATAAATATTATATTGATTCAACTATAGCAAATGGATTTACTACAGCTAATATTTTTGTTTCAGGTACAGCTGTTCTTCCTACTAGTGTATTAACAAATTCTACTATTATTGGCACATCACATAGTTATAATAGTTCTACCGGATCTATTATATTATTAAATGGCGGTTTATCAATTAATGATACTTATAATAGTTCTAGTACTACTTTTGGTGGTGCATTTACTGTAGCTGGAGGAGCGGCATTTGGTAGCGATATATATACGCAAGGAATAACTTATTTTAAAAATACAACTGATAGTAAATCCAGTACATCGGGTTCGGTATTAATATCTGGTGGTTTAGGAGTTAAAGCTAATATTTCGGGAAATGCTATAATTTTACCGTCTATAACTAAACCAATATATAATAATATTGTAGATAACACATCTCAATTCTATATTGATACTAATGACAATTTATTTAAATCTGTCACAACTACAACTGGAACTTTAACTACGTATCAACCAACTAATACAAAAGGAGATTTATTAACACATAATGGAATTACTCAAGTGCGACTTCCAGTAGGTTTAGATAGACGAATATTAACTGTTAATTCAAATACGGTCGACGGAATAGAATGGTCAACTGGCGCAAATAAATCAAACCAAATACACCTTGATGGTAATGATAATTCAACAACCTGTTTTATAATACACAATCCAGAAGGAGCATTCATTGTTTGTATATATCCAATAATTAAATATGGTGCTTCTGCAAACTTTTTCTTTACTAAGAGTTCTTCAAGTCAATATGGTCATATAATTATAAATAATGGAAATCCTTCATATGATAATGGTATTCTTTTAGCAGAATATAATCCTTATCAAGGAATTGAATTATATAAAACAACTAATGGTTCAAATGGATTATACATTGAAAATAGTAATCAATTATTTTTAGGAACTACTATTCAACTAACTTCTACTAATTTAACAACTACTAATTTTGTATCAACATATGGAGCATATTTTATATCTATTTCAGCTCAAAATAATGGACCAGCAGCAACATTTATTATTACAAAATCTGACCCATCATTAAATTCTTGTCAAATTACTAAAATTAGCTCATCTCCAGGTACTAATAATTGTAATTTATATATACGATGGTATTCTTTAAGTTCATTTAATATATATAAAACAACTAATGATAATGATGGTTTTTATACAATTATTGATAATTTCCCAAATATAAATGTATTTACTATTACTTTAACTAGCACAAATACAGTTTATTTACAAAAAGACTTGTTCAATTTTTATGAAAAAAAATCTTTCTTTATTAAAATTACATATAATTCAATAAATGGTCCGTGTTCTATATTTTCAATGTCTAAAAACCATCATACCATTTCAGGTAATAAAACAACTTATCAATCACTGGGTAAAACAACTTTGGAAAAAATAATTTTTAACTGGAATAGTAATTCATTACCATCTATTTCAAAAACAGGAACAAATTATAATGGTATTTATAATGTTGAAATATCTGTATTTTAAATTTTTAATTTGTATTAAAAAAAATATTATTTTATATTTATATAATAACATGAGTTATATAAATAAACAAACTACAATATATGAAGGTGATGTATATATAACAGGATCACAAGATCCTTTAATTTACGGTATAGGTAATTTAAATATTGATGGAAATTTCAATATTAATAATAGATTTAGTATATCTGACACTAGTAATTCTATAAATTCAACAACCGCATCTTTTACTGTGTATGGGGGATTTAGTATAAATAGTTCTCAAAATGCTACAAGTTATACTTCTGGTGGCTGTTTAACTATAGCTGGTGGTTTGGCAATTGGACGAGATACTTATATTGGTGGAATATTAAATATGAATTCCAACAAAATTATATCATTGGCAACTTGTACTGATTTATATGACGCAGTAAATAAATATTATGTTGATAGTACATTATCTTCAGGATTTTCATCATTTAATGTTATGATTTCTAACGCAACTATTAATAATCTTGTTTCTACTAACATAAGTTCTGGTACTATTTCTGCTAATAGTTTAACTATTCCAAATTCTATTTTTACTAACATAAGTTCTGGTACTATTTCTGCTAATCATTCAACCATTTCAAACATTGTTTCTACTAATATAAGTTCAGGTACTATTTCAGCTAATAGTTTAACTATTCCAAATTCTGTTTTTACTAACATAAGTGCTGGTACTATTTCTGCTAGTATGTCAACTATTCCAAATTCTGTTTTTACTAACATAAGTTCTGGTACTATTTCTGCTAGTATGTCAACTATTCCAAATTCTGTTTTTACTAACATAAGTTCTGGTACTATTTCAACAAGTAAAATTTCAGCAAATTCTTCAACTATATCAAATTTATCAACTACAACTTTTAATGCTAATAATGTTACTATCACTGGTGATTTGATTGTAAGTGGTTCAACTGTATCTATAAATACTAGTACTGTTAATATAGCGAATAATCTTATAATGCTAAATGCTGGCCCAAGCGGTATAGCTGATAGTGGATTTATTATACATAGATATCAAGTTAATAATAATATAGGTACGGGGGATGTAGTAACTGATACTATTGCATTTAGCGGACTTGTTCAGTCGGGTACTACTACTTCACAGCTTGTATTACCTGGAACAGCTAGCACTATTGATTCATTTTATAATAATTACTGGGTTAAAATTACTAGTGGTATTGCTAATAATAACGTTAGACAAATTATAAATTATGTCGGTTCAACTAAAACTGCTACTTTAAATTCTGTGTTTACAGCAACTCCATCGATTGGTAGTGATACTTTTAATTTATATGGTAACGTATACGTTTCCAATTATTTCAAACAAAATACTAAGGAATACACGTTAAGTTATAGTAATTTAGATTCAACTATTAATGATATAAATTATGCTAATTTACGTTTAGGAAAGTTAACAAATAATTTAATTACTACTAGTAATGTTATAGCATCAAACGCATCTATCGGAAATGCATCTATTACAAATTTTACAGCTACTAATATTAAAGTTACAGGAACAACGTCTGTATCAACACCTATAAATGCAAGTGATGCTGTTACAAAAGCATACGTAGATAATAATATTTCAAATGTGTATTATACAGTAAGTGTTGGGACCACCACAGCAAATATGTCTACATCAGATGCATTAATACCAGACATGTCACTTATAACCAATATACCTGGTGTATATTCAATACATTTTAATAGTGAATATAATATACCAGCTGCATACAATACAGTTGGGTTTAGTACTGTTACAGCAACTTCAGATTTGAATCTGATTTATAATGATATAAACGCATTAACACAAACACAAATGCATATATTGGCGTTTGGTAGTGGAGAAACTCTGTTTCCAGGTGTTTACAACGTGATAGGTGCCATGTCTATTGCTGGTACCCTTACATTAGATGGACAGGGAAATTCTAACTCATTGTTTGTTATAAGAGGAACAGCTGCATTTAATACAACTGCTTCAGCAGTCGTTACACTGATAAATGGAGCTCAATCAAAAAATGTATATTGGGTTGCTCAAGATGCTATAGGGTTAGGGGCAGGCACTGATATAAAAGGATTGATATTTTCTAATTCTGGAGCAATAGCGGTAGGAGCAGATTGTATTATATCAGGTAGGTTATTTACAAAAACCGGAGCTATTGCATTTGGCCCTGGTGTTTTATCACGCCCAATTGGAATTTCTACAATTAACTTGAGATCGTTAGAGAATTTTATAATTTTTACTGGTTTCGGTGGAGTATCAAATGCGGCAGGTGTTTCTACATATACTGGAGATATTTCAACTAATAGTGGAGCTATTACCGGATTTTCATCCGCTACGGTTAATGGAACAATATATCAAGCAGGTTCTACTACAACTATTACAGAAGTTTTTTATATAGCGACTTTTAGCTTGTACGTAAATAACGTTTTAATTCCACATTCATATAGAACAAGAAATAACAAATCAACTGATATATCCTTACAAGGAGTTGCTACGGTAATTAACGGAGATACGGTGCAAGTTAGATATAGAATAGATAATCAGGCTTCAGATAATGGTGGAAAAGTCAATATAAATAATAGAATTCTGACTATAACTAAAATAAATTAAAATCAATATGTATTAAAAAAATTGTACATCAGTATTTAAGGTTTGTATTACAGTCTTTGCTATCAGCCAGTTAGAACAAATGGACTAGAAAAAAGACCGCTTACGCAAGGAATAATCAAGTAAACCAGCTTTGCTTGTTTTGTTATTTTAAACAATTTAGCGTGTGAAAAACTTTAATTTTTTATATATAATAATAATAAGTGAGGTATGTCAAATAGTTATAATTATTTTAGAGAAAATTTAAATCTTGATAATATAACTCTATCTTGTAATTTTTTAAGTGTTAGTTCAACAACAAATAGTATAGGTATTGGATCAGGTGGGTCAGTAAATATAAATGGTGGTTTAAGTATAATTAAGGATGTTTATATAGGTGGGCTAGTTAATTTTACAGCACCTTCTTTAAATTATAATAATACAGTAGCATCAATAGGGTTAGGAGGAGCAAATAAATGGTATGTTGATAATAGATTTAATAAATTTATAATAGATATTTCTCAAGAGCGTACTATAGAAAGAATTAATATCAATTCAAGTGTTAATTCTATAGGACTTGGTTCAGGAGGAAGTTTAAATGTAAATGGTGGTGTTAGTATAGCAAAACAACTGTTTGTAGGCGGGGTCGCACATTTTGTTAATACGAGTAATAGTACAAGTATTAGTACTGGTAGTGTTATTATTTATGGTGGTTTAGGGGTAAATGGTACAATAAATACTAATTTAATTGATAGTTCTAACATTTTTACAACTAATTTTACAACTTCTAATATAATTAGCACTAATATTACAACTTCTAATATAATTAGCACTAATATTACAACTTCTAATATAATTAGCACTAATATTACAACTTCTAATATGTTTATTAATAATGTTAATATGACACCATCTTCAGGTGACTTGTTTAAAGAACAATCGTTTAATGCGTCTGCCAATTTATATACACCTGATTCTATTACAGGATTCGTATTTAATAACAATGTTAGATATTTTACAGGATGGTTATCGGTGTTTATAACTACTAGTTCAACAAATACAGTTACAGCTTTTACAATTGAAGGTATACAATTAAATACAAATGTATGGAATATCAATTCAAGATTTGTTGGAACTAATATTAAAATGAAAATATCTATCACTAATAGTGGTCAAATTCAATATACTTGTCCTGGTATTCCGGGTTTTATATCAAGTGTTATGAAATTTAGAAGCATTACAACAAGTGTTTAAAAAATTCAAAAATATATTATTTTCTTACAATAATATAATATAATATAAATGAAATCAAAAAAAATATACCATCATTTGAAAAAAGTTTTACACTTTGCTCGCTCACACCTTTGGCATAAATTTAAGCGCGATAATATCGGGAAATCAATTAATAAATGCTATAAATTCTGAAGAAAAATTAATTAAAATAGGAAGTATTTATAATAAATAATTATTTTATTAGTATAATATAATAAGATAAGATAAAATGTCAGCAGATCAGGATACATTTATGAATGGTATTGAAATTTTAACAACCGATGTGGCGACAAGTAGTTCAGGGAGTTTATACACACTTGGTGGAATTTCTATTTTAAATACAACAAATGCTAGTAGTACTTCTGCTAGTTTTCTTACATTAGGTGGTATATTTATTAAAAGTAATACTATTATAGGTGGTAATACAATAATTTTAAGTACAACTATTTCTACAAATACAACTACTGGTGCTTTTATTGTTAATGGCGGTATTGGTATATCTGGAAGTGTTTTTGGTAATTTTGCTGATTTTTCTAATATTCAAGCAACTATAGGAGCAACTTTACCAAATTTAATAGTTAATTCTGCGAGTATAGGATCTCTTTCACTTTCCGCAATTAATTTAGCTAATATTACTACAAATAATTTAGTTGTTTTAACTTCAAGTATATCAAATGCAATATTTACTAATATTACTTCAACTAATTTATCATCTAATATAGTTACTATAAATTCAACAACTGATTCGTCACGTACATCTGGTTCATTAATCACCAATGGCGGTATTTCTGTTGGTAAATCAGTTTATATTGGTAGTACGGTTAATGCAACTAATACTAGCACAGGTGCTTTAATTGTATCTGGTGGCGGTGTTTTTAATGGTGATATATACGCTAAAAATATATATACTAATGGCGTATTGACAATTGGTACTGGTGTAGGTTCATATCTTTTTGGAACAGAATATAATTATGTAGAATTATTAGCTACTTCAGGGACAACAAATACAAATTTTCAACAAAGAGTTTCTATGACGACTAGTTCTTTATTAGGGGGAACTTATAAAATTAACATAGGATATACTTTTGATGTTCCATCTGTTAATAATCAAGATGGTATTTTTAATGTACTCTTAGATCCAACTAATCTTACTACAGGTACTTTAATTCATGAACATATAGAAAGAAAGGATAAAACTAATTATGTAATTCCACAATATAATTCAATTTCAAGAGTTTTGACACCAGGTATTCATTTTGTATCATTATTATGGAAATCAGGAAATAATGGTTCTGTAATTTTTATATCAAATGCTAGACTTGAATTATTTAGAGCACAATAATCTATATTAAACTAAAATATTTAAATCCATTACAACTTTTATTATTTATTTTATATTGAACATATTTCACTATAATATTTTGATACATTGTTACAATATTCTATAAAATATTGTTTAACCAATGTCTATTTGGTGTTCATTAAATCTTCTATTAATATTATCTGTATTTCCAAATTTATATAAAAATAATCTATTTATATCTTGTTTTATTTTAATTAAATAAACAATACATTTTAAATGATAGCTATCTAAAAGAATTTGTTGTTTGTCTTTAATAAACTGATCTTTTTTGATTTTGTAATTGTTTTTCTTTTTCTTCTAATTGTAATTTTAATCCTTGTGCTTCATTAAAAATTATATCATCAAGTATATTTCCAGCCCATTTTCTGAATTTTTTAGCTATTTCTTTTTTACTATTATACAACACTCTATAAACACCTTGACTTGTTAAAAATGTAGTGTATTGTTTGCAGCCACGTAGGTCATAAGCTTTCCTTAGTACCTTCTCATCCTCATCATAATTTTGTATTGATACAGCTATATTAGATAAATTAAGTGCTTTACCTATATCAGATGCCTTAAAACAATAAAATTTTTTTCATTTGATTTTTTTATTAATTCATGTAATAATTTATAATTAATATTTTTACATCTATTATTAGTTAAATGTTTTATCAAATTATTTTTAAACGTAAATTTAGTATCACATAGTAAACATTTTATATTATTTTTATCACTATTTAATTTTTCTATTTGTTTATGTATTACTTTATAATTAACATTTTTACATCTATTATTATTTAAATGTTTTGTTAAACTAGATTTTAAAGTAAATTCTGAATTACATATTAAACAATTTATCATTTAATATATCTAAATAAAAATAAATTTAAATTCCTATCTTATCCAAATAATATTAGTGATAATATTATATAAAAATAAATAAATAAAGTAAATTTAAGAGATAAAAATACATAAATAAATAATTGAGACAAAAAGTGTTTAAAACAATAAATAAAATAAATGTCTCATATAAAAGTGATAATAAAAAAGAAATTGAGCATTTAAATTAAAACACTAAAATTTATTTGTACTAATTTTATATTACATTTATTATCACCGGATACTATACATTGTATTTCTAATAAAGTATCATTAATAGGTAAATTTGATATATCTGATGGTACCATATTTATAATTTGTAAAGTATTATTATTAAATGTAATAGACTCACATAAAATTTTGTCATTTATTGAATCATAAACTTTAAATTTATAATTAGTATTTCCATCAACAGAACTTATCATTTTAAAAGAACTTATAAAAGAGTTATCTGTTGGTTTTGTATAAAAATATGTTCCTATTACTGTATAATTATCTGTAGGTAACAATGTATTTTGCGATAATACAATAGATTCAGATTTTATAAGTTTGGTAAGTTCTTGTGGAGAAGTATACCCTGAAATAATATTATTCAATACTATCTGTTGTGAATTTGTTAATTCTTGATTATATACTACATCAAGTGTAGCTTCAATATTAAGATAAAAATCACTAGGTAATGTACCCTCTGTATTTTCTAATATATATTTATATAAATGTTCTAAATATTTTAAATTCAGTATAGTATAAGAGTATTTAAAGCTCTGCTCCATTTTATAATATATATTATATTATAAAATAACTTTTTAACAAATTATGAATTTATTTTATTATATTAAATTAAATAAGATGTTACTTAATAAAAATTTAAACAAATATTCATTAAGATGTTCTTCTGAAAATAAATTAGTATATACTTGGAATGAAACATCACCTCAAGTTTGTCCAAATAATACTAACCATTTAATTGATCTAAGTTCTATAAAAATAGTAGATACAATAGTTCAAAATGCTGTTACTATTATTCAAACAAATGGACAAACTGGTGATAATTATCGAGTTGAATCTAAAAAATTAACAATACCTGCAAATTCAACTATATATGAAGATTATACATGGAATTACCCTATAGCTGTTATGACAATTAATTGGTATTCAACTCAAGAAAATATAGGTGATGTAATTAATGGATATATAGCACCTAATACAACTATAGGAGCTATAACAAATAACATTACAACAGGTGATACATTAATACATGTGTCACCTACAGTATTAACATATATAAGAGTTGGATATGAAGTAAATATAACAAATGGTATGACAAATATTATTATGGGAGAAGTTCTAACAATAGATAAAGTAAATAGTACTTTAATATTAAGTATAGCATCAACAGAAAACATAAATGCTCCAGCATATTTACAAATGACTGTTCATAATATTTACAACATGAATCTTATACCAGGTGTAACAAATCTTGCATCAAAACATATAGAATCAAGTGCTTTACCAAAAAATACAGTAGCAAGAATTAAATATACTAATAATGGAAATACTGAGAAAACGTTCATATTCTATTATGAAATAATGTATTAAATTTCTTTTAATTTTAAATTATTCCATCAACGTTGTTTTAGTTCTATTTACACTAATACTTTTATATTATCTATAATATGATTTTTTTCGGTTGTTATATTCTTCAAAATAATCTTTATATAGATTTAATTAACGGACATATTTTAGTAACGAGATCACTAAAGACATTATCATTTTTAATTACAGTTACATTGTTACGTAAATTAATTTAGATTGGTTTTTCATATGTAGTTTTTTTATGTTCAGATAATCTTTTATTAATATTATCAGACCAACCAAATTTTAATAAAATACTTTTTTATTATCATAACTTTCTAATAATGTTGTTTATTTAATTTGTTTCTTTTCAAATCTCATTTTTCATTTTGATGTAGTCATATTTTAATATTTGATTTTAAATAAAACTAATTTATATAGAAAGCGTATCGCTTCTAAATTTCATAGAATTAGATACAAAACCACCTTGATTTGTACTTGTATATTGTACTTGACCTGCATTAGTTACACTTAATATAATACCTGTGTTATCACCAACAAATGATTGATTCCATGACCAAGAAGTAGCTCTTTGAATACCTCTAAGTTGTATAATAGCGTATCTATTAGTAGTAGCTATAATAGTAACGGATATATCACAATTAAATGCTCTTACAGTTCCATTAGCAAATAATAAACCTGTTACATCTGTGGCGATGACTTGATTATTATTAGCATTAAATGAAATTTCTTTAAATATATCACCTAAACTCGGTGTCATATTAACTGTATTTACTACTAAATTACTAACAGTTTGATTTGTACCAAGTAAGTTAGCAATCGTAGCTGAACTAGTAACGTTTAAACCGACAATTGTTAAATTATTAGTTAGCGCTAAATTAGTTGTTGTTATGTTAGTAGCTATAATATTTGTTGATGTTTGATTTGTAGATAACAAGTTAGTTATTGTACCAGAGTTTACTAATAAACTAGATGTTGTAACACCTATGGCATTTAGAGTAGCTAATGTTTGATTTGTAGCTATAACATTTGTTAGTGTACTTAACCCGGAAACAAACAATGTTCCAGATGTAATACCTGTACTAATATTAATAGTAGCTGTACTAATATTTGTGGCAACCGCATTTGTAGTTCTAAGCGAAGCAATTGTACCTGTAATAACGTTCGCATTTGTGATTAAACTATTAGTAATTGTTTCATTTGTTGCGACTAGATTTTGAATGGTCCCTGAAACGGTAGTGTTAATAGTTGTTACTGTTAATCCATTTGTTAGAGATAAATTAGTTGTTGTTAAATTTGTTGCGTATAAATTAGCGACTGTTTCGTTAGTTACAAATGTATTACCAAATGTTGCAAAACCATTAAATATGGCATTTCCGGAAGTTAATGTAGATAAAACAGAACCAGCAGATACATTAATACCGTTATTAAAATTACCAGTTCCAGCGAGAATAGTGGCAAATCCGGTATTAGTTATTGTTGTTGCCCCTGGATCACTAGCCGTAAATCCGAAAACTAATTGTCCAGTTGCTTGATTATAATATTCGGCAACGTAATATCTACTATACAAATTAAAAGTATCACTACCAACAGATGGAGTTGCTATAAATACCGAACTTAAAGTAGCAGTTTTAGTAGCTCCAACATAACTTACAATTTGTCTAACATTGTTATTAGCAGTTCCACCTGTAATTTTAATCCACCAATTGTTATAAAATGAATCAATCGCACTTGCCCCTGAAGGTAAAACGACGACTGATGTAGTAGTACCAGCTTGAACTGTACCTGTAAACGCAATAGGTTCAGTACCAGAAACAACATCACCACCACCCGCATTATTATCTAATTGAAATCTTTGAATGAATAAACCAGCATCTCTAGTAGAAGCAGGCCCTGAATTAAGGACTAACATATTATCAGCAATATTAACTGTTGTACTATTAACACTTGTACTTGTTCCATTTACAAATAAATTTCCATTAATAGTAGTATTACCACCGATATTAACAGCCCCGGCTACACCTAAACCACCACTTACAACTAATGCACCAGTTCCAGTTCCAGAACTTACTGTTGTACTAGTAATTGTTGTATTTCCTGAAATATTTGTGGTAGATAACACAGATGTTCCAGTAGCATTAAACCCACCTGTACTAACATTAGTAGCAATTTGATTAAATAATACTGTCGTTCCAGATGCATTAAGACCACCTGTACTAATGTTAGTAGTTATAATATTCCCAAATGTAGAATTTCCTATTACAAAAAGATTAGCAACAGTTTGATTTGTAATATTTGCGTTTGTAGTTATTAATGAAACTAGTGTTTGATTTGTACCTGTAATATTTTGAAGAGTACTAATACCAGTAGCATTTATAGTACCTGAAGAGATACCTGTACTTGCTATCAATATATCTGTACTTATATTAGTAACAGATAATTGAGTTAATGTAGAAAGCCCGATTATATTTAATGAAGCACTTGTGATACCAGTTGTAGCAACAAGAATACCGGTTGTTTTACTTGTACTTGTTAGAAAATTCATAGTAGCTAAACCGGTAGTTCGTAAATTACTAGTAGTTATACCTGTACTAGCAATTAAAACTCCAGTAGTTATATTAACTGCAGAAACTTGTGACAAATTACTATTGCTTGTCACTACTTCATTTGTGGTTGTAGAACTAGTAATAACAGCATTATTTATAGTAGAAGTTCCAGTGACATTTAATGAAATCAGAGTTAAACCTGAAGTTAAAGCTAAGTTAGTAGCTGTGATATTTGTTGCGAATAAATTAGAAGTTGTCATAGAACCAGTAACTAAAAGTGAAGTATTAGTTTGAGTTGTACTTTGTAAATTAGATGTATTAATTAATGTAGAATATAAATTACCAGTACTAATGCTTCCATTCACTAATAAAGATGTATTTGTTTGATTTGTAGTTAAAATATTAGTTGTTAATAAATTAGTTGAAGTAATATTAGTTGTAAATAAATTTGAGATTGTACTATTTGTAGAAATAATATTTGTGGAAGTTTGGTTAGATGATTGTAAATTAGTAACATTTGCAAAATTTGCATATAAATTACCATTGATACCAAGTCCACCTGCTAAAACAAGGGCTCCACTTCCAGTATTATTACTTAATGTAGTACTACCTACATAAATACCTCCATTAACAACAAGTGAACCTGTACTTGCATTTAATGCGTCAGTTGTATCTAAAATAATTAAACCTTGGTTATAATACAAAGGACTACTCATATTATTTTATAATAACATAATAAAATAAAATTCTTTAAATAATATAATAACAAACGTTATAACCACTTATAACTTTAATAAAATGAATGAAGAAATAAAAACTGATAATAACTGTATTATTAAAGCATTTGAAAATAATCCAATATCAATATTACAAGAAAATATCAATAAAATTAAATATAATAGACCCAATAGACATTGTACCTATAGTAGAAAAAGTAGAAATTTTATGTAATTTTTGTAATATATTTTTCGAATCTGATATAGAATTATTTAATCAAGTATTAAACAATAAAAATAAATTTGGATATAAGAAATACACGTTGCCATCTGGTAAAATTATCAATTATCAAGGATATGAAAATTATGCTTTAGATGAATTATTAATTTTATTCAATGAAAATGATATACAAAATGAACGTTTTAAAATTCCTATAATAAAATATACATTTAAAAATAAAGAATACAATTATTATCCTGATATTTATATCGAATCAGAAAATAAAATAATAGAAGTAAAGAGTGATTGGACATATAAAAATAATATAATAAAAAATACAATAAAAGCACTGGCAACAAAAAAATTATGATATAA
>Ga0326734_1000013_pt1 | contig 64715 bp, 55 predicted proteins | sample 15_GP2_1315_FD_207944 | JGI IMG/M metagenome (GOLD analysis project Ga0326734, IMG submission 207944) | Glacier ice microbial communities from Ngari, Tibet, China - 15_GP2_131.5 | ecosystem: Environmental > Aquatic > Freshwater > Ice > Glacier | place: China: Ngari, Tibet | collected 2018-07-18 | reverse complement strand
ACCGAAGCCGAACGAATGGCGCGCCGATGGCGGGCGCTTGGCGATCAGTTGCGCCAGCAGCGCCAGGCCGAGCGCGGCGGCGTCGGTGACCATGTGGCCGGCGTCGGAGATGAGCGCCAGCGAATTGGACATGAAGCCGGTGACCAGTTCGACCACCGCGAACAGCAGCGTCAGCACCAGCGCGCCGGCCAGCGCTTTCTGGCTGCGCGCATGGGTGAAGTGGGCGTTCTTGGCGTCACCAAGCCGGTGGGCGTGCAGGTGGGCGGAAGAGGAGGGAGGTGTTTGCATGTGGCGGCGGGAACGATCGATAGTGGCGAAGTGTAATGGATTTTTGATATAGCGATGCCGGGCGGCCGCCAATGCTTTCATAATGCCGCCGGGTGCGCGAGGATTACGTGCCGGGGGCATTAAAATAGGTCTTGTCATTCCCGAGTCGCCTCTCTATAATGTTGGTCTTCGGGCGGTTAGTTCAGCTGGTTAGAATACTTGGTCGACATCCAAGGGGTCGGGGATTCGAATTCCTCACCGCCCACCAGAATGCGGTAATACAAAAGTTGAGAGTAAAAAGCGAGAAAGGCACCATGGTGATGGCACCGCTAGCTACGACGGAGTTGTTCCAGCGACGTTACTAGTCAGGTGGATTCTTTCGCTCAACGAAAAAATCAAGCGCGGCTAGTCCGCGCTTTTTTTCGTTCGCATTTTTGATTGTCCAATCAGTCGCACATTACCTGGCGTCCAGCGCCGATATGGAGAACAGCATGATTTCAGTCCGCCTTCCCGATGGTTCGGCCCGCCAGTTCGACGGCCCCGTCACCGTAGCCCAGGTTGCCGCCAGCATCGGCGCCGGCCTTGCCAAGGCGGCGCTGGCCGGCAAGGTCGACGGCAAGGTGGTCGACACGTCGCACCTGATCGACGCCGACGCCGACCTCGCCATCATTACCGACAAGGACCCGGAAGGCCTCGACGTGATCCGCCACTCGGCCGCCCACCTGCTGGCCTACGCCGTCAAGTCGCTGTACCCCGACGCGCAGGTGACGATCGGCCCGGTCATCGAAAACGGCTTCTACTACGACTTCGCCTACAAGCGCCCGTTCACCCCGGACGACCTGGCGGCGATCGAAAAAAAGATGGCCGAGCTGGCCAAAAAAGACGAGCCGGTGACCCGCACCGTGATGCCGCGCGATGAGGCGGTGGCGTACTTCACCTCGATCGGCGAAGTCTACAAGGCCGAGATCATCGCTTCGATCCCGGCCGGCGAAGACGTGTCCTTGTATGCGGAAGGCGCCTTTACCGACCTGTGCCGCGGCCCGCACGTGCCGTCGACCGGCAAGATCAAGGTGTTCAAGCTGATGAAGCTGGCCGGCGCCTACTGGCGCGGTGATTCGAAGAATGAAATGCTGCAGCGGGTGTACGGCACTGCCTGGGCGAAAAAGGAAGACCAGGACTTGTACCTGCACAACCTGGAAGAGGCGGAAAAGCGCGATCACCGCAAGCTCGGCAAGCAGCTCGACCTGTTCCACTTCCAGGACGAGGCGCCAGGCCTGGTGTTCTGGCACCCGAAAGGCTGGACCATCTGGCAGCAGGTGGAGCAGTACATGCGCCACAAGTACCAGGTCAACGGCTACCAGGAAGTAAAAGCGCCGCAGATCCTCGACCGCGCGCTGTGGGAAAAGACCGGCCATTGGGAAAACTACCGCGAGAACATGTTCTCGACCGAGTCGGAAAACCGCTCGTATGCGCTGAAGCCGATGAATTGCCCGGGCCATGTGCAGATTTACAACGCCGGCATGAAAAGTTACCGCGACCTGCCGTTGCGCTTTGGCGAATTCGGCCAGTGCCACCGCAACGAGCCGTCCGGCGCGCTGCACGGCATCATGCGGGTGCGCGGCTTTACCCAGGACGACGGCCATATTTTCTGTACCGAAGAGCAGATTGCGCCGGAAGTGATCGCCTTCCATGCGCAGGCGATGGAGGTCTATCGTGACTTCGGCTTCGACAGCATCGACGTCAAGATCGCGCTGCGCCCCGACAACCGCATCGGCTCCGACGAGGTGTGGGACGAAGCCGAGGCGGCGCTGCGCGGCGCGCTTGGCGCCTGCGACGTCAAGTGGACGGAGTTGCCGGGAGAAGGCGCGTTTTACGGCCCGAAAATCGAATACCACCTGAAGGACAGCCTCGGCCGGCCATGGCAGGTCGGCACCATGCAGGTCGACTTCTCGATGCCGGGCCGGCTTGGCGCCGAATACGTGGCGGTCGACAACACGCGCAAGGTGCCGGTGATGCTGCACCGGGCGATCGTCGGTTCCATGGAGCGCTTTATCGGCATCCTGATCGAAAACCACGCCGGCGCCATGCCGCTGTGGCTGGCGCCGGTGCAGGTCGCGGTGCTCAATATCTCCGACGCGCAGGCTGAATTTACACAGCATGTGGCCGATCAGTTAAGAAAATCCGGGTTCCGGGTGCACGCTGATTTGCGGAACGAGAAAATAACCTATAAAATACGTGAGCATTCCGTCCAAAAACTGCCGTATATTCTTGTGATAGGCGACAAGGAACGGGATGCCAACACTGTGGCCGTGCGAGCACGTGGCAATACCGATCTGGGCGTCATGTCCGTCGATGCCTTCGTGGAGCGTCTCAAAGAAGAGATCGCATCCAAAGCATAAAGCACGGCCGAATCACCAGACTTTATAAGGAAACACCATAGCTACTGACAAGTCGCATCGCATCAATGGCGAAATCACGGCCCCCGAAATGCGTTTATCCGGGGTCGAAAACGAGCCGCTCGGCATTGTGAGCCTCGCCGAAGCATTCCGTCTGGCCGAAGAGGCCAACGTCGACCTGGTGGAGATTGCGCCGACCGCGCAGCCACCGGTTTGCCGCCTGATGGACTACGGCAAGTTCAAGTATTCGGAGCAGAAGAAGGCTCACGAAGCGAAATTGAAGCAGAAGATCATCTTGGTCAAGGAAGTCAAATTCCGTCCCGGTACCGATGATGGCGATTACAACATCAAGTTGCGCAACCTGGTCAAGTTCCTCGACGATGGCGACAAAACCAAGATCACGCTGCGGTTCCGCGGCCGTGAAATGGCGCACCAGGATATTGGTTTTCGCATGCTCGAACGCCTGAAGGCAGACCTCGAGCCATATGGCCAAGTCGAGCAGTTTCCGAAGATGGAAGGCCGCCAGATGATCATGATCCTGTCGCCGAAGAAGAAAAAAGCATAACGGACAACTCCTGCTTTGTGCCGAGTTTGCTGTAGAAACAAGGGCGGGTGAGTTTTCTCATCCGCCCTTGGTATTTGTGCCGGGATTCATGTTAGAATCCGCGGCTTCCTTCCTTCAGGGGAATGGAAATAATGTGAAAGCAGGCATCTAAGCGCAGCGAGTTGTTGCCACCTGCAATCCTATAATGGAGCTGTCCACAGGACAGAACTGCTATGCCTAAAATGAAGACCAAAAGCTCTGCGAAAAAACGTTTTCGCGTGCGTCCAGGTGGAACCGTTAAAGCGGGCCACGCTTTCAAGCGTCACATCCTGACCAAGAAAACGACCAAGAGCAAGCGCCAATTGCGCGGAATCACGAACGTCGACGCTGCGGATGTACGCTCCGTCATGCGCATGATGCCAACCGCTTAATCTCACCACTCAATTTAAGGAGTTACTATGCCTAGAGTAAAACGTGGGGTTACAGCTCGTGCCCGTCATAAAAAAATTCTTGTCCAGGCTAAAGGCTACCGTGGTCGCCGCAGCAAGGTCTACCGTGTTGCCAAGCAAGCGGTCATGCGCGCCGGCCAATACGCTTACCGCGATCGCCGCAACAAGAAGCGCGTATTCCGTCGTCTGTGGATCGCCCGTATCAACGCCGCTTCCCGCGAGCATGGCGTGACGTACAGCGTGTTCATGAACGGCTTGAAAAAAGCATCGATCGAACTGGACCGTAAAGTCCTGGCCGACATGGCAGTGATGGACAAGCCGGCGTTCGCCGCGATTGTCAACGCCGTCAAGGCACAGATCGCCGCCTAAGCTGCGATCGATTGTCACGCGCTGCCCCCGGGCAGCGTGAAAAGAGCGGGGCAGAGGTTCAAACCTGTGCCCCGTTTTTGATTGTGGCGCCGCTTGTGCACCGCACCCCGACAGGAAACCACACAGCATGAACTCCCTGGAACAACTCGTCGTTACCGCGCAGGCTGACTTTCTCGCCGCCGAAGACGCTGCCGCACTCGAAAACGCCAAAGCGAAGTATCTTGGCAAGACCGGCCAGATTACCGAACAGATGAAGGGCCTGGGCAAGCTGGACCCGGACCAGAAAAAAATCCAGGGCGCGCTGATCAACGCGGCCAAGGGGCAGATCGAGAGCGCCCTGAGCGCGCGCCGCGATGCGCTCGCCAACGCCCAGCTCGACGCGCGCCTGAACGCGGAGGCGATCGACGTCACCCTGCCGGGGCGCGGCCGTTCGATCGGCGGCATCCACCCGGTAATGCGCAGCTGGGAGCGGGTCGAGGAAATCTTCCGTTCAATCGGTTTCGACGTCGCCGACGGCCCCGAAATCGAAAACGACTGGACCAATTTCACCGCCCTCAACAGCCCGGAAAACCATCCGGCGCGCTCGATGCAGGACACCTTCTACATCGAAGGCAACGACAGCACCGGCAAACCCTTGCTGCTGCGCACCCATACCAGCCCGATGCAGGTGCGCTACGCGCGCACCCATACGCCGCCGATCAAGGTGATCGCCCCGGGCCGCACCTACCGCGTCGACAGCGACGCCACCCACTCGCCGATGTTTCACCAGGTCGAAGGATTGTGGATCGCCGAGGACATCAGCTTTGCCGACCTGAAGGGCGTCTACCTCAATTTCGTCAAGGCCTTCTTCGAGACGGACGACTTGCAGGTACGCTTCCGGCCGTCGTACTTCCCGTTCACCGAACCATCGGCCGAGATCGACATCGCTTTTGGCAGCGGTCCGCTCAAAGGCCGCTGGCTCGAAGTGTCGGGCGCCGGCCAGGTCCACCCGACGGTGGTGCGCAACTTCGGGCTCGATCCGGAAAAGTTCATCGGTTTTGCGTTCGGCTCCGGCCTCGAGCGCCTGACGATGCTGCGCTACGGGATCAACGACTTGCGCCTGTTCTATGAAGGCGATCTGCGTTTCCTGAAGCAATTTAACTAAAAATGGGTTTCATAAACCTACTGCGCGCTGCATTTTCGGTGTGCGATGCTCGCTGTACCCACGTACAGCTGCGCTTCTCGACCGAAACTGCTGCCGCTCGCTACGGTTTCTGAATCCCATTTAAGTAGCTAAAAAGTAGCTAAACTAAAATATTAAGCAAGGCACGCATATGCAATTTTCCGAAAACTGGCTCCGCACGATGGTCGACCCGGCAATGACGTCGGAAGAACTGGCGCACCTGCTCACCATGTCCGGCCTCGAGGTCGAAGAAGTGGAGGCGGTGGCGCCGCCGTTTTCGAACGTGGTCGTCGCCGAAGTGGTCGAAGTGGTGCGCCATCCGAACGCCGACCGCCTCAACGTGTGCAAGGTCGACGTCGGCACCGGCAGCTTGCTCACGATTGTCTGTGGCGCGCCGAACGTGCGCGCCGGCATGAAGGCGATCTGCGCGATGGCCGGCGCGATGTTGCCGCCCGGCGCCGACGGCAAGCCGTTCGAGATCAAGGTCGGCCTGCTGCGCGGGGTCGAGTCGCACGGCATGCTGTGCTCGGCGAAGGAACTGAAATTGTCGGAAGACGCTGGCGGCCTGATGGAGTTGGCCGCCGATGCACCCGTTGGCCAGGACATCCGCGACCACCTGGCGCTGAACGACCTGAAATTCACCATCAAGCTCACGCCCAACAAGGCCGATTGCCTGTCGGTGCTGGGCGTGGCGCGCGAAGTGTCGGCGCTGACCGGCGCGGTCTTAATGGCGCCGCAGAGTCGCAGCGTTGCCGTCAACAGTGTAGAAGTGCTGCCAGTCAAAATCAGTGCGCCCGACCTGTGCGGCCGCTTCACCGGGCGCGTCATCCGCGGCCTGAACGCCAGGGCGCAGACGCCGGCGTGGATGGTCCAGCGCCTCGAGCGCAGCGGCCAGCGTTCGGTGTCGGCGCTGGTCGACATCTCGAATTACGTCATGCTTGAACTGGGCCGGCCGTCGCACGTGTTCGACCTCGACAGCATCGACGGCGGCCTCGACATCCGCTGGGGTGTCGCGGGCGAGTCGCTAAAATTGCTGAACGGCAACACGGTAGCGATCGACGACTGGGTCGGCGTCATCGCCGACGCACGCCAGATCGAGTCGCTGGCCGGCATCATGGGCGGCGACGCCACCGCGGTCTCGCTCGAGACAAGCAACATCTACCTGGAAGCGGCGTTCTGGTGGCCGAGCGCGATCCAGGGCCGCGCCCGCCGCTTCAATTTTTCGACCGATGCGGCGCACCGCTTCGAGCGCGGCGTCGATTTCGCCACCACCGTCGAACACATCGAGCGCATCACGGCGCTGATCGTCGACATCTGCGGCGGCGGCGACACTGTCGTCGGCCCGGTCGACGACCAGGCGGTCAACTTGCCGCAGCGCAGCCCGGTCGTGCTGCGTACCGCGCGCGCCCAAAAAGTGATCGGCGTGCCGCTCACCGACGACGTCATCGCCGACATTTTCACCCGCCTCGGCTTGCCGTTCACGCAGCAAGCGGGCCAGTTCGCCGTATTGGCGCCGTCGTACCGCTTCGACATCGAGATCGAGGAAGACCTGATCGAGGAAGTGGCGCGGGTGTACGGCTTCGAAAACATTCCGGCCCGCCCGCCGGTGGCCGCCAGCGCCATGATCGCAGCGCCCGAACACGTCCGTTCGCTGTTTGCGCTGCGCCATAGCATGGCCGACCTGGGTTACCAGGAAGTGGTCAACATGAGCTTCGTCGATACTGCCTGGGAAACCGATTTCTCCAGCAACACCGACCAGATCAGATTGCAGAACCCGATCGCCAGCCAGATGAACGTGATGCGCTCGTCGCTGATCGGCAGCCTGGTGGCCAACGTGCGCTACAACCTGAACCGCAAGGCGGGACGGGTGCGCGTGTTCGAGATCGGCGCCATTTTTCGACGCAATCCGTCAGCGCTCGACGGCGCGCTGTCGATTGCCGGCTTCGACCAGCCAAAGCGGCTTGCCGCGATGGCTTACGGTCCGGCATTCGACGAGCAGTGGGGCGTTGCCTCGCGCGTGATCGACTACTTCGACGTCAAGGCCGACCTGGAGGCGATGTTTGCGCCGTTGCTGCTGCGCTTCGTGAAAACCGATCACCCCGCGCTGCATCCGGGACGCTCGGCATCCATTGAACTGGACGGCAAGCCGGTCGGTTTCATCGGTGAACTGCATCCGCGCTGGTTGCAAAAATACGAACTGGCCCAGGCGCCGGTCTTGTTCGAAGTCGATGCGCTGGCGCTGCAGCAGCGCTTGACGCCGAGCTACAAGGACATTTCCAAGTTTCCCGGCGCCACCCGCGACCTCGCGCTGGTGGTCAGGCAGGATGTAGCCGCGCAGGATGTAATGGATTCTTTTGTTGCTGAAAAGAATTCAAGTTCCTTGGGAAACATCGTGCAAGCCATTGTTTTATTTGATGAATATCGCGGTAAAGGTCTGGAGGAGGACGAAAAAAGCCTTGCATTCCGCTTTAGCTTACAAGATACTCAAACCACCTTGCAGGACACCGTGGTCGATGCGCTGATGACGGCAATGACGACCGCCGCTTGTGAAAAACATGACGCAACCATGCGTAAGTAAATAAGCAAGTAAGCAAGTAAGCAAGTAAATAAGCAATATCTCCGAAACGACGCTTGATTATAAGGCAGGGTAGCAAAATTAATAACAATGACGTTGATTCGGCCGTACTCCAATCGGCATTGGCGGCCGACCTGCATCGCGCCATGCTCGTCGCCAAGGTGCGCCAGCAGGCCGAGAATGACTTGCCGACGCTGACCAAGGCCGAGCTGGCCGAACTGCTGTTCGAGCAGGTCGGCTTGAACAAGCGCGAAGCGAAGGACATGGTCGAAACCTTTTTCGACGAAATTCGTAATGCCCTCGAGCGCGGCGAAGCGGTCAAGCTGTCCGGCTTCGGCAACTTCCAGCTGCGCGACAAGCCGCAGCGCCCAGGCCGCAATCCAAAGACCGGGGAAGCGATTCCCATCACCGCGCGCCGCGTGGTGACGTTCCACGCGAGCCAAAAGCTCAAGGCCATGGTTGAGGCGACCAGTCCGCTGGCAAAAGCGGCCTGAACCCCATCATGAACGATCGCCCGAGCAAGACCGATCTGATCGTGCTGCCGCCGATTCCCGCCAAGCGCTATTTCACCATCGGTGAGGTCAGTGAGTTGTGCGGCGTCAAACCGCACGTGCTGCGTTACTGGGAACAGGAATTTACTCAGCTGAAGCCTGTCAAACGACGTGGGAACAGGCGTTACTACCAGCACCACGAGGTGTTGCTGGTCCGCCGTATCCGCGAATTGTTGTACGAGCAGGGCTTTACCATCAGTGGCGCACGCAACAAGCTCGACAGCCATGGCGGCGAAGCCGTGCCGGTTCAGGGCGATGGTGGCAAGGACGTTCAACCGGTTGACGCCGGCGACCGCGGCGAGCATCCCGACAACGCGATGTTGCGCAGCGAATTGCTGGCCATCCTGGCGCTGTTGCAGCGGGGTGTGTGATCCAGCGTCGCCGTTCGTTGGATGTGGCGCCCGGCTGATAGAATATGTTTATGGTAGTGTAGCCAGTCAGCGCATCCGCAGTACCGGGCGTGAAGTTCGACCCGGGCTCTTTCCTATACAGGAAAATTAAGGAAGACAATGATACGCGTTGCCATTTGTGACGATCACCAAATTGTACGAGCAGGTTTCAAGCAGATTTTCTCGACGTCCGGCGACGACTTCACGGTCGTGGCCGAAGGCGCAACCGGACGTGAAGCTCTCGACATCGCGCGCCGCGAAATTTGCGACGTACTGCTTCTCGACATTGCCATGCCGGATCAGAGCGGCATCGACATCCTGCGCACCATCCGCCAGGGGCAGCCGAACCTGCCGGTGCTGATTCTGTCCGGCTATCCCGCGCAGCAGTACGCGCTGAACCTGTTCAAGATGGGCGCCAACGGCTACCTGAACAAGGAATGCGAAGCGGACGAACTGAAGACCGCCGTGCGCACCGTGTTCCAGGGCCGTCGCTACGTGTCGTCGACTGTCGGCGAACTGCTGGCGCAAAGTTTCGACCGCGATCCGAATACCGCCTTGCACACCGAACTGTCGGACCGCGAGTTCCAGGTGTTTTTGCGGCTGGCGAAAGGCGCTACCGTGTCGGACATCGGCGTAGCGCTGTCGCTGTCGATCAAGACGGTGTCGACCTACCGCACCCGCATCATGGAAAAGATGGGGCTGCAATCGAACAGCGATCTCACCTACTATGCGATGAAAAACAATTTGCTCGATTAAATTGTGTCAGCAAGTCCGCAGGCCCGCAGGCTTGTACGGCTACGGACGCATCGAAGCGAAGATTGTTCTGGCTGGCCAGAAAAGTCTTCGCTCCACAGTGACGCGGCACCGCGCCCCGTCAACCGGCCAGCCAGCGCCGCTGTCGGCCGCTGTTCTGATTACCTCGCCACATCTTCCAGCAGACGGTCGTATTCCGTCTTTGCCACCTTGTAGCACTCGCCCGCGTATTCTTCCAGGCCCTGGCGGTCAATCACGGTGATGTTGCCGCGGCGGTATTGAATCAAGCCATCGTCCTGCAGCTTGCCGGCTGCCGCCGTGATCGATTCACGCCGCACACCCAGCATGATCGAGATCAGTTCCTGGGTCACCTTCAGCTCATTCGATGGCGAGCGGTCGAGGCGATCGAGCAGCCAGCGGCACAGTTTCTGTTCGATCGAGCTGTGGCGCCCGCCGACGGCGTTCTGCGCCATCTGGGCGAACAGCGCGTTCGTGTAACGCATCAGCAACTGCGGCAGGGCGCCGCCCTGGTTGAAGGCGTCGCGCAGGAACTGGGTCTTGAGGCGGTAGCCGTAGCCGGCGCTTTGCACCACGGCGCTGCACATGGCGCGCTCGCCCATGAACAGCGACATGCCGACGACGCCTTCATGGCCAATGACGGCAATTTCGGTGGTGGCGCCGTCTTCCATCACGTACAGCAGGGAGACGATGGCGGTGGTCGGGAAGTACACGTTCTCGAGCTTGCTACCATATTCGAACAGTTCCTTGCCAAACGGCAGGGCGACCAATTCGAGGTGTTCGAACAGCGTTTCCACATCATGACGCGGCAGGGCGGCCAGCAGTTCGTTCTGCTGGGTGCAGCTGTAACTGACAATAGGTTTGGACGCAACTTTTAATTCCAGTGAAGTAGCAGGAATCCGGTTTACCGATTGCGCTTTTTGCGCATTACCAAGTTGAGTGCTGTTCATTTTTATCCTCATTATCTCTATGCTTCAGGAACGTTACGGCTTGTTGTACGGGTGCCGATTCGCGATGTATGAAGGTTAACCGCTACGTCTGTTGGCGAACATAAGAATAGCAGTCGCCCCCGTGTAGGTCCGATGCATAGCATTGTGTAGGACTGGTCCTACTGGGAGAAACAGTTGAAAAACCAGGTGTTTTTTGGCTCAGAAGCGAAATGCCGCATAATGAAAAAATCCTTGCCACCGGTGCCAACCCACATGCACGTTTTACTGGTCGAAGACGATGCCGTCCTTGCAGACGGCCTCTGCCGCATCCTGGAAAGTCACGGCATGCGCGTCGAGGTCGTTGGCAATGGCAGCGTTGCCGACCAAGTGCTGCAGCATTCCGAGGCGGCCGTCGCCGTGCTCGATATCGGCCTGCCCGGCATCGACGGCTTCGAAGTGGTGCGCCGCCTGCGCGCGCGCGGCAGCGCCATGCCGGTGCTGCTGCTGACCGCGCGCGACGCCATCGAAGACCGCGTGCGCGGGCTCGAAACCGGCGCCGACGACTACCTGGTCAAGCCGTTCGCGACCGCCGAACTGGTGGCGCGCGTCAAGGCGCTGGCGCGCCGCAACGCGCCCAAGCCCGGCGTTCTCAGCCTGGGTGACCTGACGCTCGACGGCGCAGCCAAACGCGCGCGCATCGGCCAGCGCGTGATCGAGTTGTCGGTGCGCGAATGGGCGGTGCTCGAATACCTGCTGCAGCACAGCGGGCGGGTGGTGTCGAAGCAGCAGATCGTCGACGCCATCCTGCCGTGGGGCGACGACCTGACGCTCAATGCGGTCGAAGTGTACGTGTCGCGCCTGCGTCTGAAGATCGACGACGCCGGTGTTGCCATCCGCACCATCCGCGGTTTCGGCTACCTGCTCGAATGCGTAAATGAGCAGTAACGGTCAATGAGCAGCAGTCAATGAGCAGTCAATGACCAGTCAATGACCAGTATTCGCGTGCGCCTGCTGAAATGGCTGATCGGGCCGATCCTGCTGGTCAACCTGGCCGGCGCCAGCCTGATCTACCTGCTGGCCTGGAGTCCGGTCCAGCTGGCCTTCGACGAGGGTCTCGGCGACGCCGCCGCCGGCCTGGCGGCGCGCCTGCGCGTCTTGGGCGGTCCGGGAGCCCGGCTCGGCGTCGATTTGCCGCCGCAGGCCGAGCACGTATTGCGCGCCGATCCATTCGACGCCGTCTATTTTGCGGTGCGCGATGACGGCGGGCGCCTGCTGGCCGGCGACGCCGACTTCCCGCCGCTGCGCCCCGGTGCCGGCGCCTACGATGCGTTCATGCGCGGCGAACCGGTGCGGGTGATGGCGGTGCGTGTGAGTGCGAGTGTGAAGGTGGATGAAAATGCCGGCGGCGCCGTCGCCGGCGTCGCCAAGACGCTGCGCAAGCGGCGCCAGGTGGGGGGCGACGCGGTGCGCGCGATGCTGCTGCTCGAAGCCCTGTTCACCCTGGTGCTGGCCGGCCTGGTGTGGTTTTCCGTTACCGGCGCCCTGCAGCCTCTGGAGCGGCTGCGCGCTGACCTGAATGCGCGCGACGGCGACGACCTGGCGCCCGTCGGCGAGCAGGACGTGCCGTACGAACTGGCGCCGGTAGTGCGCGCGTTCGACGACCTGCTGGCCAAGCTGCAGGCCGGCGCGCGCGCCCGCCATGACTTCCTCGCCAATGTCGCCCACCAGTTGCGCACGCCCCTGGCCGGCATCAAGCTGCAGCTCGAATGGCTGGCCGCGCGCCACCCGGGCGATGCCGGCAGCGTCCACTCGATCGGCCTGATGCTGCAATCGAACGAACGGATGATCCGCCAGACCAACCAGCTGCTGGCGCTGGCGCGCGCCGAGCCCAGCCACTTTGAAAAGACCCGCCTCGAGCCGATCGACCTGGCCGCGCTGGTGGCCGAGTCGATCCAGCACGTCGTCGATTTAGCCCACAAGAAAGACATCGACCTCGGTTTCGAGCTGGCGCCGCTGGCGATTGCCGGCGACCGTTTCCTGCTGCGCGACCTGATCGACAACCTGGTCGACAACGCGCTGCGCTACACGCCGGCCGGCGGCGCGGTGACGGTGCGCTGCCTGCACGACGGCCAGTTCGGCGTGCTCGAGGTCGAGGATTCCGGGCCCGGCATCGCCAGCGCCGAGCGCGAGCGGGTGTTCAGCCGCTTTGTGCGGCTCGACGACAAGACCGCCGGCAGCGGCCTGGGGCTGGCGATCGTGCGCGACGTCGCGCTGGCGCACCGCGCCCGCATCACGGTTGATGCCGGCAAGGATGGCCGCGGCGCGCTGTTCCGGGTCCGTTTTTCGGCCTGAACGCGGCGCCGTTGAGATGTAAATCAGTCCCCCGACACGTACGTGTAGGCCCGTTTGCGCTTCGGCTGGTTGGTCGGGCGGATGCGCTGCGGGCTGATCGCCACGCTGGTGCCGGCGGCCGCGGCGCCGCCTTTTTGCACCGCGCCAATCACCACCGACACCGACTTGCCGTTGATCGGCACGCCGGACGCCAGCACCGGCGACGGCGGCAGGCCGCCGCCGACAAAGATCGATGCGCGCTCGCCGCCACAGGCGCCGGCGACGTTGATTGCGCCTGACGCGTTGAACAGGTTGACCCAGTAGCCGCGTGCCTGGCCAAGCGAGCTGGAACAGGTGCCGGCGCTCGGGGCAATCGGCCGGTTGGTGCTGAACGTCACCATGCCGCTGGCGATCAGCGTCGAAGTGACCACCTGTTCGCCCTGGCCGTACTGGTTCAGGTCCATGAACCAGCCCGACAGGGTCGATGCCGGCAGCACCGGCGCGGTGCTGCAGCTGCTTGCGGCGGTGTAGTTTTCCATCGTGTCCATGTTGGCCGCCAGCGTCAGCGCCGGCGCCGACAAGTCGTCCTTGTAGACATAGAAGCGATTGACGACGTTGGCGTACGGGTATTGCGACTGCAACGGATGCTCGCGGTCGCCGCTGCCGAGCGCGACGTAGACCTTGCCCTGGGCGGCCAGCAGCGCCGGCGCAAACAAAAACTTGCGCCCGCCGCCGGTGGTGTAGGCAACCTTGCGAAAACTCCATTCCGCGGCCGTGCCTGCCTCCTTCGTGAGCGCGCTCTTGATGAAGCTGATCCGGTACACGCTGCCGCCGGTGTCGGCGGCATAGGCATAGTCGGGCTTGCCGTCATTGTCGATGTCGACCAGCGCGACGTCGGCGGCGACCGCGCGGTCGGTGGCGAAGCTGCGCAGGATGGCGCCGGTTTCACCGTCGAGCACGTAAATCATGCCGCCCTTGCGGCCGCTGCACGCAGGCAGGCTGGTGTTGGCGTCCTCGCAGCCATCGTAGCCGCCGCCGATTACCACCACCGGGCGACCCGGGTAGCCGCGCAGGAAGGCGACGTTCGGGGTCGACCAGGTCTGGCCGATGTCGCTCATGCCGGCGGTGCAGCCGGTGTCGTTGCCAAGGTTGGGACAGCCGGCTTTCCACATGAAGCGCGGGAGCGCCGGATTGCTGGCGTCGATGCCGTAGATCATGCGCCCGCCGCGCCGCATGCTCGGATAGATCCACACCTGCGAGCTGTCGGCGTTCTGGTACAGGCCGGTCGAGCCGTCGAAGAAATAGTCTTTCGGCGCCGGCGGCGGCGCAATCGCGTCGGACAGGCCCGGGTAGCTCACCAGCGGGCTGTTGGTCTTGAGTCGCGCCAGCCGCCCGAAGAACTCCGGGGCGACGAACGACCAGCGTTCGACCCCGGTGGCGGCGTTCACCGCGTGCAGCGTGCCGTCGTTGGCGCCGTAATACACCGTCACCCCGAGGCTGGCGCCGTAGTTGACCGGTAGCGGGCGCGAGTGGATCACGTCGCCGTGGATCGACGGCCGGGTCAGGGTCACTTCGCCGGTGCCTTTCTCGTTGTTGACGTCTTCGCCGCGGATGAACTTGACCACGCCGGCGTCGAGTCCCGAACTGGCGGTGTCGAAGCTGGTGAAGCTGGCGCCGCGAAGCGTGTACATGGTGCGATTGACCGCGTGGCCGGTGCTGGCGCCGCCGACGTTACCTTGGCGCAGCACCTGGGCGGCAGCGCCTTTCTCCACCAGCGGGCCGTCCGGCGCATCCGAATACTTGCCGACGGCAGTCTTCGGGCCGGCCGGGTTGGCCGGATTGGTGATCACGCCCAGCGAGCAGGTGCCGGCCGGATCGGGACTGAGCCCCATCCCGCTCCAGTAATTGCCGCTGTCGCCGCTCCAGTAACTCTGGGCGCACGGGGTAACGAAGCCGGTCAGCGTATTGACCGCGATCTTGCCTTCGACGTCGCCAAGTTCGATGTTGGCGCCGGCGGAAACCAGTTGATAGCGCTTGAGGTTGCCGAACCAGCGCGGCTTGGCGTCGGCGTCGGGCCGGAACATGCCGATGAACACCTGGTTTTCGTTCTGCGAGCGGTTGGTGGCGTTGACCGGCAGGCTGGTCGAGGCGAAGCTGGTGTTGACGGCCTGGATCTCGACGAGGATCTGCTTGATGGCGTCGACGATCGCCTGCTCGTTTTTGGCGGCGAAGTACTTGCCGCCGCCGGCCTTGGCCATGCTCATCAGAAGCGCCGTCTGGGTGGCGTCCGGCTGGGCGTTGTAGACGTCGATGGTGTACGTCGTCACCGACGGCCGGACGGCGGTGCCCGGCACCGGGATGCCCTTGTCGTGCATCAGGCGCGCCCACTCGTCGGCGTTGCGCGGCGCCGAGTCGGTGCTGGTGGTGCCGGTCGGCACGTTGGTCAGCACGGTGTTGGTGCCGATGACGTTGTAGACGCTGGTGCCGGCCGGGCAGCTGTCCATCGACGTGGCGCTCGGCGCGTTGCCGTAGCTGCAGCTGATGTTGGCGCCGCTGCACGACGCGGCGAAATCGGCAGTGCTGGCCGGCGCCGATGCATGGCATTGCGCCGTCTTGCCGAGCAGGTTGATGGCGGTCGAAGCCGGCGTGCCGCCGCTGCCGCCGATGACGGTGGTCGGCACCGCGCGCTGGTGGATGGTGAACTGGCGCTTCGGGGTGTAGCTCTGGGTGACAGTGACTCGGCGGCGCTGGCCGTTGCAGCCGGTGGCGTCGTTGCTCAGCATGCCGGCATAGGTGCAGCTGCCATTGGCCGGGCAGCTCAGGCCGCCGCGGTCAAGGGAGGTGCCCGGGGTCCAGTTGTTGTTGCCGGTGCCGACCCCGCTGTAGCAGGCGCCGGTCAGGGCGCTCGAGCTGACCGGGCTGTTGCTGCCGATCGGGTCGCCGACCGTGTAGGTGCAGGCATAAGTCGTGTTGCCGCTGTTGGCCGGGCAAGTCAGGCTGCCGTGATCGCCCGCCGCCACCTCGCTGCCAGCGGTGTAATAACCGCTGCTGGGCGCGCTGGTGGTGACGGCGGTGCCGGTGGTGCTGGTGCCGGCGCTGCCGCTGGAAGCCGGCGTAAACACCGACTGCACCACGGAATAGGTGCGGGTGCCGGCCGGGCAGGCGATCGGGCCGTTGTTCATCGCCGCCGCGCCGATCTTGCAGCCTTCGGTGTAGCCGGCGCAGTCGGCGGCAAACGACGAGACGACGGCGCTGGCGGCGGCCGGGGTGGCGTAGCAGGCGCCGGTCACGCCGACGGTGCTGTCGGTGGTGACGCTCTGGCTGCTGAAGTTGGGCAGGCCGAGTTGGGTGACCGGCAGCAGCGCGCCGCCGCTCGAGCGGTTGTTGGTCAGCGCGGCGAGGGCGGCGGTATTGGCGGCGCTGTCGGCGGCGGGACCGCTGGCGTTCGGATTGCCGATGAAAATGACGAAGCTGCGCCCGCAGGTGTTGTCGGCCGTCAGCGGACTGGCAAAGCGGGCAAAGGCGCTGGTGTAGCCGGCCGGATCGGCTTTGCTGGCGACAACCGCGCTGGGGTTCAGCGAATTTTCACCGGCAAAATAATTGTAGGCGTCGTACATCAGGTTGCCGTACGGCGTATTCGAATTGCGCTTCTCGTCCGGGCTGGTGATGTTGCTGTAGATGGTGCCGAGCTGGTTGTTGAAGGCGGTCTTGTTGGCCGTCGCCATCGGGCGCACTGCCGAACGGATGAAGCCGCCATCCTGGCTGGCGTTGCCGCCGGTGACGAATTCCATCAGGCCGAGGCTGACGGTGCTGTCGAGGTCTTGCAGCACGGTCTGGATCGCGTGCGCCTCGGACTGGCCCTGGGAGTCGCCGTTCGGCCATTTCTGGCTCTGGCGCGACCAGTTCGACGTGTTGTCGAGCACGATCAGGATGCGCGGGTTGATGGCCGCGCCGGCCGAGGCGCCGGTGAAAATGTCGAGGTCGTCGGCCGCCGCCATGATCGGCGTCGCCCCCAGGCTGGCGCACAGCGACAGCGCCATCAGTTTCGAGCCGGTGCTGCGTTTCATGGTGTTCTCTTTCGCAAAAATTCTGACGGAAAAATCAGTGGCAATTGGTGGTGACATCGTCTTTTGCCACGCGTACCGCGATGCCCTGGGTAACGCTGACCGACGCCTGGGTGGTGACGTCGGTGGCCACGGCCGTCACCTCCCAGATGCTGTTGGCGCACTCCGAATTGCCCGTCACGGCGCCGGCCACGCCGTAGTTCTGCGGCGCGCCGATGGTGCAGCCGGCGTCATCGTCGACGGCGACATCGAGCTCGGAGTTCTTGATCGACTGCGCCTTGACGCAGCTTGGGGGCGGGGTCAGCGCCACCGTCACGTCGGGACGGTCATCGCCGTTGGCGTCGATGCAGCGCTGGTTGGGGCCGCCGCACGGGTCGGTCAGCGCATCGCCGGGCGTGTTGAAAAACCGCGTGCTGCTGATGGTTTCCTCGATCACTTCGCGCGCCGCGGCAACCGCCTCGTCGCGCTGCTGCATGTTGCTCACGACTTGAAGGTTCGATTTGGTGACGTTGAAGCTGCTCAGTGCGAGCAGGGTCAGCAGCACCAGCATGATCAGCGCCACGATCAGCGTCACGCCCTGTTGGCGGTGCAGCATCTTCATGGCAGCTTCCTTCCGGCCGGATTGGGCAGGTTGACGACTGCCTGGAACACGTGGCGCTTGTACTGGTCGCCGGCGGCCGCCACCGTGTTGGCGCCGAGTTGGTAGGACTTGGTGTCGGTGTGGCCCTGGCTCGGCGTGAGGCTGCGCGCCAGCAGGTGAAGCTTGACCGCCATCGTGTTGCGCCAGTTGCCCGCCGTCCCGGGATCGGCTGTGTAGACGTCGGACACGGCGTCGCCGCTGGTGTCGATGCCGTATTCGACCTGCAGGTTCTCGATGCCTTCGACCAGCGGCACGACGGTCATGGCGGGCGCGCCGTCGACAGTGCCCAGTTCGGCGCGTTTGAGGGTCGGGATGCCGTCGCCGGCATTGCCGTTGTTGGCGACGAAATAAATATGGGTCTGGTAGGCCCGCGTCGGCGCCAGGGTGCCGCTGCCGGCGTTCTGGTCGCAGTCGCGCCGGTGGCGCGTCATGCCGGCGAACGTCAGATCGAGCGCGTAATGGTCGCTGACGTCGCCCGAATCAAGTTCGCTCGGGTTGTTGCACAGCGACGCCTGGAAAAACGGTCCGCCGGCGCTGACCGGCTCGCAGTTGCCGTCGCCGGCGACGCAAGTGCGGGTATGGCGCACCACCAGCACGTCGGTGCCGGCGCGCACGTCGGCAATGCAGCCGGGCACGCTGGCGCCAGCATTGTCGAGCCCTTGCACATGCAGCGGCAGCGCCGCCTTCAGCGCCGCCACGCTCAAGGCGCAGGGATCGGGCAGCGCGCCCGGCGTCGCCAGCCGGGTCGGATCGAACTCGCCGTAGAAGCCGGCGTTGCGCAGGTCGCCCGACAGCAGGGCGACGGCGAAGCGGCCGTTTTCGACCTGGCGGTTGGCCTTGTCGATTTCGCCTTGCGCCTTGGTGTTGTTGACGAACAGGGTGGTCATGCCGGCCAGGATCATCAAGCCGAGCGTGATCGCGATCATCAGTTCGGCCAGCGTGAAGCCGCGCTGGGTGCGCTGGGTGGGGGGGCGGAGTCGGTGCATGTGCATGGGCGGCGGTCCGGTCAGATACAGTCAAATGCAGTCAAATACATTCAAATACAGTCAAATACAGTTGGGCAGGCCGACCGCGACGCGCACCGAGATGGCGCGGCGGGCGGTGTCGGCGCCGTAGGCGTTGCGCCCGCAGGCGAGGGCCGGGGCGATGGTTGGATGCATGCCTTGCCAAGCCACTGTCAGCAGATAGATGGCATGGCGGCAAACGCCAAGGCTGCTGTCGCTGGCCTGGATCTGCGCCACGCAGCCGCGCGCCCCGGTCATGGCGCCGATGCGGGTCCCCGCCTTGACCTCGGCCGCGCCTTTTAATGCGGCGCTCCACTCGCACAGGTCGCGCGCGCTGCCAGCGGCGGCGGCGGCGCAGTCGGCCGGCAGCGCGTCGCCGGTGCCCAGCGCGGTGGTGGTGATGTAGGCGTCGGCCTGGCCGGAATTGCCGCTGATGCGGGACTGCAGGTCTTCCAGCATCAGCACGGCCTGGGCGCGCTGGTAGGCTTCGATCGACCCGATCTGGGCCTTGGCCTGAAAGGCGGCGATGCCAAGCAGGCCGAAGGCCACCAGCACCATCGTGATCAGCACTTCGAGCAGCGAGGTACCGCGCTGGCGGCGCAGGATCGGGGTACAGGTGAAGGCGATGGTGAACATGGCCATGGTTTCAGCAAGCCGTCGCGGTCTGGAACGGGCGTCCGCTCAAATCGATCCGGATGCAGCGCGCTCGTGCGCTGCCGGCGGCAATCTGGAACGACGGCGCGGTGGCGCCCTTGAGGCGGCCGTTGGCCAGATACACCACCCCGGCCGGGCCGCTGACGGTCAGCGCCGTCAGTGGCCCATGGTCGTCGAGCAGGTTGCCGGTGTCGGCCGGATTCGGGATGCGCCAGCCGTCCTGCCAGCCAGTGGCAGCCGGGGTCAGCGACACTTCGGTGTTGCGCTTGATCGCTTCGCTGCGCGCCCGCGTCAGCGCCGTAAACAAGTCGCTGGCGGCGCCCTTGGTGCGCTGGGCGGCGATCATGGCGCCAAACGACGGCGCTGCCATCGCACAAAGCATGGCGATGATGGCCAGCACCGCCATCAGTTCGGGCAGCGTAAAACCGGCGGCGCGGCGGCGTACGCCTGCCATGTCGCTTATCATATTGCTTACCATTTTGAACTCGGCAGTTTGGTGCCGGCGCTGTTGATCGAGAGCACGCCGTCGGCTTGCTGACGGGTGCCCGCAACGGGCGTGGCGGTGATGATGAAGGTCGACGGCGGACCATCGGCGACAGCAATGCCGATGGTGTAGCGGGCCGACACGTCGGCCGGCGGCAGCATGCCCAGCGCCGCCGGGGTGGCTGCGTAGCCGCGGCTGTCGGCCAGGTACTGGCCCTGGGCCAGCGCCATTGCCAGCATCTGCGACTGGGCGGCAGCGCGGTGGCCCTTGGTCAGGTAGCGCCCATATGCCGGATAGGCCACGGCGGCAAGGATGCCGACGATGGCCACCGTCACCATCAGTTCGATCAGGCTGAAGCCAGCGGCACGGCGGGGTGCTGCGTACGGCATGCTGGGGCGATTCATCAAAAGCTCTCGGTTGGATGCGCTGCGGGAATGTTGCTCAGTGTAAATGAAAATACTTTCATTTCCCTGAAGAAATGCTGACAAACCCCTGACAGAAGCGGGAAAAATACACATTCTGTCAGCGCTGCGCTGTCCGTCGAGTCCAATCAGTTCACACAATGGACGCAACACTCGGTAAAATTGAGGGTTTTTCGCAATCTGCCTCCCACGGCTCAGAATATGTCCATCGAACAAGCGTTACCGATTTCCGACCACCTCGACAGCAGCGACAGCATCGACGGCATCCAAGCCGCCATCGGCAAGCTGCCTGCCGTGATTGCCCGCGAAGTGGCGCGCCGCCGCACCTTCGGCATCATTTCCCACCCGGATGCGGGCAAGACCACGCTGACCGAAAAGCTGCTGCTGTTTTCCGGCGCGATCCAGATGGCCGGCACCGTCAAGGCCAGGAAAAGCGGGCGCCATGCGACGTCCGACTGGATGGAAATCGAGAAGCAGCGCGGCATTTCGGTGGCGTCCTCGGTGATGCAGTTCGAGCACCGCGACCACGTCATCAACCTGCTCGACACGCCGGGCCACCAGGACTTTTCGGAAGACACTTACCGGGTCCTGACGGCGGTCGACTCGGCCCTGATGGTGATCGACGCGGCCAAGGGCGTCGAGGCGCAGACCATCAAGCTGCTGGCGGTTTGCCGCATGCGCAATACGCCCATCGTTACCTTCATGAACAAGATGGACCGCGAAACGCGCGATCCGCTCGAACTGCTCGACGAACTTGAATCGGTGCTCAACATCGAATGCGCGCCGGTGACCTGGCCGATCGGCATGGGCAAGAACTTCCGCGGCGTGTACCATCTGCTGCGCGACGAGATCATGCTGTTCAAGGCTGGCGAGGAAAAGGCCGACGGCGCCTTTGAGATCGTCAAGGGCATCGACAACCCGCGCCTGGCCGAGATGTTCCCGCTCGAGATCGAGCAGCTCAAGAACGAAGTCGAGCTGGTGCACGGCGCCTCGCATCCGTTCGACCTGCAGCGTTTTTTGGCCGGCATCCAGACGCCGGTGTTTTTCGGCTCGGCGATCAACAACTTTGGCGTGCGCGAAATTCTTTCCGCGCTCGTCGACTGGGCGCCGGCCCCGCGCGAGCGCGACGCCACGCTGCGCGTGGTGGCGCCGAACGAGCAGCCGTTCACCGGCTTCGTCTTCAAGATCCAGGCCAACATGGACCCGGCCCACCGCGACCGCATCGCTTTTCTGCGCGTGTGCTCGGGGCGCTTCGAGCGCGGCATGAAGGTCAAGCACCTGCGCCTCGGGCGCGAGATCAAGGTGTCGTCGGTGGTGACGTTCATGGCCTCGTCGCGCGAGCAGGTCGAAGAAGCGTTCGCCGGCGACATCATCGGCCTGCCGAACCACGGCAACATGCAGATCGGCGACAGCTTCTCGGAAGGCGAGATGCTGACGTTTACCGGCATTCCGTATTTTGCACCGGATTTTTTCCGCTCGGTGCGGATCCGTAACCCGCTCAAGATCAAGCAGCTCCACAAGGGCCTGCAGCAGCTCGGCGAAGAGGGCGCAGTGCAGGTGTTCAAGCCGGTGCAGGGCGGCGAACTGATTCTGGGCGCGGTCGGCGTGCTGCAGTTCGAAGTCGTCGCCAGCCGGCTGTTGAACGAATACGGCGTCGACGCCGTTTTTGAAGGCGCCAGCATCAGCAGCGCGCGCTGGGTCAGCGGCGACGACAAGCGGGTGCTGGCCGATTTCGAAGCTGCGCTAGGCCACAACGTCGCCTACGATGCGGCCGGCAACATGGCCTATCTCGCCACCTCCAACGTCAACCTGCGCCTGACCGAAGAACGCTGGCCGAAGCTGACGTTCCACGCCACCCGCGAGCACGCCGCCAGGCTGGGGTAGGCCAGGCCTCGGCAGGCTACCCGGCCCGTCCGAGCATGTAAGCGTCCACCGTGGCGCCGATCCAGCACACCACCATCACCGTGACGGCCACCGATGCCAGCACCGATCCGCCGTTCTGCTCGAGGCGGGCGGCGATGGCCAGCGGGTCGGCGCTGACCGTGCCGGCCATGATCTGCGCGGCGATCGCGCCGGCCTGCGCCATCGCATCGTTCAGGAACACCACCACCGCCACCAGCGTCGGCAACAGGAACAGGCTGGCGCGCGCCCCGCGTCGGAGATACAGGTGGCCGGCGCCGGGAAAGACCAGCGCCGATATCAATGCCGCATTTAGTGCACGATTCATCCGATTCCTTTTTTTGCGTGGGCCTGCAGTTTGCGCTGGCACAAACCGGGGTAGCGCCGTCGGGGTAAATTCACCAATGCGTTATGGCAATACAAGCGCAATAGATGCGCAATAAATGCGCAGCAGATGCGCAATGAAAGCGTTCCGGCTGGCGCTGCGGTTCCATCATACCCGCCGGCGGGAACGATCATCGATTCAGGATACTCACCATGCTCTCCAGACTGCGCATCGGCCCCAAACTCCTGCTTGCCCCCGGCATCGTGCTGCTGCTGCTGGTCGTGCTTTCCTGCGGCGCCTACTACGCCATGGTGCGCCAGAACGCGTCGCTCGAAGTCATCGTTCAGCAGCGCGCGGCGCACTTGCGCGACACCGCCGCGCTGGTCGCCTCGGCCCATCAGGCCCACACCGGGATGTACCAGATGCTGGCCTGGATCGGCGCCAGCTTCAAGGCCTCACGGGTCGATGCGCTGGTGACCGAGATTCATCGAAGCCACGCCGGCATCCGGCAGCGCTTCGCCGGCCTGACCCGGCTGACCGCCGCCGGCAGCGCCGAGCGCGGCTTCATCGAGCAGGCGGCAAGCGCGCATGCCACCTACGTCAAGGCCATCCTCGACGTGATCGAACTGTCGCAGGCCGACCACTCCATCAGCGCCAGCGCGATGTCGAAGGCCGAGCGGGCGTTCGAGCCGATGTCGGCGCGCCTTGGCGAACTGTCGCGCCTCGAACAGGAACTGAGCGAGCAGGCGTTTGCCAGCGCCGCCGCCGATTTCCGCACCATCAGGTTGCTGATGCCGCTGGTGATCGCGCTGTCGATCGTGCTGTCGCTGGCGATCACGATGGCGGTGCGGCGCGCCCTGCTGCGCGAAGTGACCGGGATCGGCGATGCCGCCCTCGGCCTGGCCAGCGGCAACCTGCTGGTCGCCCCGCGCAATTACGGCAACGACGAAATCGCCGATACCTCGCGCGTGCTCGACACCAGCATCCGCAACCTGAACGCCACCCTCAAGCGCATCCTGGCGTCGGCCCACTCGATCGACAGCGCCTCGCGCCAGATGGCGATCGGCAACGCCGACCTGTCCTCGCGCACCGAAGCGCAGGCCAGTTCGCTGCTGCAGGCCGCCTGCACGATGGCGCAGCTGACCGCGGTAGTGAGCCAGAGCGCACACAATGCGCAAGTGGCCAACCGGCTGGCGGAAGACGCCTCGAGCGTAGCGATCCGCGGCAGCGGCACGGTCGAACGCCTGGTGGTGACGATGGCGTCGATCCGCGGCAGTTCGGTCAAGGTGGTCGACATCGCCGGTCTGATCGACAGCATCGCCAACCAGACCGGCGTGCTGGCGCTCAATGCGGCGGTCGAAGCGGCGCACGCCGGCCAGCACGGGACCGGTTTTGCGGTGGTGGCCTCGGAAGTGCGGATGCTGGCGCGGCAGACGGCCACGGCCGCGCGCGAGATCAAGGAGCTGATCGCCGGCTCGGTCGCCGAACTCGACGGCGGCAGCGCATCGGTGCAGGAAGCCGGCCATAGCATGGCCGACCTGGCCACTTCGGTGCAGAAAGTCGGCGACATCATCAGCGAGATCAGCTACGCCAGCGCCGAGCAGGCCAGCGGGATCTTCGAAGTCAGCCAGGCAATCGTGCAGATGGATCAGATGACGCAGAAGAATTCTGTTCTGGTGACGGACGCCGCCGCAGCCGCCGCAAGCCTGCAGCTGCAAGCCGTCGGCCTGGCGCGCGCAGTGGCCGGCTTCAACCTCGACGAAGCGCCACTTCTGCCGCTGCGGCCGCCGCACCTCGGCAGCGGTCGCAAGAACCACCTGCGGCTGGCGTCGAAGCGGGCCTGAAAATCAAGCCTTCGCCGCCTGGCTACTCGTAGTCGCTGACCGGCGCGCAGCCGCAGAACAGGTTGCGGTCGCCATAGGCATTGTCGGCGCGCCCGACCGGCGGCCAGTACTTCTGGCGCCTGAGTGCCGCGACCGGGAAGGCCGCCACTTCGCGGCTGTAGGTGTGCTGCCAGTCGTCGGCCATCACCACTTCGGCGGTGTGCGGCGCGCCCTTGAGCGGATTGTCGAGGCGCTCGTATTCGCCCCGTTCGACCTTGACGATCTCGGCGTGGATGGCGATCATCGCATCGATGAAGCGGTCGATCTCGACTTTCGATTCGCTTTCGGTCGGCTCGATCATCAAGGTGCCGGGCACCGGGAAGCTCATCGTCGGCGCGTGGAAGCCGAAGTCGATCAGGCGCTTGGCGACGTCTTCGTTGCTGATGCCGGTGGCGTCCGTCAGCGCGCGCAGGTCGAGAATGCATTCGTGCGCGACCAGGCCGTCGTGGCCCGAGTACAGCACCGGATAATGCGGCGCGAGCCGGCGCGCGATGTAGTTGGCGTTCAGGATCGCCACTTCGGTCGCCGCGGTCAGGCCGGCGCCCCCCATCATCGCGATGTACATCCACGAGATCGGCAGGATCGAGGCCGAGCCGAACGGCGCCGCGCTGACCGCGCCAATGCCGGCGTCGGCGTCGTCGCGCGTGTAGCCGCTCGAGCGCTGGTTCGGCAGGAACTTTGCCAGGTGGGCGCCAACACCGATCGGGCCGACGCCGGGGCCGCCGCCGCCGTGCGGAATGCAGAACGTCTTGTGCAGGTTCAGGTGGCTGACGTCGCCGCCAAACGCGCCGGGTGCGGCGACGCCAACCAGCGCGTTCATGTTGGCGCCGTCGATGTAGACCTGGCCGCCATGCGCATGGATCACGGCGCACAGTTCGTCGATGCCTTCCTCGAACACGCCGTGGGTCGACGGGTAGGTCACCATCACGCACGCCAGGTTGGCGCTGTGCTGTTCGGCTTTTGCCCTGAGGTCGGCCAGATCGACGTTGCCGCGCGCGTCGCACGCCGTGACGACGACCTGCATGCCGACCATGTTGGCCGAGGCCGGGTTGGTGCCGTGCGCCGACGATGGAATCAGGCAGATGTTGCGGTGGCCTTCGCCGCGCGACTCATGCCAGGCCTTGATGACGAGCAGGCCGGCGTATTCGCCTTGCGAGCCGGCGTTCGGCTGCAGCGACACGGCGCTGTAGCCGGTCAGCGCGCACAGCATGGCCTCCAGCTGGCCGATCATTTCGCGGTAGCCGACCGTCTGCGCGTCGGGTGCGAACGGGTGGATGTTGGAGAACTCGGGCCAGGTCACCGGAATCATTTCTGACGTCGCGTTCAGCTTCATGGTGCACGAGCCGAGTGGGATCATGGTGCGATCCAGCGCCAGGTCCTTGTCGGCCAGGCGGCGCAGGTAGCGCAGCATTTCGTGCTCGGCATGGTAGCGCTGGAAGTTCGGGTGGGTCAGGTAGGCGCTGGTGCGCGCCAGTTGCGCCGGGAACGCCAGATTGGCGGCGGCGGCGTCAGCGGCGTCGAAGTCGAACTCGGGGGGGGCGGCGCCAAAAATGGCGCACAGCAGCGCGATGTCGTCGCGGGTGGTGGTTTCATCGAGCGACACGCCGACGTGGCCATCGTCGACGTGGCGCAGGTTGACGCCGTGTTCGACTGCCCGCGCGTGCAGCTCGGTTGCGCGATCGGTGGCAATCGTCAGCGTGTCGAAAAAGGTGTCGTTGGCCAGCGTGAAGCCGGCCTGGTTCAAAACGCCGGCCAGGATGACGGTGAAACGGTGGGTGCGGTTGGCGATCCGCGCCAGGCCAAGCGGCCCGTGGTAGACGGCGTACATCGACGCCATCACCGCCAGCAGCACTTGGGCGGTGCAGATGTTGGAGGTGGCCTTTTCGCGCCGGATGTGCTGCTCGCGCGTTTGCAGCGCCAGGCGGTAGGCCGGGTTGCCCTGGGCGTCGATGGTCACGCCGACGAGGCGGCCGGCCATGCTGCGCTTGAACTCGTCGCGGGTGGCAAGGTAGCCGGCGTGCGGCCCGCCGAAACCGAGTGGCACGCCGAAGCGCTGGCTGTTGCCGACCACCACGTCGGCGCCCCATTCGCCCGGCGGCGCCAGCAATGCCAGCGCCAGCAGGTCGGCGGCGACGACGATCATCGTGCCGGCCGCGTGCAGCTTCTCGCAGGCGGCGCGGTAGTCGCGCACGTCGCCGTTCACGCCCGGGTACTGCAGCAGCACGCCGAAGCAGGGCGCGTCGAGCAACGCGACTTCGCCGGCGGCGACGGTGCGCACTTCGACGCCAATCGGCCTGGCGCGCGTCTCGATCACTTCGCGCGTTTGCGGCAGCACGTCGTCGGCGACGTAGAACACGTTCGAGGCGGACTTGCCGACGCGCTGGATCAGCGTCATCGCTTCGGCCGCGGCGGTGCCTTCGTCGAGCATCGACGCGTTGGCGATGCCCATGCCGGTCAGGTCGGTGATCATCTGCTGAAAGTTCAGGATCGCCTCCAGGCGACCCTGCGAAATTTCGGGCTGGTACGGCGTGTACGCGGTGTACCAGGCCGGGTTCTCGAAGATGTTGCGCAGCACGACAGGCGGCGTGATGGTGTTTGCATAGCCCTGACCGATCATCGACTTCATGACCTTGTTCTTGCTTGCCAGCGCGCGCAATTTGCCCAGCGCCGCCTGCTCCGTCATCGGCTCGTAAAACTGGCCGAGCGCAAGCCGGCTCTTGTTGCGGATGTTCGGCGGGACGATCGCGTCGATCAGCGCCGCGCGCGACGGGTAGCCAAGGATCGACAGCATCGCCGCCTGTTCGGCGTCGGTGGGGCCGATGTGGCGCGGGATGAAGGCGTCGCGCTGTTCAAGTTGGGTCAGGCTGGTGCGGGTCATGGTAGTGGCCAAAAAATATGCTGGCGTAGGCGCATGGGCGCCGCGGCCGAGGTCAGAAAAGGGAATGGTCAGGCCGGGCCGGGCGCGTCGGCTGTCGTTCAGTCGGCCGTGTTCTTGCCATAGGCGGCGGCGTCGAGCAGGCCGTCGATCGCCGTCGGGTCGCTTGGCTTGAGCTTGAACAGCCATGCCGAGTAGGCGTCGGCGTTGATCGATTCGGGTGCGGCGGCGACCGCATCGTTGACGGCCACAACAATGCCCGACACCGGCGCATAGATGTCGCTGGCCGCCTTGACCGACTCGACCACGGCGGCGTCGTCGCCGGCGGTGTACGATTTGCCGACCTTCGGCAGTTCGACGAACACGATATCGCCGAGCGCATCCTGGGCGTATTCGGTGATGCCGATGGTGACGCTGCCGTCGGCCTCCATGCGCACCCATTCGTGGGATTCGGTGTATTTCAGGTCGGCTGGGATATTCATGTGTGGCTCCAAGGTGGGTGGGTTGTCATGCATTATTCACGTCGATTCACGTTGGTTCACGTTGGTTCACGTCGCTTGTTCGCGCCAGTGGGCGGTGCAGCGTCAGGCAGCCAAGATCTGACCGTTGCGCACGAACGGCAGCTTGACGACGGTGGCGGCGAGGCGCTTGTCGCGGATCTCCACGGTGACCGTGTCGCCGACGGCAACGTCCATCGGCAAGCGCGCCAGTGCAATTGCCTTCTGCATGGTCGGGCTGAAGGTGCCGCTGGTGATTTCGCCGCTGGCGCCGCTGGCGCCGATCACTTTCTGGTGGGCGCGCAGCACGCCGCCTTTGTCAACCAGGATCAGGCCGAGGAACTGGTAGCGCTGGCCCGTCGCGACGAGCGCCGCCTTGCCGATGAAGTCGCGTTCGGACACCAGGTCGATCGTCCACGCCAGGCCGGCGTCGAGCGGGTTGACGCTGTCGTCCATGTCCTGGCCGTACAGGTTCATGCCCGCCTCCAAACGCAGCGTGTCGCGCGCACCCAGGCCTGCCGGCTTGACGCCGGCGCCAAGCAGCGCATTCCACAGCGCTTCGGCCTGTTGTGCCGGGAAGGCCAGCTCAACACCGTCTTCGCCGGTGTAGCCGGTGCGCGCCACCATCACCTCGCCGAAAGCGGTGTCCGGGACGACGACCGCATTGAATGGTTTCAACGCCTCGCACGCCGCTTGCGCGCCCGGCAGCACCTGCCACACTTTGGCGCGGGCGTTCGGGCCCTGCACCGCGATCAGCGCCATCGCACCAATGCCGTCGCGGCGTTGCGTCACCGCGACGCCGCTGCCAAGGGCGGCGTTCTGCGCGTTGATCCAGGCGATGTCTTTTTCGGCGGTGCCGGCGTTGACCACCAGGCGGAACCGTTCTTCGCTGAAGAAGTAGACGATCAGGTCGTCGATCACGCCGCCGCTTGAATCAAGCATGCACGAGTACAGCGCCTTGCCCGCCACCTGCAGCTTGTCGACGTTGTTGGCCAACAGGGCGCGCAGGAAAACGCGGGCATTGACGCCTTCAATGTCGACGACGCACATGTGCGAGACGTCGAACATGCCGGCGTCCTGGCGCACCGCGTGGTGCTCCTCGATCTGCGAGCCGTAATTGACGGGCATGTCCCAGCCGCCGAAGTCGACCATCTTGGCGCCGGCGGCGCGGTGTGCGCAGTTGAGTGGAGTCGTTTTAAGCGTCATGGAATCCTCGAGGCAAGGTAACAAAGGCAACAAGAACAAAAATACAAGAGTCGTCAACCGGCATCGAACCGACGTTGCCGCCCGCTTGATCGATGATTGCGCCCCTCTGTCCTTGATACCTGAGAGATAGCGGATGGCTGTCCGCCTGCCCCTTCGGTGGGCCGCCGGCTGTACGCCGCGGCCGCTCTCCAGAGTTTGATCCGGCCGCTTGCGCGGCCGACCCTTGACCGGTCCTTTTGCCTGAGAGTTTTTGGGTGATGCCCCTTCGGCGGCAGCGCATGGCTGTCCTCTCCCGATCAAGAGTGTGGAGGATATGCCAGCACGGCCCGGGTGTCAACCTGTCGCGCGTGCCGGCGGCAAGGGGGATCGGTCGCATGACGATGTCGAGCGCGCCTTCGGTCTCATCAGCTCTCTTGATTTCATCCTGCGCGGGTGCGCACGACTGACGCTGGCGCAAGGCTTTCTCCACCCCTATTTGTTAAAATGAGCACTCCACTTTGCGGGTATGACCATCATGAGCGAAGAACAAGCGAAACCTCAGAAGCAGGCCTGGTTCACTTTGTCGGGAGACGTCAACAGCGACATGGTGCACAGGATGTTCGGCGCGGTGTCTTGCATGACCGAAGACGGCGTCGACAGTGCGCATATTCTGGTGCAGTCGAATGGCGGCTACGTCAGCGACGGCCTGTGCCTCTACAATTTCATGGCGCGCGCACCGATCGAATTCGTCATGTACAACGGCGGCGCGGTCGCGTCGATCGCGGTGATTTTGTTCCTGTCCGGCAGCCGGCGCTACGCCAGCGAGACCGCGCGTTTCATGGTGCACAAGTCGCATGCGACGGCGTCGCCGGGTGCGCGTCCCGACGCGCTCAACATCATCGTCGAAGGCTTGCGGGCCGACGACGCGCGCACCGAGGCGATCCTGCGCCGGCACGTCGAACTCACGCCGCAGCAGTGGGCGACGCACCAGTATTCCGACCTGCACCTGACCGCGCGCGACGCCCGTGTTGCCAAGATGATTACCGACGTCGCCGACTTCGCTCCGCCGAAAGGCGCGCACCTGCGCAACATCTGAGTAATATATGAGCAATATCTGAGCAACATCTGAGCAACATCTGAGCAACATCTGAGACCGGCGTCGCCTGAAGCGGGGCGAGCAGACGCGGCGTGCCCGCGCTCAAAAAGAGTCTGCCAGCGACATCGCCGATGCACACCCTGTCACGTGGCCCGTGCGCCGCAACCGTGACGCGCGCCGGCGTCAATCCTTGTCGTCGTTCTTGTGACTTTGGCGTCCCGCTGCCGCATGCTGCTCGGGCGTGCTGGCCGAGCCCGGACCGGACGATTGCTTGCTGTCGGACGAAGAACGCGCGCCGGAGCCTGTGGAACCGGAGCCGGAACCCGAACCCGAACCCGAACCCGAACCCGAACCGGATCTTGAGCCGGACGACGCCGAGCCGGACTGCTTGTTCGAACCGCTGTCGCTCTGGTTGTCATTCTTGTCGTTCTTGTGGCTCTGGCGGCCGGCTTCGGCATGCTGCTCCGGGCTGCCGCCCTGGATGCCGTTCGAGCGGGAAGCCGAGCCGGATCCCGACGCGCCGCTGCCGGAACCCTGGGATCCGGACTGCTTGCTGGCGCTGCCGGCGTTGCCGCCCTGCTTGCTGCTCTGCTTGTTTCCCTGACCGTTTTTTTGATTCGAGTTCATGTTAATTCCTTTACAAAGTTTGAAAATGTCGTGCACGCCGTTGCCATGAAAAGTTTTTTTTCGGTAGCGTTTCGGTTACACAATCATGCAATTCGCACTATTGGACGGGTATAGGAACTTTACTTGAACCCATGTAGGACACCGGCCTACATGATTGAAATTTTCATGCCATCCCTGCGGCGTTAAAATTCTTCCCAATCGACGTCCGGTTTGACGCTGCTGCGCTTGCCCCCGGCGGCGGCCACTGCCGCCACTTTGCGCGCTGCAACTGTGCCTGGCCGCGGCATTGCCGGCGATGCGGCGCCGGCGGCCGGCGGTGCCGCGGCGGGAACGCTACTGCCGCGCGGCCGCCCTTCGGCACGGCCGGCCGGCTTGCCGGAATGGCTGGAATGGCTGGCAATCAGGTGGATGTGCGCGCTTGGACGGCTGTGTTCCGTGCCCAGCACGAAAGCGCCGATCACGCGGTTCAGGCTGGCTGCGTGTTCGCGCATCGACGCCGCCGCCGCCGCCGCTTCCTCGACCAACGCGGCATTTTGCTGGGTTGTCTGGTCCATCGCCGCGATGGCCTGGTTGACCTGCTCGATGCCGGCGGTCTGCTCGGCGGAAGCGTGAGCGATCTCGCCGATGATGCCGGTGACCCGCTTGACGCTGGTGACGACCTCGTTCATCGTGTTGCCGGCCTTGTCGGCCAATAACGTTCCGGCGTTGACTTTTTCGACAGAGTCGTCGATCAGCGCTTTGATTTCCTTGGCGGCGGCCGCCGAACGCTGGGCCAGGTTGCGCACTTCCGACGCCACCACGGCAAAACCGCGCCCCTGTTCGCCGGCGCGCGCCGCTTCGACGGCCGCGTTCAGCGCCAGAATGTTGGTCTGGAACGCGATGCCGTCGATGACGCCGATGATTTCGGCGATCCGCTTCGACGAATCGTTAATCGACGCCATCGTGCCGACCACTTCGGCCACCACCTCGCCGCCCTTGACCGCCACCTCGGAAGCCGACACCGCCAGCTTGCTGGCCTGGTGGGCGTGCTCGGCGTTCTGCTTGACGGTGGCAGTGAGTTCTTCCATCGACGAGGCGGTCTCTTCGAGCGAGGCGGCCTGCTGCTCGGTGCGCGCCGACAGGTCGATGCTGCCGCTCGAAATCTCGGCGGCACCGCTGGCGATCGATTCGGTGCCAACGCGCACTTCAACGATCATGCCGACCAGCTTGTCGTTCATCTCTTGCATGGCGCCCAGCAGCAGACCCGCCTCGCCGCGCGCGCCGGTGCCGACGCCGGTGGCGATCCTGTTGCTCAAGTCTCCACCGGCGACGCGCCGCGCCACCACCATCGCCTCGTGCATCGGGCGCGCCACTTCGGCCGCCAACCACAGGCACAGCAGCGTTGCAACGACCGACCCGAGCGCCAGGAACACCAGGCTGCAGTTGCGCGCGGCGTCAAATTCGGCCAACGCCAGCCGGCCTGCGGCGCCGTTCGCCTTCTGGCTGGCCTGCACCGCCAGTTCGCTCATCTGGGCAAGCTGTCCCAGCAGCCACGCCGACACCATCACGCCCAGGCAGAGCACGATGGCAAAACAGGCAAACAGCTTGGTGCTGGTTTCCAGCTGGCGAATCATTTTCATGGCAGATTCCTTCACAAGGCACGGGGAGAGTCGTTTATGGTAAGCAATGTATTGACGTAAAACATTGCGTGGTATCAACTTAAAACGCGGCCTTTGCCTTCGACGGCGGCCTTGGGGGGGCTAATCCGGGTCAAGAATATGGGGCGCAGGTGCTTGGTGGGCCCGCGGCGCCCAGGTTCAGCCTGCCTGCCAAACTGCTTCACTTGCAATATCAATCGGCCTGTTCCTCGGCGATCGTTGCTTGCAAGAATGAAAACAGGCTGCGCCAAGCGCCGTACTTGGCCGAAATGCAAGCAACAAATGGTATGATCAGGGTATGCTCCGGCTTTTCCGAGTTCGACGGCGGTTTTCCTTTTTCGACCTAGCCATAAGGTAAGTCAAGCAACGTGCGTCTTTCTTCCATCAAATTGTCGGGATTTAAGTCTTTCGTCGATCCCACCAATTTCCAGGTGCCGGGTCAGCTGGTCGGCGTGGTCGGTCCCAACGGGTGCGGCAAGTCGAACATCATCGACGCCGTACGGTGGGTGCTGGGCGAGTCGAAAGCGTCGGAGTTGCGCGGCGAGTCGATGCAGGACGTTATCTTCAACGGCTCGACCCACCGCAAGCCGGCCGGGCGCGCCTCGGTCGAACTGGTGTTCGACAACCACGACGGCAAGGCGGCCGGCCAGTGGGGCCAGTATGCCGAGATCGCCGTCAAGCGCACCCTAACGCGCGACGCCACTTCGACCTACTACATCAACGGCCAGCCGGTGCGCCGGCGCGACATCCAGGACATTTTCCTCGGCACCGGCCTCGGTCCCCGCGCCTACGCCATCATCGGCCAAGGCATGATCTCGCGCATCATCGAGTCGCGCCCGGAAGAGCTGCGCGTCTTCCTCGAGGAGGCGGCCGGCGTCTCGAAGTACAAGGAGCGCCGCCGCGAAACGGCGAACCGGTTGAACGACACGCGCGACAATTTGCTGCGCGTCGACGACATTCTGCGCGAACTGAACGCCAACCTCGAAAAACTCGATGCACAAGCCGTGGTGGCGAACCGCTTCCATGCCTTGCAGGCCGACCAGGAAGAAAAACAGAAGCTGCTCTGGCTGCTGCGCAAGAACGAAGCCCAGGCCGAGCAGGCCAGATATTTCCGCGAGATGGAGCAGGGCCAGACCGACCTCGAGGAACAGACCGCCAGGCTGCGCCACGTCGAGCTCGAACTCGAACACCTGCGCCAGGCCCACTTTGGCGTCGGCGACCGCCTGCACCAGGCGCAAGGCCAGCTGTATCAGACCAATGCCGAGATCGGCAGCCTGGAAGCGCAGATCAAGTTCGTCATCGAGTCGCGCAGCCGGCTGCAACACCAGCTCGCCGCCCTCGGCGCCCAGCGCGGCCAGTGGCAGGTCCAGGCCCAAGAATACGGGCAGCAGGTCGAGGAAGCCGGCTACCTGCTCGAAGAACTGACAGGGCGGGTCGAACAGGCGCAGATGACAGCCGAGCAGCAGGCCGACAACCTGCCGGCGCTGGACGCGGCGTGGCGCCTCGCCCAGCACAAGACGGGCGAGTCGCGCGCGCAGATTTCAAGGGCGCAGCAGCAGATCGAACTGGCATCGGCCCACCAGCGCCATGCCGCCAGCATCCTCGCAGGTCTGGCGACCCGGCGCGAGCGATTGCAGCAGGAAAAAAATGGCCTTGGCCTGCCCGACAGCAATCAGTTGGCCAATGTGCGCCTGCAATTTGACGAACAGCAGCAGGCGCTTGAAGAACAGGCGATGCTGCTCGAAGCAGCGCTCGGGCAGCAGCCACGCAGCGAGCAGGAGCGCGCCACCGCGCAAGCGGAGGTCAACGCCGAATCGAGCGCCAACGCCCGCCTCGAGGCGCGTTTGTCGGCCCTCAGGCAACTGCAGGAACGGGTGCAAACCGAGGGCAAGGTGCAGCCATGGCTGCACAAGCACGAACTCGAATCGCTGCCGCCGCTGTGGCAGAAGCTGCACGTTGAGCCGGGTTGGGAAACGGCGCTCGAATCGGTGCTGCGCGAGCGCACCGCAGCGCTCGAAATGTCGAACATCGAATGGGCCAGGGCTTTTTTTGGCGATGCGCCGCCGGCCAGGCTGGCGCTGTATGCGCCGTCAGTGTCGATCGCCGCCAGCACGGCCAGCGCCCCCGTGCCCGGGCTGACGCCATTCGTTAGCCTGCTGAAGATCAACGAAGCCGGTCTGCGCGGCGTGCTGCTCGACTGGCTGCACAATGTCTTCATCGCCGAAGACGCCGCCAGCGCGTTTTCGGCGCGCGCCGCACTGCCGGCGGGCGGCTGCTTCATCACCCGCCAGGGCCACGTCGTCGGCGCCTCGAGCGTGCGATTCTACGCCGCCGACGCCGAGCAGGACGGGGTGCTGGCGCGCCAGCAGGAAATCGACAACCTCGGCAAGCAACTGCGCGCCCAGGCCTTGCTGGCCGAACAGGCGCGCTCGCGCCTGGTGCGCGCCGACGCCGCCGTGGCCGACCTGGCGCGCCGGCTGCAGGACATCCGCCGGCGTGTCGCCGCCCTGACGCAATCGGTGCACGCGCTGCAGATCGACGTCGTGCGCCAGGGCGAGCTCGAGGCCCGATTCAACCAGCGCAGCGCGCACATCCACGCCGACCTGCTCGAGATCGCGATGCAGGAACAAGAGCAGCAGCAGGTGCGCATGGAAGCGGAAGAAAAGTTCGAACAGGTCGACATGGAACTGGCCGAGCTGCAAGGCGCGCACGAAGACGGCCAGACCCGGTTTTTGCAGTGCGAGCAGGCGCTGGCGGACGCGCGCGAGCGGCTGCGCGACCTCGAACGCGCCGCCCAGCAGGCGTCGTTCGCCGAACTGTCACAGCGCAGCAAGATCGACGAACTGCAGCGCAATATCGCCACCGCGGCAAGTCAGGCGGCGCAGCTGGACGAGAGCCTGGCACTTGGCCGGCAGGAACTCGCATCGCTCGAAAGCGCGGCCGCCAGCGACGGCCTGCACGACCTGCTCGAGCGCCGCACCACGCAGGAGGGCGCGCTGGCGGATGCCCGCCACGAGCTCGACCAGATCGCCCAGCAGTTGCGCCACGCCGACGAATCGCGCATGCTTGCCGAGCGCAGCCTGCAGCCGCAGCGCGACAGGATCATGGAAGTTCAGCTCAAGGAACAGGCGGCGCGCCTGAACCAGGAGCAGTTTGCCGAAGCGCTCAGGGCGGTGGCGGCGGACGAAGCGGCGCTGCAGCACAAACTCGGTCCCGACATCAAGCCGTCCTGGCTGCAAGGCGAAGTGACGCGCCTGGCGAACGCCATCGCCGCGCTCGGCGCGGTCAATCTGGCCGCGCTCGACGAACTGGCGCAGGCGTCCACGCGCAAGCACTTCCTCGCCGCCCAGAACGCCGACCTGCTGGAAGCCATCAGCACGCTGGAAGACGCAATCCACAAGATCGACAAGGAAACGCGCGACCTGCTGCAGGACACCTTCGACCAGGTCAACCTGCACTTTTCCGAACTGTTCCCGATCCTGTTCGGCGGCGGCAATGCGCGCCTGGTGATGACGGGCGACGAAATTCTCGACGCCGGCGTGCAGGTGATGGCCCAGCCACCGGGCAAGAAGAACGCCACCATCCACCTGCTGTCGGGCGGCGAAAAGGCACTGACCGCCACCGCGCTGGTGTTTTCGATGTTCCGCCTGAACCCGGCGCCGTTTTGCCTGCTCGACGAGGTCGATGCGCCGCTGGACGATTCAAATACCGAACGCTTTTGCCGCATGGTCAAGCGGATGTCGGAACATACTCAATTCCTTTTCATCTCGCATAACAAGATTGCGATGGAAATGGCCAATCAACTGATCGGTGTGACGATGCAGGAGCAGGGCGTATCGCGCATTGTGGCGGTGGACATGGAGTCCGTCGCAAATTTCGCTACCGAGGCACAAGCAGCATGACAGATCTTCAAATGAGCCTGATCGGCGGGGCCGTGGTGTTTGTCGGCGCCGTATTCGCCTATAACAAATGGCAGGAACACAAGGCGCGCAAGAGCGTCGAAAAGGCGTTTTCGTCCGAGCACGACGATGTGCTGATGCGCGCCGGCGACGCCGGCGCGCCGGCGGTGAAGCGCCAGGAGCCGAAGTTCGATGCTGCGGGCGCGGCGGGCGCGGCAGGAAAAGGATACGGCGCGGGCGGCGACAGCGGCGAAGGCGTTGACCGCATCGAGGCGGCCGTGGCCGCTACGATAAGCGGCGACGGCGACAGCGACGGCCAGGACCACACTGCGGCGGTCGAACTGGCCACCAGCCTGGTCGACCCGCTGATCGACTGCCTGATCCCGCTGGCGTTGGAAGCGGGCGCGCGCGGCGACAAGCTGCTGCCGCTGCTGCACACCCTGCGCCACGTCGGCAACAAGCCGATCCACTACATCGGCCTGGCCGTTTCCGGCGACTGGGAGCCGGTCCACCGCGGCGGCGTCTACACCAAACTGCAGGCCGGCGTGCAGATGGTCAGCCGCACCACCGCCCTCAACGAACTTGAATACTCGGAGCTGGTCACGCGATTGCGCACGCTGGCCGACGACATCGGCGCCGAGCCGGAAATCCCGGACATGATCGAAGTGATGGCCGAAGCGCGCACCCTGCACCGCTTCGTCGCCGGCCACGACGCCCAATTGGGCGTGAACCTGATGTCGAACGGCGCCCCGTGGGCCATCTCGACGCTCATCGGCGCGCTCGAAAAGCAGGGCTTCGACGTGCGCCCGAACGGCGGCTACGGCATGCCCGACGGCGACGGCGGCATGCTGTTTACGCTCTCGACCAACGTCACGCTGGGCGCCGACACCACCGCGCACCTGACGCTGCTGCTGGACGTGCCGGTGGTGGCGCCGGCGCGCGACGGCTTCGGCAACATGGTCGCCTGTGCGCGCGCGCTGATGGGGCGTCTGGACGCCACCATCGTCGACGACAGCAACTTGCCGCTGACCGATCAGGCGATCGCCGAAATCAACGGCCAGGTGCTGGAGTTCTACGAAGAGATGGCGGCGGCCGACATCCCGGCCGGTTCGGTCCGCGCGTTGCGCCTGTTCAGTTGAACGGCAGGCGAACCGTGACCAGTGTGACCACCATGCAACCCGACATTGCCGTGCGCCAGCGCATGGCGCAGCTGACGACCGAACTGAATCGCCATATCTACGCCTATCACGTGCTCGACGCGCCGACCATTGCCGACGCCGAATACGACAGCATGTTCCGCGAGTTGCAGGAACTGGAAGCGGCGCATCCGGAAAGCATGACCCAGGATTCGCCGACGAGTCGCGTCGGCGCCGCGCCGATCCCCCAATTCAAGCAGGTCATTCACAGCGTGCCGATGCTGTCGCTCGGTAACGGCTTTTCGCCGGAAGACGTCGACAGCTTCGATCGCGCGGTGTGCAAAGGCCTGGGCGCCGGACAGGGCGACTGCCAGCCCGATTGCCAGATCGAGTACGCCAGTGAACTCAAGTTCGACGGCCTGGCAATCAGTTTGCGCTACGAGGACGGCGTGTTCGTGCAGGCCGCCACGCGCGGCGACGGCGCCACCGGCGAAGACGTCACCGTCAACATCCGCACGGTGCGCGCCATTCCCTTGCGCTTGCATGGCACCAGCATCCCGAGCGTGCTGGAAGTGCGCGGCGAGGTGCTGATGTACAAGATGGACTTCGCCAGACTGAACGCGCGCCAGCGCGACGCCGGCCAGAAGGAATTCGCCAACCCGCGCAACGCCGCCGCCGGCAGCTTGCGCCAGCTCGACTCGCGCGTCACCGCCGCGCGCAAGCTGCGCTTTTTCAGCTACGGCATCGGTGCCTTGGCCGGCGCCGAGATGCCCGAATCGCACTCGGCGCTGCTCGACTGGTTAGGCCAGCTCGGCTTGCCGGTGTCGACAGAGCGCGCGGTGGTGGCCGGCGCTGGCGGCATGCTGGCGTTTTTTGCCGACATCGGCAGTCGCCGCGCCAGTCTCCCGTACGAAATCGACGGCGTCGTCTACAAGGTCAACCGGCTCGAACACCAGCGCCAGCTGGGCTTCGTGTCGCGCGCGCCGCGGTTTGCATTGGCGCACAAGTTCCCTGCTGAAGAAGCGCTGACCCAGGTGCAAGACATCGGCGTGCAGGTCGGGCGCACCGGCGCCATCACCCCGGTGGCCCGCCTGGCGCCCGTGTTCGTTGGCGGTGTGACGGTTGAAAACGCCACCCTGCACAACGAGGGCGAAGTGCGGCGCAAGGATATTCGCATCGGCGACACCGTCATCGTGCGCCGCGCCGGCGACGTGATTCCCGAAGTGGTCAGCTTTGTGCCGGAGCGCCGGCCGCTTGACGCCCGTCAATTCGTCATGCCGGTGCACTGTCCGGTGTGCGCCTCGCCCATCGTGCGGCTCGAAGACGAGGCAATCGCGCGCTGCTCCGGCGGCTGGACCCATTGCAGCGCGCAAAAAAAGGGCGGCCTGATGCACTTCGTGTCGCGCCGCGCGATCGACGTCGAGGGACTTGGCGACCAATTGATCGAGCAACTGGTCGACAAAAACGTGATCCGCACCGCCGCCGACCTGTACACGCTCGACCAGGAAAAACTGTGCGTGCTCGAGCGCATGGCCACCCGGTCGGCGCAGAACGTGCTCGCCGCGCTGGAAAAATCGAAGGACACGACGCTTGCGCGCTTCATCTTTGCCCTCGGCATTCGCAACGTCGGCGAATCGACCGCCAAGGCGCTGGCCCAGCACTTCGGCAACCTCGACGCGCTGCTGCACGCGGCAAGCTGGGAAGGCGGGCTGCAACTGCTAGAAGTGGCCGATGTCGGCCCGGTGGTGGCACGCTCGATCGCCGAGTTCCTCACCGACTTGCACAACGCCAAGCTGGTGGCGCAGCTGCGCGTCCATTTACGCTGGAAAGAGGGCGCCCACGTCATGAAGCCGGTAGGCGCGCTGGCCGGCAAGACGTTTGTGCTGACCGGCACCCTGCCGACCCTGGGCCGCGACGAAGCCGGCGCCATGATCGAGGCGGCCGGCGGCAAGGTAGCCGGTTCGGTCTCCAAAAAAACCGCCTACGTCGTGGCCGGCGCCGACGCCGGCAGCAAACTGGCCAAGGCGCAGGAGCTCGGCCTGGCCATCCTCGACGAAGCGGCGCTGCTGGCGCTGCTGGCAGCATCCGCAACCGCCTCATCGCCCTCTTCATCACCCGAACCTGCGGAACAAGCGGAAAAAGCGCAACAATCGGAACAATCCTCATGAAAAAAATCACCAAAGCCGTCTTCCCGGTCGCCGGCCTCGGCAGCCGCTTCCTTCCCGCCACCAAGGCGCAGCCGAAGGAGATGCTGCCGATCGTCGACAAGCCGCTGATCCAGTACGCCGTCGAAGAGGCGGTTGCCGCCGGCATCACCGAAATGATTTTCATCACCGGGCGCAACAAGCGCGCCATCGAGGACCATTTCGACAAGGCCTACGAGTTAGAGAGCGAACTGGAAGCGGCCGGCAAGGCTGCGTTGCTGGAGTGTGTCCGCAGCGTCATCCCGAAGAACATCACCTGCATCTACATTCGCCAGTCGGCGCCGCTTGGCCTCGGCCACGCGGTGCTGTGCGCGCGCCCGGTGGTCGGCGACCAGCCGTTCGCCGTGCTGCTGGCCGACGATTTCATGGATACCGCGCCCGGTCAGAAGCCGGTGCTGGCGCAGATGACGGACCTGTACGGCTATGAAAAATGCAGCATCCTGGCGGTGCAGGAGGTGCCGCGGGCGCACACGCGCCAGTACGGCATCGTCAGCGCCTCGCCCTACCGCCAGGACCTTGAGCTGGTGTCGGGCATTGTCGAAAAGCCGCAGCCGGACGTGGCGCCGTCGACATTGGCGGTGGTTGGCCGCTACGTGCTGTCGCCGCGAATTTTCGACTATCTCGAACACCTTGGCACCGGCACCGGCGGCGAAATCCAGCTGACCGACGGCATTGCCGCGCTGATGGCGTCGGAACGGGTGCTCGCCTACCGCTATGCCGGACAGCGTTATGATTGCGGTTCCAAGCTCGGCTACCTGAAGGCGATGACGGCGATGGGCCTGAAGCATCCCGAAACGGCCGACGGTTTCCGCGAATTCCTCGACCAGATGAAGCAGGCCCGATACGGCGAACAGGAACCAACATGACGGTACGCGAGATCCTCAAAATGGGCGACCCGCGGCTGCTGCGCGTTGCCGAGCCGGTGCGCCAATTCGGCACGCCTGAAATGAAGGCGCTGATCGCCGACATGTTCGACACCATGCATGCGGCCAATGGCGCCGGGCTGGCCGCGCCGCAGATCGGCGTCAACCTGCAACTGGTGATTTACGGCTTCAAGGAAAACCAGCGCTATCCGGACGCCCCGGCGGTGCCGGAGACGGTGCTGATCAACCCCGTGCTGACGCCGTTGTCGGATGACATGGACGAGCAGTTCGAAGGCTGCCTGTCGGTGCCCGGCCTGCGCGGCGTGGTGCCGCGCTACACGCGCCTGCACTACGAAGGCGTCGACCAGGACGGCCGGCCGATCGTGCGCGACGCCGAAGGTTTTCATGCGCGCGTGGTGCAGCACGAAGTCGATCATCTGCTCGGCATCCTGTACCCGATGCGGATCACCGACTTTTCGCAGTTTGGCTATACCAGCGTGATGTTCCCGGATCTCGACCCGGACGACGACGAATGAAGCGGCCCATCCTGCCCTTGACGCTGGCCCTGACCCTGGCTGGCGCGGCCCCGCTGGCGCAGGCCGGTGACCTGTTCGCCCGCATCGAGCCGGTAGCGCTGAAAGAATTCTGGGTCGACAGCGGCTTCGCCACTGTCCACTTCGACCGCGACAAGGACCTCAACGGCGCCAACGGCGGGCTCGGGGCCGAATACAGGTTCCGCGCCGACCTGGCCGCCACGGCGGGGCGATTCTACAACAGCGACCGGCAGTATTCGAATTACGTCGGCGCGATCTGGCAGCCGTACGCAATCGGGCCGGTGCGCCTCGGGGCCGTAATCGGCGGTTTCAACGGCTATCCGCACATGCGCGACGGCGGCTGGTTCCCGGCCCTGATTCCGATGGCGACCATCGAGTACCGGCGCTTCGGCGTCAACGTCGGCTTCGTGCCGTCGTACAAGGACCGCTTGTATGGCGGGATTTCCGTGCAGCTCAAGTTCAGGCTGACAGAGTAATTCAGCGCTGCACTTTGCCCAGCGGATCGTTGCGGTTCCACACCGGCATCGCCGCCGCGTTCGCCACGGCGTATCCCAGGTTCAGCGTGAACTGCGCCTGCTGCACCATGCCCGACAAGTCCCACGCAGGGTTGTACCGATCGCTGACTTGGTGATAGTCCTTCTTGAAGGCGACCATCCGCGCGCTCGCGGCAACCGGATTGTCGGCGAACTCGAACGAGCCGTCGCCGGAAAATACCGCCGAGCCGACGTTAAACGCCGGCACGCCCGCTTTCGCGAACATGAAATGGTCGGCGCGGAAGTAGGCGCCGCCCAGGTCGGGCACCGCCGGCGCCAGGCGCAGGCCCATGCGCCTGGCGACCCGTGCGGCGCTGGCGTAAAGGCTGCTGCGCTCGCTGCCGGCGACGCCGATGTCGCGCGTCATGCCGACAAAATTCATGCTGTCGAGGTTCAGGTCGACGGCGGTCTTTGCCAGCGGCCACAGGGGACTGCGCACATACGCCCGGCTGCCGATTAGGCCTTGCTCCTCCGCGCACGGCCACAGGAAGATCTGGGTGCGGCGCGCCGGATGGGCCAGCGCCGCCTGCGCCATCGCCAGCAACGCCGCCGATCCCGAGGCGTTGTCGATTGCGCCGTTCCAGATCTGGTCCGGCGTGCCGTTGGCGGTGCCGATGCCAAGGTGGTCCCAGTGCGCCGAATAGATCACCGCCTGCTCCTTGAGCACCGGGTCGGTGCCTGGCACGATGCCGGCGACGTTGAACTGCTCGACCTGGCGGATCGTGCTGTCGAGCGCGGCGTGCATCACGATCCCGAGGTCGACCGGCTTGAAGCCGCGCACTTCTGCCTGGGCGCGCAAGGCGTCGAGGTCCTTGCCGGCGGCGGCGAACAGCGCCCGCGCGCTGTCTTCGTGGATCCATCCCTGCAGCGCATTGCCGGCGCCGGCCAGTTCGAAGCGTTCGTGGCCGAAGCTGGTGGCCGGCACGCTCCATGGATACGAGGCCGACTCGGTGGTGTGGATCAGCAGGATGCCGGCTGCGCCCTGGCGCAGCGCTTCCTCGTACTTGTACATCCAGCGGCCGTAATAGGTCAGCGATTTGCCGCCGAACCTGTTCGGCTCGGCCGCGGTCGGCTGCGGATCGTTGACCATCACGATCAGCAGCTTGCCCTTGACGTCGGTGCCGGCGAAGTCGTCCCAGTTCTCGTCGGCGCTGTCGATGCCGTAGCCGGCAAACACCACCGGCGCATTAAAACGCACCTGTGCCTGGCCGCTCGCGTTGGCGTACAGGATTTCGCTGCCGAGCGCCGGCGCCAGCGTCTTGCCGCCTGCTTCGAAGCGCACCGAACTGTTCGGCATTGTGGTGGTGCCGACCATCTTCACCGATTGCCGGTAGAGCTTGCCGGCGGCGGGCTTGAGGCCCATCGCCGCCGCCTGCGTTTCGAGGTAGCGCACCGTCAGATCGCCGCCGCGCTGCCCGGTGCCGCGTCCTTCCAGCAGGTCGTCGGCCAGGAAAGCGAGGTGCGCGCGCAGCGGCGCTTCGGCAACCACCGGTTGGGGCTGGGCGAAAACGTTGGTACTGGCCAATGCGAGACCTGTGGCGAAGACGGAAAAGCGGTGCATCGATGCTCCTGGCGGCAAGGGTGGGTTAAAGCGGTGCGTGATGATAACACTGCCATGGTGGTCAATTCCCTTTCAGAAATCGCCGCGCCGCCAGCGGCTTCATCGCCGCGTCAGAACTGCTCGTCCGGCCGCAAATAGCGCCATTGCCCGACCGGCAAATCGCCCAGCTTGACCTTGCCGATGCGCACCCGCTTCAAACCGATCACCTTCAGCCCGACCATGTCGCACATGCGGCGGATCTGGCGTTTTTTGCCTTCCCGCAAGGTAAAACTGAGCTGGTCCTCGTTTTGCCAGCGCACCTTGGCCGGCAGCAGCTGCTTGCCATCCATCCACAAGCCAAAACACAGTTTTTTCAAGTCCGACTCGGGCAGGGTGCCCGGCTTGGTGTATTGGACCCGCACCAGGTATTCTTTTTCGATCGCCGTGTCCTGGCCGATCAGCGTCTTGGCGACGCGGCCGTCCTGGGTCAGCACCAGCAGGCCGATCGAATCGATGTCGAGCCGGCCGGCCGGCACGAGCGAGCGCAACTGGGTGGGATGGAACTGCTCCGGCGACGGATCGTCTGGCCAGCGGTTTTCGGCCTTGATCAGCGCGACCGCCGGCGTGTAGCCGTCTTCGGCCTGGCCGCTGACGTAGCCCATCGGCTTGTTGATCAGCACGGTGACGCGCTTGGACTGCTCGGCGGCGGCCTGGCGTTCGACGCTTACCTTCTGGTCGGGGGTGACCTTGCTGCCCAGTTCGGACACCACCTGGCCGTCGACCCGCACCCAGCCGCGGACAATCCATTCATCGGCTTCGCGGCGCGAGCACAGCCCGAGTTCGGACATGCGTTTGGAAAGGCGTAATAATTCACTCATAGGACAAATCAGTCATTGGATACTTTGCTTTACTTTAAACTTTAAGGGCATCCAGCAGGTCGGTCTCGAGCTGGATCAGGTTGCGCGCGCTCGACAGCACGGCGCCGTCGACCAGAAACACGTCTTCGACCCGCTCGCCGAGGGTCATGACCTTGGCGGTGTGGACGTTGATGTGGTGGCGCGTGAGCACGTTGGCGATCGAGTACAGCAGGCCGGTGCGGTCGTTGGCGCAGATCGACAGCAGGTGGTACTGGCCGCGCTCGTCTGGCCGCAGATCGACTGTCGGCGTGATCGGAAAGGTGCGCGACAGGCGCGACAGGCGCCCGCGGGTCGGCGCCGGCAGCGGCGCCTGCTTGGTCAGCAGTTCGCAGATTTCGTGCTCGATCAGGTTGATGATGTCGCGGTAGCTGTTGGCGAAATTCTGCTCCGTCACCAGGAAGGTGTCGAGCGCGTAGCCGTGGCGGGTGGTGTGGATCTTGGCGTCGAGGATGGAAAAGTTCTTGCGGTCGAAATAGCTGCAGATGCGGGCGAACAGGTCCGGCTGGTCCTTGATGTAGACCGCCACCTGCAAGCCTTCGCCGATCGGCGCCAGCCGGCATTTGACGACCGGCCTGGCGGAGTCGAGCCGATCGTACAGCGAGCGCGTCTGCCAGGCGATGTCGGCGGCGTCGTGGCGCAGGAACCAGGCGACGTCGAGCTGGTTCCACAGCGCCTCGTGCGCCTGCTCGGGCAGGCCGTACAGGCGCAATGTGGCGCGCGCCTCGCTCTGGCGGTTCATCAGTTCGCGGTCGGCCGAATGCGGCTCGCCGCCCAGCACCCGCAAGGTCACGCGATACAGGTCTTCGAGCAGCTTGGCCTTCCAGGCGTTCCATACTTTCGGGCTGGTGCCGCGGATGTCGGCCACCGTCAGCAGGTACAGCGCCGTCAGGTGGCGCTCGTCGCCGACGACGGCGGCAAACGCCTTGATGACGTCGGGGTCGGACAGGTCCTGCTTTTGCGCCACCTGCGACATCGTCAGGTGCTGCTCGACCAGGAACATCACCAGCGCCGTGTCGTCGGGCTTGACGCCGTGCTCGAGGCAGAACGCCTGGGCGTCGGCGACGCCGAGCTTGGAATGGTCGCCGCCGCGGCCCTTGGCGATGTCGTGGAACAGCGCCGCCACATACAGCAGCCACGCGGAACGGAAGTTGGCGATCAGCTGGCTGCAGAACGGATATTCGTGCGCATGCTCGCTCATCGTGAAGCGGCGCATGTTACGCACCACCATCATGATGTGCTGGTCGACCGTGTAGACGTGGAACAGGTCGTGCTGCATCTGGCCGACGATGTGGCGAAACGCCGGCAGGTAGCGCCCGAGAATGCCCATGTCGTTCATCCGCCGCAGCGCGTGCACCAGGCCGACCGGCGCCTGCAGGATGCGCAGGAACAGGGCGCGGTTGCGCGGGTCGGCGCGGAACGCTTCGTCGATCTTCGAGCGCGCGTGCCACAGCGCGCGGGTGGTGCGCGCGGTCATGCCTTTCAGGTCGGGGCGCTCGGTCATGACGACGAAAATGTCGAGCAGCGTCGACGGCGTCGATACGAACGTGTCGTCGGCGCTGATGTCGATGAGGCCGTTGACCTGGTTGAAGTGGCCGTTGATGGCGAGCACTTCGGCCGGCTGCGGAAACAGCTGCGCCTCGATGTTCTGCAGCAGGATGGTATTGAGCTGGGTGACCGTCTTGGCGGCCCAGTAGTAGCGCTGCATCAGGTATTCGCTGGCGCGGCGCGCGTTGAGCCCTTCGCCGGTGGTTTGCAGGCCGAACGTTTCGGCGATCGCGCCCTGGACGTCGAACACCAGCCGGTCTTCGCGCCGCCCGGCATGCAGGTGCAGGCGCACGCGGATGTCCTTGAACGCGTATTCCTTCTCCATCAGCGCGCGCGCCTCGACCTGGGTGATCAGGCCGCGCAGCGCCAGCTGGCTCCAGGAGCTGGCCAGCCCGGCGGCCTTGGCCACCCACAAGATCACCTGCAGGTCGCGCAGGCCGCCCGGGCTTTCCTTGCAGTTCGGCTCGAGCGAGAACGCGGTGTCTTCGTACTTGGCGTGGCGCAGCCGCATTTCGGCCGTCTTGGCGCGGAAAAAAGCCTGCGGATCGAGCCCCTCGTGGTAGCGCCGCTGCAGCTGTTCGAACAGCTGCGCGTCGCCCGTCACCAGGCGCGCTTCGAGCAAGCCGGTTTGCACCGTGATGTCGGCGCGCGACTCGCTCATGCATTCGTCGACGGTGCGGATGCTGCTGCCGATTTCCAGTCCCAGGTCCCATAGCAGCTGCACCAGTTCCTCGAGCTTGCCGCGGGTGGCGGCGTCGGCCGGTTCCGACAGCAGGATCAGCAGGTCGACGTCGGAGGCGGGAAACAGCTCGCCGCGCCCGTAGCCGCCGACGCCGACCAGCGCACTGGCAGGGGGCAGGCCGGCGCCGTGCCACGCTTCGGTCAGCACCGTGTCGACGCTCTGGCGCAGTGCGCGCAACAGTTTTTCCGGCTTGCCGTCGTCGCGGAAGGCGGCGATCAGGAGTTGGCGCTCGGCCTTCAGCTGACTCTTGAGGTGACTCTTGAGCAGTTCGCGCGCTTGCGCTGCTTGCGCTTCATCCTCGGCGTTGTCGACGGCGGCAGGCATCGCTTACACCGCGCAAGCCGCCGGTCGCTGGCCTGCGATGGCCGGCGGCGGCGGCGTGCCGGCCGAATCGGTCAGCACTTCGTAGCCGGTGTCGGTCACCAGCACGGTGTGTTCCCATTGCGCCGACAAGCTGCGGTCCTTGGTTTTGATGGTCCAGCCGTCGCCCATTTCGCGAATGTCGCGCCGGCCGGCGTTGATCATCGGCTCGATCGTGAAGATCATGCCGGCGGCGAGACGCTCCAGGGTGCCAGGTTTGCCGTAGTGCAAAACCTGTGGCTCTTCGTGGAACACGGTGCCGATGCCGTGGCCGCAAAATTCGCGCACCACGCTGTAGCCGTGCTTTTCGGCATGCTGCTGGATCGCGTGGCCAATGTCGCCCAGGTAGGCGCCCGGTTTGACTTTCGAGATGCCCAGCCACATGCATTCGTACGTTACTTCAGACAGGCGGCGGGCCAGGATCGACGGCTCGCCGATGAAGAACATGCGGCTGTTGTCGCCGTGAAAACCATTCTTGATGACGGTGATGTCGAGGTTGACCACGTCGCCGTTTTTCAGCACCTTGTCGCCCGGAATGCCGTGACAGATGACGTCGTTAACCGAGGTGCAGATTGCTTTCGGGTAGGGCGTGTAGCCGGGCGGGCAATAGTTCAGCGGCGCTGGGATGCTGCCTTGGACGTCGACCATGTACGCGTGGCACAAGCGATCGAGTTCGCCGGTGGTGACGCCGGGCTTGACGAATGGCGTGATGTAGTCGAGCACTTCAGCGCCAAGTCGGCCGGCGATGCGCATGCCGGCGATTTCTTCGGCGGTCTTGATGGAGATGGAGGACATTGAGGGTCGCAATCGGCTAAAAATTCGATAAAGATGAGTGGCAGATGAACAGCAGCGCGCAAGTCGTGCGTTGCCCGTGCAAATATACCTTGTTATTATAAGGGAAGTGCGCCTTGCGAGTTGCGTCACCGCCGCCGCGACGTCGTTATCGAGCATGTGCCGGCCTGTTTCGCTTGCTGGTTTCGCTTGCTGGTTTTGCTTGAAATAATGCCCGAATCCGGTTAGAATCTCGGGTTGCTTGATTTGCTTATCGGGCGACGTTGTCAACGTCGTCGAAAAAGTATCTCGTAGTAATTTAAAGTGTTATTCAAAATGCAGTTCAATCGCGAGTCCGGTCGCAAAGGGTGCCTCAATGGTGACTGACCGGATTCCAGACCCAACCCTGGAGAATCATATGTCCGTAACAATGCGTGAAATGCTGGAAGCCGGTGTCCACTTCGGTCACCAAACCCGTTTTTGGAATCCAAAAATGGCGCCGTTCATCTTCGGCCACCGCAACAAGATCCACATCATCAACCTCGAAAAAACGATGGGGATGTATCAGGAAGCGATGAAGACGGTCAAGCAGGTTGCAGCCCAGCGCGGCACCATCCTGATGGTCGGCACCAAGCGCCAGGCGCGCGACATCATCGCCGCCGAAGCCCAGCGTGCAGGCGTGCCTTACGTCGACCAGCGCTGGTTGGGCGGCATGCTGACCAACTTCAAGACCATCAAGACCTCGATCAAGCGCCTGAAGGACATGGAAGCCCAGATCGAAGACGGTTCGGTCGAGAAACTGTCGAAAAAAGAAGGCCTGATGTTCGAGCGCGAAATGACGAAGCTGCAAAAGTCGATCGGCGGCATCAAGGACATGGGCGGCGTTCCTGACGCAATCTTCGTCGTCGACGTCGGCTACCACAAGGGCGCGATCACCGAAGCCGGCAAGCTGGGCATTCCGGTCATCGGCATTGTCGACACCAACCACTCCCCGGAAGGCGTCACCCACATCATTCCAGGCAACGATGACTCGTCGAAGGCGATCATGCTGTACGCCCGCGGCGTTGCCGACGCCATCATCGAAGGCCGCGCCAGCGCGACCAACGAAGTGGCCGAATTTGCCAAGCAATCTGGCGCCGACGAGTTCGTCGAAGTGTCCGAGCAGGCATAATGTAGCGGCGGGGCAAGCCCTGCCGCAGCATCAAAAAGGGTGGCGTCGAGCTCACCCTTTTTTTTAAACAGAAACCTGTTTTCAGCATCAAGACACGACAGCGGCGCCCGCGAGCGGTGCCCCACGAATCGAACCTTTAGGAGAAACACATGGCAGCGATTACAGCAGCGATGGTAGGCGAACTGCGCGGCAAGACCGACGCACCGATGATGGAATGCAAGAAAGCACTGACCGAAGCCGAAGGCGACATGGGCCGTGCCGAAGAAATCCTGCGCGTCAAGCTGGGCGGCAAGGCATCGAAAGCGTCGTCGCGCATCACCGCCGAAGGCGTGGTCGTGGCCTATATTGCCGGCGGCATTGGCGCCTTGCTGGAAATTAACAGCGAAACCGACTTCGTTGCCAAGAATGATGACTTCCTCGCGCTGGCCAACAACGCCGCCCGCCTGGTCGCCGAAAACAATCCGGCCGACGTCGCTGCCTTGCTGGCGCTGCCGCTCGACGGCAAGACGCTGGACGACGTGCGTGCCGCACTGATCGGCAAAATCGGCGAAAATATGTCGATCCGCCGTTTCCAGCGTTTTGAAACCACCGCCAAGCTGGCGTCGTACCTGCACAACGACCGCATTGGCGTGATGGTCGACTTCGACGGCGACAGCGAGCAAGTCGGCAAGGACATCGCGATGCACATCGCCGCGATGAAGCCGGTGTCGCTGTCGGCCGACCAGGTGCCTGCCGAGATGATCGAAAAAGAGCGCTCGGTCGCCGCCCTGAAGGCGCAGGAAGATGCCGACGCGGCAGCTGCCGCCGGCAAGCCGGCGCAGTCGGCGGAAATTCTGGCCAAGCGCCTTGAAGGCTCGGTCCAGAAGTACCTGAAGGAAGTGTCGCTGCTGAACCAGCCGTTCGTCAAGAACGACAAGCAGTCGATCGAGCAAATGCTCAAGGCGGCCAACACCACCGTCAAGTCGTTCACGATGTACGTGGTCGGCGAAGGAATCGAAAAGAAGCAGGATGACTTTGCGGCAGAAGTCGCTGCACAGATTGCTGCCTCGAAGCAGTAAGCTGAAAGCACGTTGAAAAGCAGGCCGGAAGGCCTGTTTTTTTGACCGTCGTTGTAATTTGCTACATCGTAACTTGGTATATCGTAACTTAGTACATCGTAACTTGCTACACAGTAATTTAATACATGGTAACTTTGCACATAGTCATTAAATACAATCGCCACCGTCCGCGCCGGATGGTGGAAGCTGGGCTCGCGGTTCACGAGACCGTGGCGCAGTCAATACCGAATAACAGTCACTCTTGGAGCCTTCCATGACCAAACCAGCCTATAAACGCGTTCTTCTCAAATTGTCTGGCGAAGCGCTGATGGGAGATGATCCTTACGGCATCAATCGCGCCACCATCGAGCGCATGGTCGCCGATGTCGCGGCAGTGTCGAAGGCGGGCGTCGAGCTTGCAGTGGTCATTGGCGGGGGCAACATCTTCCGCGGCGTCGCTCCCGGCGCCGAAGGCATGGACCGCGCCACCGCCGACTACATGGGCATGCTGGCCACCGTGATGAACGCGCTGGCCCTGGCCGACGCCATGCGCCACGTCGGCGTTGTTGCGCGCGTGATGTCGGCGATCGCCATCGAGCAGGTAGTCGAGCCTTACGTGCGCCCGAAAGCGCTGCAGTACCTGGAAGAGGGCAAGGTCGTCGTGTTCGCCGCCGGCACCGGCAACCCGTTCTTCACCACCGATACCGCCGCCGCGCTGCGGGGCGCTGAAATCAGTGCCGAGATTGTTTTGAAGGCAACAAAGGTCGACGGGGTATATACTGCCGATCCGAAGAAGGACCCGCACGCGACGCGTTACGAGTCGATCACCTTCGACGAAGCCATCTCGAAACACCTGCAGGTGATGGACGCGACCGCGTTTGCGCTGTGCCGCGACCAGAAGCTGCCGATCAAGGTGTTTTCGATTGTCAAGCCAGGCGCGCTGATGCGCGTCATCATGGGCGAGGACGAAGGCACCCTGGTGCACGTGTAATGTCAAAATAGCAAAAAAATACCGAGCATTCATTCGCAAGCAGTCACTTTACACGCCATAGGAGAGCAGCATGACCATCGCTGACATCAAGAAAAACGCGCAAGAGCGCATGAGCAAATCGATCGAAACGCTGCGGGCCGACCTGGCCAAGGTGCGCACCGGACGCGCCCACACCGGCATTCTCGATCACATCACGGTCGACTACTACGGCCAGCCGACGGCGCTGTCGCAAGTGGCCAACATCACCCTGATCGACGCCCGTACGATCGGCGTGGCGCCGTTCGAAAAGAAGATGGCCGCAGCGATCGAGCGCGCCATCCGCGATTCCGACCTCGGCCTGAACCCGTCGTCGCAGGGCGAGCAGATCCGCGTGCCGACGCCGATGCTGACCGAAGAGCGTCGCCGCGAAATGGTCAAGCTGGTCAAGAACGAGGCGGAAGACGCCAAGATCGCGATCCGCAACATCCGCCGCGACGCCAACGAGCAGGTCAAGAAACTGGTCAAGGACAAGCTGGCGTCGGAAGACGACGAGCGCCGTGCAACCGACGAGATCCAGAAGCTGACCGACAAGTTCATCGCCGACGTCGACCGCATGGTGGTCGACAAGGAAAAAGAAGTGCTGACCGTATAAGCACGATGCCACACTACAGTCTGGATGTATGATTTTTAAAAGTTCGACAACAGCCGTGCCCGACGTTGCCGCAGTGCCGCGCCATGTCGCCATCATCATGGACGGCAACGGCCGCTGGGCCACCAAGCGCCTGTTGCCGCGCGTTGCCGGTCATGTCAAGGGCGTCGAGGCGGTGCGCGCCTGCGTCGAAGCCTGTGTCGATCGTGGCATCGAATACCTAACGATCTTCGCGTTTTCGTCGGAAAACTGGCGCCGTCCCGAAGAAGAAGTGTCCCTTTTGATGCGCCTGTTCGTCACCGCGCTGGAACGGGAAGTGGCGAAAATGCACGCCAACAGCATCCGCCTGAAAGTGGTCGGCGACCTGTCGCGCTTTGACGCCAAACTGCGCGAGATGATCGCCAGCGCCGAGCGGCGCACCGCCAACAACACGCGTTTGACGCTCACTGTCTGCGCCAATTACGGCGGCCGCTGGGACATCATGCAGGCAACCAATAAAATGGTTGTGGCCAATCCTGGCGTGCTCGACTTCACCGAGGAACAGCTGGCCGGCCACCTGGCGATGGCGTACGCGCCCGAGCCCGACCTGTTCATCCGCACCGGCGGCGAAGAGCGCATCTCGAACTTTTTGCTGTGGCAACTGGCGTACTCGGAGCTGTATTTTACCGGTACCTTCTGGCCGGATTTTTCGGTCGCGTCGCTCGATGAAGCGATCGCCTCGTACCACCAGCGCGAACGGCGTTTCGGCCGCACCGGCGCCCAACTGGTCACCAGGAAAACCTGATGCTGAAAACCCGGATCATCACCGCAATTGTCCTGCTGGCGGTATTGCTGCCGGTGCTGTACTGGGGCAACCCGATCGCGTTCGCCGCCATCGTCACGGTTTTTTTCGGCGCTGCGATCTGGGAGGGTTTTCGCCTGTTCAATCCGGGTTCGACGCGCGCCTTGCTGATCAGCCTGGCCTGGAGCGCCGCCTTCTGCTACGCCTTCTTCCTTGCCGACCCGGCGCGTTCGCTGTTCTGGTTCGCCATCAGCGCTTTGATCTGGCTGCTGCGCTTCGTGCCCGCGCTCAAAATCGGCTTGCCGCCGTTCGCGTCCTCCGGCAACACCATGCTCAGCCTGACTTACGCGATCGCCATCGTCTCCTGCTTCGCCGCCATCGTCGTGCTGTTTCGCCATTCGCCGCTGTTCCTGCTGTCGGTCATGGCGCTGGTGTGGATCGCCGACATCGGCGCCTACTGCGCCGGCAAGGCCTTCGGCAAGCGCAAGCTGGCGCCCATGATTTCGCCCGGCAAATCGTGGGAAGGCGCAATCGGCGGCGGCGTTGCCGTGCTGCTGCTGGCCACGCTGTCGGTGCTGGCCGGCGGCAGCGCTACCTGGTTTGCCGATACCTTTGCCGTGCACGTCCAGCAGCGCCTTGGCTGGGCTGCGCTGTTTGCCATCCTGATCGTCATCACCGCCGCCAGCGTGGTGGGCGACCTGTTCGAATCCCAGCTCAAGCGCCGCGCCGGCGTCAAGGACAGCAGCAAGCTGCTGCCCGGCCACGGCGGCGTGCTCGACCGCATCGACGCCCTGATCCCGGTGCTGCCGCTGGCGGCGCTGATCGATACCTGGCTCTAGAGGGAGTTCCATGCAATCCATTACCATCCTGGGCGCCACCGGCTCGATCGGCGTATCCACCCTCGACGTGCTCGCCCGTCATCCCGACAAATACACCGTCTTCGCGCTTACTGCCCACAGCCGGGTCGAGGAGCTGGCCGAACAGTGCGAACGGTTTCGCCCGGCCCGCGCGGTCGTCGGCAGCGCGGCGGCGGCATCCCGGCTGGCCGCGCTGCTCAAGGAGCGCGGCGTGCGCTGCGACGTCGACTACGGCGAGGCGGCGCTGTGCGCGGTCGCCGCCGCTGCCGACACCGACACCGTGATGGCTGCCATCGTCGGCGCCGCAGGTCTGGCGCCGGCGCTGGCGGCCGCCCGCGCTGGGAAGAAAATCTTGCTGGCCAACAAGGAAGCGCTGGTGATGTCCGGCCAGCTCTTCATGGACGCGGTGCGCCAGCATGGCGCCACCTTGCTGCCGATCGACAGCGAGCACAATGCCATCTTCCAGTCGCTGCCGCAGTCCTACACCGGCTCGCCCGAAAATGCCGGCGTCGCCAAGATCCTGCTGACCGCATCCGGCGGGCCGTTCCTGACGCGCGCCGTCGAGACGCTCGAACACGTCACGCCCGACGAAGCCTGCAAGCACCCGAACTGGGTCATGGGCCGCAAGATATCGGTCGATTCGGCCACCATGATGAACAAGGGCCTCGAAGTGATCGAGGCGCACTGGCTGTTTGGCGCTTCGGCGGCCCAGATCGAGGTCGTGATCCACCCGCAAAGCGTGATCCACTCGATGGTCTCGTACATTGACGGCTCGGTGCTGGCGCAACTGGGCAACCCGGACATGCGCACCCCGATCGCCCATGCGCTGGCATACCCCGAGCGGATCGCGTCCGGCGTCGCCCAACTCGACCTGACCAGCATCGGCACGCTGCAGTTCGACAAACCCGATGTCGCCCGCTTTCCGTGCCTGGCGCTGGCGTTCGACGCACTGGCCGCCGGCGGCACCGCGCCGGCCCTGCTGAACGCGGCCAATGAAGTGGCGGTCCAGGCATTCCTTGAGCGCCGCATCGGTTTTCGCGACATCGACCGGGTGATTGCGCGCGTGATGAACGACTCCGAACACGGCGCCGCCAGCAGCATCGGGGCGGTGATGGCGCAGGACGCGCGCGCGCGCGATGTCGCCGACACCATCGTCGCGGCGATGTCGCAACGACGCTCGCAAGGACATGCGCAAGAACACGCGCAAGGACAAACACCATGAACCTCATCACGACCGTACTGGCCTTCCTGCTCGCGCTCGGGCCCTTGATCATCTTCCATGAGCTTGGCCACTACACGGTGGCGCGGCTGTGCGGCGTGAAAGTGCTGCGCTTTTCGGTCGGCATGGGCAAGGTGGTCTGGTCGCGCCGTTTTGGCCCCGACCAGACCGAATGGGCGGTGTCGGCCTTGCCGCTGGGCGGCTACGTCAAGATGCTCGACGCGCGCGACCCCGACGCCAAAGCGATCGACCCGGCCGACCTGGGGCGCGAGTTCACCGGCCAGAATGTCTGGCGCCGCATCGCCATCGTTGCCGCCGGCCCGCTGGCCAACTTCCTGCTGGCGATCCTGATTTTTGCCGGCCTGTCGATGGCCGGCACGCTGGAGCCGTCGACCAGGCTGCGCGCCACTGCCGACAACTCGGCGGCCTACCAGGCCGGCCTGCGCGGCGGCGAAAAAGTCGTCGCGGTGAACGGCAATCCGGTCGCCGGCTGGACCGAGCTGCGCTGGGAAATCATGCAGGCCATCGTCGACAAGGGCGACGCCCGGCTCGACGTCGCGCAGCCGCAGGGCGGCCAGTTCGTCGCCGTCGTGCCGGCCTCGAAGCTGGCCGGCCTGAACGTCGACAGCGACGTGCTGACCGCCCTCGGGCTGGACATGGCGCGCCCGAAGCCGGTCATCCAGCAGGTGATGGCGGGCGGGCCGGGCGAACGCGCGGGACTCAAATCGGGCGACCTGATTGCCGCCATCGACGGTCGGCCGATGGCCGACGGCATCGACGTCATCGAGGCCGTGCGCGCCAGCGCCGGGCGGCCGCTGGCGCTGGCGGTGGTGCGCTCGAGCGCGCCCTTGGCCGAGCCGAGCGTGGCCCGGCCAGACGTGGCCCGGCCGATCGTGGTGCGGCCCGAATTCGACGCCGCCCGCAAGGCGTGGGTGATAAAAATCGCCACTAGCATGGCGCCGGAGCAGGTCACCGTCAGCGCCGGTCCGCTGGAATCGGTCGAGAAAGCGGTCCGCAAGACCTGGGACACCAGTGTACTGAGCATCAAAATGATTGGCCGCATGATCACCGGCGAAGTTTCGCTGAAAAACGTCACCGGCCCGATCACGATTGCCGATTACGCCGGGCAGACCGCGCGCCTGGGTCCCGCGGTATTTTTGGGCTTTATCGCCTTCGTCAGCATCAGTCTTGGGGTGATGAACCTGTTACCGATTCCGGTGCTGGATGGGGGGCTTTTGCTGTATTATTCGGTGGAAGTTTTGACCGGCCGCCCGTTGCCGGAGCGGATTGGAGCATTCGCGCAACGCGCCGGCGTGGGCTTGCTGGTCATGTTGATGGCGCTCGCTGTTTTCAACGACGTCGCCCGGCTTCTTTAGTCAGGTCTCCCCCGAACACGCATTAATCATGATTGAGCATTGATTCAGCCAATGAAATTATATTCAGATCGTTTTGCCCTGCCATTTTTCCGCCACAGCCTGATCGGCGCCGCAGTCCTCGCCATGTGCTCCGGCCAGGCCCTTGCAGTGACCCCGTTCGTCGTCAAGGACATCCGCGTCGAAGGCATCCAGCGTACCGAGGCGGGCACCGTGTTCAGCTATCTGCCGGTGCGGGTTGGCGAAACGTTCGACGATGAAAAAAGCATCGCCGCCATCAAGGCGCTGTACGCGACGACCTTCTTCAAGGACGTCCGGCTGGAAGAGGAAAACGGCGTGCTGGTGGTGCTGGTCGAAGAGCGGCCCGCCATTTCGACGGTCGATTTCACTGGCACCAAGGAATTCGAAAAAGACGTGCTGGTCAAGGCGCTGAGGGAAATCGGCGTCGGCGAAACCAAGATCTTCGACAAGGCGTCGGTCGCCCGCGCCGAGCAGGAACTCAAGCGCCAGTACCTGTCGCATGGCCTGTACGGCGTCAAGATCACCACCACCGTCACGCCCATCGAGCGCAACCGCGTCACCGTCATGTTCAACGTCGACGAAGGCGAGATGGCCCGCATCAAGAACATCAACATCGTCGGCAACAAGCAGTTCAGCGACAAGCAGTTGCGCGAGGTGATGGCCCTCAACACCAGCGGCTGGTTCACCTGGTATTCGAAGGCCGACCAGTATTCGAAGACCAAGCTGACCGGGGACATCGAGGCGCTCAAGTCGTTCTATCTGAACCGCGGTTATCTGGAAGCGAACATCGAATCGACCCAGGTGTCGATCACGCCGGACAAGAAGGACATCTACCTGACGGTCAACATCACCGAAGGCGAGAAATACACCGTATCGAACGTCAAGCTCGACGGCGAGATGTTCGGCCGCGAGGAAGAACTGAAGTCGCTGCTGCTGCTGCGCCCCGGTGCAACCTATTCGGGCGAGCTGCTCACCGAGAGCAACAAGCGCATCTCGGACCGCCTCGGCACGTTCGGCTACGCGTTCGCCAACGTCAACGCCAACCCCGAAATCGACCGCGAAAAACGCCAGGTCGCGTTCACCTTCTTCATCGATCCGGGCAAGCGCGCCTACGTGCGCCACATGAACATCGCCGGCAACACCACCACCCGCGACGAAGTGATCCGGCGCGAATTCCGCCAGTTCGAAGGCTCCTGGTACGACGGCAACAAGATCCGCGCCTCGCGCGACCGCGTCGACCGCCTCGGCTACTTCAAGGACGTCACGATCGACACCCCGGAGGCGCAGGGCACGTCCGACCAGGTTGACGTCAATTTGACCGTGACGGAAAAACCGACCGGTAACTTCCTGATCGGCGGTGCCTTTTCGCAGTCGGAGAAATTCACCTTCACCGCGTCGATCCAGCAGGCCAACTTTGCCGGCAGCGGCAACACGGTCGGCATCGAACTCAATACCAGCCGTTTCAGCCGCACCATCGCGTTCTCGCAGACCAATCCGTACTTCACCGACGACGGCATCTCGCGCTCGTTCGAAGTGTACCTGCGCACCACGCGCCCGCCGGCGCTCAACACCGGCAGCTTCACCGTCAAGCAGACCGGTACGCGCATGAGTTTCGGCGTGCCGTTTTCGGAAACCGACACCGTCTTTTTCGGCGCCGGTCTCGAGCGCACCGTCATCGAGACGGACGTCACCAGCCCGACCCGCTACAAGGATTACGTGCGCCAGTTTACCGGCATTCCGGGCGGGGTCGGCACCGCCACCACCAATTCGCTGCCGCTGACGGCAGCCTGGCAGCGCGACAGCCGCGACAGCGCGATCACGCCGACGGTCGGCCGCTACCAGCGCGCCAACCTCGAGCTCGACCTGTTCGGCAATTCGAAATACTACCGCGCCGTCTACGAGCAGCAGTGGTACCGCCCGCTCACCAGGTCGATCACGCTGGCTCTGAAGGGCGAGCTCGATTATGGCCACGGCATCCGCGGCACCGCCTATCCGGTCTTCAAGAACTTCTACGGCGGCGGCATCGGTTCGGTGCGCGGCTACCTCAGCTCGTCGCTCGGCATCGTCGACCCGTACACGTTCGACGCGCTCGGCGGCGCCAAGCGGGTGATCGGCAATGCCGAACTGCAGATGCCGTTCCCCGGCGGCGGACCGGATCGCAGCCTGCGCTGGTTCGGCTTCATCGATGGCGGCCAGGTCTACCAGGAAGGCCAGAAAATGCGTGCCTCCGAGCTGCGCTTCTCGACCGGCCTGGGGGTGAGCTGGATTTCCCCGGTAGGCCCGCTCAAGTTGAGTTATGCTAAGCCCCTGAACGCGAAGCCGGGTGACCGCCTGGAGCGCTTCCAGTTCCAGATGGGTACCGGTTTCTGACCGAAAACGCTTGTCGACTATCCAGATTACGGAAAATTATGCTGAAAAATCTGACTGCCTCGCTGCCCAGGGCGCTCGCCGTGGCGCTTCTCTGCGCCTGCTCAGTGGCGCCGGTGCGGGCGCAAGGGAATGCACCGAGCCGCATCGGCTTCGTGTTCACCGAGCGCCTGATGACCGAGTCGAAGCTGGCGAAGACAGCCGATGCGCGCATCGAGGCGGAGTTTTCCAAGCGCCAGAAGACGAACAAGGACATGCTGGCGCGCCTGAAGTCGATGTCGGAGAAATTCGACGCCGACAACGCCAATCTCGCCGAGCCGGAGCGCACCAAGCGGTACCGCGAAGTGGCCGAACTGGAAAAAGACATCCAGCGCACCCAGCGCGAATTCAATGAAGACCTGCTGCAGCGCAAGAGCGAAGAGCGTGCCAACATCGCGCAAAAGGCCTACAAGCTGATCGAACTGATCGCCGAACAGGAAAAGCTCGACGTGGTGTTGCAGGAGGCGGCCTGGTCAAGCTCGCGCATCGACATCACCGACAAGATCATCAAGCTGCTCGACAAGTGACAGGTAACGACAAGTAACGACAAGTAACGGCGAGTAACGACAAACAAAGCCATGACCATGTCTGTCAAGTCCGCCACCGGCGCCGCTGCGGCGGGACCGGCAGCGCCCATGCACAGGGCGGCACTGATCGACAACGTCGCCGCGCAGGAAAAAATCGACATCGTGCCGTTCCGGAACGTCTTGTGGACGCGACCGGGCGTCGATATCACCGACAACATCATCAGGCTGCGCCATCAGTAGCACCTGAACACATCGAACGGACAACCGGATGGGCACACGACTTGGACAATTGGTCGAACGCTTGGGCGGCCAGCTGGTGGGCGATCCGAACCTGGAAGTGAGCGGGATCGCCCCACTGGCCGACGCCGGCGTTTCCGACATCAGCTTTTTGAGCAGCAGCAAACTGCGCGCGCAGGCGGGCTCAAGCAAGGCGGCGGCAATGATCGTCTCGCCAATGGACGACGCCACGGTGGCCGAAACCTACCGCGGCGCGCGCATCGTCACCAACAACCCGTACGTGTATTTTGCCCGTGCCGCGCAGTTTTTCGCGGCGCAGAGCGAAGTGGCTCGCGTGCCCGGCATCGATCCGTCGGCCAGCGTCGCCGCCAGCGCGCACATCGACCCGCTCGCTTGCGTCGGCCCGCACGTGACGATCGAGGACGGCGCCGTCATTGGCGCCGGCGCGGTGATCGACGCCGGCTGCTTCATCGGTCGCGGCGCGGTGATCGGCGCCAACACCCACCTGTTCGCCAACGTCACCTTCCACGCGCGCTGCCAGATCGGCAAGCGCGGCATCCTCCATTCGGGCGCCGTGATCGGCACCGACGGCTTCGGCTTCGCCAACGAAAATGGCGTCTACATCAAGATTCCGCAGACCGGGCGCGTGATGATCGGCGACGACGTCGACATCGGCGCCAACACCTGCATCGACCGCGGCGCGCTGGCCGACACCATCATCGAAGATGGCGTCAAGTTGGATAACCAGATCCAGATCGGCCACAACTGCCGTATCGGCGCCCACACGGCGATGGCCGGCTGCGTTGGCGTGGCCGGCAGCGCGACGATCGGAAAATACTGCACGTTCGGCGGCGCGGCGATGGTGCTGGGCCACCTGACGATCGCCGACAAGGTGCACATCTCGTCGGGCAGCATGGTGTCGCGCTCGATCCTCGAACCCGGCCAGTACACCGGATTTTATCCGCTGGCGAAAAACGCCGAGTGGGAAAAAACCGCGGCAATCGTGCGCAACCTGGCAAGCATGCGGGAAAAAATCCGCGCGCTGGAAAAAACCATCAAAACCCTTGCCGAACCGGCCGAACCGACCCAACCGACAGAAAAACCATGAGCACAACTGAAAACAAGACCCTCGACATTTGCCAGATCAAGGCGCTGCTGCCGCACCGTTATCCGATGCTGCTGGTGGACCGCGTGCTGACCTGGGAAGCCAACAAGTCGATCACCGCGATCAAGAACGTTACGGCCAACGAGGAGTTCTTCAACGGCCACTTCCCGCACAAGCCGGTGATGCCGGGCGTGCTGATGATCGAGGCGCTGGCGCAGACCGCCGCGCTGCTGTCGTTTTTGACGATGGGCGTGTCGCCCGACGAAAATTCGATCGTCTATTTCGTCGGCATCGACAACGCCCGCTTCAAGCGCCCGGTCGGCCCCGGCGACCAGCTCAGGATGGACGTCGAAATCCTGCGCGTCTCGCGCGGCATCTGGAAATACAAGGCGGTCGGCACCGTCGACGGCGCCATCGCGCTGGAAGCCGAGTTGATGTGCACCATCCGCTCCACGAACGACGCCAGTAAATCCGACGCCAGCAAGCCGGCGGAGCAGTAAGATGGCCTTGATTCATCCAAGCGCCATCGTCGACCCGGGCGCGCAGCTCGACAGCACGGTCGAAGTCGGCGCTTTTTCGATCATCGGTCCCCACGTGCGCATCGGCGCGCGCAGCGTGATCGGCCCGCACGTCGTCATCGAAGGCCACACCACGATCGGCGAAGACAACACCTTCTTCCAGTTCTCGTCGATTGGCGCCGCGCCGCAGGACAAGAAGTGGGCGGGCGAAGCGACCCGGCTGGAAGTAGGTGACCGCAACACGGTGCGCGAATTTTGCACCTTCAATACCGGCACCGTGCAGGACGCCGGCGTGACCCGGCTCGGCAACGACAACTGGATTTCGGCCTACGTCCACCTCGCGCATGACTGTCAGGTCGGCAACAACACGATTTTTTCGAACAATGCGCAGTTGGCCGGCCACGTCGTCGTCGGCGACTGGGCGATTTTGTCGGGCTACGCCGGCGTCCACCAGTTCTGCAAGATCGGCGCCCATGCCTTCATCGGCATGTACACCAGCCTGACCCAGGACGTGCCGCCGTTCGTGCTCGTCTCGGGCAACCCGGCCGGCGCGCGCGGCGTCAACATCGAAGGCATCAAGCGGCGCGGTTTTACCCGAGCCCAGATCGACGCCATCCGCGCCGCCTACAAGACGGTGTACCGCTCCGGCCTGACGCTGGAAGAAGCGAAGGCGGCGCTGGACCAGCAGGCGGCCCAGGCTGCCAAGGCAGACAACGACGCACCGGACGCCGACGGCGCGGCGCACGTGCGCGCGTTCCGCGATTTTCTGGAAGTGGCCAGCCGTGGCATCGTCCGCTGACGCTTCTGCCAACGTCCCGGCCAACGTCACGGTGGCGCTGGTGGCCGGCGAAGTGTCGGGCGACATGCTGGCCGGGCGCCTGCTGGCCGGCCTGCGCTCGCACCTGCCGCAGGCGCGCTTTCACGGCATCGGCGGGCCGCGCATGATCGAGCAGGGCATGGTGGCGGACGTGCCGATCGAGGCGCTGGCGGTCGGCCGGATGTTCGAAATCATCCCCCGTTACCGCGCCATCAAGGCGATCCAGACCGCGTTGCGCAATTCCCTGCTGGCCGCACCGCCGGCAGTGTTCATCGGCGCCGATTACCCGCTCTTCAACCTCGGGCTGGAAGTGGCGCTGAAACAGGCCGGCATCCCGACGGTGCACTTCGTCAGCCCGCAGATCTGGGCCTGGCGCGGCGGGCGCATCAAGAGCATCCGCAAGGCGGTTTCGCACATGCTGGTGATCTTCCCGTTCGAGGAAGAAATCTACAAAAAGGCCGGCGTGCCGGTCACCTACATCGGCCACCCGCTGGCCGAGATGATCCCGATGCAGCCCGACCAGGACGCGGCACGCCGCGCGCTCGGCATCGATGTCGGCGCGCGCGTCGTCACCGTGATGCCGGGCAGCCGGATGGCCGAACTGAAGTACCTGACAGCGCCCTTCATTGGCGCCGTCAAGCTGCTCGCCGCGCGCGATCCCGCCCTGCGCTTCATCGTGCCGATGGCCGGCGCCCGGCAGCGCGCTTATTTCAATCAACTGGTGACGCAGGCTGGCCTGCAAGATGTGGACATTTTGCTGGTCGACGGCCGCTCGCACGAGGCCATCTGCGCCGCCGATGCGGTGCTGGTCGCTTCCGGCACCGCGACGCTGGAGGTGGCGCTGTTCAAGAAGCCGATGGTGATCGCCTACAAGGTGATGGCGGCCTCGTGGCACATCATGCGCCACATGGGCTACCAGCCGTGGATCGGCTTGCCGAACATTCTGGCGCGTGAATTTCTGGTGCCCGAACTGCTGCAGCACGATGCCACGCCGCGCTCGCTGGCCGACGCCGTCTGGACCCAATTGAACGACGCGCCGAACCGCCTGCGCCTGGTGCAGCGGTTCACCGACATGCACCACAGTTTGCTGCGCAACAGCGCGCAAGAGAGCGCCGCCGCCGTCATGCGCGTCATCGAAGCATCCTCCTCATCGCGTGCATCCTCATGACAAACAAGAAAATCAATTTTTACCCGGGACTGAAAACGTCGGACTATCCGTTCACCGAACTCGACGTCGTGTGCGGCGTCGACGAGGCCGGCCGCGGCCCGCTGGCCGGCGGCGTGTTCGCCGCCGCCGTCATCCTCGACCCGCGGCGCCCGATCGACGGCTTGCGCGATTCGAAAAAGCTCAGCGCCGAGCGGCGCGTCGAACTGGCGCCGATCATCAAGCAGCACGCGCTGGCGTGGGCCGTCGCCGAATGCTCGCACGAGGAAATCGACGCCATCAACATCTTGCAGGCGACGATGCTGGCGATGAAGCGGGCCATCGAAGCGCTCGCCATGCTGCCGACCATTGCCCTGATCGACGGCAACCGCAGCCCCGTCATGCATGTGCGCTGCCATGCGATCGTCGAAGGCGACGACAAGGTGCACGCCATCTCGGCCGCGTCGATCCTGGCGAAAACCGCGCGCGACGCGGCGCTGGTGGCGCTGCACGAGCAGTATCCGCAATACGGCTTCGATCAGCACAAGGGCTACGGCACCCGCCTGCACATGGCGCGCCTGGCCGAACACGGCGCCTGCCCGGTGCACCGGCGCTCGTTCGCCCCGGTGCGCCTGGCCCTGGCCGGCCAGCTAATCGCCAGCTCGCTGCCACTCGACTTCAAACAGGAAGCCGCCCGATGAAAACCATCACGTCGCGCGACAACCCGCTCTACAAGGAGCTCAAGCAGCTGGCCGCCAGTTCGCAGGCGCGGCGCAAGGCCGGCCGCACCTTGCTTGACGGCGTACACCTGTGCCAGGGCTATCTGCAACTGCGCGGCGCGCCCTTGCACTGCGTCGTCGCCGAAAGCGCGCTGGCCAATCCGGAAGTGCTTGATGTCGTCCAGCGCTGCGAGGACCTGCACGCCCTGGTGACGGCGCTGCCGGACGCGCTCTACAACGCGCTCAGCCAGGTCGAGCATGGCATTGGCCTGATGTTTCTGGTCGATACCCCGGTACGTGAGATGAGCGGCCAATTGACGCAGTCAGCGGTGTTGCTCGACAACCTGCAAGACCCTGGCAACGTCGGCTCGATTTTGCGCAGCGCCGCGGCGGCCGGCATCCAGCAAGTCTACTGCAGCGCCGGCACCGCCTTCTGCTGGTCGCCGAAAGTGCTGCGGGCGGCGATGGGCGCCCATTTCGTGCTCGAGATTTACGAAAACGTCGACCTGGCCGCGCTGGTCTCCGGCGCATCCGTGATGGTGCTGGCCACCAGCGGCTACGCCAAGCAGCGCCTGTACGACGTCGACCTGCGCCAGCCGGTGGCCTGGCTGATGGGGCACGAAGGGCAGGGTGTCGCCGACGACCTGCTGGCCCTGGCCACCCACCAGGTGGTGATCCCGCACCTGGGCCAGATCGAGTCGCTCAACGTGGCGGCGTGTGCGGCAGTGTGTTTTTTCGAGCAATTGCGGCAAAATCAGGCGTAGACGCGGATGGTTGCTTCAGGTTAATCTTTCGTCTGGAGCATAGTGGAGTAAAGATGGACATCGCGCATTTGCATTTTCTGGTGGCGGAAGCCAATCCGGTGCAGCGGCTGACCCTGGTCGACATGCTGGGCCGGCTCGGCGCGACCCAGGTCACCGAGGCGCCGGACGGTCACACCACCTTGCGCTGTTTCCAGAATGCAATCACGCCCACCGTGAACGTGGCGATCATCGACCTCGCGCTGCCCGGCATGGACGGCCTGGAGCTGATCCGCACGCTGGCGGCGACGCACTGCCGCGCGCGCCTGATCGTGGTGGGTGCGCAATCGAGCAACCTGATGTTCGCGGTCGAGACGATGGCCGAGGCCTACGGCTTCGACCTGCTCGGCACCATGACGAAACCGGTGTCGGCCGCCAGGCTCGCGGCGCTGCTGGACAATTACGCGCCGCCGGTACTGGCCGACAATTGCGCGCCGAAAGGCCCCAGCTTCACGTTTTCGGAAGTCGGAATCGGCTTGCAGGCGCGCCAGTTCGAGCCGTTTTTCCAGCCCAAGATCGAACTCGAAACCGGCCAGGTCAAGGGACTTGAAGCGTTCGCGCGCTGGCGCCACCCGGAGCACGGCGTGCTGGGGCCGTCGGCCTTCATCGACGCGCTCGAGCAGAACAACCGCATCGACTTCCTCGACTGGAGCATGATCGAAAAATCGGTCGAGCGCTGCCGCCAGTTCCACGACCAGGGTATCCCGATTTCGATATCGATCAACCTGGCGCCGGAGACGCTGGCCCATTCGGCCTTCATGCAGCAGATCGGCGCCTGCGTCAGCCACCACCGTCTGCTGCCGGACTACATCACCTTTGAAATGCCCGAATCGTCGGTGCTGACCACCGATCCGAGTTTCGTCGAGCGGCTGGTGCGGCTGCGGATGGCCGGCTACGGCCTGGCGATCGACGATTACGGCACCGGCCGCTCCAACCTGCAACTGCTGGCGCGCATTCCTTTCTCGGAACTGAAGATCGACCGCAGTTTCGTCGACGGCGCCTCCAAAAAACAGGCGCTGGGAACTGTGCTCAGTTCCTGCCTGGGACTGGCGCGCAGCCTGGACCGGATGTCGGTGGCGGTCGGCGTCGAGACCAAGCAGGACTGGGATTTTTTACAGGGACTCGGCTGCACCTACGCCCAGGGTTATCACATCGCGCGGCCGATGGAGGCCGGGGCGTTTCCAGGCTGGCTGGAAGACTGGCGGCTGTTTTTTTGAATTCCAAGGACAAGACAATTCCAGTGCTCAGTAATGCAGAACCGCTGCCGGAGCGCGG
>Ga0326734_1000012_pt1 | contig 64913 bp, 51 predicted proteins | sample 15_GP2_1315_FD_207944 | JGI IMG/M metagenome (GOLD analysis project Ga0326734, IMG submission 207944) | Glacier ice microbial communities from Ngari, Tibet, China - 15_GP2_131.5 | ecosystem: Environmental > Aquatic > Freshwater > Ice > Glacier | place: China: Ngari, Tibet | collected 2018-07-18 | reverse complement strand
CTTAATTGCAACTTAATTGCAACTCAACTGCAACATGATGACCTTTGCCAAGGGGGCGCGCTGCGCTCCCTTGGCAATTGCCCTTCGTCGTAATCCCGGCCCCTTGCGGCTGATCCGGCAATTTCCCCTATAATTGTCAGTTCCCCGGCGAAATTGACCCGCCTGGCTCACCATGCACAACCAACGACAAGAATGACAGCAGCGATTCAGATCACCAACGTCGAGAAAAGCTACAAGTCCTTAAAGGCCCTGGGTGGCGTTTCGCTGACGATTGAAGAAGGCGAGTTTTTCGGCTTGCTCGGGCCCAACGGCGCCGGCAAGACCACCCTGATTTCCACCATTGCCGGGCTGATCCGTCCGGACAGCGGCGCCGTCGCCATCCACGGCCACGACGTCGTCACCGATTTCCGCCAAGCGCGCAAGAAGCTCGGCGTGGTGCCGCAGGAACTGGTGTTCGACCCTTTTTTCACGGTGCGCGAAACGCTGCGACTGCAGTCCGGCTACTTCGGCCTGAAAAACAACGACAAGTGGATCGACGAGGTGATGGACAACCTCGATTTGACCGGCAAGGCCGACGTCAACATGCGCGCGCTGTCGGGCGGCATGAAGCGCCGCGTGCTGGTGGCGCAGGCGCTGGTGCACAAGCCGCCGGTGATCGTGCTCGACGAGCCGACCGCCGGCGTCGACGTCGAACTGCGCCAGGGCTTGTGGAAGTTCATTTCGCGCCTGAACCGCGAAGGCCATACCGTGGTGCTGACCACCCACTACCTCGAGGAAGCGCAAGCCATGTGCCAGCGCGTGGCGATGCTGCGCGCCGGTAAAGTCGTCGCGCTCGACACCATGAGCGCGCTGATCCGCCGCATCGCCGGCTCGCAGCTGATCGTGCACCTGGCCAGCGGGGCGCTGCCGCCAAGCCTGCGCCACCTGGTTGCGCACGACGAGCAGGATGCACACGATGCACACGATGCGCGCCGGCAGGACAGTCACAGATACAGCTTGCGCGTCAACGACTACGCCGAAGTCGAGCAGATCCTGGCCAAGCTGCGCGAAGCGGGCGCCGTCATCGGCGAAATGCAATTGAAACAAGCTGACCTGGAAGACATTTTCTTGCAGATCATGGATGGAGGTGCGCTGTGAATTTTGCTGCAAAATTCGTGTCGGTCGGTTTCCAGACCCTGCTCTACAAGGAGACGCTGCGCTTCTGGAAGGTGGCGACGCAAACCGTCGCCGCGCCGATCCTCACCGCCATGCTGTACCTGCTGGTCTTCGGCCACGTACTCGAAGGGCGGCTCGAAGTCCATCCGGGCGTGTCGTACACCGCCTTCCTGATTCCCGGCCTGGTGATGATGAGCGTGCTGCAGAACGCCTTCGCCAATTCCTCGTCGTCGCTGATCCAGTCGAAGATCACCGGCAACCTGGTGTTCATTTTGCTGCCGCCGCTGTCGCACTGGGAAATCATCTCGGCCTACGTGCTGGCGTCGGTGGTGCGCGGCGTCGTCGTCGGCCTCGGTGTGTTCGTCGTCACGGTCTGGTTTGCCGACCTCAGTTTCGTGGCGCCGCTGTGGATTGCCGTGTTCGCCCTGCTGGGCGCCGCCATCCTCGGCACAATGGGCGTGATCGCCGGCATCTGGGCCGAGAAATTCGACCAGCTGGCAGCGTTTCAGAATTTTTTGATCATGCCGGCCACGTTCCTGTCGGGCGTGTTCTACTCGATCAAGTCGCTGCCCCCTTTCTGGCAGGCAGTCTCGCACGTCAATCCATTCTTTTATATGATTGACGGATTCCGCCACGGCTTTTTCGGCCAGTCCGACATCTCGCCGTGGACCAGTCTTGCCATCGTCAGCGTGTTCTTCGCGGTGCTGGCGACGGTTGCCGTCAACCTGCTAAAGCGCGGCTACAACCTGCGCCACTGATTTCAGCAACCAATTCAGCAACCAATTCAGCAATTAATTTTATCTCGGAGCTCATCTTGGCTACTACCCCAGAACTGATCCACGGCTACATCAGCGCCGGCATCGAATGCACCCACCTGGAAGTGGACGGCGACGGCCAGCACTTCAACGCCATCATCGTCTCGACCGCGTTTGCCGGCAAGCGCCCGATCCAGCGCCACCAGATCGTCTACGCCGCGCTGGGCGACCGGATGCGCGAAGAGATTCACGCGCTGTCGATGAAAACGCTCACCCCAGAAGAATACCTAGGATAACCATGGACAAGCTCCAGATTGTCGGCGGCCGGCGCCTTGATGGCGACATCACCATTTCGGGTGCCAAGAACGCCGCCCTGCCGATCCTGTGCGCCGCCCTGTTGACCGCGGGCGATCTTGAACTGTCGAACGTGCCGCACCTGCACGACGTCAAGACCATGCTCAAGCTGCTGGCCCAGACCGGGCTGACGGTGCGCCAGGACGGCGAGACGGTGGTCCTCAACGGCGGCGCCATCGATACCCTCGAGGCGCCGTACGAACTGGTGAAAACCATGCGCGCCTCCATTTTGGTGCTTGGTCCCCTATTGGCGCGCTTCGGCCAGGCCAAGGTGTCGCTGCCGGGCGGCTGCGCGATCGGCTCGCGCCCGGTCGATCAGCACATATTGGGCCTGCGCGCACTGGGCGCCGACATCACCATCGAAGGCGGCTATATTTATGCCACCTGCGCCAGGCTGAAAGGCGCGCACATCCGCACCGAGATGATCACCGTCACCGGCACCGAAAACCTGCTGATGGCGGCCACGCTGGCCGACGGCGAAACGGTGCTGGAAAACGCCGCCCGGGAGCCGGAAGTGACGGATCTTGCTAACCTGCTGGTGTCGATGGGCGCAAAAATCGACGGCATCGGCACCAGTCGGCTGGTGATCCAGGGCGTGCAATCGCTGCACGGCGCTAGGCACGCCGTCATTTCCGACCGCATCGAGGCGGCGACGTTCCTGTGCGCGGTGGCGGCCACCGGCGGCGACATCCTGCTCAAGAACACCCGCACCGACATCATGGACGCGGGCCTGGACAAACTGCGCCAGATCGGCCTGGTGCTGGACATCGAGGCCGATTCGATCCGCGCCACCATGGCCGGCCGGCCGCGTCCGGTGTCGTTCATGACCACCGAGTACCCGGGTTTTCCGACCGACATGCAGGCCCAGTTCATGGCCGTCAACGCCATCGCCGACGGCGATAGCCGCGTCACCGAGACGATTTTCGAGAACCGCTTCATGCACGTGCAGGAGATGAACCGTCTGGGCGCCGCCATCAAGATCGACGGCAACACCGCCAGCATCGCCGGCGTGGCGCGCCTGGTGGGCGCGCCCGTGATGGCGACCGACCTGCGCGCCTCGGCCTCGCTGGTGATCGCCGCCATGGCCGCCGAAGGCACCACCGTCATCGAGCGCATCTACCACCTCGACCGCGGTTACGACCGCATGGAAGTGAAGCTGTCCAACGTCGGCGCCGACATCGTGCGGATCAAATGAGCGCTTTCGCCAATTCCGCCCCATTTGCCCATCCGGCCAGCGGCCAGCTGATCCTGGCGCTGTCGAAAGGGCGCATTTTCGACGACACCTTGCCGCTGCTGGCGGCGGCCGGCATCGTCGTCACCGAAGACCCGGAGACGTCGCGCAAACTGATCCTTGCCACCAACGACGCCAACGTGCGCGTCATCATCGTGCGCGCTTCCGACGTGCCGACGTACGTGCAGTACGGCGCCGCCGACTTCGGCGTGGCCGGCAAGGACGTGCTGATGGAGCATGGCGGCGAAGGCCTGTACCAGCCGATCGACCTGAAAATTGCCGCCTGCCGCATGTCGGTGGCGGTGCACGCCGGCTTCGACTACGACAGCGCGGTGCGCCAGGGCGCGCGCTTGCGCGTGGCCACCAAGTTCGTGCAAACGGCGCGCGAGCACTTCGCCGCCAAGGGCGTGCATGTCGACCTGATCAAGCTGTACGGCTCGATGGAGCTGGCGCCGCTGGTCGGCCTGTCCGACGCCATCGTCGACGTCGTCTCGACCGGCAGCACGCTGCGCGCCAACAATCTGGTCGAAGTCGAAACCATCATGCAGATCTCGTCGCGCCTGGTGGTCAACCAGGCCGCGTTGAAGCTCAAGCGCGAACGGCTCCAACCCATCCTCGACGCGTTCGAACGCGCCGCCAAACTGCAAGGCTGATGTCACCATGTCGCTACTGATCCGCAAGCTCGATTCCACGCAAGAGAATTTTCGCCACAAGCTCGACGCGCTGCTCGCCTTCGAGGCGTCGACCGACGACGCCATCGAAGCGGCGGTCACCACCATCCTGCGCGACGTCAAGCAGCGCGGCGACGCCGCCGTGCTCGAGTACACCAATCGTTTTGACCGCATCCCCGGCGGCGCCGTCGACATGGCGCACTTCGACGTTGGCCAGGCCGAACTCGACGCTGCGCTGGCCGCGCTGCCGCCAGCGCAGCGCGCCGCGCTGCACACCGCCGCCGAGCGGATCGGCGTTTTCCATGAACGCCAGAAGCTGCAGCTGCAGGGCTTCAGCTACACCGAGCCGGACGGTACCGTGCTGGGGCAGCGCGTCACGCCGCTCGACCGGGTCGGCCTCTACGTTCCCGGCGGCAAGGCGGCCTATCCGTCGTCGGTGCTGATGAACGCCATTCCGGCCAGGGTGGCAGGGGTGAAAGAGATCATCATGGTGGTGCCGACCCCGGACGGCATCAAGAACCAGATGGTGCTGGCGGCCGCCGCAATTGCCGGCGTCACGCGCGTGATCACCATCGGCGGCGCGCAGGCCGTCGGCGCGCTGGCCTACGGCACCGCGACGATTGGCGCGGTCGACAAGATCGTCGGCCCCGGCAACGCGTATGTCGCCGCCGCCAAGCGTCGCGTGTTCGGCACCGTCGGCATCGACATGATCGCCGGACCGTCGGAAATTCTGGTGCTGTGCGACGGCACCACCGACCCGGACTGGGTGGCGATGGACCTGTTTTCGCAGGCCGAGCACGACGAACTGGCGCAGGCCATCATGCTGTGCCCGGACGCCGACTACATCGCCCAGGTGGAAGCGAGCATCCACAGGCTGCTGCCGACGATGCCGCGGCAAGACGTCATCCGGGCGTCGCTGTCGGACCGCGGCGCGCTGATCCTGGTGCGCGACATGGAAGAGGCCTGCGAGATCGCCAATGCGATTGCCGCCGAACACCTCGAAATTTCGGCCGACAACCCGCAGCAGTGGGCCGATCTGATCCGCCACGCCGGCGCCATGTTCCTCGGCCGCTTCTCGTCCGAGTCGCTGGGCGACTACTGCTGCGGGCCGAATCACGTGCTGCCGACTTCGCGCACGGCGCGCTTCTCGTCGCCGCTGGGCGTGTATGATTTTCAGAAGCGCTCGTCGATGTTGTACGTGTCCGAAGCCGGCGCCCAGACGCTCGGCCTGGTCGCGGCCGAACTGGCCTACGGCGAAGGGCTGCAGGCGCACGCCCGCAGCGCGGAGTTGCGGCTTCAACCCGTTCGGCTGCAGACGGCGCCGCCGACGAGCGCGTCATGAACGACTGGGTCAACCGGGTCTTTTGCGAAGATGCCCTGGTGGGCCTGGCGCGGATCCCGGACGGCTCGGTCGACCTGATCCTGACCGACCCGCCATACAACCTGGGCAAGGACTACGGCAACGAATCGGACCAGCAAAGCGTGGCCGACTACCTGGCCTGGACCGGGCAGTGGATCGATGCGGCGCTGCCCAAGCTGAAAGCCAACGGCAGCCTGTACATTTTTCTGACCTGGCGTTTTTCGCCGGAAATTTTCGTCATGCTCAAGCAGCGCATGACGATGATGAACGAAATCATCTGGGACCGCCGGGTGCCGTCGATGGGCGGCAGCGTGCGCAGCTACACGTCGGTGCACGACACGGTCGGTTTTTTTGTCAACCGCAAGGATTACTATTTCGATCTCGACGCGGTGCGCATCGCTTACGACGCCGAAACCAAGAAGGCCCGTTCGCGCTCGATTTTCGTCGGCGCCAAGTGGCTCGAGATCGGCTACAACCCGAAGGACTTGTGGAGCGTGTCGCGGCTGCACCGCGCGCATCCCGAGCGCGCCGACCACCCGACCCAGAAGCCGCTCGAAATCATCGAACGGATGGTCAAGGCGTCGTGCCCGCCGGGTGGCGTGGTGCTCGACCCGTTCATGGGCAGCGGCACCACGGCGCTGGCGGCGAAGCGCTGCGGGCGCGATTTCGTCGGCTTCGAACTCAATCCCGACTACTGCGACATCATCGAAAGCCGGCTGGTCAACCCGGTGCTGGAAGCCGGCAGCAAACGTAAAAGCGTCAAGAGCGTCAAGAGCGTCAAGAACGCCAAGAGCGTCAAGAAACCCACGCCTGAAGAAGTCACCAGCTGAGAAAGCCACCATGTCATTCATCGACCAACTGATCAGCAACACCATCCGCGCCGACGTGCGCGCCGCCAGCAGCTACAAGGTGGCCGATCATCCCGGCTTTCTCAAGCTCGACGCGATGGAAAACCCGTACCAGCTGCCGGCGCCGCTGCGCGCCGAGCTGGCGACGCGGCTTGCCGCGGCCGAGCTGAACCGTTACCCGGCGTCGTACGACACCCTCAAACAAACGGTCTGCGCCAGGCTGGGCGTGCCGCCCGACTACGGCGTCATCCTCGGCAACGGCTCTGACGAACTGATTTCGCTGATTGCCATCGCCACCGCGCGCCAGGACCGCCGCTCGGTGATTGTGGCGCCGACGCCGGCCTTCGTCATGTACCAGCGCTCGGCGCAGTTCGCCGGCATGGATTTTATTGGCGTGCCGTTAAACAGCGACTTCACGCTCGACATGCCGGCCATGCTGGCGGCCATCGCGCGGCACACACCGGCGGTGCTGTTTTTGGCCTATCCGAACAACCCGACCGGCAACCTGTACGACGCCGCCGACATGGCCGAGCTGATCGACGCGCTGGGCAACACCGGCATTGCCGTCGTCGACGAAGCGTACGAGCCGTTCGCCCGCACCAGCTTCATGGCCCACCTGCCGGAGTTCGAGAACCTGGTGGTGATGCGCACGCTGTCCAAGCTCGGTCTGGCCGGCATCCGGCTCGGCTACATGTCGGCCGCCCCCGCGCTGCTGGCCGAGTTCGAGAAGGTGCGCCCGCCCTACAACATCGGCGTGCTGACGATGATTGCGGCCCAATTCGCGCTCGAGCACCTCGACGTGCTTGACGCCCAGGCCGTGCAGATCAACGCCGCGCGCACGGCGCTGGCGGCAGAACTGGCGGCCCTGCCCGGTGTCGAAGTGTTTCCCTCGGCAGCGAATTTCCTGCTGTTGCGGGTGAGCGATGGCGAGGCGACGTGCGCAAAACTGCTGGCCGCCAGGGTGCTGGTCAAGAATTTGGGTAAAATGGGGGCCTTGGCAAATTGTATTCGCGTCACCGTTAGCACGCCGGAAGAAAACGCCGCATTCCTGACTGCCCTCCGGGCAGCGCTGAAACCATAGAGTACCGTTCATGACCCGCACCGCAGAAATCATTCGCAACACCAACGAGACGCGCATCCGCGTCGCGATCAACCTCGACGGCACCGGCTTGCAAAAGCTCAATACCGGCGTGCCTTTTCTCGACCACATGCTCGACCAGATCGCCCGCCATGGCTTGATCGACCTCGACATCGAGTGCGTGGGCGATTTGCACATCGACGCCCACCACAGCGTCGAAGACACCGGCATCACGCTCGGCATGGCGTTCGCCAAGGCGATCGGCGACAAGAAGGGCATCCGCCGCTATGGCCACGCCTATGTGCCGCTCGACGAAGCGCTGTCGCGCGTGGTGATCGATTTTTCGGGCCGCCCGGGCCTGGAAATGCACGTGCCGTGGAAGCGCGCGATGATCGGCAGTTTCGACGTCGACCTGGCGCACGAGTTTTTCCAGGGCTTCGTCAACCATGCGCTGGTGTCGCTGCACATCGACAACCTGCGCGGCGAGAACGCTCACCACCAGTGCGAAACCGTGTTCAAGGCGTTTGGCCGCGCGCTGCGCATGGCCACCGAACTCGATGCGCGTTCGGCCGGCACCATCCCGTCGACCAAAGGCAGCCTGTAAGGGCAACCTGAAGGCAACCTGAACTTATGAACAAAATAGTCGTCGTCGATTACGGCATGGGCAATCTGCGCTCGGTCGCGCAAGCCTTGCGCGCGGTCGCACCGGAAGCGGACGTGTGCATTTCCGGCAATCCGCAAGACATCGACAGCGCCGACCGTCTGGTGCTGCCGGGGCAGGGCGCGATGCGCGACTGCATGCTCAGCCTGCGCGAGTCCGGCGTGCTCGACGCGCTGCTGCGCGCTTCCAAAACGCGGCCGATGCTGGGCGTGTGCGTCGGCGAACAGATGCTGTTCGAGCGCAGCGAGGAAGCCGACACCGAGGGCCTGGGTTTACTGCCCGGGCGCGTGGTGCGCTTCCAGCTCGACGGCCAGCTGCAGCCCGACGGCTCGCGCTTCAAGGTGCCGCAGATGGGCTGGAACCGGGTCCGGCAGCTGCAAGCCCACCCGGTGTGGGAAGGCATTGCGGACGACGCCTATTTCTATTTCGTCCACAGCTACTACGCCCAGCCGGTCGATGCGAGCGACGCGATCGGCGAGACCGACTACGGATCGCCGTTTTGCAGCGCGGTGGCGCGCGGGAACATCGTCGCCACCCAGTTCCACCCGGAGAAAAGCGCGGCGGCCGGCCTGCGCCTGTATCAAAATTTCGTCCACTGGAAGCCGTAGATTTTTGCCGCCGCCCTGATGTACCGACCTACCCGACCCACCTAACCGATATCGCCGACACGACCATGCTGCTCATTCCTGCCATCGACCTGAAAGACGGTCACTGCGTTCGCCTCAAACAGGGCGACATGGAACTTGCCACCGTCTTTTCCGAAGACCCCGCCGACATGGCGCTGCACTGGCTCAAGCAGGGCGCGCGGCGGCTGCATCTGGTCGACCTGAACGGCGCGTTTGCCGGCAAGCCGAAAAACGAAGCGGCCGTCAAGTCGATCCTGCAGGTGGTGCAGCAGTTCGCCCGCGATCACGCGATCGACGCCATCCCGGTGCAGCTGGGCGGCGGCATCCGCGACCTCGACACCATCGAGCGCTACCTCGACGACGGCATCACCTACATCATCGTCGGCACCGCCGCAGTGAAAAACCCCGGCTTTCTGCACGACGCCTGCGGCGCTTTTCCAGGCCACATCATCGTCGGCCTCGACGCCCGCGACGGCAAGGTTGCAACAGACGGCTGGAGCAAGATGAGCGGCCATGACGTCAACGACCTGGCCAAGAAATTCGAAGGCTACGGCGTCGAGTCGATCATCTACACCGACATCGGCCGCGACGGCATGATGGGCGGCGTCAACATCGACGCCACCGTCAAGCTGGCGCAAGCGGTGCGCATCCCGATCATCGCCTCCGGCGGCGTACACAACCTGAAAGACGTCGAAGACCTGTGCGCGGTGCAGGACGAGGGCATCGAAGGGGTCATCTGCGGACGCTCGATTTACGAAGGCACGCTCGACCTGGCCTCGGCTCAGCTGCGCGCCGACGCACTGTCTGGCGCCGGAGCATAAGCCGCATGCTCGCCAAACGCATCATTCCCTGCCTTGACGTCACCGACGGGCGCGTCGTCAAGGGCGTCAATTTCACCGAGCTGCGCGACGCCGGCGACCCGGTCGAAATCGCCCGCCGCTACGACGGTCAGGGCGCCGACGAGATCACCTTTCTCGACATCACCGCCTCGTCCAGCGAGCGCGACCTGATTTTGCACATCATCGAAGCGGTCGCCAACACGGTGTTCATCCCGCTCACCGTCGGCGGCGGCGTGCGCCGGGTCGAGGACGTGCGCCGGCTGCTCAATGCCGGCGCCGACAAGGTCAGCATGAATACCTCGGCGGTGACGAATCCCGAACTGGTGTTTGAAGCGTCGCAAAAGCACGGCTCGCAATGCATCGTGGTGGCGATCGACGCCAAGCAGGTCGCGCCCGGCAAATGGGAAGTGTTTACCCACGGCGGGCGCCGCGCCACGGGCCTGGACGCGATCGACTGGGCGCGCAACATGGAGCGGCTCGGCGCCGGCGAAATCCTGCTCACCAGCATGGACCGCGACGGCACACGAGTCGGCTTCGACCTGGCACTGACGCGCGGCGTGTCCGACGCGGTCGGCATCCCGGTGATCGCGTCGGGCGGGGTCGGCGGCTTGCAGGACCTGGCCGACGGCATCAAGCTCGGCCACGCCGATGCGGTGCTGGCCGCCAGCATTTTTCACTATGGCCACCACACGGTCCAGGAAGCCAAGCGCTTCATGGCCGGGCAGGGCATCTCGATGCGCCTCGATTAAAGGACAATACGCATGACGACGCTTGCGATCCCCTCCAGCAATGCCAAATGGCTCAAGAAAGTCCGCTGGGACGAACATGGCCTGGTGCCGGTGATCGCCCAGGAAGCGGCGACCGGCGACGTATTGATGTTCGCCTGGATGAACCGCGACGCGCTGCATAAAACCGTCGAACTGGGCGAGGCCGTGTACTGGAGCCGCTCGCGCAGGAAGCTGTGGCACAAGGGCGAAGAGTCCGGCCACGTGCAGAAAGTGCTGGAAATCCGGCTCGACTGCGACGAAGACGTGGTGCTGCTGAAAATCGAGCAGGCCGGCGCCATCGCCTGCCATACCGGCCGCCATTCGTGCTTCTTCCAGAAATTCGACGGCGACGCCGTTGGCGGCGACTGGCACGCTTGCGAGCCGGTGCTCAAGGATCCGCAGTCTATTTACACCAAAGCGAAGAGCAAACCATGAGCGTGACTTTGAAGCGCCTGGCCGCCGTGATCGAATCGCGCAAGATCGCAAACGGCGGCGATCCCGCCACCTCGTACGTTGCGCGCCTGTTTGCCAAGGGCGACGACGCGATACTGAAGAAAATCGGCGAGGAAGCGACCGAAACGGTGATGGCGGCAAAGGACGCCCGCATCGATGGCGATTGCTCGAAGGTGCTCTACGAATGCGCCGACCTGTGGTTTCACTCGCTGGTGCTGCTGGCCCAGTTCAACCTGACGCCGCAGCAGGTGCTCGACGAACTGGCGCGCCGCGAGGGCCTGTCCGGCATCGACGAAAAGGCCGCCCGCAAGGACGTGGCGCGCGCCGCCACCGACACCGACACCGACCAACCCTGACTTAGCTCCGGAGCTGACGTGCACAATTGCCTGTTTTGCAAGATCGTCGCCAAACAAATCCCGTCCTCGGTGGTGTACGAAGACGACGACCTGATGGCGTTTAAGGACATCCACCCGGCCGCGCCCGTGCACCTGTTGGTGATCCCGAAAATTCACCTGGCGACGCTGTCCGACTGCGACGCCAGCCATGCCGGCCTGCTGGGCAAGATGCTGGCGCTGGTGCCGCGGCTTGCCGCAGAGCATGGCTGCGCCGTCACCTACGACGCCGACGGCACACCGGGCGGCGGCTTCAAGACCACGATCAACAGCGGTCCCGACGGCGGGCAAGAGGTGTACCATCTGCACCTGCACCTGTGCGGCGGAACACACCCCTCGCACGGCCAGCGCTGATGCGGGACACGAACGCCGCGCTTGGTCTATACTGGTGTGGTAAGTTTCCAAGAATTCAAGGCGCGCGGCGCCGGGCAAGGAGAATAGCATGGGTTCAATGAGTATCTGGCACTGGGTGATCGTGCTGGTTGTCGTGATGCTGGTGTTCGGCACCAAAAAAATCAGCGGCATGGGTTCCGACATCGGCAAGGCCGTCAAGGGCTTCAAGGACGGCGTCAAGGGTGAAGAAGAGGACAAGCCGGGCGTCGTCGTGCCGCCTTCCCAGGTCGCCGACAAGACCATCATCGACGTCGAGACGAAAGAGAAAACGAAGTTCTGATGCGCCGCGCCCCCTCGTGCGGGCGCGCGCCGATGCACTTTGCCCCTCCATGATCGACCTTGGACTGTCCAAACTCGCCATCATTGGCGTTGTCGCACTGATCGTCATCGGTCCCGAAAAGCTGCCCAAGGTGGCGCGGATGGCCGGGTCGCTGTACGGTCGCGCCCAGCGCTACCTGCACGAAGTCAAGTCCGAAGTGAGCCGCGAAATCGAACTCGACGAACTGCGCAACCTGCAAAAGGAAGTGTCGGAAGCGGCGCATTCGGTCAGGACGGACGTTGAAAATTCGATCGCGAAAGATCTTGACGATGTCGAGGCGTCTTGGCGCGGCCACGTGTCGCACGACGTCGCCAGCGACCGGCCGGCGGCGAGCATGTCCGACCTCGAGCGCAAGGCGCGTGACTTCCGCCGCAAGAAGCTGATGCGCAACGCCGCCGTTCCCGGCTGGTACAAGCAGCGCCACGGCGGCAAGACCCATGTCATTTCGGGCGCGGCGCGCGTCAAGAAATTCCGTCCACGCGCCTCCCAACCCTCTTCCTTCTTCCAATGACAGACAAAGCAGCGGGCGAAGAGACCTTCATCTCCCACCTGGTCGAATTGCGCGACCGCCTGGTCAAGGCCTCCGCCGGCATCGCCATCCTCACCGCCGCGCTGATGCTGTGGCCCGGCCCGGCGCAAATCTACGACTTCATCTCCCTGCCGATGATCGCCGCGCTGCCGGAAGGCTCGAAGATGATCGCCACCGGCGTCATCTCGCCGTTCCTGGTGCCGATGAAGGTGACGCTGGTGCTTGGCTTCATCCTGGCGCTGCCGTGGGTGTTTTACCAATTGTGGGCGTTCATCGCGCCGGGGCTGTACCAGCACGAAAAAAAGCTGGTGCTGCCGCTGGTGGTGTCGTCGTCGCTGCTGTTCATGAGCGGGGTGGCGTTCTGCTACTTCTTCGTGTTCGGCCGCGTCTTCAAGTTCATCGGCGACTTTGCCCCGAGCTCGATTGCGGTGACGCCCGACATCGAAAACTACCTCGATTTCGTCATGTCGATGTGCCTGGCATTCGGCGCCACCTTCGAAGTGCCGGTGGTGGTGGTGATCCTGGTGCGGATGGGGATCGTCAGCGTCGCCAAGCTCAAGGAAGTGCGGCCGTACACCATCGTCGGCGCTTTTGTGATCGCCGCCATCGTGACGCCGCCCGACATCGTCAGCCAGCTGGCGCTGGCGCTGCCGATGTGTTTGCTGTTCGAACTCGGCCTGCTGGTGGCGCCGGCCTTCGTCAAGGCGACCCAGGCGCCTGAAGAGACTGCTTGAAGAGACTGCAGGTGCGCCGATCGCGGCGCCGGAGGCAATGTCGCCCTCCGGTTTCGCCCTTTCAATTTCCTACAGCTTGAGCGGCGCCGCATGCCAGATCTCTTTGGCATATTCGGCAATCGTCCGGTCGGAGGAAAACACTCCCATGCCGGCGACGTTCAAAATGGCTTTGCGCGTCCATTCGTCCGGTTGGCGGTACAGCGCGTCGACCTGGTCCTGGGTGGCGACGTAACTGGCGTAATCGGCCAGCAGCAGATAGTGATCGCCCCAGTTCACCAGCACGTCGCAAATGGCCTGGAAGCGGCCCTTGTCGTCGGGTGAAAACACGCCATCGCGCAACTGGTCGAGCACCAGTTTCAATTCGGCGTTCTGCTCGTAGATCAGGCGCGGCTGGTAGCCGTGGGTGCGCAAGGCATCGACTTCGTCGGTGGTATTGCCGAAAATAAAAATGTTGTCGGCGCCAACGCTGTCGCGCATTTCGACGTTGGCGCCGTCGAGCGTGCCGATCGTCAGCGCGCCGTTCAGCGCAAACTTCATGTTGCCGGTGCCGGATGCTTCGGTGCCGGCGGTCGAGATCTGCTCCGACAGGTCCGCCGCCGGCATGATGATTTCGGCCAGGCTGACGCTGTAGTTCGGGATGAACACCACCTTGAGCTTGTCGCCGACGCGCGCGTCGTTGTTGATCGTGACGGCGACGTCGTTGATCAGCTTGATGATCTGCTTGGCCATGTGGTAGGCCGACGCCGCCTTGCCGGCAAACACCACCGTGCGCGGCACCCAGTCGGCGTCCGGATTGGCGAGGATGCGGTTGTAGCGGGTGATCACGTGCAGCACGTTGAGCAACTGGCGCTTGTATTCATGGATGCGCTTGACCTGGACATCGAACAGCGAGGCGGGATTAAGCACCAGGCCGAGATTGGCCGCGACCCAGTTGGCCAGGCGTACCTTGTTGGCCAGCTTGGCGGCGCGAAACTGGGCGCCGAATTCGGCGTCGGTGGCCAGCGGTTTCAGGCTTGAGAGTTGCTCCAGGTGGCGCCGCCAGTTGCGCCCGATGCGTTCGTCGATCAGGCGCGACAAGGACGGATTGGCCTGCGACAGCCAGCGTCGCGGGGTGACGCCGTTGGTCTTGTTGTTGAAGCGGTCCGGAAACACGGTGGCGAAATCGGCGAAAATCGATTGCTTCATCAGCTCCGAATGCAGGGCCGAGACGCCGTTGATCTTGTGGCTGGCAACCACCGCCAGGTAAGCCATCCGGACCCGCCGTTCGCCCTGTTCGTCGATCAGCGACACGCGCCGCATCAGCGCGACATCGGCGCCGAACTTGGCAGTGATGTTGGCGATGAAACCGGCATTGATGTCGAAAATGATTTGCAAATGGCGCGGCAAGACCCGCCCCAGCAGATCGACCGGCCAGGTTTCCAGCGCTTCCTGCATCAGCGTGTGGTTGGTGTATGAAAACACTTTTTGCGTCAGCGCCCACGCTTGCGGCCACTTGACGTCATGCTCGTCGATCAGGATGCGCATCAGCTCGGGGATCGCCAGCACCGGATGCGTGTCGTTGAGGTGGATGGCGACGTGATCCGGCAAGTCGTCGAAACGGCTGTGATTGCGCAGATAGCGGCGGATCAGATCCTGCAAGCTGGCGGCGCAGAAAAAATATTCCTGGCGCAGCCGCAGTTCGCGCCCGGACAGCGTCGAGTCGTCCGGATACAGCACCCGCGACACGTTCTCGGAATGGTTCTTGTCTTCGACCGCTGCCATGTAGTTGCCCTGGTTGAAGGCCGACAGGTTGATTTCGCTGCTGGCCTTGGCCGACCAGAGCCGCAGCGTGTTGGTCGTTTCGGTGGCGTAACCGGGGATGATGGTGTCGTACGCCATGGCCAGCACATCCTGGGTATCGACCCAGCGCACGCGCTCGCCGTCCTGCTCGAGGTGGCCGCCAAAGCGCACCCGGTATTGCACTTCCGGGCGCGGAAACTCCCACGGATTGCCGCCCGTCAGCCAGTAATCGGGAATCTCGACCTGGTGGCCGTCGATGATCTGCTGCTTGAACATGCCGTAGTCGTAGCGGATGCCGTAGCCGAACCCGGACAGGCCGAGCGTGGCCATCGAGTCGAGAAAACAGGCGGCAAGCCGGCCCAGGCCGCCATTGCCGAGGGCGGCGTCGTGTTCGAGGTCAACCAGCTTGTCGAAATTCACGTCCATCTCGGTGAGCGCCTGCCGTACATCCTGGTAAATATCGAGGGCCAGCAGCGCATTGGTGAACGTGCGTCCGATCAAAAACTCCATTGACAGGTAATACACCCGCTTGACGTCTTGCTTGTACTGGGCGCGGGTGGTTTTCATCCAGCGCTCCACCAGCCGGTCGCGCACGGCCAGCGCGGTTGCCTGCAGCCAGTCCTGCGGCAGCGCCGTCACCGGGTCCTTGCCCACCGTATAGATGAGTTTGTTGGCAATCGACAGCTTGAGGTGGGCGACATCGTTGGCCAGATTGTCGTATTGAAAGTCAGTCAGGTTCATGGGGTAGTGTCTTTGAAGTAAAAATGAAGGGTCGAGCCTTGAACGAAAAAAATGTGGATGGGATCAGAGCGTCAAACCCCGATGTGCGCGTACAAGTGCCGCGTACAGCGCCATGTACTGCTTCGCTGGCGCATCCCAGCCGAACTGTTGCTGCATTGCGCGTTTCTGCACCTGCTTCCAGTCGGCTTTGCGTTTATACAGCGCAAACGCCCGGCGCAGCGCTGCGCCCATGCCGGCGTCATCAAACGTGTCGAAGACGACACCGGTCGCCAACCCATCGGCCATATTTTCCAGCGAACAATCGACTACCGTATCGGCCAGCCCGCCGACCCGGCGCACCAGCGGCAGGGTGCCGTATTTGAGCCCGTAAAGCTGGGTCAGTCCGCAGGGCTCAAAGCGCGACGGCACCACGATCACGTCGCTGCCAGCGATGATGCGGTGCGCCAGTTGCTCGTCGTAGCCGATGGTCACCGCCACCGCGTGCGGGTGGGCAACGGCGGCGGCGCGCAACGCGCTTTCGAGTGCCGCGTCGCCGCTGCCAAGCAGCATGATCTGGCCGCCGCGCCGCACGATCTCGGGCAAGGCTGCGAGCAGCAAATGCAAGCCTTTTTGTTCGCTCAGGCGGCTGACCACGCAAAACAGGGGGGCGTCGGCATCGATTGCCAGCCCGGCTTCCTGCTGCAGCGCCGCCTTGCAGGTGCGCTTGCCAGCCATGGCGCTGGCGTTGAACGGTGCGGCAATGAGGGCGTCCAGGGCCGGATTCCAGACCGACTCGTCGACGCCGTTCAATATCCCGGACACATCGCGCACGCGGTCATGCAGCAAGCCGTCGAGCCCGCAACCTTGTTCGCGGCCTTGAATTTCGCGCGCATAGGTCGGACTGACGGTGGTGAGCTTGTCGGCGTAGAACAGCCCGGCTTTCAAAAACGAACACTGGCCATGGAACTCGATGCCGTTGACATCGAAAAAATGCGCCGGCAAGGCAAGCTCGCCAAACGCGTGGCGTGGAAAATTGCCCTGGTACGCCAGGTTGTGCACGGTAAACACGCTGGCGGCCAGTGTGCGCCCGCCAGCCTGTTCCGCCGCCCGCAAATACGCCGGCGCCAGGCCGGCGTGCCAGTCGTGCCCATGCACCACTTGCGCCCGCCAGTAGCTGTCGAGCCCTTCGGCCAGCCGCGCGGCCACCCAGCCCAGCAGGGCGAAGCGGCGATGGTTGTCCGCATACGCGACATTGTCGGCGTCGGCATACGGATTGCCTGGCCGGTCATACAGGTCCGGGGCGTCGATCACGTAGGCCAGCACGCCGCTGTCGGGCAGCACGCCGCAATAGAGCCGGATCGCGCGCGCGCCGAACGCCGGCGCCAACTGCGCCACCAATTGTTGATCGAGGATGCCGGCGCGCAGGGCCGGGAAACCCGGCACCAGCACGCGCGCATCGACTCCCGCGCGCACCTGCGCCGCCGGCAGGGCGCCGGCGACGTCGGCCAGGCCGCCGGTTTTCAGCAAGGGATAGATTTCAGTACAAACATGTAAAACGCGCATCATCATTCCTAATTCTTCCTTCTGCCTTCTTTTTTCTTCACTCGCTGCTTGCGCCCCGACCCGGACGGCCAGGCAGGGCTCAGGTGACACGACGCGTTACGTCAGTTTTTCCAGCATCTCGTTGGTGACCAGCACGACGCCAGTTTCGGTGCGGAAAAAACGTTGCGCATCGAACTCGGCATCTTCGCCGATGACCATTCCGGCCGGAATCTTGCAGCCGCGGTCGATGACCACCTTGGTCAGGCGGCAATTTTCTCCGATCTCGGAATGCGGCAAAATCACCGCCTGGTCGATGTGGCAGAATGAGTGTACCCGCACGTTCGAAAACAGCACCGACAGTGCCAGGTGCGAGCCCGACACGATGCAGCCGCCGGAGATCAAGACGTTGACCGCCATGCCGTGCTGGCCCGCGCTGTCATGCACAAATTTGGCTGGCGGCAACTGTTCCTGGTGGGTCCAGATCGGCCATTTCTTGTCGTAAATGTTCAGTTCCGGCGAAATCGACGCCAGGTCCAGATTGGCTGACCAGAAAGCATCGACGGTGCCGACATCGCGCCAGTAGGCAACGCCGTCGGCGGTCGGAATGCAGGACATGCCAAACGGATGGGCCACCGCACCGCCGGCGGCGACGATTTTCGGAATGATGTCCTTGCCGAAGTCGTGGCTCGACGCCGGATCGGCGATATCGTCTTCCAGCAGCTGGTACAGGTATTCTGCATTGAAGATATAAATCCCCATGCTCGCCAGCGTCACGTCCGGCTTGCCGGGCATGGACGGCGGATCGGCCGGTTTTTCGATGAAGGCGGTGATGGTGCGTTCGGCGTCGATCGCCATCACGCCAAAGGCCGACGCTTCCGCTTTCGGCACTTCGATGCAGCCCACGGTGCACTGCGCGCCGGTGACGACGTGATCGCGCAGCATCAGCGAATAATCCATTTTGTAAATATGGTCGCCCGCCAGCACCACCACGTACGCCGGATTGTAGGAGCGCAAGATGTCGATGTTCTGGTACACCGCGTCGGCGGTGCCGCGATACCAGTGTTCTTCATTGACGCGCTGCTGGGCCGGCAACAGGTCGATGAATTCATTGTTGTCGCCGCGCAAAAAACTCCAGCCGCGCTGCAAGTGGCGCAGCAGGGAGTGCGATTTGTACTGGGTGACGACGCCGATGCGCCGAAAGCCCGAATTGACGCAGTTCGACAGGACGAAATCGATGATGCGGAACTTGCCGCCGAAATACACCGCTGGCTTGGTGCGCTTGTTGGTCAGCTGCTCCAGGCGCGAACCGCGTCCGCCCGCCAGCACAAGCACAACGGCCTGTTCCGGCAGCCGGCGGGAGTGCAGGGTCTTGTCGTTTTCAAATTGCATGATGTTGCCTCCGTTATTATTTTATTTTAATCGTTGCCATGCGAAATAGGGCTTGTTTGCGCGCGTCGTCAAGTGGTCACTGTCGGTGCGCTCCTTCCCGTGCGTGCTGCAATTTCCGCCAGGTCGTCGGCGATGACAATCAGGCCGGCCAGTGCGCGCTGGGCGGGCACATCGTGTTTGGCCGGATCGGCTTCGTACGTTTCCAGGTAGACGCGCAGCGTCGCCCCTTCGGTGCCGGTGCCGGACAGGCGGAACACCACCCGCGCGCCATCGTCGAACACCACGCGCACGCCCTGCTTGCGCGACACCGATCCGTCGACCGGATCGGTATAGGCGAAGTCGTCGGCAACGTCGACCGTGCGGCCATGCAGGCGCGTGCCCGGCGTCAACTGGGCGAGCTTGGCGCGCAGATTGTCCATCAAGGCGTCGGCCACGGCGCTGTCGATCGCTTCGTAGTCGTGGCGCGAATAGACGTTGCGCCCGAAACGCGCCCAGTGTTCGCGCACCAGCGTGTCGACCGGTTTTCCGGTGACGGCCAGCACGTTGAGCCAGAACAGCACCGCCCAGACGCCGTCTTTTTCGCGCATGTGGTTCGAGCTGGTACCGTAACTTTCCTCGCCGCACAAGGTGACCATGCCGGCATCCATCAGGTTGCCGAAAAACTTCCAGCCGGTCGGCGTCTCGAAGCAGGGCACGCCGAGCGCGCGGGCGACGCGGTCGGCCGCTTGCGAGGTCGGCATCGAGCGCGCAATGCCGAGGATGCCGCCGCGGTAGCCGGGCACCAGCGTCGCGTTTGCCGCCAGAATCGCCAGGCTGTCCGACGGCGTCACGTCGAGCGCGCGCCCGACGATCATGTTGCGGTCGGCGTCGCCGTCGGAGGCGGCGCCGAAGTCGGGGCCACCCGCGCTGCGCATGTGCGCGATCAGCTCGGCCGCGTTGACCGGATTGGGGTCGGGATGGTGGCCGCCGAAGTCTTCCAGCGGCTCGCCATGCATCACGGTGCCGGCCGGCGCACCGAGCATGTGTTCCAAAATCGTCTTCGCATACGGGCCCGATACCGCGCCCATGCCGTCGAAGCGCATCGTGAAACCGGTGGCGAACAGGGCGCGGATGGCGTCGAAATCGAACAGGGTCTGCATCAGGTCGGCATAGTCGGCGACCGGGTCGATCACCTCGATCTGCATGCCGTCGAGCTGATAGCGGCCGATGCAGTCGAGGTTGAAGTGCTGCGCAAAATCGGCGCCGTCGCTGATTCGGTAGGCGTCGATCGTTGCGGTGCGGGAAAAAATCGCTTCGGTGATGTTTTCCGGCGCCGGGCCGCCGTTGCCGACGTTGTACTTGATGCCGAAGTCGCCATCCGCGCCGCCCGGATTGTGGCTGGCCGACAGCACGATGCCGCCGAACGCGCCATGCTTGCGGATCACGCAACTGACTGCCGGCGTCGACAGGATGCCGCCGCACCCGACCAGCAGCCGGCCAAAACCGTGCGCCGCAGCCATGCGCACAATGGTGTGAATCGCCGGCCGGTTATAAAACCGGCCGTCGCCGCCGAGCACCAGCGTCTGGCCGGCGGCGCCGTCGAGCGAGTCGAAGATGGCTTGCACAAAGTTTTCCAGGTAGCCCGGCTGCTGAAACACCGTCACTTTCTTGCGCAAGCCCGACGTGCCCGGCCGTTGGCCGGCGAAGGGTGCGGTCTTGACCGTCTGAATCGTCATGCTTGTCTCCTGTTTTACTTGTTGGGTAACGGTCAAACATCGGCGCTTGTGCATGTGCCGGGCGCCGCTACCAGCAGCACGACCGCACGCGCCGGCACTTTTATGCTGGCCCCGACCCCGGCCCTGACGGCGCACTCCGGCAACGCCGGGTTGGCCGAATCGATGAGCATCCGCCAGGCTCCCGCGGGCAGCACGAAATCGATGGTGTGCGCTTCGGCATTGATCAGCAGCAAGCAGGTTTCCTTCCCCGCATCCGCGCCCAGCCAAATGGCGATGCAGAAGCGGTGCTTGCTGTTCCACGCCGCCTCGTCCAGCGCGGCGCCCTCGTGCGTCAGCCAGGCAATGTCGGGTTGTCCATCGCGGTCCACCGCACCGCTGTACCAGCGCGCGTGGCGCAGGGCGGAATAGCGGCGGCGCAGCGCAATCAGGCGCGCGGTGAATGCGGCCAGGGCGTGATCGGCATGCTGCCAGTCCAGCCAGCACACGGCATTGTCCTGGCAATACGCATTGTTGTTGCCGTGCTGGGAATGGCCGATGTCGTCGCCGGCCAGCAGCATCGGCGTGCCCTGCGAAAAAAGCAGCGTCGCCAGCAGGGCCCGTTGCAGCGTGGCGCGCAATGCCAGCACCTGCACACTGTCGGTGGCCCCTTCGACGCCGCAATTCCAGCTCAGGTTGTGCTGGTGACCGTCGCGGTTGTCCTCGCCATTGGCATGATTGTGCTTGTGGTTGTAGCTGACCAGGTCGCGCAGGGTGAAACCGTCGTGCGCCGTCAAAAAATTGATGCTGGCGCCGGGTTGCCGTCCGCGCTGCTGGAACACATCGCTGGAGGCGGCAAAGCGGCGCGCAAAGTCGCCCAGCGCAGGTCCCTGTTTGAGCCAGAAATCGCGCATCGTGTCGCGGTATTGATCGTTCCACTCAAGCCAGCCGGCAGGGAAATTGCCGAGCTGGTAGCCGCCCGGGCCGATGTCCCACGGTTCGGCGATCAGTTTGACGCGCGATAGCACCGGGTCTTGCCGGAGTGCCGCCAAAAATGCGGCCGTGCTGGAAAAGCCCTCGGCCGTGCGCGCCAGTTCGGGCGCCAGGTCGAAGCGAAAACCGTCGACATGCATCTCCTCGACCCAGTAGCGCAGGGAATCCATCACCAGTTGCAGCACGCGCGGCTCGGCCAGGTTGAGGCAATTGCCGCAGCCGGTCCAGTTTTCGTACAAGGCCGGATTGCCGGCCTGCAAATGGTAATAAAGCGCATTGTCGATGCCGCGAAAACTGAGCGTCGGACCGAATTCGTCCGTTTCGGCCGTGTGGTTGTAGACCACGTCGAGCACCACTTCGATGCCGCGCTGATGCACCGCCTTGACCATGTCGCGGAACTCGGCAATCACGGTGCTGCCGGCCTGGCCGGACCAGTAGCGCATCTCGGGCGCAAAAAAACCGATGCTCGAATAGCCCCAGTAATTCGACAGGCCCAGGTGCTGCAAGCGCATCTCGTCGGCGCGCTGGTGGACCGGCAAGAGGCTGAGCGTGGTGACACCGAGCTGCTCCAGGTAATCGAGCACGGCCGCTTGCGCGAGACCGGCGTAACTGCCGCGCAACGGCGCCGGCACGCCCGGGTGCAACTGGGTAAAACCCTTGACGTGCACTTCGTACAAAATGGTGTCGGCCAGCGCCACCCGCGGCGGCGCATCCGTGCCCCAGTCATAGAGTTCATGCACAACGCGCGCCTTGAGGGCGATGGCGGCATTGTCGACCCGATTCGGCGCAGCGTGGGCGCCGGGCAGCAGTGCATCGACCTGATCGAGAAAGCCCGGCTGGCCGCGGTAGTGTCCGACTACCATGCGCGCATACGGATCGAGCAGCACCTTGTCGGGATTGAAGCGGTGGCCCTGCTGCGGCGCGTACGGTCCGGCGACCCGGTAGCCATACACCAGTCCCACCGCACCAGCGTCGAGATAGCCATGCCAGACGCCGTCCTGGCACGCCGGCATGGCCAGGCGCATCAGTTCGCGCGCGCCGTCGGCGTCGAACAGGCACAACTCTACGCCGTGCGCATGCGGCGCCACCAGCGCGAAATTGACGCCGCGGCCATCCCAGTGCGCGCCCAGCGGATAGGCCGCGCCCGGACGCAAGCAGGTAACGCCGGCCATCGTCTCCATGGTGTCCCTCGTCTCCATCGTGTCCATCGTATTCATCGCCGCCATCGTGTCCACCATGTTCGTGCCGTCACGACGCCAGTGTCAACATCAATGTCGCCAGCGGCGGCAAGCTCACACTGAGCGAACAGGCGCGGCCATGGGCGGCAACCGCTTCGGTCTGCAACTCGCCATTGCCGACCCCGCTGCCGCCATACTGGGTGGCGTCGGTATTGATGATTTCACGATAGCGTCCCGCTTGCGCGACGCCGATCCGGTAGCCATGGCGCGCCACCGGCGTGAAATTGCACAGCACCACAACCGTGTCGCCATTGGCGGCAAGCCGGATGAACGACAGCACCGAGTTCTCCCGGTCTTCGTGGCTGATCCATTCAAAACCGCGCGGCGCGAAGTCGCACTGGTGCAGGGCCGCATAGTGGCGCTGGACGGCGTTCAGGTCGCGCACCAGGCGCTGCACGCCCAGGTGCTGCGGCTGCGCGAGCAAATGCCAGTCGAGGCTGGCGTCGGCGTCCCATTCGCTCGCCTGGCCGAATTCGCAGCCCATGAACAGCAGTTTTTTGCCCGGATGCCCCCACATGAAGCCGTAATACGCCCGCAGGTTGGCGAAGCGCTGCCAGTCGTCGCCCGGCATGCGCGCCAGGATCGAGCCCTTGCCGTGCACCACTTCGTCGTGCGACAGCGGCAGCACGAAATTTTCGCTGAACGCATACGCCAGCCCGAACGTCATCTTGTCGTGGTGGTGCTTGCGGTTGACCGGGTCTTCCTGCATGTACTTGAGCGTGTCGTTCATCCAGCCCAGGTTCCACTTGTAGTGAAACCCCAAGCCACCGGTTTCCAACGGGCGCGACACGTTCGGAAAGCTGGTCGATTCTTCCGCCATCGTGATCGCTTCGGGCCGCTCGGCGCAGACGATTTCGTTGAGCCGGCGTAAAAACGCGATCGCCTCCAGATTTTCGCGCCCGCCAAACTGGTTCGGCACCCATTCGCCGTCCTTGCGGCTGTAGTCGCGGTACAGCATCGAGGCCACCGCATCGACCCGCAAGCCGTCGACGCCGAAGCGCTCGATCCAGTACAGCGCATTGCCGACCAGGTAGTTCAGCACTTCCTTGCGCCCGTAGTTGTAGATCAGCGTGTTCCAGTCCTGGTGAAAACCTTCGCGCGGATCGGCGTGCTCGTACAAACAGCTGCCGTCGAACGTGGCCAGGCCGTGGGCGTCGACCGGGAAATGCCCGGGCACCCAGTCGAGCAGCACGCCGATGCCGCTGGCGTGGGCGGTCTCGACGAGATAGCGAAAGTCTTCCGGGCTGCCGAAGCGCGCGGTGGGCGCATACATGCCGACCGGCTGGTATCCCCACGAGCCGTCGAAGGGGTGTTCGCTGACCGGCAGCAGTTCGATGTGGGTGAAGCCGAGATCCTTGACGTAGGGAATCAGCTGCGCGGCCAGTTCGCGGTAGGTCAGCCACCGATTTTCTTGTTCCGGCACGCGGCGCCAAGAGCCCAGGTGCACTTCATAGATGCTCACCGGTGCGCTCAAGCTGTTGGCCAGCGCGCGCGCGCCGGTTGACGGCTGCACCGGCAGCAAGGCCTGCACCCTTGAAGCGGTATCCGGGCGCAGTTCGGCGCGCAGCGCGAACGGATCGGCTTTCAGTAGCAGTTGGCCGTCTGCGGTCTTGATTTCCAGCTTGTACAGGTCGCCGGCGGCAAGCTGCGGCAGGAAGATTTCCCACACGCCGGAGGCGCCGCGCAAGCGCATCATGTGGCGCCGCCCGTCCCAGTTGTTGAAGCTGCCGATCACCGACACGCGCCGCGCATTCGGCGCCCACACCGCGAAACTGACGCCGGCCACGCCATCGATGTGCGCCAGGTGGGCGCCGAGTTTTTCGTACGGCCGGTAATGCGTGCCTTCGGCCAGCAGCCACAGATCGAGCTCGCCCAGAATCGGCGCAAAGCGATACGGATCGTCGAGGTCCTGCAACTGCGGCTGCGCATGGCTGCCCCAGTCGATGCGCAAGCGGTAGGCAAACGGGTTCTTGCGCCGCGGGATGGCGGCGGCGAACACGTCGCTGTTATCGACCCGCTCAAGGCCGGCCAGCCGGCGCCCGCTCCTGGCATCGATCACGGCCACCGACTGCGCGCCCGGCAACAGCGCGCGCACGACCAGGGCGCCCTCGTGCCGGTGCATGCCGAGGACGGCGAACGGATCGCCATGGTCGCCCTGCATCAGCGCCGCGACAGTTGCTTGATCGATCATTATTGCCTCCTCGGGAATGGTGTTGTTGTTGTTGTTGTTGGGGCATCAGCGTGCGGCAAGGTCGTCGTCATCGCCAACGCTGCGCGGGCAGACCTGATACATCACGGCGCCCGTCACCAGTTGTTACGCATCCCACATCTTCCAGTTAGGTGATGATATTCGAATAACCCGCCAGACGGGCAACCACATCCGCGTACGCCAGGAAGTTGCCTGAATGGTTCAGGCGTTCATTGTCCATTTTGCAGCATGGCGCTCAGGAGCGAGGATGTCGGCAACAGCGCCCGCGCCTGCTCAGCAACCGCGACAAATCAATGTCGTTTGCATACCGCAATCCATTGTTGTCACAATTTTTACTGACACAATGGTAATTTTTTTGGAACAGTATGTACTTGAATTACAAATCATGAAAGAAAATCATGCGACGCCGGTTGCTGGAACCTGGGCGCGGTACTGAAGAAGTTTGACGCGGGCAAGGCCGATGCAAGCGATCTCAAGGCGGAGCAAGTGCACACTGCGCCGCGCAGTCGCTTACTGCATCAGCTCCTTGATGACCTTCACCGGCGCACTGCCGTAGCCGAGCAGCTGCTCGTGGAAGTCTTTCAGCACGAACTTCGGCCCGAGCGCCTGCTTGCGCTGCTCGCGCAGTTCCATGATTTCGCTGTAGCCGCTGAAGTAGCTGGTCAGTTGCACCGAGCTCAGCTGCACCCGGCGCCACTTGTCGCCCGCTTCGGCCGGCGTCTGGAATGCCTGGCGCACCAGCACATCCATCGCCTGCGCCTGCGTCATGCCCTGCACGTGCACGCCGTAGTCGAGGATGGTGTTGGTCACGCTGCGCAAATTCCACTTGCAGTACATCAGCCACATCTCGGGGGCATTGTCGCCGTAGCCCGATTCGAGCATCATGCGCTCGGCGTACACCGCCCAGCCTTCGATCATGGCGCCGTTGCCGAACAGGGACTTGAGCAGCGACGGCGACTTGTTGGCGTACACCAGCTGGGCGTAATGGCCGGGGATGGCCTCGTGGATGTTGAGAATTTGCAGGATCCAGGTGTTGTACTCGCGCAACATGCTTTCGGCTTCCTGCGCCGTCAGGCTGTCGAGCGGCGTGACGTTGTAGAAGGTGCGGTCCTGTGGGCGGTACGGGCCGGGGGCGTCGATGCTGGCGCCGGCCACGCCGCGCTGGTACAGCGGCGTTTCGCGCACTTCCAGCGGGCGCTTCGGATCGAGCGTCAGCAAGTTGTTCTTGACCACGAACTGCTGCAGCTGGCCGATCTGGCGGCGAATCTCGGGCAGAAAATTCTCGCGCGCGACGTGGCTGGCCGACAGCTTGTCGATCACCATGCCGATTTTCCGGGTGCGCTCGGCCGGCTTGGCGGCGCCGCCCATGGTGTTGGTCCACATGTCGTCGGCCAGGCCGTTCATCCGCACCAGCAATTCCTCGCGCGCGGCCAGGGCCTTCTGGAACGTCTGCTCGGCGCTGCTGGCGGACTGAATGTCGAAGCCGAACTTCGCTTCGTACAGCTCCCTGCCGAGCCGAAACGAGCGCGCCGTGCGCTGCTCCTGCTGGCGCACGTCGAGCGCGCCGAGAAAGTCGAGGTAGCCGATCAGCGCGCTGCCGGCGTTGGCGATGCGCTGCGCAAAAAGGGCTTTTTCCTGCTGCGTGAGGATCGATGCCTGCGCCGCCTGGCCCAGGTCGGCCAGCACCGTCATCACCCCTGGCGCCTGGGCGATTGCCAGTTGCGTGTGTTCGTGGGTCGGATTGACGATGCTCGCCTGCGCCGCCAGGTAATAGGCCGGCACGTTGGCGATGCGCTTGAGCAGGGTGCGCAAGCGTTGCGGCCTGGCGGCGTATTCGGTGCTGAGAATCAGGTCGATCGGCTGGGCGATGTTGTAGATCGCCGGGTTCCACTCGTACTCGCGCAACGTGGTCAAAGTCCAGCGGTCGGCTTTGACCTTGTTGACGACCAGCGCCAGGTCGGTGCGCTGCTTGGCCGACAGTTGGCGCGCATCAATCTTGCCGAGCCTTTGCAGCCACTCGTCGGCGAAGCCGATCCGCTGGGCGCGGGTGGCGGCGTTGGGAATCGTCAGGCCGGCGGCGCCGTCGAATTTGCCGGCCAGGATGGCGCTTTCCGGATCGAGCTTCCACAAGGCGTTGAGGAAGTGCTGGCTGGTGCTGTCCATCCAGCGGTCCGACTTGCGTTCGGCCGGGGCGGACGAGACGGCAACCGCAGCAGCTTCCGGTTTGGCCGGCTGCGCCTTGGCCACCTTGCCGCGCGCCGGCTTGACGATCTTGGCCGCCCCTGGCTTGCCGGCCTTGTTCGACTGGGCGGCGCCAGCCGGCGCCAGCACCAGCGTCATCGACAGGATCGCCAGCGCAATTGTCGTTTTCATCATCGTGATCGGCCTTGTCAATATGGGGCAATAGGAGAATGCCGCACCCGGCTTGGCTTGTGCCTTGCGGTGACAGCGGGGCGTCAGGTTAGCATCAATTGCGCCGATTGCGCAGGCCGGTAACAATTGGCATCACAACGCGCGCCCTCAGTCGGTCGCATCGGTGCGCAGCAGCGCCTGCCGGCAGGCGTTGAGGGTGGCGACGGCAGCCTTGCCGCGGCCGATATTGGTCAGCACGATCTCGTTTGCCTTGGTGACGCGGTGGCCGACGCGCACCGTGTACGACTGCGTCACCCAGCTCCAGAAGCCCGGCGCGAAGCTCGCTTCGTCCATGTCGCGCCACGTTACGCCCGACAGGCTTTTTTTCCACGGCAGGATGCCGCCGTACGCGTACACGCCGACGTCGTCGTAATACAGCTGCACGCTGCGCAGCAGCAGCAACCGGTAGCCGACGACCAGCGCCGAGACCACCAGCACCACGCCGGCGGCGATCTCGTTCCACAGGAAGGCTGCCGGCAGCACAACGAAAAACAGCAGCGCGCCCAGCACCAGCGTGCCGACGTAGGCGACCCACGACTTGGTGCCGACCACATGAGCGCGGGCTGCGGGTGTCGATGCGTTGTCTTGTTCCATGCCGCGCGCCTCGCCGTTAAAATGGCATGATTGTACGCAATTGCAGGGTGCCGAAGCAGAAGCGGCCAACGCGCTTTGTCAGTCAGCCAGGAAATCGATCACCGCCCGCTGAAAGCGGTGCCGCCCCTTTTGAAACATCATCATGTGGCCGGCATCGGCCACGATCACATAGCGCTTTTCAGGGTTCGGCAGCGCCTGGAAAAATGGCAACAAGCCCTGCTGGTCGGCGACATCATCGTATTGCCCGTGAATGAGCATCACCGGAACCGTCATCATGCGCGCATTGATCATCGGCATGAGGGTCACCAGGTCGAGTTGCGGACCGGTGGAGGTCCTGGTTTCCACCCGCGCCGCCGCGTCGGCATAAGCGTCGACGATGGCCGGCAGGTTGGCGCCGGCCGGCGTCATGGAATAAAAGCGCGGCTTCCAGCCGGCCTGCGGCACGACGACATACGGGTTATTGCGAAACACATTGATCTGTTGGCGGCGCTTGGCCAGGTCCGGGCTGTCAAGGTGCATTTGCGCATACGCGATGTACTTGTGCACCTTCTCCGGGTGCGCCATGACGAACATGCCGCCGTATTGCGTTCCCCAGGACCAGGCAAGCACGTCGACTTTCGCCACGCCGCGCAGTTTTGCGACGTAGTCGACGACGGCGTTCAAGTCTTCGCCGGCCTGCGCGGTCGTGATGTGACTCTCGGGATGGGTGGAGCGGCCGAAGCCGCGGGTGTCGAGCGCAAAAACGTCGTAACCCTGCTCGGCAAGCACATCCATCAGGCTGACATCGCCGACACCGGGCACTTGCAGGTCAAAACTCTCGCGCCCCGCAGTCGCCGAGCCATGGGCCAGCACCACCAGGCGTTTGCCGGCTGTGGCGCCAGTGTATTTTTCCCACACAGAGAGTTGCACGGCGCCGTTTTGCAGCGTATGTTCGACGCCGGTGGTTGCTGCAATTGCCGGTGCGAGGCCGATGGCCATCATCAGGCAGGCGCACAGTGTGCTTTTGATTCCCATGTGGTGAGTCTCCGATGTACTTTTTTTAGTTGAGGGAGCAGCATGAAAGCGAACCCGGCGTTGCCGGATTTACCAGCTATAGGTGTAGGCCGACGGATAGTTCGGGTTGGCCACGATGGTCGTCACGTTATTGGCGGCCACGCCGTAATTGGCCGCGTCATTGGGCAGCAACAGGCCTTGCGCCTGCAAGGCGTGCGCCGCAGCAGTCCTTGCGGCAACAAATCCGGCCTTGTTCGCATACAGCGTCGTCAGCGATGGCCGCGTATCGCCTGTCAGTTTCGCGCCATCGGTCAAGGCCAGCGGCACGAATTGGCCGGCGGCTTCGCAGCCGTCAGTCCCGTTGGCGCTGCCGCCGAAGCCGGCGGAACGCAGCGCCCAGCCTGAGTTCGACCCAAGCGGCGCCACCACATCGGGGGTGCGGATGCCGGCAAGGTCGTTGCCGTTGCTGTCCACGGTCGGCACAGCATTCAAGTAAAATTTTCCTGTTGGCAATGGCGGCAGAATGTCCAGGATGCCTTGGCCATAGCGCGGCCCGAAGTTCCACGCATTGCGCACCGTGACCAGGCCGGAAAACTGGCTGATCGTGCCCGGCAAGGCGGGATAGCCGATCGCTGCTGCCGAGATCGCGCCGATCCCCAGGTTCTGGTGCGGCCCATTCAGGGGAACCGCCACTGCGGTGCCGGCTGCCACGCTCGGGTTGGCGCTGGCCGGGGGCGCTGTGCCGTTCGCCACCCAGGCGTCCATGGCAACCCATAATGCGCGCAAGACCGGGTTGGGGTCGACCTGGGAGCCAAATTGGGTGCAGGTGGTCGGCGTCACCAGCGCCGAGGCATTGCCATGCTGTGCGCTGGCAATGTAGTAATTGCGGACATTGGCGACCTCGGGCAAATCCCTGCCGCTGGCAGGGTCGCTCGTCAGCAAGGACCCTGCCTTGACCCACAATTCGTTGCCGGAGTAAATATTCATGATTTTCGGGCAGCTTGCGCTGGCGCTGCAGCGCACATTGCGCCCATCGGTCTTGCCCGTCAGCGGATCTTGCGCGCTGGCGTAGGAAAACGGGAACACGCCCTCCAGTTGCGCGCTGTGGTGCTGGCGGTTGCGCTCGGTCCGTCCGACTTGAGCGAAGCGGTAGTTGATGCCCAGGCCATCGCCGCCGCCGATCCAGTTGAACACCCCGTCGAATACCTGTTTGCCGGCCAGATCCTGATTGAAGCCCAGCCAGACATAGTCATTCATCAGCCGTGCCGGCTGTGACAGCGACCATGACGCCACGCTCTTGACGTCGCCGGCGAGCGGATTGGCCGTGCCCAGGCTGTCTGCAGAGGCGTTGCGCAAGAAGGAGACGAAGTCGCGCATCGCCGCCATGCCGATACCGGCAACGTAGGGATTGGTGGCGATATAGGTCAGTTCATAGATGGCGCTCTTTTGGAACATCGCGCCGTTCAGGTTGACCGAGTTTGCCGCGCTGGAATTGGCGCTCGTGAGGCCACAGGAACTGGCGCCGCCAAATGACCAATTGCTGGAGGGAATGATCGTTGGCGTATCGGTCAGGTGCTGGCGCACCGTGAGCGTGGCGTTGGCGTTGGCGTTGGCTGCCGGCGTGTAGTAGGTCACCATGCAGCGCGTGGTAGCGGCGTCGCTGACCAGGTACTCGTAACTGCTGCCGCTGATGGCGCTGCCGTCCGGGTTGACGGCCACCGGCAGCGTGGCCCGCATCAGGCCGGTGCCCGACATCGGCTCGGCATCCCAGCCCGACCAGACCATCGTGTAGCCCTTGTTCATCAGGAAGGCCGGGTAGGCGGCGCCGGTCACGCCCGCATCGGCTGCGCCATTGGCGCCCGGGTTGTTGCCGCCGGCGCTGGCATTGAAGGCGCCAAACAGCTTGCCGCCGCGATTGAGTGCCTCGTAGAAGACCTTGTGCGCGCCATTGGCCAAGTTGCTCGGTTTGAGAATATAGAAATCAAAAGAATAGTTGACGTAGCCGGTGACCGGGTCTTTTTGGGCCAGCGTTATGTCGGCGATGACCTGGTTTTTCGGGTCGTTCGGGTCGATCTGTCCATACGCGGTACCGACAAGCCGGTCATAGGTGCCGACCGGGCCGAAGCTGGTGCCGCCAAACGTGGCGCTCTGGCTGGCCGCGGCATTGAGCACGATCTTCGTAATGCCCTGCGGCGCCGGCATCGGCATGATGGCGCCCGTGCCGCCACTGCCACTGCCGCAGCCGGCAAGGCCCAGCAGCAGTCCTGCAGCGGTGCCCAGACTGCGCAACAGAGTTGTTGTCTGCAAACGGCGGTTCATCACTTGTCTCCTCTCGTTGGACTGCGCTGAACCGGTTTGCCCGAGCTCTTCAGACCTGTTTGCGGCAACACCGGCAATACTTAAAAACTTAAACTTAAACTTAAACTCAGACTTACCTTACGACGGTGTTTTCAGGCAGTTGCCCGAATAGAAATACTGATCGGAATCCTGCCATTGCGCCGGCAGGATCCAGCGATGGTGAAATAGTCTGAAGTCTCCGCTGATCTGGTTGAGCGCCAGCGTCGTCATGGTTCTTTGATGTGTTTGTGCATCGATGACGTCGTAGGCATACAGCCGTTCGACGTTGTTGCTCCTGGTCTTGTCGAGCACAATGGACTTGTTTTGCACTTCCACCAGCGTGCTCACGGCACTGATGTCGAACTTGTTCTGGAAACGAAAAGTAGCGAGGGAAAACCGGATGGGATCGGGCGGCGTGGCATCGAGCTCTTTGCTTTCACGATAGCGCTGCACATATCCCTGGCCAGTACAGGCGTACCGGGTGGCGGGATCCAGCACGCCGCAGCCGGCCAGCATCGCGGTCGGTATGGCCAGCAGCGCCAGCAGCAGCGCAATTGGCTGGCGCTTGCAAAGCGAACGCGTGCGCGAAATGCGCCCCATTCCGTCTCCCATCATTTTCAACGTTTGTGTATTAATTGATATGGATTAACGTAATTAAGAGTAAGGCGCTGGCGCAGTATTTGTCAAGAAGTTAACAAGTGATTAACGCAGTAACAAGCGCTTAACGCAGTAACAAGCTTAACGCAGGCCCTCCTGCAGCATTTTCAGCATGTCGCCCGGCGACATCCGCGCCGACAGGTCCGATCCTTCCAGCAGGCTGTCGGCCAGGTCGCGCTTGTGCTTGTGCAGTTCGACAATGCTTTCTTCGATGGTGTGGCGCGCCACCAGCCGGTAGATCGTCACCGGCCGCAGCTGGCCCATGCGGTGGGCGCGGTCCGACGCCTGGTCCTCGACCGCCGGATTCCACCACGGGTCCATGTGGATCACGTAGTCGGCCGCCGTCAGGTTGATGCCGACGCCGCCCGCTTTCAGGCTGATCAAAAAAACGTCGCCATCGCCGCCCTGGAAGGCGTCGACGCGTTTTTTGCGCTCTTGCATGGGGGTGGCGCCATCGAGGTACTGGTAACGGATGGCGCGGGCGTCGAGAAGCTGGCGGATCAGGCTCAAATGGTCGACGAACTGGCTGAACACCAGCACCTTGTGGCGGTTCTCGAGCAGCTCGTCGAGCAGGCGCGCGAACACCGCCAGCTTGCTGCTGGCAAGCTTCAGTTCGGGCGCCACCAGGTGCGGATTGCAGCAGGCGCGGCGCAGCTTCATCATTTCGGCGAGGATCTGGATCGATTTCTGGCCGGCCGGCGCCTCTGTCGACGCCAGCTTGTCGAGCGCGTCGCGGCGCAGCGACTCGTAAAGCGCCATTTCTTCCGCCGTCAGCTCGACCGGCAGCACGATCTCGGTGCGCGACGGCAGTTCGGCCAGCACTTGCGCCTTGGTGCGGCGCAAAATAAAAGGCTGGATCAGGCGCCGCAAGCGGATGCGCGCGCCCGCCTCGGCGCGCTTGTCCTGGGCTTTCTCGATCGGGCCGGAAAACCGCAGCGCGAACTGGTCGCTGGTGCCGAGCAGGCCCGGATTGATGAAGCGAAACAGGTTCCACAATTCGCCAAGGTGGTTTTCCAGCGGCGTGCCGGTGGCCACCATGCGAAAGTCGCCGGTGAGCGCCATCACGGCCTGCGAACGCTTGGTGGCGTTGTTCTTGATCGCCTGCGCTTCGTCGAGCACGATGGTGTGCCACTGCACCTTGGCGAACGAGGCCGCTTCGAGCTGCAGCAGGCCGTAGCTGGCGATCACCAGGTCGAACGGTGCCACGCCACCGAGCATGGCGGCGCGGTCGCCGGCGCCGAACAGCTTGACGTTCAAGGTCGGCGCGAATTTCTGCGCTTCGGCGATCCAGTTCATGCACACCGAGGTCGGCGCGATCACCAGCGCCGGCCCCTGCGGCGCGCGGGCGAGCATCAGCGCCAGCGCCTGCACCGTCTTGCCAAGCCCCATGTCGTCGGCCAGGCAGGCGCCGACGCCCCAGTGAGCCAGCCGCGCCAGCCACTGGTAGCCCTCCAGTTGGTAGTCGCGCAGTTCGGCCTGCAGCGTGCTCGGCAGCTCGGGCGTGAAAGCGCTGCTCGCGGCCAGCCGTTTCAAATGGTCCTTCCACAGCTTGTCGGCCTTGACGCCGCCGGCGTCCTGCGCCAGTTCCTCGAGTGCAAAGCTGGCCAGCGGATGGACGCGCACGCCATCGACGGTAGGCTCGCCGAACGCGGCGAGCTCGGTCAGGCGGCGGTGCAGTTCAACGCTGAGCGCGATGAACTGGTTGTCGCCGAGCGGCACGAACCGCCCTTCGCTGGCGCGCAGCAGCTCGAGCAGGGCGCGCAGGTCCATGATGCGCGTCTCGTCGATCTGCACTTCGCCATTGGCGGCAAACCAGTCGCGGTCGCGCCGGATGGTCAGGCGCACCGACTTGGCGTCGATTTTTTTGCCGACCCTGAACGACTCGCCTTCCGGCCACGCCACCAGCACCGTGGCCGGATCGAGCGCCTGCAATTCGGTGAGCAGCTCGAGGCACGCAACCGGCTGGCCGAGCAGCCATTCGCCGTGCTCCTCCCCGGCCTGCTCCAGGCTGTGGCAGGCGCCAATCAGCGCGCGCTGCGCTTCGCGTTCAAAGTTCAGGTTGCGGCGTGCCTCGAGGCGCGCGCCTTGGATATCGGCGATCACGCTTTCGGCGCCGCTGCCGGGCGGGTAGTAGGCGCCGGCTCCGGGCAGCGGGCGCACCAGCACCTGCATCTTGAGGCCTTGCTGGTACGGCAGCAGGTGCACGTGCAGGCGCGGGTCGGCCTCGATTTGCTCGATGTCGGCGGCGCTGGCGCCGATGTCGGACTGCACCGTGACGATCGACGAGATCGCACTGATCGCTTTCAATACCTGCTGCTCGGCGTGCAGCGGCACCACCAGGCCGGCACCGACGATGGCGCCGATGCGGCGGTGCTCGGCGCTGATGCGTACCACCCGCAGCCGGGTCGGCGTTTCCTTCGTCACGCAGACGTCCTCGGCGCCGTCCGGCACCGGCGGCTGCAAGGTGATGGTGACCATGCCGCTGGCCGCCTTGACCAGCAACTCCGGCGCCCCCGCCAGCAGTTCGAGGCGGGTGCCGGGGGCGTCGATCCAGAACAGCAGCGGGTGGCCGATGAGCGCCGCGATCGCCTTGTCCAACTCGAATTCGTAGCGCGTGCCGCTCTGGCTGTAGTACTTGAAGCCTTCGATGGCGGACGCCGCGTCGAGGTCCTGGGCAGTGAGGAACTCGAGCTCGCGCGCGTCTTCCGCCAGCCGCTTGAGGCTGACCGCGCGGCCGCGGCTCCAGCCGCCCTGGGCGTCGCGCTTCTGCTCGCGCGGCTCGAGGATGCTGACGCCCATGGCCGGGTTGTAGCCGATCATCCACACCAGGCGCGATGGCTTTTCCGCCGCGCCGCTTGCCGCCGGCTGCAGGTTGATCAGTGCATTGAGCTGGCGCTGCCACGGCTCCTGCCGTTCGAACCAGGTGCACAGGTCGGCGAAGTGGCAGTGCTGGCGCAGCGCGATGGTCCGGGCGTCGCGCCCGACAACGCCCAAGTGGCCGAGCAGGGCGCCAAGCTGGGCGGCGACGAGATCGAAGCCCGCTTCCAGCGCCTGGTCCATCATCTGCTCGAGCGCGTCGCGCTTGGCCGCCAGTTGCGGCAGCGCCAGCCAGTAGTGCATCAGGGCGCGCAGCATGAACGGCTGCAGCGATGTTTCCCAGTTGCGCGACGGCAGCACCGCCATGTCGACGGTGCCGCCGCGGATATGGCGCAGCATCGCCAGTTGCTGGTATGACGCGCTGTCGTGGCCTGGCGCCGCGCGGGTGGCGATGTCGAGATAGGCTTCGGCCAGCTTGTCGTGTTTGGGCGCGCCGCTCTTGATGAGCGCCAGCACGTACAGGTGGCCGCCGATGCCGTCAAAAACGGCCTTGCGCTTGCCGCTTTCCTTGCGCAGCGTCTTGAGCGCCTTGTCGAACATCGGCAACGCCTCGTCGTGGCGCTCGCGCAGCAGCAGGATCACGGCGCGGAAATACAGCAGCTGGGACTCGTCCAGGTCGTCGAGCACGCTTTCGGCGTGGTCCAGCCGGCCGCAGACGATCAGGTGCTCGACCAGCGCAATGCGCAGCGCCATCGAGATCGCCTGCCGGCTCGCAAACGCGAGGGCGTAGCTGCGCAGCGCCGGCGCGCTGGCCGGTTCGCGCTGCGTATTGGCGAGCAGCACCGCGAGGATGTCGGGCTGCAGCCCGGTGTGGATCAGATCGAACAGCGCCGGCTCGAACGGGCGCGCGCAGATGTCGACCAGCGGATGCAGGTAGAGCGCTTCGTGGCAGGCCAGGCACGCGTCCAGCAGCGGCGCCACGGTGCGTGCATCCTCGCCGCCGATGAGCGCCATGCGCAGCAGCGCCACGCCCTGCCGGTAGCTGCGCAGCACGACGAACCCTTCCCAGTTGGTGCGCATCGGGTTGATCTTTTCGTAGACGCTGCACAGCGTCTGGAACATGTCGTTGCCAAGCGCGGTGCGGATGGCCGGCCACACCGCGTCGGGCGCAATTGCCACGCCGCGCCCGCTTGACTCGGTGACGATGCCGAGCGCCTTGAGCTGCTCGACGTTGTCGCTTAGCGTGGTGGCCGGGATCACGATGCCCATTTCCGCCAGGTGCAGCACGATGCGCGATGCGCCCATCGGTTCGCCCGCCAGCGCCAGCAGCGCCGCGATCAGTTGCTGGGTATCGGTGAAGGCGTCGAACCGATGCGGCACGCTGCTGGTCGGCATGCCGGTTGTCGTCATGCCGCTGCCGGCAGATTGTCGATCGTCACCGCTGCCAATGGCTCGGGCGAGGCGATGCCGAACACGCGGCGGTAAAAATACAGCTCCGCCTCGAGCGTGCGCACGATGCTGTCGGCCTTGCGAAAGCCGTGGCCTTCGCCTTCGAGCGTCAGGTAGGCGACCGGCACGCCGGCATTGCGCAGCGCGTCGACCATGACCTCGGACTGCTGCGGCGGCACCACCTTGTCGTCGAGGCCCTGGAAAAAAATCATCGGGCGCTTGAGCCGCTCGGCGTGGTTGATCGGCGAGCGCTGCAGGTACAGCAGCGCGGCCTGCGGCTGCGGCGCGATCAGGTAGTCGGTGTAGTGCGACTCGAACTTGTGCGAGTCCTGATCCAGGCCCTTCAGGTCGGATACGCCGTAATAGCTGGCGCCGGCCTTGAAGACGTCGTGAAACGCCAGTGCGCACAGCGTGGTGAGGCCGCCCGCGCTGCCGCCGCGGATCACCAGCCGGTCACCATCGACCAGGCCGCGCGCAACCAGGGAGAGTGCGCCGGCGACGCAATCGTCGACGTCGACGACGCCCCACTGGCCCTGGAGGGCGTTGCGGTAGGCGCGCCCGAAGCCGCTGCTGCCGCCGTAGTTCACGTCCAGCACGGCGAAGCCGCGGCTGGTCCAGTACTGGGTCGCCAGTTTGAGCGTGTTGGTCGCCATGCTGGTCGGCCCGCCGTGGCTGATCACCATCAGCGGCGGCTTGCTGCCGGACTCCGCCTGGTAGCGGGCGTTGCGCGGCGGATAATAAAAAGCGTGCGCCAGCCGATTTCCGCTGGTAGCGTAGGTGATATTTTCCGGCACCGACAGGTTGGCCTCATCCGGCAGCGCGTCGATCGAGCGCGCCAGCACTTCGTGCTCGCCGGGGGCAACGCCGATGCCGAGGTCGAACCGCGCCAGTTCGGTCGGGATGGTGGGCGCGCCGCCGAGCAGGGCGACGACGCTGCCGGCCACGCGCAGGTGGCGGATTTCCTGGTACGGGTTGGCGATCATCGCCAGCTTGCCGGTTGTGCACGACAGCTGCGCCAGCCGGCTGATGCCGTTCTCTATATAGGTGCAGATGATGTCGTCGTCCGCGCGAAAGCCGTACGTCGAGTCACCGAACGACCAGTGCGGCATGCCGAATTCGGCGGCCAGCGCGCACAGCGCTTCACTATCACGGCCGGCGCCGGCCAGCCGGTACAAATTCCACCAGCCGCTGCGGTCGGAGACGAAATGGAGCACGCCGGCGGGCGACCATTCCGGCTGGCAGATCGATTCGTCGGCGCCGCCGGCGACCAGGCGCGCATTGGTCAGGCTGCCTGCGGCGTCCAGGTCGGCCAGCCACAGTTCGGTCCCCTGCCACGGCATGCGCGGGTGCATCCAGCTGAGCCAGGCGAGCTGGCTGCCGTCGGGCGAGAGGCGCGGCGCGCCATAAAAGTCGCTGCCTTGCACCAGCACGGTGGGCGCGGCCGGCGCGCCGTCCAGGCCATCGAGCCCGATCGCCACGATGGTGTTGACCGGGTAGCCGGCGCCGGCATGGTCTTCGCACACGCTGACCAGGCGCTGGCGCTGGCGGTCGAGCACGAAGTCGGCGTAGCGCCTGCCGTCTTCGGCCGTGAGCGCCACCGGCACTGCGCCGTCGCCCGTCGTATCCGTGCTCGTCCTGTACAGGCGGTTATCGGCAAAATTGGAAAAATACGCCACGCCGCCGGCCACCAGCAGCGCGCCGCCGCCGTATTCGTGCACGCGGGTGCGCACGTTGAACGGCGCCGGCGTCAGTTCGACGACGTCGGCGCCGCGCCGGCGCAGCAAGGTGATGCGGCCGCCCTCGCTGGCGCGGCCGGCCAGCCAGAAGGCGTCGGCGCCGTCGAGCGCGACCTGCGACAAGGGCGCAGCGCCGGCGGCGACGATGGCGGCGCTGATCGGGGACGGCCAAGCGCCGCAGGTGGCAGTCTGTTTGCTGTTCGATGCTGTCATGGGAGGTTCGATCGGGTTGGGACGATATGGCATGATAGTAAATCGCGCGCAAAACATCCAGCGGCGATCCAGCGGCGCGGCGCTACCGAGTCGGGCGGACGGCAGACAATGCGATAATAGCGCCTTTCTTCAAGCGCTTTATTGCCCGCCATGCCACAATTCGCCCCGCTCCAGAACGACACCTTCCTGCGCGCGCTGCTGCGCCAGCCCACCGATTACACGCCGGTGTGGCTGATGCGCCAGGCCGGGCGCTACCTGCCCGAGTACCGCGCCACGCGCGAGCGGGCCGGTTCCTTCCTGGGCCTGGCGAAAAACCCCGACTACGCCACCGAAGTGACGCTGCAGCCGCTCGAGCGTTTTGCGCTCGACGCCGCGATCCTGTTTTCCGACATCCTGACGGTGCCCGACGCGATGGGCCTGGGCCTGTATTTCGTCGACGGCGAGGGCCCCAAGTTCGAACGCCCGTTGCGCACCGAAGCGGACGTGATGGCGCTGCGCGCGCCCGATCTGGCCTCGCTCGACTACGTGTTCAAGGCGGTCACCCAGATCCGCACCGAACTGGGCGGCCGGGTGCCGCTGATCGGTTTTTCGGGCAGCCCGTGGACGCTGGCCTGCTACATGGTCGAAGGCGGCGGCTCGAAGGAGTTCCATACCATCAAGAAGATGGCGTACAGCCGGCCCGACCTGATGCACCACATTCTGTCGACCAACGCCGCCGCCGTGGCGCAGTACCTCAACGCCCAGATCGACGCCGGCGCGCAGGCAGTGATGATCTTCGATTCCTGGGGCGGGGCGCTGGCCGACGGCGCCTACCAGGAGTTGTCGCTCGCCTACATGCAGCAGGTGATCGGCCAGCTCAAGCGCGAAAAGGACGGCGTGCGCATTCCCGCCGTCGTGTTCACCAAGGGCGGCGGCCTGTGGCTCGACCAGATCGCCGACATCGGCGCCGATGCGGTCGGACTCGACTGGACCGTCAACCTCGGCCGCGCGCGCGCGCTGGTCGGCCACAAGGTGGCGCTGCAAGGCAACCTCGATCCGGCCATCCTGTTCGCCAGCGCGCAGCAGATCGGCGCCGAAGTCGAGCGTTCGCTGACTTCGTACGGCGTACCGTCGGCCGGGTCCGGCCACGTGTTCAACCTCGGCCACGGCATTTCGCAGTTCACGCCGCCCGAATCGGTCACCGCGATGGTCGACGCGGTGCACCGCTTCAGCCGCGCCCAGCGCGCCGTCTGACGCCGGGTTGACGCTATGGTGCCGTCGGGCTGGCGTCGTTTGATGACGCCGCCGGCGCGCGCGGCCATGTTGCGAATCGCACTTATACACAAATTTCAAATTTGCAAGCGCGCTTTGACCAGATTCATGGCGAATTTTTTAGTTTGCGCCAAGTGATTGATTTCAAAGAGAAATAAATTTCATGCAGCGCAGAACGAAAGCCGTGCCGGCGCTTCCGCCCAGAGGGAAAACCGGGGTTTGCAGACCTTGTCCACAAAGTTATCAACAGGCTGTGTGGATAAAACCGTAAACCCGTGCGTTTACCGGGACTTAGCGGAATAGTTAAGGTCTTACGTGAAGAGGGTGCTGCATTGCATGATATTTTACGATCTTTCTGGTGGTGCCTTGAAGCTGGGACGGTGCACCCAGTTGGCGCGCAGAACTTGGCCGCGGCGTGCCGTGCTGCAGGGCTTGTCAAGTCTGCCGGCGACGGCAAAAAGGTCATCTGGCTCTGCAGTTATGCACAGTCTGGCAGCGGCAAATCCGCAAGCAGGCTTCCGATGACGGAAATTTCAAGTGATTGATTCCAAAAGAACTTTTTTCTTGACCTTCTATGGATGAGTTACTCTTTTGATTTGCGACAAACTTTTCACCAAGGCAGCGCCGGGATTGTCCACAAAGTTGTCCACATGCTGACTGCGCTGACTGCGCGGCGTCGCCCGGCACCGCCGGGCAGCTTGCGCAGCCCCACATGAAACGCCCCTTGCACGCCGTTTTGCCCCCCATTTGACACAGGCCCCGATGGCGTACTGCATCCTTACCATTGCGCTCGATGCGCCGTTGAACAGCTGCTTCGACTACCGCTGGCCGTGCGCACCCGGCGCCGAGCCGCTGGCCGGGCAACTGGCGCTGGTCAGTTTCGGGCGCCGCGAAGTTGTCGGCCTCATTGTCAGGGTGGGCGGGCGCACCGAGGTCGCGGCCGACAAGCTCAAAGACGCGATCGCCGTGCGCTGCCAGCTGGCGCCGTTATCGGGCGCCTGGCTGGCGCTGGCCGCCTTCGCTGCCGACTATTACCAGCGTCCGCTGGGCGAAGTGGCGCTGCCCGGCCTGCCGAAGAACCTGCGCGTGGCGAGCACCGTGGCGCTCGATCGCGCCATCAAAAAGCTGGCCACAGCGGCCACAGCGGGCGCCGCCGCAGAGGCCACGACGGCGGTCGACACGCCGCCGCTCAACCTCGCCCAGCAGGCCGCCGCCGACGCCATCGGCGGCGCCGCCGGCTTCACGCCGATTTTGCTGTACGGCGTCACCGGCAGCGGCAAGACCGAGGTCTACCTGCAGGCCTGCGCCCGCGTGCTGGCGCGCGCCGACAACGCCCAGATCCTGATCCTGGTCCCCGAGATCAACCTGACGCCCCAGCTCGAAGGCAATATCCGCGCCCGCTTTCCAGGCTTGGTGCTGGCGACCTTGCACAGTGGCCTGTCCGAAGGCGAGCGCATGCTGCACTGGCTGGCCGCCCACCTGGGGCAGGCCCGCATCATCCTCGGCACCCGGCTGGCGATCCTCGCCTCGCTGCCGCATTTGCAGCTGATCGTCGTCGACGAGGAGCACGACCCGTCATACAAACAGCAGGAAGGGCTGCGCTATTCGGCGCGCGACCTGGCGGTGTGGCGTGCGCGCCAGCTGGCGATTCCGATCGTGCTCGGTTCGGCCACGCCGTCGCTGGAGAGCTGGCACCACGCCGGTTCAAGCCGCTACCGCAAACTCGAACTGCGCGAGCGCGCCGTCAAGGACGCGGTGCTGCCGCGCGTCAAACTGCTCGACACCGAGAAGGACCGGCCGAAGGACGGCCTCAGCTCGCACCTGGTGGCCGCGCTGAAGCTTCGCCTCGAGCGCGGCGAACAATCGCTGTTGTTTTTGAACCGGCGCGGGTATGCGCCGGTGCTCACGTGCGAAGCGTGCGGCTGGATCAGCGAATGCACCCGCTGCACCGCGTTCATGGTGCTGCACAAGCCTGAAAACCGGCTGCGCTGCCACCACTGCAGCCTCGAATTGCGCATTCCGCGCCACTGCCCGACCTGCGGCAACGTCGACATCGCGCCGCTCGGGCGCGGCACCCAGCGCGTCGAGGAAGGGCTGCGCGAACTGTTCCCGCAGGCGCGCATTTTGCGCATCGACGCCGACTCGACGCGCAAGAAGGGCAGCGCGCAGGCGGCCTTCGACAGCGTCCACCGCGGCGAGGTCGACATTCTGATCGGCACCCAGATGGTCGCCAAGGGCCACGACTTCAAGCAGCTCACGCTGGTTGGCATCCTCAACCCCGACACGGCGCTGTTCTCGCACGACTACCGCGCCAGCGAGCGCCTGTTCGCCCAGCTGATGCAGGTGGCCGGGCGCGCCGGGCGCGCCGCGCGCAATCAGGGCGGCAGCGTCAGCGAGGTGCTGGTGCAGACCCGCTACGTCGCCCACCCGCTGTATGCGGCGCTCGTCAACCACGACTACGACCGCTTCGCCACCAGCCTGCTCGACGAGCGCCGGCAGGCCGCGCTGCCGCCCTATATGTACCAGGCTCTGCTGCGCGCCGAAGCGCGCGAACTGGTCAGCGCGATCGAATTTTTGCAGCAGGCGCGCGACTGCCTGGCGCCGCCCGGCATCACGGTCCACGACCCGATCCCGATGACGATGACGCGGGTGCACAACGTCGACCGCGCGCAGCTGCTGGTGGAGTCAAGCTCGCGCCCGGCGCTGCAGGCGTTCCTGAAGGCGTGGCTGGCGCTGCTGCGGGCGATGAAAAGCCGGGTGAAATGGTCGCTGGAAGTCGATCCGCTGGATATTTAGCATCCTGAGTGCAATACGTGACGCAGATCAATGCAAGCCATCCATTTTTACTTTTAATGCAAATGAGATTGATTCTCATTTACTTATAAAAGCTCCGTGGCTATAATCGCTTGCATATCTTTCACTAATTCAACAACCTCGGGAGCGCATCTTGAATCATCAGCAGGCACGTCAGCCAAAAAGCCTTCGCAGCACCACCGCCACTGCATCGGCTTCGATGCGCAAGACCAGTCTGGCGATGGGCATGTCGGGCGCGCTGCTGATGCCGTTGGCGGCGATGGCCCAAAGCGTGCCGGCCGCGCCAGGCGCGGCGCTTGCCTCCGAGGACCTGTCGATGGGGCAGGTAGTGATCTACGGCAAGGCGCTCGACCCGAATCCGAACGCCGAAATCGGCGCGCCGTACAAGGCAAAAACATCGGGCGACGCGCGCCACACGCGCCCGCTGGCCGAAACGCCGCAGACCATTGCCGTCATCACCAAGGCGGCGATCAACGACTCCGGCCTGACCGATCTGAAACAGATCCTCGGCGCCCAGCCCGGCATTACGCTGGGCACCGGCGAAAACGGCAATGCCTTTGGCGACCGCTACATCATCCGCGGCCAGGAAGCGCGCAGCGACGTCTTTGTCGACGGCTTGCGCGACCCGGGCATGACGACGCGCGAAAGCTTCGCCGTCGAGCAGGTGGAAATTTCGAAAGGCCCGAATTCGAGCTTTGCCGGCCGCGGCACCGCCGGCGGCGCGATCAACGCCATCACCAAGCAGGCCACGCTGGACAAGGATTTCAGCCTGCTGGCGGTGGGCGCCGGCAGCGACAAGCAGAAGCGCGTCGCGGCCGACCTCAACAAGGGCTTTGGCGACCATTTCGCGCTGCGCGCCAACGTGCTTTACAGCGACGAAGACGTGCCGGACCGCGCGCCGGCCAACCGCGCCCGCAAAGGCGTGGCCCTGTCCGGCCTGTGGGAGCGCGACCGCGACTTGGCGGTCACGCTCGACTATTACGGCCTGCGCACCAGGGACCGCTCGCCCGACCTCGGCTACTACCTGGCCGGCACGCTGCCGCACCGGGCGCCCGCCAGGAACGTGCCGGTCTATGCCCAGACGAGCGACTTCCTGCAGTCCGACGTCGACACCGTCACCGCGCGCGTGAACTGGAAGATCGCGCCGGCGCTGCGCCTGACCAGCCTGACCCGCTACGGCAAGTCGAGCAACGCCTACGTCACCACCGGGGCGTCGAACGCCACCGCCTATGACAGAGCAACCGGCGCCGCCTACACTGGCGCTACCGGCGCGCTCGATGGTGGCCATAGCGGTTGGCAAGACATCGATTATTTCGCCCACCAAAGCAATCTGCGTTGGGATAAAGAAATGATGGGTTTGAAACACGAGTTCATCTTCGGTGTCGAATACACCGACCATAAGGTTGTTTCGGGCGACTATCTCATCGCGAACAGTAATGGCTTCAACTGCAAGAAGCTGAACCCGGGCCGCAATGGCGCGCCTGACACCATTGCCGACGCCTTTTGCTTTACCAACAGCGGCGGCGTGCCGGTCGCCAACCTGGCCAACCTGGCCGGGCGCAGCGCCACCCGCCTCGGTTTCAACCAGGACTGGCGCGTCAAGACGGTGGCACTGACGGCGATGGACACGGTCGACCTGACCGACCGCCTGACCGCGTTCGGCGGCATGCGCGCCGATTATTTCGACCTGTCGCTGGTGCGGCGCAATAACCGCACCGACGTCGTCACCGGCAACTACGGCTATCACGACACGCTGGTCAACGGCCACCTCGGCCTGTCCTACAAGGTGCTGCCCAAGCTGATCGTCTACGGCAGCGCGGCCAGCGCGCAGGACATCAACGGCGGCGAAGCGGACTCGGGCATTGCCAGCGGTTACGGCGGCACGGTGCTGTACCAGAATTCGATCGCCGGCGCCAAGCCGGAAACGTCGATCAACCTGGAGCTGGGCGCCAAGTGGAACCTGTTCAACGACAAGCTGCTGGCCACCGCCGCCGTGTTCCAGACCAAAAAATCCGACGTCATGGAAGGCGCCAATTACGACACCATCGGCACCTTCAATTCCGGCAAAAACCGCGTCCGCGGCGTCGAACTCGGCCTGGCCGGCAACCTGAGCGACAACCTGTCGGCCCAGGTCGGCGCCGCTGTCATGCAGTCGCGCGTGCTCGATTCGGCCACCGCGCTCAATCTCGGCCGGCCGCTGGCCAACTTCGCCAACAAATCGTTCTCGGCGCAGGCCAAGTACCAGCTGACGCAGGCCTTCTCGTTCGGCGCCGCGGCGCGCTACGAGAGCGATCGCTGCGGCGGCCAGCCCGATACGGCGGCCGGCTACAGCCTCGGCGCCAACCCGCAGTGCGCGCAGCCGGTGCCGTCGTTCTCGGTGTTCGACGTCTTTGCCGCCTACCGCTTCTCGAAAAAGCTCGATGTGCGCGTCAACGTGCTCAACGTCGGCAACAAGGATTATTTCACGGCGGTGTACCGCTCCGGCGCGTTCCTGTACAAGGGCGACGCGCGCGCGGTGCGGGTGACCTTGAACTACGACATCTGACCTGCAATCCGGACCGCGGATCGATCCACCCTCAACAAGTTCGCTACAATACCGGCATCACACCCGGCATTTTTTACCGCATGAGCGCATTGCCCCTCACCGCGCCTTGCGCGCAGCCACCGCTAAACAGCATCCCGCCCGGGATCGGCTGCGCCCGCGATTACGAAGATCTGGCGCAGCGTTTCATGGCGCCGGCAAGTTACGAGTACGTCGCCGGCGGCAGCGGGCGCGACGTGACGGTGGCGGCCAACCTGGCCGCGTTTGCGCACTGGGCGATTTACCCGCGCCTGCTGCGCGACGTCAGCGCCGGCCACACCCGGGTGACGCTCGGTGCCGAATCATTTGCCCATCCGGTGTTGCTGGCGCCGGTGGCGTTCCACAATCTGGCGCATGCCGACGGCGAACTGGCCACGGCGCGCGCCGCGCACGCCACCGAAAGCTGCCTGGTCGGCAGCACCCTGTCGTCCTGCACGCTGGAAGACGTGGCGCGCGTGGCGGGGCCGCAGCGCTGGTTCCAGCTGTATTTCCAGCCCCGCCGCGACGACACGCGCGCGCTGCTGGCACGCGCCGCCGCGGCCGGTTACGGCGCCATCGTAGTGACCCTGGATGCGGCGATCCAGGCGGCCAGCGCGCGCGCACTGCGGGCCGGCTTTCGCTTGCCGGATGCGTGCGTGGGCGCCAACCTGCGCGCCCAGGCGGCGCCGCCGCACGTCGTGCTCGATGCTGGGCACAGCCGCATTTTTCAGGGCGTGATGGGCGACGCGCCAGGCTGGCTTGATCTGGCCTGGCTGCTGACCCAGACCAGTTTGCCGGTATGGGTCAAGGGGGTGCTGCATCCGGACGACGCGTGTGCGCTGCGGCAACTGGGTGTTGCCGGGATTGTCGTGTCGAACCACGGCGGGCGCAGCCTGGACGGCGCGCCGGCCACCCTGGACGCGTTGGTGCCGATTCGCGCCGCGCTTGGCGCCGGCTTTCCCGTGCTGCTCGACAGCGGCATCCGCTGCGGCGCCGACGTCTTCAAGGCGCTGGCGCTGGGGGCCGATGCGGTGCTGATCGGGCGCCTGCAACTGTATGCGCTCAGCGTGGCCGGCGCGCTTGGCGTCGCCCACATGATCAAACTGCTGCGCGAGGAGCTGGAAATATGCATGGCGCTGGCCGGCTGCGCGACCGTGGCCGAGATCGACTCCGCCGCGCTGGTGCGCTCGGGCACGGGGGCGCCGTGCCATGGACCGTCATGAAAAGACTGCCATGCTAATTACCATCGACAATGTGCTGAGCAAGGACGAAGTGCGCCAGTTCCGCGGCTACCTCGACCAGGCCGATTGGCGCGACGGCGCTGACAGCGCCGGCGCCCTGGCGCGTCAGGCCAAGTGCAACCAGCAGCTCGACGACCAGGCCGAGGTGGCGACGCGCCTCGGCCAGCACGTGCTGCGCAGCCTGGCCAGCCACCCGCTGTTCATCTCGGCCGCCTTGCCGCGCAAGATTTACCCGCCCAAGTTCAACCGTTACCAGCAGGGCGGGCAGTACGGCACCCATGTCGACAGTGCGCTGCTGCAGCTTCCCGGCACGGGTACGTTTCTGCGCAGCGACCTGTCCGCCACCCTGTTTCTTGCCGAGCCAGGCGAGTACGACGGCGGCGCACTGGAAATCGAGGGCGAACTCGGCGCGCAGAGCGTCAAACTGGCGGCCGGCGACCTGGTGCTGTACCCGTCTTCCAGCCTGCACCGGGTAACGCCGGTGACGCGCGGGGTGCGGCTGGCGGCGTTTTTCTGGGTCGAAAGCGTGGTCGGCGACGACGCCGAGCGCAGCGTGCTGTTCGACCTTGATCAGACCATTCAGCAACTGAGCGCGACGCTCGACGCGGCGGACCCCGCCAGCTTGCTCAAGCTGACCGGCATTTACCACAACCTGCTGCGCCGCTGGGCGATCACCTGATGGTCCCGGCGACAGGTATTTTTCAAGGAAACGGCATGACATTGACCTTCACAAAATTGGCCCCGCTGCTGCTGGCCTTCGCCGCCACCGGTGCGTACGCCCACGGCGACGTCAAGTGCCCGGTGCACCCGAAGTCGGAATGGAAGCCGCACGTCCAACTGGAGCAAAAACTGACGCGCGACGGCTGGGTGGTGCGCCGCATGGAAGCGACGCCGACCTGTTACGAGGTGTATGCCAAGGACCCGCAGGGCAAGCGCATCGAGGCGTTCTTCGACCCGGTGACGTTGGAACGGGTTGAAGAAAAATAAGCGGGTGGAAGAAAAATAAGCTTTGAAAAAAACCCAACAGCGCATCTGGGACGCGCCGGTGCGCTTGCTGCACTGGTTGCTGGTGGCGAGCATCGGCGCCGCCTGGCTGACCGGCAGCAGCCTCGGCCCGGCGCACGAGCTGCTGGGCTACGGCGCCGGCGCCATCGTGCTGGCGCGCCTGACGTGGGGCTTTGGCGGCGGCCGCCATGCGCGCTTTGCGCAATTCGTGCGCCCGCTGGCGCCCACGGTGCGCTACCTACGCGCGGTGCTACAAGGGCGCGCCGCCCGCCATCTCGGCCACAATCCATTGGGCGGCTGGATGGTCGTCGCCCTGCTCGGCTGCGTCGCGCTGCTGGGTTTAACGGGCTGGAGCGCCACCACCGACCTGCTGTGGGGCTATGCGTGGCCGGTGCGCCTGCACGCGGCGCTGGCCTGGGTGCTGGTGGCGCTGATCGCGCTGCATGTCGGCGGCGTGCTGCTGACCAGCTGGCAGCACCGCGAAAACCTGGTCGCTGCGATGATTTCAGGCAATAAGGCGGCGCCAGGCCCGGGCGACGTCGACCAATAATGCGCCAACGCCAACGCCGGCGCCGGCGCCGGCGCGAACGCGTATCATGGAAGAGCTTAACAAATTGCTGATTGCTTATTGTTTACTGCACATCGGGAAATCGCGCCATGCACACACTTGAAGTCGATGTCGCCGTCATCGGCGCCGGCACGGCCGGCCTCGCCGCCTACCGCGCCGCCGTGGCCCAGGGCAAGCGCGCGCTGCTGATCGAAGGCGGGCCGTACGGCACCACCTGCGCCCGGGTCGGCTGCATGCCGAGCAAACTGCTGATCGCCGCCGCCGAGGCGGCCCACATGCTGCAGGCGGCGCCCGGCTTCGGCGTGCATCCGGGCGCCGTGCGCATTGATGGCGGCGCGGTGCTGGCGCGGGTCAGGAGCGAGCGCGACCGTTTCGTCGGCTTCGTGCTCGACAGCGTCGCCGGCATGCCGCAGTGCGACAAGCTGCGCGGCCACGCCCGCTTCACCGGCCCGCACACGCTCGCCGTGGGCGAGGGCGAGGACGAGGACAAAAATGACCACACCACTGTCCACGCTGCGCGCATCGTCATCGCCACCGGCTCGACGTCAACCGCCGTGCCGAAACTGGCCAACGGCGGGCCGGGCGTCATCACCAGCGACGACGTGTTCGACCTGATCGACCTGCCGGGCTCAATGGCGGTGATCGGCACCGGCGTGATCGGCCTTGAACTGGGCCAGGCGATGGCCCGGCTCGGCGTGCGCGTGGTTTTTTTTGCCCGCGGCGGCAGCGTGGCCCAGATCAGCGATCCGCAAGTGCTGCACATGGCCGGCCAGACGCTCGGCGTTGAACTCGACATCCGCTTCCAGCACCTGGTCGTCGACGCCGTGCCGGACGGCGCCGGGGTGCGCTTGACGACGCGCGACGCCGCCGGTGCAGACCGTATCGAACGCTTCGACTACGTGCTGCAGGCGGCCGGGCGCACGCCGAACGTGCACCACATCGGCATCGAGCACACCGGTTTGGTGCTGGACGGCGCCGGCATCCCGCTGTTCGACGCCACCACCATGCAGTGCGGCGCCAGCCACATTTTCATTGCCGGCGACGCCGACAACGAGCGCACGGTGCTGCCGGAGGCGGCCGACGAGGGCCGGATTGCCGGCAACAACGCCGCCCGCTATCCCGACGTGCGCCCCGGCCTGCGCCGCACACCCTTGGTGATCGCCTTTACCGAGCCGCAGATTGCGACCGCCGGCGCCAGCTACCGGCAACTGTGCGCCGAAGGGCGGCCCAAGTTTGCGATCGGCATGGTGTCGTTCGAGAACCAGGGCCGCAGCCGGGTGATGTTGCAAAACCGGGGCATGCTGCGGGTCTATGCCGAGTACGGCAGCGGCCGCTTTTTGGGCGCCGAAATGGTCGGCCCGCGCGCCGAACACATCGGCCACCTGCTGGCGTGGGCCTGCCAGGCCCGCATGACGGTCGAGCAGATGCTCGACATGCCGTTCTACCACCCGGTCATTGAAGAGGGCGTGCGCACGGCGCTGCGCGCGCTGCACGTCGAACTGGCCCGGGACGCCGCCGGCTTCGTGGCGGCCGGCGACGCGCCGGGCGCGTGAGCCTGCGTCAATGCGCTAATTCAAATAACTGGCGTCGAGCCGGCCCTCGGCCGCCAAGTCGCGCAGGATGCGGATGGTGTCGATGTCCGCCTCCTGATAGGCCGACTTCTTGAATTCGTTGTACAGGGCGTTGGCCGCATCGGTGGCGGCGTCGTGGCCGTCGTCGTAGCGAAAGCGCACGAACAGCACATGTTCGCCCTGCGCCTCGATCGTCACCGACAGGGTCGATGCGCTGATGTCGCCCTGCTGGTGGACGTCGTAGCGCACTTCGCGCAGCGGCGTCAACACCACGCGGTCGTCGATCCGCAGCGCGCCGAAGCGGCGCGTGCGGCAAAAGCCGTCGCCGTGGCGTTCGCCGATGGTGCATGCGTCGAGGTGCGGCACGAACAGCTTGGGCGACTCGGCATGCAGCACCAGCCCGCGCCAAAGCTGTTCGCGGCTCAACGGGTCGATGAGCGGGTTGAGCGGGTCGTTAATTTCAATCAGGTGTTCGAATTTCATGGTGCGCGATCTCACAATAAGGGGGCAAGGCGCACGCCGCGCCCAACTGCCAGATGGTAACCCATGGCGCTGTCGCCAGCTGCCACCGAAGCACGCCGGGGTGGCTCAATCCTGGCCCAGTTCGACAGCAAAAATCGCGTGCTGCCGGCGCTGCAGGAAGGCGATGCCGACCAGGATGCCGAACGAAATCGCCAGCAAAATGATGGCGTAGGCATGGGCGGCGCCGTAGTCGAGCTTCTGGGCTTCGTCGTACAGCGCGATCGAGGCCACCCGGGTCTGGCCGGGGATGTTGCCGCCCAACATCAGCACGACGCCGAATTCGCCCATCGTGTGCGCAAAACTGAGCGAGACGCCGGTCAGGATGCCGTGCTTCGACAGCGGCATCACGATCGACCAGAACAGCTGGCGCCGCGTTAAACCGAGCGCCCGCGCCGAGTCGATCATCGGCCGCCCGACGCCGCGAAACGCTGCCTGGAACGGCTGCACCGCGAACGGCAGGCTGTAGATGACGGAACCGGCCACCAGTCCGGCAAACGAAAACGGCAGCGGCTGGCCGAACACATGGGTCCAGGCAGCGCCGAGCGGCTGCTGCGGCGCCATCGCCATCAGCAGATAAAAGCCGATCACGGTGGGCGGCAGCACGATCGGCAGGCTGACCAGGGTTTCGATGAAGATGACGCCGCGCCAGCGGCTGGTGTTGAGCCAGTTGGCCAGCGGAATGCCGAGCACCAGCAGCACCAGCGACGTGACCAGCGCCAGCTGCAAGGTCAGGCCGATCGCACTCCACAGGCCGGGCGGCAAGGCCCACTCAGCCACGCGGCGGCCTGGGCGGCGGTGGGATCGAAAGCGGCGGCAGGCCAAAGCCGTGGCGCTGCAAAATGGCGCGCGCAGCCGGCGACGACAGGAATTGCACGAAGCGCGGCGCCAGCGGATTGGCCTTGCCGTGGGCGGTGACGATGGCGCCCTGTTCGATCGGCGCCATGCCGGCGTCGGAAATCAGGTAATGGCTGCCGCTGCCCTTCAGGCGCGGCGAGACCACGCTGGCGTACGACACGATGCCGATCTGCGCGTTGCCGGTCTGGACGAATTGCACCGTCTGCGCGATGTTCTCGCCGATCACCAGTTTCGGCTGCAGCGCCTGCCAGACGCCGGCCGCCTCCAGCGCCGCCTTCGCCGCCCGCCCGTACGGCGCCACAGCCGGATTGGCGATCGCGATCCGGCTTAGCCGGCTGTCCTGCAACACCGCCATGCCGCGTGTCAGGTCGAAGCGCGCGTCGAGCGAAAACAGCGCGATGCGGCCGATGGCATACGGCGTCAGCGTGGCGCCATCGGCAACGCCGTCTTTCGCCAGCTGGCCCGGATACGCCATGTCGGCCGACAGGAACACGTCGAACGGCGCACCGTTGCGGATCTGGGTGAAAAAATTGCCGGAGGCGCCAAGCGACACTTTCACCTTCACCTTGGCCGCCGGTGACTGGCGGGCAAAAGCGGCGCCAAGTTCGTCGATGCAGTAGCTGAGGTCGGCCGCAGCCGCCACCAGTAACGTCTGCGCGCCGGCCGGCAAGGCCAGCAAAGCCGTCAGCATAAAGGTCGAAAAGATCAGTTTCATCATGGCGGTATTTTACCGCGCAAGCGGGCAATGTTGGCGGCGCCCGACGCGTTACAATGGCTGGCTGTTTTCCCGAAAGAAACCTTCCCGATGTCCACCTCCCCCAAGTTCGGCCTCAATATCCCCCAGAGCGAAGCCGTGATCTACCTCGACGGCCCGTGCCTGGTGCTGGCCGGCGCCGGATCGGGCAAGACGCGGGTGATCACCCAGAAGATCGCCCACCTGATCGAGGACCGCGGCTACGATCCGCGCACCATCGCCGCGCTGACCTTTACCAACAAGGCCGCGCTGGAGATGCAGGAGCGCATCGCCAAGCTGCTCAAGCAGCCGAAGCAGGCCAGGCAATTGACGGTGTCGACCTTCCATTCGCTGGGGGTGCGGATCTTGCGCCAGGAAGCGAACGGGGTCGGGCTGAAGGACAAGTTTTCGATCATGGACAGCGACGACTGCTTCGGCCTCGTGCAAGACCTGGCGATCACCACCGACAAGCAGCTGATTCGCCGCATCCAGAACGCCATCTCGTTGTGGAAAAACGGCTTGATCGACCCGGAAGAGGCGATCCGCAACGCCGTCGACGAGGACGAGGCGCAGGCGGCGCGGGTGTTTCGCAGTTACGTGGCAACCTTGTCGGCTTACCAGGCGGTCGATTTTGACGACCTGATCCGCCTGCCGGTCGAGCTGTTTCGCAACAACGAGGCGATCCGCGACAAGTGGCAGCGGCGTCTGCGCTACCTGCTCATGGACGAGTACCAGGACACCAACACGTGCCAGTACGAGCTGGTCAAGCTCTTGGTGACGGGCATCAACAAGAAGCCGATGTTTACCGCCGTGGGCGACGACGACCAGGCGATCTACGCCTGGCGCGGCGCCTCGGTCGAGAACTTGCTGACGCTGCAGACCGATTTCCCCGACCTGCGCGTCATCAAGCTGGAACAGAATTACCGCTCGACGACGCGCATTTTGCAATCGGCCAACGCGGTCATTTCGAACAACCCGAAGATGTTCGACAAAAAGCTGTGGTCGGAACATGGCCTGGGCGAGCCGATCCGCGTGCTCGGCATGCAAAACGACGATCAGGAAGCCGAGCAGGTGGCGATCATGATTTCGGCCGACCGTTTTCAGCGCAAGAACAAGTGGTCCGATTACGCCATTTTGTACCGCGGCAACCACCAGGCGCGCGTCATCGAACAGTCGCTACGCAAGGAGCGCATTCCCTACACGATTTCGGGCGGCCAGAGTTTTTTCGACAAGGCCGAGATCAAGGACATTATCAGCTACCTGCGCCTGGTGGCCAACGAGAACGACGACCCGGCCTTCATTCGCGCCGTGACCACGCCCAAGCGCGGCGTCGGCATGGCCACGCTGGAAGTGCTGGGCACGCTGTCGAAGCAGTGGAATTGCTCGCTGTTCGAGGCGGTGTTCAAGGGCGGCCTGGAGGCGAAATTGCCCGACCGCCAGTTGCTGCCGCTGCGCGAATTTTGCAATTTCATTAACAACCTGGAGTCGCGCGCCAGCCGTCCCGGCCCGGCCGGCAGCGGCGACAATGCCGCCGCCGTGCTCGACGACATGATGAAGGAAATCAGTTACGAGTCCTATTTGTACGACTGCTTCGACGACCGCGCCGCGCAAGGCAAATGGAGCAACGTGCTCGAGTTCACCAACTGGCTCAAGGAGCGCGGCCGCGGCGGCAAGGACAAGTCGGGCGAGGAAAAAAACCTGCTCGAACTGACCCAGATGGTGGCCTTGATGACCATGTTGGAAGGCAAGGACGAGGAGCCCGACGCGGTGCGCATGTCGACCCTGCACGCGTCGAAAGGACTGGAGTTTCCGCACGTTTTTCTGGTCGGCGTCGAAGAAGGCATCTTGCCGCACAAGGGGGATCCGGACGCGTCGGTGGAAACCATCGGCGCGCGCGTGCAGGAAGAGCGGCGTTTGATGTACGTCGGCATCACGCGGGCGCAGCGCACCTTGCATCTGACCTGGTGCAAGCTGCGCCGGCGCGCCGGCGAGCAGATCCATTGCGATCCGTCGCGCTTCATCAAGGAAATGGCGCTCGACGTCGGCGACGCGGTGCCGACGGAGGCGGAAAAAATTTCGCCCAAGGACCGGCTGGCCAGTTTGAAAGCGCTGCTGGCAACGCCCAAGCCGGCGGCGTGAGCTTTTCAGCAGCGGATGCCGCAAACATCATGTTGGCCGCGCCGCAAATGCGGCTCGAACAGCACGCGCCGGACGATTGCGCGTGCGATGGCGTTGTTGTCAGTCATTGCAGCAAAGATATTATTCAGTCCGTACTTCAGTCCGTATATGAGCGCGCCGGCGGGTGGCATAATGACAGCTTTTACGTCAGGGGCATGCCGTGAACAATATAGACCATTCAGTAGACTGCGTCGAAGACCGTGCCGAAGAGCGCTTCGTCGATATCGAAATCAAGCTGGCCCACCAGGAAGACACGGTCGAGCAGCTGAACCAGGCGGTGTACCAGCAGGGCCGCCGGATCGACCAGCTTGAAGCGATGGTCAGCCAGCTTGCCGAACACATCCGTAACAACGCCCAGTCCGGTCCCAATCCGGGCGGCGAAAAACCGCCCCACTATTAAATATATTGAGTATTGAGCGGGCAGGATTGGTGATTTTTTCCAGGGAGCCGTGATGGGCATTGAACAGCTTGACCACTATTCGATCCGCACGCCGGATCTGGCGCGCGCGATGCGGTTTTATGAAGACGTGCTCGGCTTTCGTTCGGGGCCGCGCCCGCCTTTCAACTCTGCCGGCGCCTGGATGTACGCCGCGCCCGCAGCGGGCGAACGCGCAGGGCGCGCCATTGTTCACTTGATCCACGTTGATGGCGCGCTGCGCGCTGCGGACGGCACTGGCGGCACTGGCGCGCTCGACCACATCGCCTTCACCGCCAGCGGCATCGGCGAATTGCACGCGCGCCTGGAGCGCCTGGGAGTGGTGTTTCGCGAGCGCTTAGTGCCGAAGCTGGGACTGCACCAGGTGTTCGTCAAGGACCCTGACGGTGTGACGATCGAACTCAATTATGCCGATCCTGGCGATATCGCGGCCGGCCAGCACAGCCTGGAGCGCCGCAGCACGGCTGCCGGCTGACAGGCCAGACACCGACGTAACGCCTGGTGCCGCAGGCTTCATCGGCCAACCCCACTGCTTACCGACGGAAGCGAGCCAATGAAAATCGCCGTAATTTCCGATATCCATGGCAATCTTGCCGCCCTTGAGGCTGTGCTGGCGGATATTCAAGCGCGCGGCGCCGATCTCGTCGTGAACCTTGGCGACATCCTCTCCGGTGCGCTCCAGCCTTGTGAGACCGCCGATCGACTGATGGCGCTTGATTTCCCAACCATCAAGGGCAATCACGAACGGCAGGTCCTGTCGGGCGACATCAGCCGCATGGGCCTGTCCGACCGTCGCGCCCATGAGACGATGCGAGCCGACCAACGCCAGTGGCTTGAATCGCTGCCGACATCGCTGAAATTGGACGATATTCTGCTGGTTCACGGTACGCCGTCGAGCGATGTGGAGTATTTTCTGGAGACCGTGACCGAAGATGGATGCCGGCCTGCAACAATGCCAGAAATTCTTGCCCGTGCAGGTGCCGCCAATGCTTCTCTCATACTGTGCGGACATACGCATCTGCCGAAATCCATCCGTCTTGATGACGGACGTTTGATCGTCAATCCAGGCAGTGTGGGACTGCAAGCGTATGACGACGACCGCCCATTTTTCCATGTCATGCAGACCGGAACGCCGCATGCGAAATATGCCATCGTTGAGAACGGCACCGGCAAATGGATGTCTGAGCATGTATCCGTCAACTACGATTGGGAACATGCTGCGGCAATCGCCAGCGCCAACGGCCGCTCGGACTGGATCATCCCGCTGCAAACGGGACGTTATAAAAACTGATGGCGAGACGTCGATGCACTTTTCCGTGAAAAATGTGAAAGCCTGACGTGTCCGGCGCGATTTTTTCCCGCGTATCGCAAGCGGTCACGCGTTCAGCTTGAATAACGCCGGTATTGAAGAGAGAGCAGAAGGAGGAGCAAAATGGGCAAGAACCGCCTCGAAGTCTTCAGCGACGGCGTCATCGCGATCATCATCACCATCATGGTGCTGGAACTGAAGGTGCCGCACGGTTCCGACTTCAAGGTCCTGCTGCCGCTCTGGCCGGTGTTCATCAGCTACGTCCTCAGCTTCATCTACGTGGGGATTTACTGGAACAACCACCACCACCTGATGCATCTGGTCGATGAAGTAAGCGGCCGGGTGCTGTGGGCCAACTTGTACCTGCTGTTCTGGCTGTCCTTGATTCCGTTCGTTACCGCGTGGATGGGCGAAAACCACTTTCGGGCTGCACCGGTCGCGGCCTACGGTTTCGTGCTGTTGATGTGCGCGATCGCATACGCGATCCTGTCGCGCAGCCTGATCGGGCACCACCGCGAAAACCAGGCCTTGGCCGACGCCATCGGCAACGACCGCAAGGGCGGGGTCTCGATCGCCCTGTACGGCGCCGGCATTGTCCTGTCGCTGCTGTTGCCGTGGCTCGGCTTCGCGTTGTACATCGCGGTGGCGCTCATGTGGCTGATCCCCGACCGGCGCATCGAGGACCGCATCGAAGACGGCATTGAAGACTGACTGCGGCATCGAGCGGGCCATGACGGCGGCAGGTCATCCTGATATCATCAGGCGCTCGTCTGTTGCCACTTGTTTTTGCCACTTAGCTGGCAGCAGCTTTTTTCAAACGCCCGTGAAAGTTGCCATGACTCGTCCACACTTGCTGATCGTTGCCGCCAGCCTCGCGCTGATCCAACCGTCGTTCGCCGCACCCGCTGCGCCTGCCACCGCTGCGCTGGCGGCATCGAACCCGTTTGCCAAAGTCAGCACGCTGCCGTTGCGCTATCCCGCTTTCGACAAGATCAAGGATGCGCACTTTTTGCCGGCTTACGCCGCCGGCATGCGCGCGCAGCTGCGCGAAGTTGCCGCCATCGCCGCCAACCCGAAGCCGGCCACGTTCGACAACACGGTGGTGGCGATGGAGCGTTCGGGCCAGCTGCTTCAGCGCGTGGGGGCGACGTTTTCGAATCTGCAAGGGGCCAACACCAACGACACGCTCGACGCCATCGACCGCGAAATGTCGCCCAAACTGGCGGCCCACACCGACACCATCTTCCTCAACCCGAAGTTGTACGCGCGCGTGAAGTCGCTCTACGCCAGGCGCGCCACGCTGGGCCTGGACGCCGAGTCGGCGTACCTGCTGTACCGCTACAACGAGGACTTCGTGCGCGCCGGCGCGCGCCTGTCGGCCGTCGACAAGGAAAAGCTGAAGGCAATGAACGGTGAAATCGCCACCTTGCAGACGACCTTCACGCAGAACGTACTGAAGGAAATCAATGCTTCGGCGCTGGTCGTCGACACCCGCGCGGAACTCGACGGCATGGCGGCGGCGGCGATCGACGCGGCGGCGACGGAAGCGAAAAAGCGCGGCAAGGACGGCAAGTTCGTCGTCGCGCTCGGCAACACCACCGGTCAGGCGCCGCTGGCCGTATTGACCAACCGCGCCGTGCGCCAGCGCCTGATGGCGGCCTCATTGGCGCGTGGCAGCCAGGGCGGCGAGTTCGACAACCGCGGCGTGGTGACCCGCCTGGCCCTGCTGCGCGCCGAACGCGCAACGCTGCTCGGTTATCCGACGTACGCCGCCTACGCGCTGGAAAACCAGACCGCGAAGGACCCGGCCGCCGCCAACAAGCTGCTGGCCGAACTGGCCCGGCCGGCCGTGGCCAACGCGCGCAAGGAAGCGGCCGACATCCAGAATATGATCGACGCTGACAAAGGCGGCTTCCAGGTGTCGGCCGCCGACTGGGATTTTTACGCCGGCAAGGTGCGCGCAAAGCAGTTCAACTTCGACGCGAGCGAGCTGAAGCCGTATTTTGAGCTGAACAACGTGCTGATCAATGGCGTGTTCTTTGCCGCCGGCAAGCTGTACGGCCTGACGTTCAGGGAGCGCACGGATCTGCCGCTGTACCATCCGGACGTGCGCACCTTCGACGTGATCGACGCCAACGGCAAGCCGCTGGCCATCTTCATTGCCGACATGTACGCGCGCAGCAACAAGCAGGGCGGGGCGTGGATGAACGAATACGTGTCGCAGTCAACCTTGACGGGCACCCATTCGGTCGTCGCCAACCACCTCAACATTCCGAAGCCGCCGGCGGGCGAGCCGACCTTGCTGACGTACGATGAAGTCAAGACGACGTTCCACGAATTCGGCCACGCGCTGCATGGCATGTTTTCGAACGTGAAGTACCCGCGCTTTTCCGGCACCAGCGTGCCGCGCGACTTCGTCGAGTATCCGTCGCAGGTCAACGAGATGTGGGCGGTGTGGCCCGAAGTGCTGGCCAATTACGCCAGGCATTACAAGACCGGCGCTTTGATGCCGAAGGCGTTGCTCGACAAGGTGCTGGCGGCGAAAAAATTCAACCAGGGGTTCATCACCACCGAATACCTGGCCGCGGCGCTGCTCGACCAGCGCTGGCACCAGCTGACGCCGGCCCAGGTGCCGGTCGACGTGCTCGGCTTCGAGGCAAAGGCGCTGAAAGAGGCCGGCGTCGACTTCGCCCCGGTGCCGCCGCGCTATCGCACGACGTATTTTTCGCACAGTTTTTCGGGCGGCTATTCGGCCGGCTACTACGCCTACCTGTGGGCCGAGAAACTCGACGCCGACACGGTCGAGTGGTTCAAGGAAAACGGCGGCTTGCAGCGCAAGAACGGCGACTATTTCCGCAAGATGCTGCTGTCGCGCGGCGGCACGCTCGACGCGATGGAGATGTTCCACAACTTCCGCGGGCGCGATCCCGTCATCGCGCCGCTGCTCGAGCGTCGTGGCCTGAACGTTAACTAGGCGGGTCATTCCCGCGGAGCGCTGCCTGACGTCCAATTGCGCTGCCGCACGCGCACGCGCGCCGTCGCACCGGCGGCGCCACCCGCTTTGCGGCCGTCCACCGCAACACCCGTCCTTGCCGTCGTCGTCGTCGTCCCCGTCGTCGTCCTCTGCGGAAAGTCGGGCGCCGTTTTTGTGCGCCGCTGCGGAGCGCATGCGCCGCGCTCGCCATGCGCAAGCGTTCCCCCTCGAGCAAAAAAGCGCGCATGCCGTCCCCCGCCGCGTGAAACGATGCCCAACCCTGGCCTTGGGCGCCGGCTGACGCCGTTCGTGCGTCCCGCGCTGGACAGGCAGAACCGAACTCTGGAATGTTGACTTAAACAACTATAGTTGTTTCATTGCATAAATTTGTCAGGCATAATCGACATTTCTTTTTGACATTTTTAATTTCCATATCAACTATAAAATGATGAAGCCGAAATCTGCCGTTCCAAAAAGCGAGATCGCCGAGGTGCTGTTGTTGTTCAAGGGCGCATTTCGCACCATCGGCGTCTTTAGCGCGATTATCAATTTGCTGATGCTGGCGCCGTCCCTGTACATGCTGCAGGTGTATGACCGCGTGTTGCAAAGCGGCAATGAAGTCACGCTGCTGATGCTGACCTTGCTGATGCTGGGGGCCTACGCGGTGCTGAGCGCGCTCGAATTCGTCCGCAGTTTCGTGCTGATCCGGGTTGGCGCCAAGCTCGACATGCACATGAACAAGCGCGTCTACACGGCCGCGTTCGAGCAAAATCTCAAGCGCGGTGGCGGCAATGCGGGGCAATCCCTGCAGGATCTGACCCAGTTGCGTCAGTTTCTTACCGGCAACAGCCTGTTTGCTTTTTTCGACGCGCCCTGGTTTCCCGTGTATTTGTTTGTCATCTTCCTGTTTAACATCTGGCTCGGCCTGTTCGCCTCGTGCGCCGTGCTCATCATGGTGGTCCTGGCGTATGTCAATGAAGTGGTGTCGAAGAAGCCGATGGCAGAAGCGAACAGCCTGGCCATTGCCGCGAGCAACCTGGCCACCAATAACCTGCGCAATGCCGAAGTGATCGAGTCGATGGGCATGCTGCCGAACTTGATGGCGCGCTGGTTCAAGCTGCATGGCCGCTTCCTGCACTTGCAGGCGCAGGCGAGCGAAAAGGTCGGCATGGTGACGGCGCTGAGCAAGTTCGTGCGCATTTCGATGCAGTCGCTGGTGCTCGGTTTTGGCGCGCTGCTGGTGATCGAAGGAAAGATGTCTCCCGGCATGATGATCGCCGGCTCGATCTTGCTCGGCAAGGCGACCGGGCCGATCGACCAGGTGATCGGCGTCTGGAAGCAATGGGACAGCGTTAAAAGCGCGTACCAGCGCTTGAATGAATTGCTCGAGGCCAATCCGCCGCGCAAGGCCGGCATGGACTTGCCCAAGCCAAACGGCGCGCTGTCGGTCGAGGCGGTCACCGCGGCGCCGCCCGGTTCGACGGTGGCGGTGTTGAAAGGGGTGACGTTCGCCTTGCAGTCGGGCGACGTGCTCGGCGTGATCGGCCCGTCCGGCGCCGGCAAATCGACGCTGGCGCGCTTGCTGGTGGGCGTGTGGCCCGCCGCCGCCGGCAAGGTGCGCCTCGATGGCGCCGATATCTACCAGTGGAACAAGGATCAACTCGGCCCGCACATCGGCTACTTGCCGCAAGACATCGAGCTGTTCGCCGGCAGCGTGGCCGAAAACATCGCCCGCTTCGGCCAGGTGGATGCCGAAAAAATTATCACCGCGGCCAAGCGGGCCGGCGTGCACGACATGATTTTGCACTTCGCCCAAGGATACGACACGCTGCTCGGTGACGCCGGTGCCGGTTTGTCGGGCGGCCAGAAGCAGCGTATCGGCCTGGCCCGCGCGATGTATGGCGACCCGTCCCTGCTGGTGCTGGACGAACCGAATTCGAACCTGGACGAGCTTGGCGAACAGGCCTTGCTGGTGGCCATCAATGACTTGCGCCAGCGCGGCAAGACCATTGTGCTGGTCACCCATCGCACCACCGTGCTGGGCGCCACCACCAAGTTGCTGCTGCTGGGCGATGGCGTGGTGCGCGCCTTTGGCCCGCGCGAGCAAGTGTTGCAGGCCATGGCGCAGGCCCGGCAGGCGGCGCAGGCAGGGACAAGCCCAGGGACAAACGCCGTGGCCAACGCAGCGGAACAGGAATGCGCATGAAAAATCTTTTAGCCAAACGGGGGCCCGTCAGCGACGTCGTGGCGCGGGACGTCGACATGGCGGATGTCAATACCGATGCCAGCGACTATGCCCGGCTGGGCTGGGCCATCGTGGTGCTGGGGGTGCTGGGCTTTTTCCTGTGGGCCGCGTTTGCCCCGCTCGACAAGGGGGTGCCCCTGAGCGGCAACGTGGCGGTGGCGTCCAGCCGCAAGGTCATCCAGCATCCGGGCGGCGGGCTGGTCGACGCCATCCTGGTCAAGGATGGCGATGCGGTCAAGGCCGGTCAGGTCTTGCTCAGGATGAACAGCATCGGCGCCACCTCGGCGGCCGAAATTGCCCGCGTCCAATGGTACACGGCGCAAGCGAGCGAGGCGCGCCTGCTGGCCGAGCGCGATGGCGCCAGGCGCATCGCCTTTCCCGCATCCTTGCTGGCGGCGCGGAGCGACGCGCGGGTGGCAAACAGCATGCAGCAGCAGCAGCAGTTGTTCAGCGCGCGCCAGGCCGCGCTGCAAGATGAGCTGGGCGCGGTGGCGGAAAGCATCAACGGCCTGAAAGCGCAGCTAAAAAGCCTGCAAGAGTCGATGATCAGCAAAAAGCAGCAGCAGCAGTTCCTCAAGGAGCAACTGGACGGCATGCGCGAGCTGGCCCGCGACGGCTACGTGGCGCGCAACCGCCTGCTCGACCTGGAGCGCACCTACGCCCAGATCAATGGCGGCATTGCCGAGGACATCGGCAATCTGGGCCGGATTGGACGCCAGATCAGCGAATTCGGTCTGCGCCGCTCGCAGCGCCAGCAGGATTATCAAAAGGAAGTGGGGACCCAGTTGTCCGACGTGCAAAGGGATGCCGAAGCGCTGAAAAATCGCCTGGAAGCGCTCGACTTCGATGTGCAAAACGGCCTGGTCAGGGCGCCGGTCGATGGCACCGTCATCGGCCTGAACGTGTTCGCCCAGGGCGCGGTGGTGGCGGTCGGCGGCAAGCTGATGGAGCTGGTGCCCAGGGACGACGCCCTGATCGTCGAGGCGATGCTGCCGGTCAACCTGGTCGACAAGGTGCACCAGGGCTTGAAGGCGGATCTGATTTTCTCCGCCTTCAACACCAACACGACGCCGCATATTCCCGGCATCGTGACCCAGGTGTCGGCTGACCGCACGCTCGACGAGCGCACCGGGCAGGCGTTTTACAAGGTGCGCGCGGCGGTGGCGCCGGAAGGGGTGAAGCTGCTTGCGCACCTGCAGATCCGGCCCGGCATGCCAGTCGACCTGTTCGTAAAGACGGGCGAGCGCACGATGCTGAACTACCTGCTCAAGCCGGTGTTCGATCGTGCCAAGACGGCATTGGCCGAGGAGTGAGCATGGTTCCCAGCTTGTTTCCCTTCCTGATGCGCCGCGGCGTGCTGTGCGCCGCGCTGCTGGCGGCCGGCCAGAGTGGCGCGATGGGCCTGATCGCAGCCTATGGCGCTGCCTTGCAGCACGACCCGGTGTACCGTTCGGCCGTCCACGATCAGCAGGCCGGAGCGCAATACGGGGCGATCGGACGCTCCGCTTTACTGCCCACGCTGCAATACACCTACGGCAACAGCAAGAACAAGGCCGAGCTGACGGCGCCGGGCGCGGGCGCCCTGGCGGCCACCACGCATCCCGAATACACCAGCATTTCCAGCAGTGTCACGCTGCGCCAGACGCTGTTCAACCTGGACGCCGTTGCGCGCTACCGGCAAGGCATGGCGCAGGCCGGTTACAGCGCGGCCCAATTTGCCAGTCGCAGCCAGGATCTGATGATCCGCCTGGTGACGGCCTACGCCGATGTCAAGTATGGGCAAGACCAGCTGGCGCTGCTGGGCGCGCAGCGCGACGCTCTGGCGGAGCAGAAGCGGGCCAATCAACGGCTGTTCCAGCACGGCGAGGGCACCCGGACCGATGTGCTGGAGACCGAGGCCAAGCTCGACGTGGCCGAGGCGCAGCTGATTGAAGCGCAAGATAGCCTGATGACGGCGCGCGTGACGCTGGCGGCGATGATCGGCCAGGATGCGCCGCCGCTGGACAGCCTGGTCACCGACTTCACCGTGCCGGCGCTGTCGGTGAGCGCCTTTGAAGACTGGCAAGCGCTCGCCGGCAAGCACAATGCCGAACTTGCCGCCGGCCGCTTTGCGCTCGAATCGGCCGAGCAGGAAATTCACAAGGGTCGCGCCGGCCACGCGCCGCGGCTCGATCTGAACGCCAGTGTCAGCCGTGCCAGTTCGGACACCCTCACCACCTGGAAGCAGGATTCCACGGTGCGCAGCATCGGGATCCAGCTGGTGGTGCCCTTGTATTCCGGCGGCCTGGCGACGGCGGTGACGAGCCAAGCCGTGGCCAACCGCGACAAGGCCAGGTCGGACCTGGAGGCGGGCACCAGCCGCGTGATGATCGAGTTGCGCAAGCAGTTCAATGCCGCGCGCAGCAGCATTGCCAAACTGGCCGCGCTGCAAAAATCGGCCGACTCGGCCGCGCTGCTGGTGCAGGCGACCCGCCAAAGCGTCAAGGGCGGCGTGCGCGTCAACCTCGACGTGCTCAACGCCGAGCAGCAGCTGCAAGCGGCCAGGCGCGACCTGGCGCAGGCGCGTTACAGCTACCTGATCGGCTTTCTCAAGTTGCGGGTGGCGGCAGGCACCCTGGACAGCGACGACTTGCGCACTGTGGCAGCGTACTTTTCCGCCGTGCAATAAGCGGCAAGCGACAAGCGACAAGCGCGGCCATGCAGGCGCGCCCGCCCGGCTGCATGGCCAGGCAAGGGTTGCTGTTCATGATGTAGTGTTAATGCCAGGATATCGCCATGACCATTGGCTCTATCTATTTCGTCTGAACATTTATTATAGGCATTTTCGCAATTTGCGTAATATAATTGGAAACAGTTCAGCCCGCCTGACTGCTGCTTCCCACTCCACTCCATCAGGAAACCCCCCATGTCCGCGCAAACCACGACCACTGTCATCCCTTTGACCGATGCAAACGACACCTTGACGACGGGGGTGGGTGATTACGTCATCGACGGCCTCGGCGGCAACGACACCATCACCACCGGCGCCGGCAACAGCACCATCCGCACCGGCGACGGCAACAGCACCATCACCACCGGCGCCGGCAACAGCACGGTCAGCGCACTGACCGGCAACAACACCATCACCACCGGCGCCGGCAACAGCAGCGTCAGCGTCGGTGACGGCAACAACACCATCACCACCGGTGCCGGCGACAGCATCGTCACCGCGGGCAACGGCAACAGCACCATCACCACCGGCGCCGGCAACAGTACCGTGCACGCAGCGGGCGGCAACAACACCATCACCACCGGCGCCGGCATGGGCAGCGTCGTCACCGGCGCGGGCGACGACACCATCACCACCGGTGCCGGCGACGACGTGATCGATGCCGGCGCCGGTTCCGACACGGTGACGGCCGCCGCCGGCAATGACGTGCTGATCTACGTGGCCGCGGAAAACACCCACTCCATCGTCAACAGCGTTGACCTGTACGATGGCGGCACCGGCGTCGACACCTTGCGCCTGGCATTTACGCGTGCCGAATGGATGAGTGAGGCGGTGCAGGCCGATGTCGCCAACTACCTGGCATTTTTGGCCGCCAACACGGACAGCAGCGGCGAAGCGAATGCCGCCACCTTCACCTTCAGCACGTTCGAGCTGACCACCGTCCGGATCGAAAAACTGGCAGTGACCGTCGACGGTGTCGCCATCGACCCGGCCAACCATCCGGTCACGCTGGGCGACGACGCCATCTCGACGTCGGAAGGCGTCGCCTCGGCCGCCCTCGATGTGCTGGCCAACGATTCCGTGCCTGACCTGGTCAAGAGCCTGAGCCATACCGAGCCATTGCACGGCAGCGTGCAATGGCTCGCGGACCATGCCACCGGCGCTCCCGTTGCCGGTGGCGCCGCCACAGTCAGCGCGTCGGCCTCGAATTTCATCTACACGCCGCATGCCGGTTACTACGACTACCTGGCGGCCGGCGAAAGCGCCAGCGACTCCTTCACCTACACGGTGACGGACGCCAGCGGCGACGTCAAAACCGCGACCGTGAACGTGACCATCACCGGCACCAACGACGCCCCGGTCATCACCTCGTTCGCGCAAGCGGCGACGGTCTCGGAAGGCAATGCCATGCCGGCGCCAGCCATGGTGGGCAGCGGCACCATCACCTACGGCGATGTCGACCTGAGCGACGGTCACACCTTGAGCATTGGCGTCGCCGCGGCCTACGGCAGCGCCACCGTTGACGCCCAAGGCGCCTGGACCTACGATGCCGGCGCGGTCAACGCACTGGCCGCAGGCGAGCACCTTGCCGACAGCTTCAGCGTGCTGGTCGAAGATGGCCATGGCGGCAGCGCCAGCGAGCTCGTCAACATCGATATCACCGGCACCAATGACGCACCCGTGATCACCAGCGCCGCGCAAGCGGGCGCGGTGAAGGAAGACGGCGCGCTGACGGCCACCGGCCGTGTCAGTTCCAGCGACGTCGACCATAACGCCACGGCGGCCTACAGCGGCAACGCGGCCGGCACCTACGGCAGCTTCGCGGTGAACGCCAGCACCGGCGAGTGGATCTACACGCTGGACAACGCCAACCATCAGAACCTGGCGCAGGGCGAAAGCCACAGCGAGAGCTTCACCGTCACCGTCACCGACGACCAGGGCGCTACCGTTACCCAGGCTGTGGTGCTGAACATCACCGGCACCAACGACGCGCCCGTGATCAGCAGC